>Ga0206681_10000100_pt1 | contig 55984 bp, 56 predicted proteins | sample M150012015metaG_FD_161048 | JGI IMG/M metagenome (GOLD analysis project Ga0206681, IMG submission 161048) | Ammonia-oxidizing marine archaeal communities from Monterey Bay, California, United States - M1 500m 12015 | ecosystem: Environmental > Aquatic > Marine > Intertidal zone | place: USA... | reverse complement strand
TAATAAAATCTAATGATTTAGCAGGAGAGATAACAAGTTTCATATAACAAATAAATTTTTACTAAAAATACAAAGGATCATACTAAATATCAAGATGAAAATGCAAAAATTAACTATAATTGATGTTTTGCATAAGACTCCCACTTATCAAGACATTGTTGAATATCTTTAGGGGACTCACTATCAAAAGAAAGGTATTCTTTAGTTTTAGGATGTTTAAAACCAAGGGTTTTAGCATGCAGCGCTTGCCTTGGTAAAATCTTAAAACAATTCTCAACAAATTGTTTGTATTTGGTAAAAGTAGTTCCCTTTAAAATCAAATCTCCCCCATATCTACTATCGTTAAAGATTGTATGGCCTATATGCTTCATATGTGCTCTAATTTGATGAGTTCTTCCAGTTTCTAGCTTGCAATTAACTAGAGTGACATACCCATATCTATTTAAAACCTTATAATGGGTAATAGCAGATTTACCTTTTTCTATATCATCACCAGAAAAAACAATATTCTGAAGTCTATTCTTAGGGTTTCTACCAATATATTCATTTATAGTTCCTGAATCCTCCTTAACATTTCCCCAAACCAATGCAATATACTCTCTAGTGCTAGTTTTCTTTGCAAATTGTTCTGATAAATCGATCATTGCTTTTTCTGTTTTAGCAATAACTAGAAGTCCGCTTGTTTCTTTATCAATTCTATGAACAAGACCAGGTCTATTTGATGAATTGTTGGGTAGATTTTCAAAATGGAAAATAAGTGCATTTATAAGAGTTCCTGAATAATTTCCATGACCTGGATGCACTACCATCCCGGCTGGTTTATTTACCACCACCAGTTCATCATCCTCATAAACAATATCTAAATCTATATTTTCAGGCAACAAAAGGTTTTCATGAGGCGGATATTCAAATAAAACCTTGATTTTATCCCCAGGTTTTACCTTATAATTTGATTTTACTCCATTACCGTTTACTTGAATACTTCCTGACTTGGCTGCTGCTTGAATTTTTGTTCGAGTTGCATTTTCAACAAAATTCATTAGATATTTATCAATCCTAAGTGGACTTTGACCTTTATCTACTGTAAAAGAAAAATGCTCAAATAATGAATTAGAGTTTTCCATTACCTAATTTAAAATCTATAACTGAAGTCTTTTTTAAAGTATCTCCCGGCTTTAATTCTTTTCCTTCATAACTAAAAGAAATTACCTCATCTTTTCCAATATCATCAATATATTCTATTTCACCTATAATAAAACCAAGAGATTCTAATGATTTTCGAGCTTGACGAATGGTAGTCCTTATTACATTTGGTACTTCAACCATTTTAAAGTCAGATGAATTTATAGTAAGGTATATCTTTCTGCCTTCTTTTACTTTAGAATCAAACTTGGGCTGCTGATCTAAAACTGAAAAAATTTTGTAATTGGGATTATAATTTCCTGAATCAAGAATAATATATTTTAGATCTAAATTATCTAACTCAATTGCTACACTATCTAGAGTTTTTCCTTTTAAATCTGGCACTTTTACATAATCTCCATGATCTGTTATAAAGCTAAGCGCTAGTATTCCAAAAAATGTTGCAAATAGAACAATTACAAGTATGTAAAAAATATGTTTAAAAAAGTATTTACTAAAAAGAAACCTTAAAAAAGTCATCTTATCGAATTAATTTTTACAAAACTAAACATTTATTAAATAAATCTTATTTAAATACTAACTTTGATACAGATTTCTCTTTTCAGATTATAAATGAAAAAAAATATAGCAATCTTAATGGGTGGTTATTCTAATGAATATAAGATTTCATTAAAAAGCGGAAAAGTTGTATTTGAAACATTGAAAAACAGCAATTTTAATTGTTTTCAAATTCATATCCTAAAAGACAGATGGGTTTATGTAGATAGCAATAAAAAAGAATTTCAGATTGATAAAAATTCATTTACAATAATTGAAAAACCTGAAATTAAATTTGATTGTGTTTTTAATGCAGTACATGGATCCCCTGGTGAAGATGGCTTAATACATGAATGCTTCTCTAAACTAAACATTCCAATGAGCGGATGTGGTGAATTTCAAGCAAAATTAACTTTTGATAAAATAAAGTGTTTAGAATATCTCAAACCTCATGGGATAAAATGTGCTAAATCATCTATTGTGTCAAAGGGTGAGAAAATAGATAATAATAGCATTATAAAAAATGTTGGGCTTCCTTGTTTTGTTAAAGCTAATAAGTCTGGAAGTAGCTATGGAATAACAAAAGTTTTTAGAATTGAAGATTTTGACAAGGCTATTACTATTGCTTTTAATGAGGATAATCAGGTGATAGTTGAATCATTTCTTGATGGGATTGAAGTTTCTGTTGGTGTTATTTCTTATGATAATGATATTCTAGTACTCCCAATAACTGAAATTGTTACAGATAATGAATTTTTTGATTATAACGCAAAATATAAAGGAGAGGCAGATGAGATAACCCCTGCTAGAATTTCATATCAAATGACCTTACGGATTAAATCTATAGCAAAAAAAATATATGAAATTTTAGATATGAAAGGATTTTCAAGAAGTGAATTTATTATTCAAAATGATGAAATATTTTTACTAGAAGTCAATAGTGTTCCAGGATTAACTAATGAAAGTATTCTTCCTAAACAAGCAAATGCTGCTGGAATAGAACTTAAAGACCTATTCAGCAATGCAATTAATGAAGCTATCAATTAAATTTGTAATTTTGAATCATGAAAAAAGCTGTTTTTCCAGGGTCTTTTGATCCATTAACTTTGGGTCATTGTGATATCATCAATAAAAGTCTCAATCTATTTGACGAAATAGTTCTGGCTATTGGAGTAAATTCAACTAAAGAAAGCATGTTCTCTATAGATCAAAGAAAAAAATTTATAACTGATGAATTTGTTAATGAAAAAAAAATAAATATTTTGACCTATGAAGGTTTAACTGTAGATTTTTGCAAAAATATAAATGCAGATTTTATTGTCCGAGGATTAAGAAATCCAGCTGATTTTGAATTTGAAAAGACTATTGCACAAACCAACAAAAAACTAACAGGAATTGAAACTGTTTTTTTCTTAACATCTCCTGAAACAGCATATATTTCTTCCTCAATTGTAAGAGAAATTATTACTAATAAGGGTGAATATACTAAGCTTGTTCCTAAATCTGTTAGATGGTGTTAAATCAATAATCTAATATTTGCATAACATTTCTTCTTTATTTTGTCAATTTCTGAATTATTTATCCACTCTACTTTTGTGATTCCTTCTTCAACCTGTGGAGTTAATTGATTATCTTCCATGGATTTCATTTCAAACCAGTATGTAACTTTTAATCTGAAAGTATTATTTTTTTTAAAAATATGATAAGTAATTTCTAGTGGTTTCGTAATGACTAATTTGGTTACTCCTGTCTCTTCTTTAACTTCACGTATGGCTGTATCTGCAATACTTTCATTATACTCAGCTTTTCCTTTTGGTAAATCCCATTTATTGTTTCTAAAAATAAATAGAATCTCCCCCTTTTGATTAAGGACCTTACCTCCTGCTGCTATTATCTTTGGTAAAAGTTTAAGAAATTTTTTAAGAAGTTTTTCTTTATCTTTTCCAATTATCCTTATAGATGATATGTTTTTTTTAGAAAGATTCTTTAAAGCCTTTTTAAGATTAAAATCTTTAAACTTAATATTGTGTACATTTTTGTTATCAGATTTGACATCTGTAATTACAATTGGCTTATCTAGATAAAAAATCTTGTACATTACTAAAAAAAACTAAACAAAACTATTAATTTTGTTTTAGAAATATGTGTGAAATGGAATTTAATAATTACCAAGAAGAAACTGCTAAAATTCTACTTGATATTAATGCAATAAAATTAAGTCCAAATGAGCCTTTTATATGGGCTTCTGGTTGGAAATCTCCTATTTACTGTGATAATAGAATTATCTTGTCTAATCCTAAAATTAGAAATAGTATAAAAAAATATTTAGCTCATGTCATAAGTGAAAGTTTTGAAAAACCTGATGCCATAGCCGGAGTTGCAACTGGGGCAATAGGAATTGGTATGCTTGTAGCAGATTATTTAGATCTCCCCTTTATATATGTTAGACCTGAAGCCAAGAAACATGGTAGAAAAAATCAAATAGAAGGTGAAATTAAAAAAGGTAAAAATGTAATGGTAATTGAAGACTTAATCAGTACCGGCAAAAGCAGTATTGGCGCTATAAAAGCTTTAAAATCACACGGTTTAAATGTGATTGGCATGATAGCTATTTTTACTTATGAGTTTAATGTTTCTAAAGAAAATCTTAATAATGAAGGAATAAAAGTTAAAACGCTAAGTAATTATTCTACATTACTAAGAATTGCTAAAAAAACTGAATATATCTCTGGAATTGAATTCAAAATACTTGAAAAATGGAACGCAAACCCTTCTATCTGGATTTAATCTCTAATTGAGTATTGAAATCTCCTTTAAATCATATGATTCTTGTAAATTATCCTCAAGCATAACATTAAGCTTTCCTGAACAAGTTATTCCTTTTATATACCCACTAAAAACCTCACCTTTTGAATTCTTGAAAGTAGAAGGCTTATTTATTCTAAAAAGGTAACTTTCATATTTTTCATAAATCAAATTAATACTAGATTTATTTAATACATTAAAATAATGCTTAATGTTGTTTACTAAAACTTTAAGAATTTCATCTTTGTTATATGGAGTGCCTGTCAAGTTATGAATTGAAGTTGCATTAGGTAAATTATTAAAAATTGTTTGGTTTACATTTAATCCAATTCCTATTACACTGTCTTTTATATAATTTTCTTTTACAATATTTTCTATTAAAATTCCACATATTTTCTTGTTATCTGACATTATGTCATTTGGCCACTTTATATGTAAATTTGATAAATTAATTTTCCTTAATGTTTTAATAAGAGCTAGTGAAACTAATGCACTTATAACAAATTGATTCTGCACTTTAATTTTAATATTCTTCTTATAAATGCTGCAAATAAGGTTTTTAGAATGTTCTGACTCCCATTTAGCCCCCAGCTGACCCTTACCTTCTGTTTGAAATTTTGCAGTAACAACTGTATAATCACTAATAGCTTCATTTAATATTATTTTTTTAAAATAATTGTTTGTAGAGTCTATGGCATCAAGTTTGATAATATTCATGTGTATAAAGTAAAAAAAAATAATAAATTTGCACAACAAGGTAAAAGGAATTGATGGCGAAAACAAAGAGAAGCTCTAATAATTTAATTTCAACAATAGTTGATAGTATTGAAGAAGTAAAAGGTAAAGAAATAAATATTCTTGACCTTAGAAAACTTGAAGCTAGAGTTTGTGATTATTTTGTAATTTGCGAAGGCACTTCAAATACTCAAGTTAGTGCAATAGTTAGCTCTATAAATAAAAAAGTAAGTAAGACTTTAAAAGATAAAGCCTGGGGTATTGAAGGAATGGAGAGTGCTGAATGGGTGTTAATGGATTATATAGATGTTGTTGTACATGTATTTCAAAAACACAAAAGAGAATTTTACGATATTGAAGGGCTTTGGGGAGATGCACAAAGTATTGATATAAAATAATATTAATGAAAAACAAAAAACCGCAGAATAAAAACTCATTTAACCAATATTGGATATATGGTGGAATAATTTTCTTATTCCTGCTATTGAATATTTATTCTGGTAGTGCAGGATATCAAGACTCAATATCTACAACTCCTTCTAAATTTTTAGAATTTGTTAAAGATGGTGATGTTGAAAAAATTGAAATAATAAATAAGAGAGAAGTTAGAGTATATCTAACTAGAGATGCTGAATTAAAAGATATTCATAGAAATACTGTAAAGACGACATTACTTCCAATCTCCAATCGAAATCCTAATTATAAATTTGAATTTGGTGATTTACAGAATTTTGAAAACAATTTAGCTACAATATCAAGAGAGAATAATTTAAGTATAGAAACTAATTATGTTACTGAACAAAATGTTTGGGGTGATATTCTTATATCAATGCTTCCATTTATTTTAATTATAGCTATATGGATATTCATAATGAGAAGAATGTCATCAAGTGCAGGTGGTGCTGGCGGACAAATTTTTAATATTGGAAAATCAAAAGCCAAACTTTTTGATGCAAAAGCTGATATGAAAATTACATTCAAGGATGTTGCAGGTTTAGAGGGTGCCAAAGAGGAGATACAAGAAATTGTTGATTTTTTAAAAAATCCAGAAAAATACACAGCATTAGGAGGAAAAATTCCAAAAGGTGCATTATTAATCGGCGCTCCTGGTACTGGAAAAACTCTTCTTGCAAAAGCTGTTGCAGGTGAGGCTAAAGTTCCTTTTTATTCACTTTCTGGATCTGATTTTGTTGAAATGTTTGTAGGAGTTGGTGCATCTAGGGTAAGAGATTTATTTAAACAAGCGAAAGAAAAATCTCCATCGATCATTTTTATTGATGAAATTGATGCCATTGGTAGAGCAAGAGGTAAAAGTAATTTTACAGGGTCAAATGATGAAAGAGAAAATACTCTAAATCAATTACTGACTGAAATGGATGGATTTGGAACCAATACTAATGTTATAGTTATTGCTGCTACTAACAGAGCTGATGTATTGGATAAAGCACTGATGAGAGCTGGAAGATTTGATAGACAAATTTATGTTGATTTACCTGACATAAGAGAGAGAAAAAAAATATTTGAAGTTCATTTAAGACCAATAAAAAAAGCAGCTAGCGTAGATGTTGATTTTCTTTCAAAACAAACACCTGGTTTTTCTGGAGCTGATATTGCTAATGTCTGTAATGAAGCTGCATTAATAGCTGCAAGAAAAAATAAAAAATCTGTTGGTAAACAAGATTTTTTGGATGCAGTTGATAGAATAGTTGGAGGTTTAGAGAAAAAAAATAAGATAATTACTGAAGATGAGAAAAAAGCAGTTGCATATCATGAAGCTGGTCATGCTACTGTAAGCTGGATGCTAGAGCATGCCTCTCCCCTGGTTAAAGTAACAATTGTGCCTAGAGGTAAATCATTAGGAGCTGCGTGGTATCTGCCTGAAGAAAGGTTAATTGTAAGGCCTGAACAAATGCTAGACGAAATGTGTTCATTACTAGGAGGTAGAGCTGCAGAGAAAGTTATTTTTAACAAAATATCTACTGGAGCGCTAAATGATTTAGAAAAAGTAACTAAACAGGCTAGAGCAATGGTAACAATTTACGGCTTAAATGATAAAGTTGGTAATTTAACCTATTATGACTCATCAAATGGAAATGAATATGGTTTTACTAAGCCTTATAGCGAACAAACTGCTGAGACTATTGATAAAGAAATATCATTAATAATTGAAAGTCAGTATAAAAGAGCGCTAAAGATTCTTCAAAAGAATAAAGAGAAATTAATTAAATTAGCAGAATTATTGCTAAAAAAAGAGGTGATTTTTAAAAAAAACCTAGAAGAAATATTTGGGGAGCGTCCTTTTGAAAAAATAAAAAATACTAAAAAATAGAAATTAATTATTCTTTCATTTTATATTAACCTTAGAGTTTCCTAATTTTAATAAACTTTTAATAGCTTAAAAAAATTGAAGTTTTTTAATAACCTTTTTAAAGGAAATCCCAGAACAAACAAATCTAAAGAAGACCAAGAGCGTGAACAAAGCAAGTTTATGCCTAAAGTAAAAGTTGCAATAGAAGAAAGGTTTATTATAAACTTTATAGATAATGGGGGAAAATTTCTTTATAGTGAAAATTATAATGAGCTTAATGAAAATTTAAGTTTAATTCTAAAAGAAAACAATTGGATTAAAGAAGATTTATTAATTATCAATAATAAAATTAAATCTAATTATAAGCTCCCGAATTCAATAAAAGTTAACCAGGAGAATCCAAAATGTTTTGTAACTGATTGCGAGAATTTAATTGCTAATGATGGATCTGTTTTAATTTCATCAAATCAAATTGAAGAAAAAAATCTTTCAGGTTTCCCAAACAACCTAATTATTCTATCTGACACAAAAAAATTTAAAAACAATATTGGTGAAGGATTAGCAGAAATTAAATCAAAAAGCAAGAAAATTCCAAGTAATATCACTACTATTAAAAATTTTCATATTTCTCAAGAAAAAGGTTTTTTAAGTTATGGAACCAATGCAAAAAACTTATATTTGATATTATTAGAAAAAGGAACAATATAAATTGAAAGAAATTCATAAAAGATCAATTACTGGTTTAATATATGGACTATTATTTCTCCTTTCCTTAAAGTCTTTCTTAAGCTTTACTATTTTAATCTATGTATTTGGTTTGATTTCACATGCTGAATTTAATAAGTTAATTAAGCAAAAAGGAATTAGTTCATATGTGATATTTACAATATTATTTAGCTTCTTTTCATATTATAGTTACTATTTCAGCTCATTAGATCTAAGCAATTCTTTTTTTAATGAAGCTATAGAGATTTTACTTGTTTTTTCAATATTTGTTCTGCTATTTTCAATAAGAGACTTATTTGTTACTAAAGATTTACCTGAATTCTTGACAAGAAAATATATAAACTCAGTTTTTTATATATCGAGTTCATTCATTTTTATATTTCTTATTGGAAACTATAATAATGAATTTAATCCTGATTTAATTCTTGGATGCTTTATGCTTGTATGGGTAAATGACAGTCTAGCATTTATTATTGGTAAAAGAATTGGTAAGCAAAAACTATTTATGACTATTTCGCCAAATAAAACTGTTGAAGGGTTTCTTGGTGGTTTATTTTTTTGTTGTATTTGTAGTATACCTATTGCTAATTATATTAGTGAATTAAATTTTACTAATTGGCTTATTATTTCAATAATAATTAGTGTTTTTGGAACAATGGGTGATTTAGTTGAATCTAAATACAAACGAAAATCATTAGTAAAAGATAGTGGTATATTATTACCAGGTCATGGAGGTTTGTTAGACAGACTTGATAGTATAATGTTTGCAAGTCCATTTATATATTTATTTCTAAAAACTTTCTCAAATGTTTCATAAAGAAGGTTATAAAATAATTTTTATTTCTTTTACACTTGTTGGTTTAACTTTTTTGAGTCTTGATTACTTTTCGATTCAATATGATTTTCCTATAAAGATTTTATTACTAATTGGATTTGTTTTAATTCTACAGTTCTTTAGAAATCCTAAAATTATAGTTAACTCTAATAACAACCATATATTATCGCCTGTTGATGGAAAAATTGTAATAATTGAAAAAGTATTTGAGTCAGAGTTCTTTAATAAAGAAAGGCTTCAAGTAAGCATATTTATGTCCCCCCTAAATGTTCATGTAACAAGGTATCCTATGAGTGGAAAAGTTATTTTTTCAAAATATCATCCCGGAAAATACCTAGTAGCATGGCACCCGAAATCAAGCACAAAAAATGAACGAACTAGCATTGTAATTGAAAATGGGTTTTTTGGCAAAATCCTATATCGTCAAATAGCTGGTGCTATTGCAAGAAGAATTGTTAACTATGCGAAAGTGTCAAATACAGTTAAACAAGGTGAAGATGCTGGCTTTATTAAATTTGGATCTAGAATCGATCTTTTCCTTCCATTAAATACTAAACTAAATGTTAAAATAAATCAAAAAGTTAAAGGAGGTATTTCAGTTATTGCAAAAAACTAACCTTTTAATTTCTTAATACTTTCTTTAATTAGATCAATTTTAGCCATAGCATCTGACTTCTTCTTCTTTTCAATTTCTATAACACTTTCAGGAGCATTTTCTGCAAATTTCTTATTAGATAATTTCTTTTCAACTGATTTTAAAAAACCTGAATTATAATTTAATTCATTCTCCAATTTTAATATCTCATCTTTAACATCAACTTCAGTAGATAGTGGAATAAAATAGATGTTTGTATTCATTCTAAATGAAATAACATCTTTGACTTCATTCTTTACATATAATATAGCATTAACATTACATATTTTTTTTATAATTGAATCATACTTGTCAGATACTCCCTCATTGTTTATAACACTTAATTCTATACTTTCTTTAAAGGAAATATTGTGTTTTTTTCTTAGTGATCGAATGGAAGTTATTACATCGGAAACAAATTTAAATTCTTCAATAGTTTTATTATTGTACGACTTAGAATCAGGCCAACTTGAAACAACTAATGCCTGATTTACTTTTCTTTTGTTTACAGATTGCCAAAGTTCTTCTGAAATAAAAGGCATAAATGGATGCAATATTTTTAAGTTGTTTTCAAAAATTAAAATTAGAGACTTATATGTTTTTTTATCAATTGGCTTAGAAAATTCTGGTTTAATAATTTCAAGCAATACTGAGCAGAAATCGTCCCATATCAATTTATACACACACATTAGTGCATCACTAATTCTAAACTTATCGAAATGATCATTAATTTGAGATAATACATGTTGAAATTTATTATCATACCACTCTAATGCCACAGAAGAATATTCTGGCTGATCAATATCCTTAATCTCCCAACCATCAATTAGTCTAAAAGAATTCCATATTTTATTAGTAAAAAATCTGCCCTGATTACATAAAGACTCATCAAATAATAAATCATTTCCTGCTGATGAACTCATCATTAATCCAACTCTTACAGAATCAGCTCCATATTCTGAAATCAATTTCAAAGCATCTGGTGAATTTCCTAATGATTTACTCATTTTTCTTCTTTGCTTATCACGAACTATACCAGTGAAGTAAACATTGTTAAATGGTTTTTTTTTCTTAAACTCATAACCAGCGATTATCATTCGAGCTACCCAAAAGAATATTATATCAGGACCTGTAACCAAATCTGATGTAGGATAATAATAATTAAAATCCTCGTTGTCTGGGTTATTTATGCCATCAAATACACTAATAGGCCATAGCCATGAGGAGAACCATGTATCCAGAACATCTTCTTCTTGTTTTAAATCGTTTATAGTTAAACTTTTATTTCCCGTTTTTTCTTTTGCTAAATCAATTGCTTTTTCTATATCCTGAGCAATTACAAAATCATCCTTTTCATTTCCATAAAAATATGCTGGAATTTGATGTCCCCAATAAAGCTGTCTTGATATATTCCAATCTCTAATATTTTCCATCCAATGTTTAAATGTTTTTTCAAACTTCTTTGGATACAACTTAATTTCATTTTCTGCTAACACTGAATTAATTGCCGGCTTAGCTAGATTATCCATTTTTAAAAACCATTGATAACTAAATTTTGGTTCTATGATTTCATTGGTTCTTTCACTTATTCCAACATTGTGAGTAATTTCCTCCTTCTTTTCCAAAATACCCAATTTATCTAGCTCAAGTATAATATCTTTCCTTGCCTTGAATCGATCCTTTCCTTGATGATGAAGACCATGCTTGTTCAATGTGGCATCATCATTAAATATATCTATAAATTGCAAGTCATGTCTGTCACCAATTAGTTTATCATTAATATCATGAGCTGGAGTTACCTTTAAACATCCTGTCCCATACTCAATGTCAACATAATCATCAAAAATAATTGGAACTTTCCTTTCTGCTATAGGTACTATCGCATGTTTACCTTTTAATTTTTTATATCGATCATCTTTTGAATTCACACAAATTGCAGTATCTCCCAGAATTGTCTCTGGCCTTGTAGTTGCAATAGTTACATAATCTTCTTCACCTTCAATTTTATATTTAACATAGTAAAGTAAATCTCTCTTTTCAATATAATTAACTTCCTCATCTGAAAGAGTTGTTTGTGCTTTAGGATCCCAATTAATCATTCTATATCCACGATATATTAAACCTTTATTATATAGATCTATAAAAACAGAAATTACGGATTTATTCATGTTCTCATCTAGAGTAAACTTGGTTCTATCCCAGTCACAAGAACAACCAATTTTTTTTAATTGATCAAGAATAATATCCCCATACTTTCCCTTCCAGTCCCATGCATGTTTGATAAACTCATCTCTACTTAAATCATTTTTTTCTATCCCCTTCTCTTTTAAACTTTCTACAACCTTTGCTTCAGTAGCAATAGATGCATGGTCTGTTCCTGGAATCCAACATGCATTTTTTCCTAATAACCTAGCCCTTCTTATTAAAATATCTTGAATAGTATTATTTAGCATATGTCCCATATGCAAAATTCCTGTAATATTAGGTGGTGGAATTACAATAGTATAAGGTTCTCTTTTATCTGGCTGAGAATGAAAAAAATTATTCTTAATCCAATATGAATACCACTTATCTTCAATATTTTTAAAATTGTAGTTAGAATTGATACTCATTTTTTTTATTTATGATTGAATACAAAAATACTCATATTTCTTTATCTGGGTAATTATAATTATATTTATCTGTCTAATTTTTTAACTAAACATAATGAAAAAAATATTATTAATTATTTTTGCTATAGGTTTAAATTTTAATTTATTTTCTCAAGAAAAAATTGCTAAAATTAATTTTGAAACTACAGAAATTGATTATGGGGTAATTGAAAAAGGCTCAAATGGGATTCGAGATTTTAAGTTTACAAATAATGGTAATTCTCCCTTAATAATTACGAATGTAAAATCAACATGTGGATGTACAATTCCAAAGAAGCCTAATAAACCTGTACTACCAGGTGAATCAGAAAAAATACAAGTCAAATATGATACAAATAGAGTTGGTTTTATTAGAAAATCTATTATCGTAAGTTCAAATGCTCAAAACTCTACTGTAATTTTGAGAATTACTGGAAAAGTAACTAATAAGGTTAATAGTACTGGTTTAGAAAAAAAATCAAAAAGCTTGATTGAAGAGGAATATTAATGAGTTTTGCTTACTTTCTCTATTTCATTACTTAATAATTAGACTAAAAATTTTCAAATGCCAAATATTTCTATAAAAGGAAAATCAATGCCTGAATCTCCAATTAGAAAGTTGGTTCCCTATGCAGAGGATGCAAAAAAAAGAGGTTTAAAAGTATTTCAGCTTAATATTGGTCAGCCAGATATAGAAACTCCTAAACAAGCAATTCAAGCAGTAAAAAATTCAAATATAAAAGTTCTAGCTTATAGTAGATCTGAAGGTTCAGAAAATTATAGAGTAAAATTAGCTGAATATTATTCAAAAAAAAATGTAATAGTAAATCAAAAAAATATAATAGTTACCAGCGGGGCTAGTGAAGCTTTATTTTTCACTTTAGGCAGCATAATGGACCCTGGAGATGAAATAATTATTCCTGAGCCCTTCTATGCTAATTATAATGGGTTTTCTATTGCAAATGGAATTAAAATTGCACCTATTACTTCAACAATTGATGATAATTTTTCTCTACCAAAAATTAGTGAATTTAAAAAGCTTATAAATTCTAAAACAAAAGCAATACTTATTTGTAATCCAAACAATCCAACTGGGTATCTTTACTCTAAAGATGAAATAAAAAAACTTGTTGATATTGTTAAAGAATATGATTTATTTCTTATTGCAGATGAAGTGTATAGAGAATTTACTTATGATGGGTATAAGCACTATTCAATTATGGAAGAGGAGTCCATAAACCAAAATGCTATAATGATTGATTCAGTGTCAAAAAGATATAGTATGTGTGGTGCTAGGATTGGATGTGTAGTTTCTAGAAATAAAGAGTTAATTAAAACAGTCTTAAAATTTGCTCAAGCAAGATTGTCTCCTCCTACTTTAGCTCAAATTGCTAGTCTCGCTGCTCTGGATACTCCAGAAAAATATTTTAATGATGTTATTGAAGAATATAAGAAGAGAAGGGATGTCTTAATTAATGAGCTCAACAAAATACCTGGAATTAGGGTCTCTACTCCAAAAGGAGCTTTTTATTGTATTGTTGAATTACCTATTGATGATGCTAATGATTTTGCTAAATGGCTGCTTGAAAGTTTCTCTGTAAATAACCAAACTGTAATGGTTGCTCCAGCTCAAGGATTTTACTCATCAAAAGATATTGGGAAAAATCAAATAAGGATTGCTTATGTTCTAAATGAAAAAGATTTAATCTCAGCAATAAATATTCTAAAAAAAGCATTAATTCAATACCATAATTAATGGAGGTTCTAACCAATTTTTCTCTTAAGAAATACAATAGCTTTAAGATTGATGCTATTGCAGAAAATTTTGTTTCTGTAAAGAGTTTAGATGAATTAGTTGAAGTTCTAAAATTAAAGAAATATCCAAACAAATATATCCTAAGTGGAGGCAGTAATATATTAATAACTAAAAATATTAAAGGATTAGTAATTCATATAAATATTAAAGGAATTCATGAAGAAAGTAAGAAAAATAATATTACAAAAATAGTAGCATTCGCTGGTGAAAATTGGCATTCTCTTGTCCAATGGTGTTTGAAAAGAAATCTTGGAGGTATTGAAAATTTATCTTTAATTCCTGGCAGTGTTGGTGCAGCGCCTATTCAAAATATTGGAGCCTATGGGACAGAGTTAAAAGATGTGATAATTTCTTGTGATGCAATAAATAGAGAAACGGGAAAGATAAAAACATTTGACAACAAAGATTGTCAATTCAAATATAGAAATTCAATTTTCAAAAAAAATAATAACTATATCGTAATTAGTATTAAACTAAAATTAACTAACAAAAAACATAATTTAAATTTAAATTATAAAGGAATTCAGGATAAACTTGATGAATCAAATATAAAAGTCCCAACTATACAAGATATTTCTAGTGCAGTAATTAAAATTAGAAATGAAAAATTGCCTGATCCTGATAAAACAGGGAATAGTGGTAGTTTTTTTAAAAACCCCATTGTTTCCATAGACAAAATTGAAGAACTCAAGTCTAATTTTAGTAATGTACCATTCTATAGTTTTGATAAAAATAAATATAAAATACCTGCAGCATGGCTAATCGAAAAAGCTGGTTTTAAAGGAAAGACTTTTGGAGATTATGGCGTTCATAAAGATCAAGCATTAGTTTTAGTTAATTATAAATCTGCTAAAGGAAGTGATATATTAAATTTGTCAATTAGCATACAAAAAGCTATTAAATTAATTTTTGATATTGAGTTAGAAGCTGAAGTGAATATTATATAAAAAATCTATCTTTGTTATATGATACTAGCCCTAATTACTGTAATTATTCTTGGATTATGTATTGTTGGAATTAGTATTAAAATATGGGCGAAAAAAGATGGTGAATTTGCTGGAACCTGTGCAAGTCAAAACCCATTATTAAACAAATCTAATGAACCATGTGGGTTTTGTGGAAAAACTCCAGATCAATTCAAAGATTGTGATGTCAAAAATTAATAAACTTCTAAAAAAATTAGGACCAGGTTTATTGTTTGCAGGAGCAGCTATAGGAGTATCTCATCTAGTACAATCAACAAGAGCAGGAGCAGATTTTGGCATGGGATTACTTTGGGCATTAATCCTTGTAAATATATTCAAATATCCGTTTTTTCAATATGGCCCTAGATATGCAAGTGCAACGGGAGAAAGCCTACTAGACGGGTATTATAAATTGGGTAAAGGCATACTAATTGCATATGCTATAATTACTCTAGCCACAATGTTTACAATACAAACTGCTGTAACAATTGTTACAGCAGGATTGGCTGCATCCCTTACTAATGGGCTTTTTAGCACTGAAGTATGGACAATAATCATTATTATAATTTGTTCAATAGTTTTATTTTTTGGTAAATATAAACTCCTTGATAGATTAATAAAGTATGTAATTATTCTTTTAGCTATCAGTACAATCTTCGCTACTTTAATGGCATTCAACAACAATACTAATGAAATAATTTTATCCCAGTTCTTACCAGAAATTACTGCAGAAATAGCTTTTCTTATAGCATTTATGGGATGGATGCCAGCTCCATTAGATATTTCTGTTTGGCATTCCTTGTGGTCCCTAGAAAAACAAAAAACTAATAAAAATTTCACTTATAAATCCTCACTATTTGATTTTAATGTTGGTTATATTGGCACAGTGATATTAGGTGTTGCATTTATGTCTTTAGGATATCTAGTAATGTTTGGAGGTGATACATCATTTAGCACATCTGCAAGTCTTTTTTCTAACCAACTAATTGAAATGTATACTTCAAGTCTTGGTGAATGGTCCTATTACATTATTGGAATAGCTGCATTTACCACAATGTTAAGCACTACTATTACTACTCTAGATGCTTCCCCAAGATCTATGAATAGAACAACTAAGCTCTTAATTAATAAAGATTTTAAGCATGGATACCTGTTTTGGTTGGCAATTTTATCTGTTGGAACTATTTTCATATTCTTTTTATTTTCATCAAAAATGGGACTACTTGTTAAAATTGCTACTATCCTGTCATTTCTAACAGCTCCTTTTTATGCTATAATTAATTATATTTTAATAAGTAGCGAGTATACACCTAAAGAATATAGGCCTTCAATGAAATTGCATATATTAAGTATACTTGGAATCATATTTCTTATAGGATTTAGCATATGGTTTTTAGTAAAAGGGATATAATTTCAATTTATAGTTTATATCTTTACACTGCTGATGGTAAATCAAAATAAAATATCAGAAAATTCAACTGAAATTAAAGAAAATTCAACTTGGCATAAAGTTGACCTTTCAAAGAAAAAAGTCAAACATCAGCCTAAGCCAAAATGGCTGAGAGTAAAACTACCTGTTGGAGATAAATACACTCAATTAAGAAATCTAGTTGACAAATATAATCTGCATACTATTTGTGCTTCTGGAAGTTGTCCAAATATGGGGGAATGTTGGGGCGAAGGCACTGCTACATTCATGATTCTAGGAAACATATGTACTCGCTCATGTAAATTTTGTGGAGTTAAAACAGGAAGACCAGATCCTGTAGACTGGAAAGAACCTGAAAAAGTCGCTAAATCAATTCAGATAATGAAGATTAAACATGCCGTTTTAACTAGTGTAGACAGAGATGATTTAAAAGATGATATGGGAAGTAAATTGTGGGTTGAAACCATTAAAAAGGTTAGAGAATACAATCCTGAAATTACAATTGAAGCATTAATTCCTGATTTCCAAGGAATGCACGAACATATTGATAGACTAATAAATATAAGACCTGAGGTTATTTCACACAATATTGAAACCGTAAGAAGGTTAACAAAACAAGTAAGAATTCAAGCTAAATATGATAGAAGTTTAGAAGTTTTAAAATATTTAAAGGATGCTGGTCAAAGAAGAACAAAATCAGGTATAATGCTGGGACTTGGAGAATTTAAGGAAGAAGTAATTGAAACATTGAATGAACTTAAAGAAGCAAACGTTGACATAGTAACTATTGGACAGTACCTTCAACCCAGTAAAAAACATCTTCAAGTACAAAGGTTTGTAACTCCTGAAGAATTTAAAGAATATAAAGAAATAGGTCTAAAAATGGGATTTAGACATGTAGAAAGCAGTGCATTAGTAAGGTCATCTTATAAAGCTCAAAAACATATTCATTAAGAATTTCCAGTCTGAATATAATCTAATATTTGCTTATTAAAATCTACTTCATTATCTATAACAAATTCTATAGGTAAGTAGTATAAGACACTAGTAATTTTTGTAAATAATTTTACATAATCCTTTTCAGTAGTAATAATTAAATCATTTTGATCAATTTTTATTATATCTGAATTAGAAAAATCATGATGATCTTTAAAAGATATATGGTTAAAATTATATTCATTATCATTTAAATAATTAATTAAATAAGTGCTATCTGCAATTCCAGTAACAAGAGTAAATTTTATGTTCTTAAATTCAATGATTGGTTTTGAACTTTCTTTATCATAAAGCATTTTAGAGTACTTGATTGAACTAAAATAAATTTTTTGATTGTCACCAATGTTAAGTTTTTGAATTATATGCCTTTTTTGATCTTTATTTATGTTCTTATCGCATTTTGTTACAATTATAATATCAGCCCTATTTGCATTTCCTATTGACTCTCTTAAATTACCTAAAGGAAAAATATTATCTTCTGAATATAAATTATTAAAATCTGTTAACAATATTGACATTCCAGGTTTTACTTTTCTGTGTTGAAAAGCATCATCTAATAACACTACTTCAGGTTTTAAGTTTAAATTAATTAGCTTATTAATTCCTCTAACCCTATTAGAATCTACTGATACAATGATATTTTTAAATTTTCTAAAATACTGCATTGGCTCATCTCCTATTAAACTAGCATCTGAATTAGTGTCAGCTAAAATGAAACCAGTTGATTTTCTACCATACCCCCTACTTAATACAGCAACTTTATAATTATAAGATAGTAGCCTAACTAAATATTCAATAGTTGGAGTTTTACCTGATCCCCCTAAAACTAGATTGCCAATAGATATTATTGGAGTATTAAATTCAGATGATTTTAATACTCCAATATTATATAGGAAATTTCTTATTTCAGTAACTAATGAAAAAGGAATACTAAATATCCAAAACAATATTTTTTTAATCATTTTCACAGCAACTAAAGTAATTATTTATCTTTGATAAAAAATATAAATATATATGATTGTCAAGGAAGTAATAGATTATATAGATGAATTCTCTCCTTTTTGCTACGCAGAAGAATTTGATAATGTAGGCCTAATAATAGGTGATTATAATCAAAAAGTTAATGGAATACTAGTTACACTAGACTCTACAGAATCAGTAATTGATGAAGCAATAAAATCAAAATGTAATTTGATTATTAGTTTTCATCCTATTATTTTCAATGATATAAAAAGTGTTACCACTAACACATATGTTGAAAGAGTAATTCATAAAGCAATAAAGAACAGTATATCAGTAATTGCAATGCACACATCACTTGACAACTCAATAAAGGGCGTAAATAGTGCAATATGTAAAAAACTTGGAATAAAAAACTATAAAATCTTAATTCCAAAAGAAAATACTATAAAAAAATTGACTACCTATATTCCTTCAGGCAATGTAGATTTACTTAAATCAAAAATATTTAAAATTGGAGGTGGTTCTTTAGGAAAATATGATAATTGTAGTTTTTCTTATGAAGGTATTGGCTCATTTAAAGGCAACAAAAAGTCAAATCCAAAAATTGGAAATAAACTAAGACACACTGAAGTAAAAGAAGTATGTATAAATATAACTTTTCTTAAACACCTTGAGAAAAAAGTGATTAAAACATTAAAGGAAAATCATCCATATGAAGAAGTTGCATATGAAATTTGTTCATTAGATAATTATAATCAGAATATAGGTATGGGAATGATCGGTGAACTTGATTCAGCTATGGATGAAAACAAATTCTTGAGTTTTTTAAAGAAGAAAATGAAGTCTAAATCGATCAAACATTCAAGAAAATTAGGAAAGAAAGTACATAAAATAGCTGTTTTAGGAGGATCAGGAAGTTTTGCAATTGAAAATGCAATCAATAGTGGTGCTGATGCTTTTGTTACATCAGATTTAAAGTATCATGATTATTTTAAGGCAGAAAATAAGCTTTTATTAGTAGATATTGGTCATTATGAAAGCGAACAATACACAAAAAAATTAATCTTTAACTTTCTTACAAAAAAAATTCCTAATTTTGCGATCGTTTTATCAAAAACAAATACTAATCCAATAATGTATAGTTAAGATGGCTAAAAAGAAAGAAATAACAGTAGAAGATAAACTTAGATCTCTATATAATTTACAATTGATTGATTCACAAATAGATAAGATTCATGATATAAGAGGAGAACTTCCTCTAGAAGTTAGAGATTTAGAAGATGAAATAGAAGGTATAAAAAAGAGAATTGAGAAACTCAAACAAGGACTTGAAGAAATTAATGAACGTATTTCAATTAAAAAGAATTTAATAGCTGAGGCAAAAGTATTAATAAAGAAATATGTCGAACAGCAAAAAAATGTGAGAAATAATAGAGAATTTGATTCATTAACAAAGGAAACTGAATATCAAGAGCTTGAAATTCAATTAGCTGAAAAAAATATTAATGAGTTTAAGGTGCAAATTGAGCAAAAAAATGAATCAATTGATGAAATAAAATCTATTTCTTCTGAAAAGACTAAACACTTAAAACACAAAAAAAGTGAATTAGATACAATCTTGAAAGAGACTGAAAAAGAAGAAACTGTATTGCTAAAAAAATCTGAAGTTTATAAGAAAAAAATTGAAGATAGATTGATTTTTGCTTATAATAGAATAAGAGCTAATGTAAAAAATGGATTGGCAATAGTACCTATTGAAAGAGGAGCAGCTGGGGGATCATATTTTACTATTCCACCACAAGTTCAAATGGAAATTGCTTCTAGAAAAAAAATTATAACTGATGAACATAGTGGTAGAATTTTAGTTGATGAAGTACTTGCAAATGAGCAAAAACAAAAAATGGAAAAGTTATTTTCTAAATTGTAAAAACTTATTCTAAACTATTATAATTAAAAAAAAAGCTTCTATATTTAGGAGCTTTTTTTATGTAATGAAATCTCTATCAATAAAATTTTATTTATTTCTATTTCTATATATAAACTATAGTTATGCTCAGGAGTATCCATCCAAACTAAATACTATTAAGAAATCATATCCTAATGTAGTAAATAATGACACAATTCATAAAGCATATTTTGCAAGTGGTTGTTTTTGGTGTGTTGAAGTTATTTATGAGAGTTTAAAAGGTGTAATAGAAGTTAATAGCGGGTACTCTGGTGGATTTACTAAAAATCCAACATACCAGTTAGTGAACACCGAAACAACTGGGCATGCTGAAACTATAGAAGTAATTTATAATCCAAAGATCATCAGTTTTAGTCAACTAGTTAACGTTTATTTTGGGTCACAGGACATTGAACAAATAAATGGTCAAGGGCCAGATAATGGATCTCAATATAGATCAATTATATTTTTTCAAAATGAAGAACAAAAAACAATAGCTAATAATAAAATTATATATCTAGAAGAAGAATTTTCATTAAATGTAGCAGCTGAACTATATCCATTTCAAAGATTTTGGATTGGAGAAAATTATCATCAAGATTTTAAAAAAAATAATATGAATAATATCTATATAATAAAAGTCTCTAATCCAAGATTTAAAAAGTTTAGTAATTCTTTTGAACATTTAATTAATAACAAATAGCTTATCTGAAAAATGGAGTTTATTCCTAAGGAAATATATAATTATATAAAAAATCATTCTGTTGAAGAATCAAATCTGCTTAAAGAACTTTCAAGAAATACAAAATTAAAAATTCTAAATCCAAGAATGTTGAGTGGAAGTTATCAAGGAAGAATATTAAGTATAATTTCAAAACTAACTAAACCAAGATATATTCTTGAAGTTGGAACATATACTGGGTATTCAACTTTGTGCTTAGCTGAAGGAATTAAAGATTCAGGAGAATTGCATACCATTGATAACAATGAAGAATTATATAATTTTCAAAGAGAATACTTTAATAAGTCAGGTTACGGGGATAAAATTTTTCAACATCTTGGAAATGCAATAGATCTAATAGATACTATTAATTTAAAATTCGATCTAATATTTCTTGATGCAGATAAAGAGAATTATACTAATTATCTTGAGCTATTGATAAATAAATTGAATACTAATGGTGTTTTAATTACTGATAATGTTTTGTGGAATGGAAAAGTAATTAAGTCTATATCCGATGACGACTTAAGCACGCAAGAGATAGATAAATTTAACAAACTAATGAATCAAAGAAGTGATATGGAAACTATAATACTTCCTATTAGAGATGGAATTAGTATAAGTAGAAAAAAGTAGAGTTATAAATCTCTCTTTATTGAAGATGAAATTGAATCTATATCTTCTTTTACTTTTTTTATTTCTTTTGTAATATTTGAAGATTTATTATCTAACTCTGATGATGATTTTTTTATTTCACCTTTTATCTCATTAGTGGCATGTTTTACTTCATTAATACCTTTTCCTAAGGATCTAGCAAATTCTGGTATTTTATCTGCTCCCATTATAAGCACAGCTATAAATAAGATCATAGCAATCTCTGCACCGCTTATAAATAAAAAAAATTGGCTTAATAGCATTATACAAATATAATGAGTAAGTTTATTTGTAGTAAACTTATTTAGTTTTTTTTTATTATGAAAAAAATGATATTGGCAAGTACTTCCACAATTTATGGGAGTGAATACTTGGAGTATTTGTTTCCAGTAATTAAGAATCTTTTCTCAAACTCTAAAAATATTTTATTTATTCCTTATGCAAGACCTAACGGTATTCCCCATAAATCATATACAAACATTGTTAAAGACACATTCGAACAATTAAACTTGAGTGTTTTTGGAATTGATGATTCTAATAACCCTATTGAAAATATTAATAGATGTGATGGAATCTTTATTGGTGGAGGTAATTCATTCTTATTACTTGACTCTATTCAGAGGTATAATCTAATAAAACCGATAATAAAAAAAGTTAATTCTGGAACTCCACTCTTAGGAACTAGTGCAGGGACAAATATTTGTGGAATCAGTATAGGCACAACTAATGATATGCCAATTGTACATCCTTCTAGCTTAAAAAGTCTAAATCTTATTCCATTTAATATTAACCCGCACTATATAGGCCTAATTAAAGGAAGTAAACATATGGGTGAGAGTAGAGAAATAAGAATTAAAGAATTTCATAAGTTTAATGATCAAATAGTAATTGGCCTTAGAGAAGGAAGCTATCTACAAGCTCAAGAAAACAACATAATTCTTAAAGGTTCAAATACGGCTAGAATTTTTAAAAAAGATTATACCCCTCATGAAATAGAACCTGAGTTTAATTTAAATAAACTACTCTATTAGGTTTGATTTATTTTATCTTTGGACCTTATTTGTAAGGTTCTATGAACAAAAAGGTTATTTTAATGATTTTAGATGGATGGGGTAAATCAAAAGACTCCAAAATTTCTGCTATTGACCAAGCAAATACTCCTTTTATTGATAATTTATATGATAATTACCCAAACGCCAATCTAAAAACAGATGGAATTAGTGTTGGTTTACCTGATGGTCAAATGGGAAATAGTGAAGTTGGACATCTAAATCTTGGTGCAGGAAGAATTGTATTACAAGATCTTGCAAAAATTAATAAATCAATTGATAAGAAGGAATTTAGAAATAATGAAGTTACAATTGATGCATTTAAATATGCTGAAGAGAATAATAGTGCTGTTCATTTTTTAGGACTAGTTAGTAATGGAGGTGTACATTCTCATCAAGATCATTTATACGAACTAATTAAGCTGTCTTCAAAATATAATTTCAAATCATATATTCATGCTTTTACTGATGGAAGAGATGTAGATCCAAAATCAGGTTATAATGATATTAATAATCTAGAGAAATTTTTAGTTGATAAGAACACTTTTTTAGCATCGGTTACTGGTAGATATTTTGCAATGGATAGAGATAATAGATGGGAAAGAACAAAATTAGCATATGATGCAGTAACTAGTGGAAAGGGGATAAAAACCAATAATCTATGTAAAGAAATAAAAGAAAATTATTCTAATGATTGTACTGATGAATTTCTAAAACCAATAATTAAAGTTGATAAATCAATGAACCCTATAGGAAATATAGGAAAAAATGATGTAGTCATTTTCTTTAATTTTAGAACAGATAGAGGGAGGCAATTAACTAAGGCGTTAACTCAAAGAACATTTTCACAATTCCAAGTTAATGACATGAACCTTTATTTTGTCACAATGACGAATTATGATACTTCTTTTTCAAGAATTAAAGTTATTTATAATAATGAAAATATTAAAAATACATTAGGTGAAGTATTGGAAAAAAATAATAAAAAACAACTTAGAATCTCTGAAACTGAAAAATATCCTCACGTTACATTTTTCTTTTCTGGTGGAAGAGAAAAACCTTTTAATGGTGAGAAAAGGATACTGAAAGATTCACCTAAAGTAGCTACCTATGATTTAAAACCAGAAATGAGTGCATTTTTAGTGACAGAAGCATTAATTAAAGAAATTAAGGGTCAGTTCCATGATTTTATTTGCTTAAATTTTGCTAATGGTGACATGGTTGGTCATACAGGGATAATGAGTGCAGCGATAAAGGCATGTGAAGCAATTGATAAATGTGTAAAAGAAATTGTAAATACTGCAATAAATAGTGATTACAGCATATTACTAATTGCAGATCATGGAAATTGTGAAACAATGTCTAATCCTGATGGATCACCAAATACTGCACATACAAATAATCTGGTTCCAGTAATTTTAATTGATAATGATTTAAAAAGTATTAATAGTGGGATTCTGGCAAATATTGCACCAACCATTTTAGAACTAATGGGTATTGAAATTCCTAATGATATGACTCAAAATTCCCTTTTGAAATAAATATTATGGGTATAATAAAAGATATTGAAGAAATCAAACTCATCAGAGAAAGCGCTCTATTAGTTTCAAAAACTCTTGGATTAATTGCAAAAGAAATAAAAGAAGGAGCAACAACATTGAAATTAGACAAAATTGCAGAAGATTTTATAAGATCTAATAATGCTATCCCTGGATTTTTAGGGTTATATGGTTTCCCAAATACATTATGTGTAAGTCCAAATTCTCAAGTAGTACATGGAATTCCAAATAATAAACCATTAAAAAATGGAGATATCATTTCAATAGACTGCGGTGTATTAAAAGACGGTTATTATGGAGATCATGCATATACATTTACAGTTGGAGAAGTTACTGAAGAAACTCAAAGACTACTGAACATTACAAAAGAATCATTATATATTGGCATGAGAGAGTTTAAAAAAGGCAATAGAGTAGGTGATGTAGGATATGCAATTCAAAATCATTGTGAAAAAAATGGATTTGGGGTTGTAAGAGAATTAGTTGGGCATGGTATTGGTAAGGTTATGCATGAGAAACCTGAAATGCCAAACTATGGAAGAAAAGGAATTGGAAAAAAATTTAAAAATAGAATGACAGTAGCTATAGAACCTATGATTAATCAGGGAACCCACAAAATTTTTCAACATAATGATGGATGGACAATTACTACTCAAGATAATAAGCCAAGTGCACATTTTGAACATAACATAGCCATTATAGATGGTAAACCGGAAATATTATCAACCTTCAAATTTATTTATGAAGTTCTTGGAATAAAATCTAACGAAGAAAAAGAATTTCGTAATTTTTTTAAATAAATGAAATCAATAATCAGACTTATTTTAAATTATATTCCTAGAACTGTTTTAACAAGGATCAGTACTTTTGTTAAGCCAATTATTAGATTGTATCTCAAAGGAGATAAATATACGGATCCTATTGATGGAAAGAGTTTTAGAAAATTTATTCCTTATGGATATAATAATGTCAGAAAAAATGCTCTATCCCCTTCCACATATTCATTAGAAAGACATAGAATGTTATGGCTTTATTTAAAAAATGAAACTAAAATTTTTAGTAACAAAGTCAAATTATTACACTTTGCTCCAGAACCAGCATTCTATGAAATATTTAAAAAATCTAATAATATCTTATATGATACTATTGATTTGAATTCACCACTAGCTGATATAAAAGCTGATATCTGTAATCTTCCCTTAAAAGATGATACATATGATTTTATACTTTGTAATCACGTATTAGAACACATAAAAGATGATCTAAAAGCAATGAGTGAATTATATAGAGTGTTAAAAAAAGGAGGAATAGGTATTTTTCAAATTCCTGTAGATTCAAAAAGAGAAAACACTTATGAAGACAGGTCAATAAAGAGTCCCAAAGAAAGAAATAGAATGTTTGGACAATATGACCATGTTAGAATTTATGGGATGGATTATTTTGAAAGACTAAAATCTGTTGGTTTTTCTGTAAAAAAAGTAAAATATGCCAATAAACTTAGTGATAAAGAGATTACAAAATATTGCCTATCACCAAATGAAATAATTCCTGTGTGTAAGAAGTAAGATTATCTAATTCTAAAAATCATTATAAGCTTTACCAATCATCTCTCTATTTTCATTTTCATAAATTATATATACGCTAACATCTTTATTATTATCAAGAAAGTCTTCTATTTCTTCTATATTCATTAGATGTAATGCTGTAGCATATGCATCAGCTTCCATACAAGTTTCTGATATAACTGAAACACTTAAAATATTTGTTTTGGCAGGTAATCCTGATATAGGGTCCAAAATATGAGCATACTTTCTACCATTCGAATCAGTTTTATATTTTCTATAAACACCAGAAGTTGCCATTGCTGAATTATTTAATTCAGTTGTTATAAAAATATTTTGACTATCATCATATCTAGGTTCATCAATTCCAATAATCCAACTGTTTTTTTTAGAAAGATTTGATCCTTTTGCTCTTAGTTCACCTCCAATCTCTACTAAATAGTTGTCAATATTATTATCATCTAAAAAACCTGATATTAAATCTACTGTATAGCCTTTTGCAATAGCGTTAAAATCTAAAAATGAATTTTTTGGTCTTAAAATAATATTTGTATCACCTATCTTAAATTTTTCAAATCCAACAAGTAATTTTAAATTGTCTAAGGCTAATGAATCAATAGGTATATTAGTAAACTTAGGCCCAAAACCCCAAAAGTTTACTAATATACCTATTGAAGGATCAAATTTTCCCTTTGTTTTATCGAATATCTTTTTTGAGGTATTAAATACATTAACAAAATGATTATCAACCTTTACAGACTCATTATTATTGATTCTAGAGATAATAGAAGTGTCAATATAAGTTGACATAGAATTATTTATTAAATCAAATATGCTATCTAATTGAATAGAATAATCTATCTGATCTTCTGAAAAGTACTGGACAGAGTATGAAGTGCCAAATGCTATCCCTTGTAAAGTTGTTTTCGGATTCTGATTACAAGAAAATAAAAAAAAAAGAAATACAATAACTCTGTTCATAAACTTTTATACTTAGACTAACCCCCAAAATCATCAAATCTGATATTCTCATCAGGAATACCAAAATCTTCTCCCATTTTTTGAACAGCCTGATTCATTAATGGTGGGCCACAGAAATATAACTCAATATCTTCAGGAGATTCATGATGATTTAGGTAATTCTCAATAACACAATTATGAATAAAACCAACAAAACCATCTCCTTCAGAATTAATGTCTTTTTTAATTTTCCAATTATCTTCAGGAAGAGGTTCAGAAAGAGATATATAAAATTTGAAATTTGAAAAAGATTTTTCAAGTTTATAAAAGTGATCAAGGTAGAATAATTCTCTTCTAGATCTTCCCCCATACCAGTAAGTAACTTTTCTTCCAGTCTTCAAAGTATTAAATAAATGATATAGGTGAGACCTCAATGGAGCCATCCCAGCACCTCCGCCAACATACAACATTTCAGCTTCAGAATGATTGATAAAAAACTCGCCAAATGGTCCTGAAATAGTCACTTTATCTCCTGGTTTTTTTGAAAACATATATGAAGATGCAATACCAGGGTTTACATCCATCCAAGAGTTCTTATCTCTGTCCCAAGGAGGAGTAGCTATTCTTACATTTAACATTATGTCCCTGCCTTCTGCGGGATATGAAGCCATAGAATATGCTCTTTCAGTTATTTCAGAATTCTTCATTACTAATGGCCATAAATTAAATTTATCCCACTCAACCTTAAACTTGTCTGGAGAATCGTGCTCTTCTGGATGAGCTTCAATTTCTATATCAGAAAATTTCACCTCAGTTTCTGGGATTTCTATTTGTATATAGCCTCCTGCCTTATATCCCATATCCTCTGGAATTCGGACAACAAATTCTTTAATAAATGATGCAACATTATAGTTTCTAACTACTGTGGCTTCCCATTTTTTTATACCAAAAACCTCATCAGGAATACTAATGTTCATATCCTGTTTAACTTTTACTTGGCATGCAAGTCTAGCGCCAGACTGCAGCTCCTTTCTAGTAAAGTGCGGGGTTTCTGTTGGTAATGCCTCTCCTCCGCCAGAATTAATATGACATTCACATTGAATGCAGGTACCTCCTCCTCCACAGGCAGATGGTAAAAATATCTTTTGAGAACTAAGTGTTGTAAGTAAAGAATCTCCAGAATTAACTTCAATTTCCTTTTTCCCGTTAATATTAATTTTAACAGTACCTGAAGGAGAAAGTTTTTCCTTAACAAATAAGAGCATTAATATTAATAATAATGTAACTACTAATAATATACCTATTACTAGAAATATAGATTTCGAAATAGAAGTTGCTAGTATCATACTTTACTCTATATCTTTATTTGTATCCATAAGTATTTGATCTTCTTCAGCGATATAATCTTCACTGTCTGAATCTAAAACTATTTCTTCTGAAGTAGTTTTTGGAGCTTCATCTCCTCCTGTTAACATTCCTCCAAAACTCATAAAACCAATAGCCATCAATCCTGTTATAATAAACGTAATTCCAAGACCTCTTAATGGAGCAGGCACATTGGAATACCTAATTTTTTCACGAATTGATGCAATGGCTAAAATTGCCAACCACCAGCCTATTCCTGATCCAATTCCATAGGTTAATGCTAATTCAATTGAAGGAATTTCTCTTGACTGCATAAATAATGAACCTCCTAATATTGCACAATTAACAGCAATCAAAGGCAAAAATATCCCTAGTGAATTATAAAGTGCAGGTGAAAATTTTTCAATAATAATCTCAACTAATTGAACCATTGTTGCTATTGTAGCAATAAATAATATAAACGATAAGAAATCAAGATTATATTCTTCAAGGCTTGGATGTAGCCATTTCATAGCACCATCCTGTAGTACATAAGTGTCTAAAAGCCAGTTTAAAGGAACTGTAATGGTTAATACAAAAAGTACAGCTGCTCCAAGACCATTAGCAGTAGAAACTTTTTTGGAAACTGCTAGATATGAACACATCCCTAAGAATGTGGCAAATACCATATTGTCGATAAAAATAGATTTAAATAATAATTCTATATGTTCCATATTTAATCTTCAATTAAATGAGTACTTTTTGATCGTTGAATCCAAATGATAATTCCAACAACAATCAATGCCATTGGTGATAATAACATAAACCCATTGTTTTCATATCCAATGGCATATAGTCCAGTCATATCAATAGCATCTCCAAATACAGGATAACCCCAAAGAGTTCCTGAACCTAATAATTCTCTAAAAAACCCTACAATTATTAATATTATAGCATATCCTAGTGCATTTCCAATACCATCAAGAAATGATCGCCATGGACCATTACCTAGAGCAAAAGCTTCAAACCTTCCCATAATTATACAATTGGTAATTATAAGACCAACAAACACAGACAGTGTTTTACTTAATTCATAAGCATATGCTTTTAAAACTAAATCAACTATAATTACAAGGGTTGCAATAACTATCAGTTGAACAATAATTCTAATTCTCGATGGGATGATGTTTCTTATTAAAGAAATTACAACATTACCTGCTCCCATTACAAATAAAACTGCAATAGACATTACAACCGAGGCTTCAAGTTCAGCTGTGATTGCCAATGCTGAGCAAATACCAAGAACCTGAATAGTTATCGGATTATTGTCTGATAATGGATCTAGTATTAATTTGCTATCTCTTTTTGATAATAACCCCATCTAATCCTGTTTTAATTTTTTAAAGTATGGCACATATAACCTTAAATCACTTTTAATCATTGCAGAAACGCCATCACCCGTTATGGTAGCTCCAGCAATTGCATCTACCTCATTATCATCCTTTATTTCATTTCTTGGATCTAGATTTTTTTTATAGACAGTTATTCCTCTAAAATTGCCATTAGAATCTAATAAGTTCTCGCCAATAAAATCATCCATAAAAAATCTCTGATTTATATTAGCTCCTAGTCCTGGGGTTTCTGCTTGGTGATCAAAATAAGCTCCTTGAATTATCATGTTTTCATCCATAGCAACATAACCCCAAATCGCATTCCATAAACCCTTTCCTCTTATTGGTGCAACATAATATTTTTTACCATCCTTTTTAGCAATAAATAAAGGCAATCTTCTATCATAACTTGAATCCTTTGCAAGTGACTTTTCTTTTTTTACTTCAATTAAATAAGCTTCTTCATCTTCTACTATTTTACCTCCTTGAATATAAATTTGATTAACTATATATTTATTAAATTGGGAGGGAGCTTGATCTTTAGAAATGAATCTAACACTACTGCCTTCATTGTCATTAACACCAATTGCGTAGAGAATATTTTGTTGCTTTTCGAGAATTTTATTTGTTTCTATTCTTTCCTTTAAAGAGGAATCAATAGCAGCTAGTAATGTTCCTACAATAATTACCATACCAATGGCAAAGAGCAGCGTATATGAATTTTTATCTCTATTAATTCCCATTCTAAGTACTTTTTAATTTAATTCTATTAAGCCTTTTCTTAACATTTGATTGTACAACATAATGATCAATTGTAGGAGCAAAAACATTCATTAACAATATTGCTAAAAATACTCCTTCAGGATATGCTGGATTAAATACTCTAATCATAATTGAAATGAAACCAATTAAAAAACCATAAATCCATTTACCTTTTAACGTCTGCGCTGCAGTTACTGGGTCAGTTGCCATAAAAACTGCACCAAATAAGATACTTCCTATTAACAAGTGCTCCCAAAAAGGAACACTCATTAAGCCGTAAAATTTACTAGTTTCTGTAATTAATCCTAAATCAACTACCTGATTAAAAATTAAGCCCATAAATAGAGCGCCTGCAATTGTACTAAACATTATTCTCCAGGAACCAATCTTTGTGAAAATTAAAAATAGCGCACCTAGAATAATTAATATTTTAGAAGTTTCACCTACAGATCCTGGTATAAACCCAATAAACATGTCTGAAAGTGAATATATAATTTCTTGATTTTGAGCAAAACTACCCAATATTGTTTCTCCCGAAATTGCCTCAGCTGTACCTGTTCTTTCCATTGCTTGATGAACCCATACTTTATCTCCACTCATCCATGTAGGATAGGCAAAAAATAAAAAAGCTCTAATAGTAAGCGCTGGATTTAGAATATTCATTCCTGTTCCTCCAAATACTTCTTTTCCAATTATAACTCCAAAAATTACAGCAACAGTTAGCATCCAAAGAGGTAGATCAACAGGAACAATTAATGGTATTAACATACCGGTCACTAAATACCCTTCTTCAACTTCATGACCCTTTATAACTGCAAAAATAAATTCAACAGTAAGTCCTACAACATAAGATACTATAACAAGTGGGAGGACTTTGGTTGAACCCAATAGAAAATTTTCCCAAGTAATAAAATTACCTAATAACGAGGCTTCTCTAATTATTCCATTAGCAGCATCAACTGCAGCAAAATGCTGATATCCGGTATTGAATATTCCAAACAAAAGACATGGAACAAGTGAAAGGATAACCATATTCATTGTTCTTTTCAAATCATCTGCTGCTTTTATATGAGTTCCTCCTTTAGTTACATCATTCGGTGTATATAAAAAAGTATGAAATGCATTAAATGCAGGAGCAAATGTATTGCCCTTAAATTTTTCCTTTAATTGATGTAGACTTGATTTTATCCCCATTATCCTAATTCTTTTTTCATTAAGTCTAACCCTTTTCTAATTATATCTTGATGAGGCTGCTTAGATACGCATACAAACTCAGTTAAGGCAAAATCTTCAGGAGCAACTTCATACATGCCTAAAGCTTCCATTTCCTCAAGATCCTTATACATGCATGCTTTTAATATTCTCATTGGATATATATCTAATGGGAAAACTTTCTCATAAGATCCTGTAACAACAAATGCTCTATGCTCACCATTAGTATTTGTATTCAAGCTAAATTTTTTATTTGGCAATAGCCATGAAAATGTTAATGCTCTAGAAGCTGAAATTTTATCAAATATAGGTCTAGTCCATCCGAAAAGATCGTAGTCATTACCCTCGGGTATTACACTTACTGTATTGCTATAATAATCAAGATGTCCTTTTATAGAAATTTGTTTTCCAGTTAATACATTTCCAGAAATTATTCTATTATCATCCTGGATTCCTTTGTCTAAAATCGTTGACATTTGAGATCCAATAAGAGTTTTAATATATCTTGGATTCTCAACAGATGATCCTACTAATGCAATTATTCTTTCCGCTGAAAATTTTTCAGATTCAACAACTGAACCTATTAGAATAAGATCTTGTAAAGAAATCGTCCAAACAACCTCACCTTTATTAACAGGAGAAACCTTATTGATTAATGTTCCTACATTTCCAGAAGGATGAGGCCCGGAAACATTATGAATAGTTACATTCTTTAAACTAGATAATTCTGAATTTGAATTCTTTCTAACCGACATATGTATTTCACCTTCAGTTAGTTTTGATAAAAGATTTATAGCAGTTTGAATCTTATCTTGATACCCTTTTGAAATATAATCTAAATCAGCGGAGAGTGGTGCTGATGAAAATCCAGAAATAAAAATTGATTTAGGAGAAATATTATGATCAGCTATCACATCATAGGGTCTTTGTTTTATAAAAGGCCATAAACCAGCATTTAATAAATAATCAAGTATTTTATTTTTGTCAGCCTTGACATCAAGCTTTCCTAAGTCTTTATATTCTATTTCTTTATCTGCTAAAATTTCAATAGAAATAATCCTTCTTCTTTCACCCCTTTGAATCTCAGTAATTTTACCTGAAATTGGTGAAACAAATTTTACTTTTTCATTGTTTTTATCATAAAAAAGCACATCTCCTGCTTTTACTTTTTCATCAGCTTTAACTGTAAGTTTTGGAAATACTCCGTGAAAATCTTCAGGATATACAGAATAATATTTGCTATTTTTAGAAATGTCTAGAGTCTTAGTGGCATCACCAACTAAATTGATGTTTAAACCCTTTTTAACAATGATGTCTTTTGACATAGTCGGGAGAATAAAATTAAATGGAGTTTTTATTCGCTGCAAAAGTAAATCAATATTAAAGATTTTACAATATTTTTTGATTATTTTTAATGAAAATAATTAGTATAACACTACACTTAAATATGATTGATTTATATAAGTTTATGTTTCTATTAGTTTGTCTAAACTTTTTAATAATTAATCCAACTTTTAGTCAAATTGAAAAAGAGTTAAATCCTCCAGAATATATTAATACAGTTAGCTTTACAACCAATCAAGAAAACTATTCAACTAATCTTCCAATAATAAAACTAGGAGAAAGGTTTACTCTAGATTTTGATGTACTTAATAATGAGGAAGCTGACTACTATTATACAATTGATCAGCTTAATTTTGATTGGTCTAAATCACAGTTAATAAAATCGGAATATTTGAGAGGATTTGATAATATTAAAATTCAAAACTATAAAACATCTTTTAATACATACCAGGCCTATTCTCATTACAAACTTAAAATCCCAAATCAAAATGTAAGAATTATAAAATCTGGAAATTATATTCTAAAAATATATGATGAATATGAAAATATTGTTTTTAGTAGAAAATTTATTGTCTATGAAAGCATAACAACAGTCAGTACAAGAATTAAAAGACTAAGAAATTTAAAATATATACATACTAAACAATCAGTAAGTTTTCAGGTAAATCCAGTAACAATTCAATTAAATAATCCAAAAAATACAGTAAAAACTTTAATCATTCAAAACAATAATCTAAGCACTTCAATTAACAACTTAAAGGCTCAATATATCATTGGCTCGAAATTAATTTTTAACTACGATGAAGAGTCGAGTTTCTGGGGCGGAAATGAATATTTATTTTTTGAAAACAAAGAAATAAGATCTTCAAATCTTAATATTAGGTCATTTAATCTTTATGAAATCTATCACAATTATCTGTTTACTGATTACCCTAGGTTTAATAACTCCTATACATATAATCCAGATATTAATGGAGGCTTTTTAACAACAGCACTAAATGCTGATGATATTGATATTGAAGCTGACTATGTAAATATTCACTTTTCATTAAAGAATAGTACTGGTAAACCTGGTGAATCAATATATATAGTAGGCGCTTTTAATAATTATAGCATACAGTCTAAATATAAAATGACATATAATAGCGCTTCAGATTCACATGAATTAATGCTAAAGCTAAAACAAGGTTTTTACAATTATAAACATGTTCTAGTAAATGAGTATGATGAAATTAATCAAGGTGGAGTAAGTGGAAATTATGATGAAACTGAAAATGATTATAAAGTATTAATATACTATAGAGGTTATGGATATAGATATGACAGGATTATTGGTATGGGCCAAGCCAGTTCAATAAATATTACCAATTAATATTATCATTTAAATATTATTTTTTATACATTTAAAACACAGTTTAAAACTATGGTTCAACAAGTCACAAGAGGTATTAAAATTTCCATTCAAACAGATTTTGAAGGAACTTTTTATAAAAACAACAAAACACATTATGCTTTTGGATATAAGGTGACTATTGAAAATTGTAGTAAAGATTCAGTTCAACTCAACTCACGTCATTGGGTTATTTTAGATGCACTTAATCAGGAACAAGAGATTATTGGTGAAGGAGTCATTGGTAAAAAACCTGTAATAAACCCTGGAGAATCTCACACCTATAGTTCAGGATGTTTACTTCTTTCTCCTTTTGGAGCAATGTATGGTCATTATAAAATGGTTGATTTTTCTACAACTAAAAAATTCGATGTGATTATTCCTGCTTTTAAATTGAGTGCACCCTTTGCAATGAACTAATAATTTATTTCTCAAAAAATAAATTGTAAATTCACAAAAAATTAACAGCTAAATATTTTTATTATGAGTACAGGATTTTTCAAAGTTCCAACACCTATAAACGAACCTGTTAAGTCATATTCGCCAGGCTCAAGTGAGAGAAAAGAGGTCTTGAATACATACAAAAAGATGATTCAAGAAAACATTGAAATTCCTATGTACATCAATGGGAAAGATGTTAAATCAGACAAGACTACTACTGTTTCACCTCCTCATGATCATAAAAATATAGTAGCTAAGTACTATTTAGCAAATGAATCTCATGTTAATCAAGCTATTTCAACGGCATTAAATGCAAAAGAAAATTGGGAGAATATGTCATGGGAAAATAGAGCTGCAATATTTCTTAGAGCAGCTGAGCTTATTGCTGGTCCATACAGATCAAAAATAAATGCTGCAACTATGATAGGACAATCTAAAACCATTCATCAAGCTGAAATTGATGCTGCATGTGAATTAATAGATTTTTTAAGATTTAACGTTCAATATATTACTGATATCTACAGCAACCAACCTGATAGTGATCCTGATGCATGGAACCGTGTAGAATACAGACCTCTAGAAGGTTTTGTTTATGCAGTTACACCATTTAATTTTACTGCTATTGCTGGAAATCTAGCGGCTTCAATGGCAATGTTAGGAAATGTAGTAGTATGGAAACCTAGTGACAGTCAAGTATATTCTGCAAAGATTTTAATTGATATTTATAAGGAAGCTGGACTTCCTAATGGTGTTATAAATGCCGTTTTCGGCGATCCAGAAATGATTTCAAACAAAGTTCTAGAAAGTAGAGATTTTGCAGGACTACATTTTACAGGATCAACTGTAGTGTTTAATAGTTTTTGGAAAAAAATTGGAGCGAATATTTCAAATTATAAAACGTATCCAAAAATTGTAGGAGAGACAGGTGGTAAAGATTTTATACTTGCCCATAAATCCGCTAATCCAAAAGAAGTATCTACAGCAATAACAAGAGGTGCCTTTGAGTTCCAAGGTCAAAAATGTAGTGCTGCCTCAAGAGGATATATTTCAAAATCGATATGGGATTCTGTAAAAGCAAACCTAATTGAAGATTTAAAATCAATTAACATGGGGTCACCTGATGATCTAAGCAATTTTATGACTGCTGTAATTCATGAAAACTCATTTGATAAAATTGCAAAATATATTGATAATGCTAAAGCTGATTCGAAAGTTCAGGTAATAGCAGGTGGATCATACGATAAATCAAAAGGGTATTTCATTGAACCAACTGTTTTGGTGGCTAAGGATCCTAATTATGTTACTATGAGGGAAGAAATCTTTGGACCAGTTATTACAATATATATTTATGATGATAATGATTTTGATAAGACATTGGATCTAATTGACTCTAGCACTAAGTATGCATTAACTGGTGCTGTTTTAGCTAAAGACAGAAATGTTATTGAAAAAGTAACAAAAGCATTAAAAAATGCAGCTGGAAACTTTTATGTAAATGACAAACCAACTGGTGCGGTAGTTGGGAAACAGCCTTTTGGTGGTGCTAGGGCTTCAGGAACAAATGATAAAGCTGGAAGTATGTTAAATTTACTCAGATGGGTGTCTCCTAGATTAATTAAAGAAACATTTGTAACACCAACAGATTATAGATATCCTTTTCTTGGTAAAGACTAACTAATTAAAATCCTGGAAATAATTTATTTCTGAAAATTGTGAATTAAGTGCAGTATTGTTCTCATTTACTATCATGATAACTATTCCTAAATTATCGGGGTTATATTCTGACTCAATTTCAATAGAATAATTAAAATAAACATCATTTAAAGCGAGAGTAGGGTTTTCTATAGGATCTCCTAAGATATTAGTAAATGAATGTCTTAAAACATCATTATGCACAAAATCTACTATTGGATTTCCCATTCCAAAAAAGTAGCTATTCTCATCATAATTATAATAATTGACCTGGTCATATATTAGATTGTCCTCAACTAGATAGGCAACTATTTTGTGATTATTAAGATCTTCCTCGGAAACAACCCTGAGATTAATTGCTAAAATCATACCATCCATTTGGCTATCAATTGAAATACCAATTGAATTGTCAGCGTCAATTAGTGATTCAATTGGGCTTGAGCCGTATGGATAGGACCAGTCTATAGTTCTATTTATTCTTCCTGTTGGAAAACCATTAATACCAAATTCATACCTAAGATTTGATTCTTGTGGAATTGTCATTGGATCACCATTATGAATAGCAACAACTGACAAATCATTGGTGATCACTCTTACTTGTTCAATAGCATGACTAACACTAGGACAATATCCACACCAAGTACCCGTGTAATCTTCCAAAACAACTTTTGTTTTAGGAATAACAACACTAAATGTTCTTGTATCACTATTATAAATTACTGAATCAATACCATATTCAGCATAAACCTGATGAGTACCAATTTCAGAATAGCTAATTTGATTTCCAGCAATTGCCACTCCATCAACAATAAAGCTAGATTCTAAAGTGAGATTATTCCCCTCTGCATCAAAAACCTCAAATGTAATTTCTTGATTTCTTAAATATGATGAATGAACTACTAACCCTGTTACAATTTCAGGCTCAACAACTTCATAAAAAAAGATTCATTCCTGCTACAGCTCAATGTTACAATGAGCATTAATAAAATTAAAGGATACCTTAAAAAAGAGTTCATGAAAATTACTTAAGCTGGAGTCAAATTTACATATTTTTGAAATAATTATAATTATAATTAAAAACAAAACTATCTTTGCAATAAATTATATCATATGAGAAATTTTATTTTCTTATCTGTATTTCTACTATCATTTGCTGGGTTTTCCCAAAAAATACTGCCAGATATTAATCTTAAAACATTTGAAGGGGATAAGGTAAATGTTGCTGATTTAACTTCAAATGATAAGATCGCTATTTTGTCCCTATGGGCAACATGGTGCATGCCGTGTATTAAAGAGCTAGATGCAATAAATGAATTATATGACGAGTGGAAAACACAAGTTGATTTTGAAGTTTATGCAATATCTGTTGATGATAGCAGATCTATCAACAGGGCAAAAGCATTAGTTAATGGAAAAGGATGGGAATATAATATTCTTTTAGATACAAATCATAATTTAAAAAGGTCATTAGGAGCTTCCGCTATTCCTGTAACAATAATCGTTAGAAATAATAAGATTCTGTATCAACACACAGGTTATAGAAATGGTGATGAATATGAGCTTTTTGAAAAACTCAAAATACTTTCCAAAGAATGAAAAATATATTCTACATAATATTTCTATTTTTCTCTTCACTTATTTTTTCTCAGAACCAGCCATACATTTATGGTAGTTTTGAAAGTAATTCGCAATTACTACAAGATGATGAGTCTTTAGGGTTCATATCACCTGAAGATAATTTTAGATCAAATAATTATTTTCAAATAAACTACCAAATAAATAATATTTTAGCTGGTATTCAATACGAAGGTTATTTGCCTAGTTCACTACTAGGGTTTTATCCTGAACTCGATAATCAAAATAAAATAACTAATTACTTTATAAAGATTCAAAATGAGAAAAGTGATATAACGGTAGGTTCTTTTTATGAACAGTTTGGTAACGGACTCATTTTTAGATCATGGGAAGATCGTCAACTTGGTATAAATAACGCAATTAAAGGAATAAAATTAAAATATTACCCATCGGATAATGTTGAATTGACAGCCTTGTATGGTCAGCAAAGAGATGGGTTTAATTACACCGCATCAACAGTTCAAGGATTAAATACTGAAATAAGTCTAAATCAAATGCTTAATCTAAAAGAAGTTGATTTGTCTATTGGCTCTAGTATTGTAAATAGATACCAAGAGAATGGGGCAAACGACTCGATTCCTTCAAATGTTTCAGCCTATGGCGGTAGATTAAATATGTATGCTGGTGACTTCTCTCTTAATATAGAAGGTGCAATAAAAGATCCTGATGTAATAGCCAATGAAAATAATTTAGTATCTAACAGACTATATGATGGTACAGCCTTACAAGTAGATTTTGGATATTCAAAAAAAGGAATTGGAATAAATACAACATTTAGAAGGCTAGAAAATTTTAATTTTTATAGTGATAGACTAGCAGAAGGCAATATCTACAATCAAAAAACATTGAGCTTTACCCCTGCCCTTAGCAAACAACAAGATTATCTATTAACAAACATTTATATATACAATTCACAGCCTCGATTGGTAATGAATTCTATTGAAAAAAGATCAGGAGAAGTAGGCTTCCAAAATGATTTTTATTACACCTTCAATAAAGATAATTTCCTAGGAAAATATAAGACAAAAATTGCTTTTAATTTTTCATACTGGAGCGGCATAGAATCCACATTTAATCAAGATAATTCGTATGATGTGAAATTTATTGGAAATGGAGACAGATATTATAGAGATTTAAACTTGGAAATAAAAAATAGATGGAATTCTAAATTAAGAACGGCAATTACTTTTTTAGATGTAATTATAGACAAGGGAATTACATTAGGTGGTCCCCTTGGAGTTCAAGGAGATATCAAAGCAAAAGTTGGAGTTATTGAAGCAAATTATCTTCATGCAAATGGAAAATCTTCTAGAGGGGTACTTCAACATTTATGGACTAAAAACGATAGAAAAAACTGGCTAGGATTGGTTTATGAATATGGAATTTCCTCATCGGTAAATATTTTTGTTTCAGATGGATGGAATTACGGAAGATCTGACAAAATACATTACTACAACCTAGGGGGTAGTTATTCAAAAAATAGTACTAGAGTAAGTCTTAACTATGGAAGACAAAGAGGTGGACTTATATGTATTGGTGGGGTCTGTAGATATGTTCCAGAGAGTAACGGATTCAATCTAAACCTTAGTCATTCTTTTTAATTCAATATAATTTTCTTGAATATTGAAGTGCCGTTTTCTTGTATAAAATTCAGCAAATACAAATGATTTGATATAATTGATGAATTGATATAATTATCTCCTATTTGAATATCTTTTTCTATAATTAAGGAACCTCTTATATCATATATATTTAATTGATATTGTTTTTCAGAGTGTATTTTTAATACACCATTCGAATGAGTAAGTGTAGCATTAATTTGATCAAAATCATCAACACTTAGAGTAGAAGAATAATAATATCCTACAGATAATTCAGTAAAGAGTTCAGGAATGCTAACCACTTCATTTCCATCTCCATCAACCATATAAAAACGAAATGTGTATTCTACCGGTGTACTTCCATCTCCGGGATCTTCATTAAAAAAATGATCGCCAGATGATGCTTGAGTATCATTTGGTGCAATAGTTACAAAAGAATTGGATGGATAAGATTGATTTACACTTATACCATTATAGCAGTTACCAAAACACAGTTCCATTAAACTTCCATCAGTTCCAGACATACTAGTAACCTCAACTTTTACATTAATGTCTTCAGACGAATCATTTCTTACGTAAAAACCTAAAGATGCATCTGGATATGTAATTTCTGAAAATTCAAGAACTTCATTATCATCTATTTCAACTCCATCAGTTGTTTCTAATGAAAAGGCATATTCAACCTGTGAATAAACAAATATGTTAGTTAAAAAAAGTGCTATAAAAAGAAATATTCTGGAATTAATCATAAGTATATGTTTTAGTCTGCAAAACAAAAATAAACAAAAGTCCTTATATTTGAAAGAAATTAAGCTCCATGAAAAAACAATACATTCTACTTTTTATTCTTTTATTATCATCTCTAGGCTATATTTCAGCGCAAACAATCGTTTCAACAACACCTGAAAATAAAAATGCAATTGTTGAGGAATCAACTGCAATCCATTGTTCTTATTGCCCAGATGGTCACGCAATGCTAAATCAAATTATTGACCAAAACCCTAATGATGTTTTTGTAATTAAATTTCATGAAGGAGGATATGCATGGGATTGTGATCCTAATGGTGGTCATGATTTTAATAATGCACTTGCAAATCAATTAGGAAATATGGCAGCGGCTAACGGACAACCTTCCGCTTCAGTTAATCGTCAAGTTTTTAGTAATTTATCTATGACAGGTGGAACTGCTATGAGTAGAGGATATTGGAATACTGCGATATCTCAAGTTTTACAAGAGAGTGCTTATGTTAATGTTGGTCTTGAAGCAGAATTAGCTGGTAATGTGCTAACAATTCATGTAGAGGCATACTATACGGCAAGCAGCCCTGAATCGACTAACTATTTACATATTGCAATAACGCAAGATGAAACTATTGGTCCGCAATTGGGAGCAACTGATTTTAATCCAAGTTATGTAGTTTCAAGTTCACCAAATTCAAATTATCAGCATAATGAATATGACTACAGACATATGGATAGATTAGTAGATATGGTTGATGGAATTAGTGGAGATGCTATTAGCACAACTTCTGTTGGTAGTTTTATTGACAGAACATATACATATACACTTCCAGACTTTTATAATGATGTGCCAGTTGATTTATCTGAAATTGAAGTAGCTGCATTTGTTACAGGTGGTGATGAGATTATTAATGGCTATAAAGTTGAGGCAGCATATACACCTGTCGGATATGATGTTGCTGTTGTAAGTATTGACTCTCCATCAGGTAATGGAGTTTATTCTGATAATGAAAATATTATTGTTACTATAGAAAATTTTGGCGAATATACAGTATCAGGTTTTGATGTTTCTTATCAAGTTAATGGTGGTGTAACTGTAACAGAAACTTTTACTGGTTCTTTAGCATATGAAGAAACTTCTCAATATACTTTTTATGCTACCTATGACTTTTCAAGTCCAGGAGATTATGAAATCGTTGCCAACACATCATTAGGTGGTGATGACGTTCCTAGTAATGACATGATTTCTAATAGCTTTACTAGTGTTGCTGGAGGAGATTGCCCAGATGAATACTCACTTCCAATAGTATGGAGAGACAATTTTGAATGTCATACAGAATTTGCCATTAGTGATATTGGTGATTGGGTAATGTATGATCTTGAAAATGGAACAACTTGGGGGGCTAACGATATTGGTTTCACTAATGAATCATACGTAGGAACTGGAATAATATATAATCATGCACTAGCTACTGATGAGACTGCTGCTGGGAGTCTAACCACTTTTGATGATTGGGCGCCATATGAGGGTAATCAAGGATTATATTTCTTTGCATCCGGTGCAAATTCGACTCCATGGCCTAATGATGATTGGATGATAAGCCCTGAATTTACTTTAAATGGAGTTACTTCTCCAACCTTTAGCATGTGGGCAAAATCAGTAACTGCTGAGTACGGTCTTGAAAGATTCCAAGTTGGGGTTGGAAATTCTACCGATTATAATGACTTTACAATAATTTCTAGTGGAGCGTATATTGAGGCGCCAACAGATTGGACTCAGTATCAATTTGACTTAAGCCAGTATGAAGGTCAAACAATTAGAATTGCTATTCACTATGTTGGAAGTGATTCCTTTGCACTGTTAACCGATTCATATACTGTTGACGGAACATTAGGAATTGGTGATAGCGAGATAAATAACTTTGAATATTTCTATAATGTAAGTTCTAAGACTTTGGAAATGACATCAGATGAGACCTTAAGAAAGATTCAAATATTTAATATTTTAGGTCAAAAAGTGTTTGAAGAAAATATAAATAGTAACGTACATACATCTAATCTAAGAGATTTAGGTGCTTCAATCTATATTATTAATGTTGAAGGAACAACAGGTGGTAAAAGTTTTAAATTACTAATTCAGTAATTTCCTGTTCACTTTATACTGGTACGTAAACTAATTTTTTATTTATAAAATAGTGGTCATCAAAATAATCCTTGATGGCTATTACTTTTTTATTTTCAATTTTAAAGAGTTCCTTGTCAAGCTCTCCTCCCTTTAGTGCAATTATTCCATTTGGAACTACATTATTAGAGTTAGGACTAATATTATTTAGGGTCCATTTAAGGATTGTTGACATATCTGCTATAGCTCTTGTTAAGATAAAATCAAATTTATCATCTATATCCTCTACCCTTTTACACTGAGTAGTAACATTTTTTAATCTTAATTCACTTGAAACTGCATCCACTACTCTAACTTTTTTTTCAATACTATCAACTAAATGAAATTTGCAGTCTGGAAATAAAATTGCTAATGGAATACCAGGGAAACCTCCACCAGTTCCAACATCGATAATATGTGTGCCCTTATTGAATTGAATAAATTTTGCAATAGCTAATGAGTGTAATACATGTCTAAGATATAATTCATCAATATCTTTTCTTGAAATAACATTAATCCTTGAATTCCAATCTTTATAAAGCAATTCTAATTTTTGAAATTGGTTTAATTGATCTTCTGTTAAATCTTTAAAATATTTCTGAATTAATTTCATAATATAATTTTCAACAAAAATAGGTTTTTGTGCACAACTATTTCTAAATGAAATAGAAAGAAATTACTTTTATTAATATATTTGAATTTAAAGAAATCATAAATAAATGGACTCCAAAATAGTATTATTTAACAGAAAAGATTCAGAAATATTTTTTAAAACTTTAAATAAAAGAGTTAATAATTATTTCAAAGAAAATAACATTACAAAAAATGGTAATTGGAAATTATGGTTAAAGGCGTTTGTAATGTTCAGCTTACTAATAGCTCCTTATGTTATAATATCAATTTTTTCAATTCCAGGATGGCTACAAATTTTACTTTCGATTGTCATGGGCATTGGATTAGCAGGAGTGGGCATGAATGTTATGCATGATGGGATTCATGAATCATTTTCTAATAAAAAATGGGTCAACAGATTAATGGGTAGCAGTATATATTTATTAGCAGGTAATAGATATAATTGGCAAGTTCAGCATAATGTTTTGCATCACACCTACACAAATATTCATGGTCATGATGAAGACTTAGAAGCTGGAAGAATAATTAGATTCTCAAAACATTCACAATGGAAGTGGTTTCATAAATTTCAACATTACTACTCTGTTTTATTATACGGGCTACTTACAATCAATTGGGCAACAATTGTAGATTTTCTTCAAATGAAAAGATATATGAAAAGAAAATTATCTCATGGTAAATTTCCAAATCCATTTGTAAACTGGACTAAATTAATAATATCCAAAATTTTATATTTTTTATTTTGGATTTTTATTCCAACTCTTGTCTTTAAAATAGTCTGGTGGAAAGTTCTGATTTCTTTTATAGTAATGCATTATACTGCAGGCTTAATTCTAAGCCTAGTATTTCAGTTAGCTCATATAATGGATGAAGCTGATATGCCTGTTCCAGATTCTAAAGGAAATATAAAAGATAGCTGGGCTATTCATCAATTAAAAACAACAGTTAATTTTGCTTCTAATAATAAATTAGTCAATTGGTTCACTGGTGGCTTAAACCACCAGGTTGAACATCATATATTTCCCAACATATCTCATATTCACTATAATAAAATAGCAGAAATTGTAAAGAAAACGGCAAAAGAATTTAATCTTCCTTATAACGAGTTTAAAACTACAAAAGATGCTATTATTGCTCATTTTAAATACTTACGTTTAATGGGAATTAAACCAGCCCTATAAGTATTAAAAAAATGAAAGAACTTCTATCTAATAGAATTAATAATTTAGCTGTATCACAGACACTTGCAATGGCTACTAAGGCAAGAGAATTACAATCCCAAGGAAAAGATGTTATAGGACTTAGTTTAGGAGAACCTGACTTTAATACTCCTGATTTTATAAAAGAAGCTGCTATAAAAGCAATTCAGGATAACTATAATTCATATACCCCAGTTGATGGATATGTACAATTAAAAAGAGCAATTATTAATAAATTTAAAAGAGATAATAAATTAAACTACAATTTATCCCAAATAGTTGTATCAACTGGGGCAAAACAATCATTGTCTAATATAGCTGCTGCATTTATTAATCCTGGTGATGAAGTGATTCTTCCATGTCCATATTGGGTTAGCTACAGAGATATTATCAAATTAAATGGAGGTATACCTGTTGAAGTAAAAACAAGTATATCATCTGATTTTAAAATCAGTGGAGAAGATCTTGAGAAAGCTATAACAAGTAAAACTAAAATGCTTTGGTTTAGCTCACCTTGTAATCCAAGTGGATCTGTATATAGTAAATCTGAACTTAGGGAAATTTCTGATGTATTATTGAAACACCCCGAAATTTATGTTGTATCTGATGAAATATATGAACATATCAATTTTTCTGGTGGGCATTCCAGTATTGCAGCATTTGATGATATGTATGATAGAACAATTACTGTAAATGGAGTGTCAAAAGCTTTTGCAATGACAGGCTGGAGAATTGGCTATATTGGTGGTCCTAAGTGGGTTGCTAGGGCCTGTAATAAAATGCAGGGACAAGTTACTAGTGGAGCAAATTGCATTGCACAAAGAGCAGTAATAACTGCTTTACAAGAAAATCCTTCAAAAATTCATTACATGGTTGATGAATTTAAAGAAAGAAGAGACCTTATTTTAGGTTTGCTAGATAACATAAATGGATTTAAATGCAATAAACCAGAAGGGGCATTTTATGTATTCCCTGATGTATCTCATTACTTTGGTAAGACAATTGATGGAACAACTATTAATAACGCTTCTGATATGTCTATGTTCTTACTAGAAAAGGCTTTGGTTGCCACTGTAACTGGAGATGCTTTCGGTAATTCTAACTGTATTAGAATATCCTATGCTGCATCTCAAGAGCAACTAATTGAAGCTGTTTCAAGAATAAAAAATATTCTAAATTAATTTTATCTATTTCTCCAAAAATAAGGGGTAATAATAATTAGAACCGTATAGAGCTCTAACCTTCCTAATAACATCAAGAAAGATGACCACCATTTGGCTAAAGATGGTAAATCATAAAAAGTAGAAGATGGTCCAAAATCTCCAATAGAAGGGCCTATATTACCTAAACTAGATGCAGAAACCCCAAGTGAAGATTCAAAATCCAAACCAAGCACTGAGAAAATTAATGCTCCTACCATAAATGACAACATATATACAATGAAAAATCCTAGTATATTATACATAATTTCACTTGAAACAGATTTCTTATTATATCTTATTGGTAAAATTGCGTTTGGGTGTAATATTCTTTTAAATTGTAAAAAGCCATTCTTAATTATTAATAAGTGTCTCATAACCTTAAATCCACCCGCTGTGCTTCCTGCAGAACCTCCTATAAACATTAATCCAAAGAAAATTAGTAAAAGAAGTGGAGTCCAGGCGGTATAATCTGCTGTTGTAAAACCAGTTGTTGTAATTATAGATACTACTTGAAAGAGTGCATGTCTAAAAACTCCTTCTATTCTAGCAAAACTATCAGTTAGTCCTGACAGAAAATCAGTATTTAAATAAATTATTGATCCAACTAAAAGAGTAAATACTGCAATGAAAAGGCTATAAATTTTAAATTCCTCGTCCTTGATTATATTTCTAAACTTTCCTTTAAATCCAAAATAACTAAGAACAAAATTAGTCCCAGCTATAAACATAAAAAATATCACAATGTATTGAATCAGGGGTTGGTCATTCCAAAAACCGAGACTTTCATTTTTTGTAGAAAAACCTCCAGATGCTATATTACTCATAGAATGATTAATAGCATCAAAAAAAGACATGCCTGCGAAGGTTAAAAGAATTGTTTCAATTAGGGTATAAGATAAATAAATTAACCATAATCTCTTAGCTGTATCTGTAATTCTTGGATGTAATTTATCTGTATTCATCCCTGGAGATTCAGCACTAAATAGCTGCATGCCTCCAATTCCAAGTAAAGGCAAAATTGCAATAGCAAAAACTATTATTCCCATACCACCCAACCAGTGAGTAATACTTCTCCAAAATAGAATTCCTTCAGGTAAGGCCTCAATATTATTTAAAATTGTTGCTCCTGTGGTTGTAAAACCTGAAGTTGTTTCAAATATTATATTAGAAAATCCATCTATAGTATTTGTTAGTATGTATGGAAGTGTGCCTGTAAGAATCATTGCCAACCACCCTAGAATTACAACAAGATAACCTTCCCTTTTATTTATCTGTTTATCATGGTCTCTATTTAGAAACAAAAGTAATCCTCCAATTAGAGCAACTATTATACCAGAGTAGATCATCTCACTTGTAATCCCATCTGCATAATAATAACTTACAATAGAAGATACAAACATAAATCCACCATTGAAAAGCAGTAAAAAACCTACAAAATATAATATGATTTTATGATTAATTTTCATGAAAATATTTTTAGAAAAACTTCTCAACCTTCTTTATAGAATCAATAAGAAAGCAAACCACTACTCTATCATTTTCTAATAGTTTGAAATCTCCTAAGACGATATGTCCTTTCCCATCTCTAATTACACCACTAATTATTGCAGATCTTGGAAAAGACAAGTCTTTAATTTTTTTATCACATATTTTAGAGTCTTTTCTTACAATAAACTCTAACAATTCTGCATTCATATTACTTAATTTTGAAATAGCTACTACTTCACCTCTTCTTACATATTTTGAGATAGTATTAGCAGTCAATAATTTTTTATTTATTAGACAGTCTATTCCACTTATTTGGGAAAGCTTGTAATAATCAATATTCTCAACTAATGCTATAGTTTTATTAATTCCTTTAGATTTAGCCATTAAACAAGACATTATATTAGTCTCAGAATCTCCAGTGACTGATATAAATGCATCCATTTGATCTATATCTTCATCTTCTAATAGCTGAACATTAGTTCCATCACCTAATATTACTAAACAATCAACCAATTCATCAGCTAACTCCTGAGCTTTATCTTTATTTGATTCAACTAATTTTACATTAAGATCATTCTCACTAAGATCCTTAGCTACCTTTCTTCCAATTCTACCTCCTCCAAGAATCATTATATTTTTAATTTCACGATTATTTTTTCCAGATAATTTAAGCAACTCTTCATCTCCTCCAGGGGTTGTCATAAATATTATGCGATCCCCAGCCTGAAAGACTGTGTCACCTCTAGGGATAATTGTTTCGTTTTCCCTTTTTATTGCTATTGGGAAAAAGTGCATTTCAGGTAAAATATTTGCTGCTTCAATAACTGATTTACCAATTAAAGGCGCAGAATCTTGTACTTTTAGTCCTAATGTCAATAATGCTCCATCTTCAAACTCAAAGGCATCATTAAATACCGATTGACTAATTACTAGTTTAATTTCATCTGAAGCTAATGCTTCTGGAGAAATTAATTCTTCTATTCCTAGCACACTAATATCAACTCCATTTTTTTCAATTAACTCTGTATTAGATATTCTAGCAATAGTTTTCTTAGCTCCCAATTGTTTAGCCAGAAAACATGAAGTTAAATTAACCGATTGCAACTCTGTTACAGCTATAAACAAATCAGCAGAAGATACTTCTGCTTCCTTTAAAATTGAAATTGAAGAACAATCTCCATGAATTACTTTAATATCTAAATGTGAGTTTGGAAAAGATAAATTTTCCTTATTAGAATCAATTAATGTAATTTCTTGAGATTCGTGTGATAATAACTTTGCTAAATGAGATCCTACCTCTCCAGATCCCGCAATTATTATATTCATTATAGTAATAATTCTAGAGAACAAATATACTTCATTTTGGGCAATTGTTACTTTATTGTGTTTATTTTTACATATTAATTGGTCGACTATAATGAATAATCACAGCTCATATGAAAATGTAAATCCATATGATAATAGCAGATTATCAAAAAAAAATCAGATTATAAAAGTTTTTGATACTATATCTGATGTTTATGATAAAGTAAATAAAATATTATTTTTTGGGTTGCATTCTGTTTGGAGAAAAAAAGTAGTAAAACTATTAATTGATAAAAAACCTGTTAAAATTTTAGATATTGCTACTGGAACTGGTGATCTGGCAATTGATTTATCAGAGACTAATGCAAAAAACATAGTTGGAGTAGACATAAGCAAAGAAATGCTTAAAATTGCCCGTAATAAGGTTAATAACAACAATTTGAATGATATAATTGAAATACAATTAGGAGATGCTGAAAACTTAAATTTTCAAGACAATTATTTTGATGCAATTACCTGCTCTTTTGGAGTAAGAAATTTTGAAGATTTACCCAAAGCATTACAAGAGATTAAAAGAATCCTTAAACCCAATGGAACCTTTGTAGTTTTAGAAACCTCTAATCCAGAAAAATTTCCTTTTAAGCAAATTCATCACTTGTACATAAAAAACATTGTTCCCTTTGTTGGAAGAATGTTTTCAAAAGACAGGTATGCTTACAAATATTTGTCTAAATCTCTAACAAAATTCCCTAGTGGAATTCATTTCAACAATATTTTAAATAAAATAGGGTTTATAAATATTGAAAACAAACCTCAAACTTTTGGAGCTACTACAATATATGTAGCAAATAAAAAATAATATGAAAAAAATCCTATTAACATTGATTTTTCTTCTTTCTGTGAATATTGGATATTCTCAATTATTTACAAAGAAAAAGGTTCTTAATAATGAGAATTTTGACAAACCCACCATAAGCTGGGGTTATTTTCTGGGTTTGAATAACTATGACTTTAATTTTGATTATAAGGTAGATTTAGAAGATATTCAAACTGAAAAGACTTTTGGATTCAATGTTGGATTAATTGGGAGCCTAAGAATTAATGATTATTTAGACATTAGATTTGAACCAGGTCTTGTTATGTCAAAAAGGAGTCTTATCTACAATCCTGCAAATTTTAATGAAACAGAATTTAATCAAACGCAACATCAAAGAGATATTAAATCAACCTATATACATTTTCCCTTACTTGTTAAAATCTCAACTAAAAGGGTTAATAATATCAAGCCATATATAACTGGAGGTATATCAACTGCTATAAATCTATCAAGTAAAGAAAAGAGTTTGGATGATAATTCGCTTGGTCAATTTAGAACAAAGAAGAATGTGTTCTTTTATGAATTAGGATTTGGGATTGATTTTTATCTAGAATGGTTTAAGTTCAGCCCTTCCATTAGAGGGATTTTTGCAATAAGTGATGAATTAGTTCCTGATCAGGATCCGCTTAGCCCATGGACTAATAATATAGAATTTATGAAAACAAGTGGTATCGTTATAAACTTTACATTCCAGTAGGCCTGTTTTTTAATTCAGCCAAAATTATTGCCACTGAATTTGCCACATTTATACTCTCAATATCATAATTAGAATTATAACGAGGAATGGTAACTCTATTTTTGATTATTTTTTTAATTTCTGGGCTTATTCCCAAAGATTCGTTTCCAAAAACTACTATTTGATTCTTTACAAAAGGAAATTTATTGATTGATTTTCCCTTAAGATCAGCAGCAACTACATTTAATTTTTTTTCGCTAAATAGTTTCTTAAAATCTAAATAGGTAATGTTAACTCTAGAAATTGACCCCATTGAAGCTTGCACAACTTTAGGATTATAGCAATCAACTGTTTCTATGTTACAAATCAGATCTTTAATAGCAAACCAATCGCAAAGCCTAATTATTGTCCCTAGATTACCTGGATCACTAATATTATCCAGAGCAATAATTTTAGAAGTAAAATCTATTTTATCGGGTTTTGGAATCCTAAAAATTGCTACAACTTTATTAGGTGTTGTTAAATTACTAATCTGTAATAAATTGGTTTTTGAAATCTTAGTATATAATTCACCTAAAGACTCATATTTAGATGAAGTAGAATAAACTCTTACTAATTCTAATGAAGAATTTATTAATTCATCAACTATTTTTTCTCCTTCTACTATAAACTGATCAGACTTTATTCTGTTCTTTTTCATCCTTAAAGAACGGACAAATTTAATTTCATTTTTTGTAATCATTTTACTAACAAAATAAGTAACTTCGTAAAGATAAAATTTATACTTTTTAAAACCTAAATCAAACCAACTTACAATGAGTCACAACATAAAACCCGGAGTTGCAACTGGAGATCAAGTTCAAGAGATTTTTAGACTTGCAAAAAGTAAAAAATTTGCACTTCCTGCTGTAAATGTTATTGGATCAAGTAGTGTTAATGGTGTTCTTGAAACTGCAAAAGAATTAAACGCCCCAGTAATTATCGAATTCTCCAACGGTGGAGCAGTTTTTAATGCTGGTAAAGGATTAGATAATACCGATCAAAAAGCTGCTATTTCTGGAGGTATTGCAGGAGCAAAACACATACATACCATGGCTCTTTATTATGGGATTCCAGTAATATTACATACAGATCATTGTGCAAAGAAATTACTACCATGGATTGATGGGCTTATGGATGCAAATGAAGAACATTTTAAAAAACATGGAATTCCTCTTTATAGCTCTCATATGATTGATCTATCTGAAGAACCTATTGAGGAGAATATAAGTATCTGTAAAGAATATTTGGCTAGAATGTCAAAAGTTGGAATTACTCTTGAGATAGAGCTTGGAATAACTGGTGGCGAGGAAGATGGTGTAGACAATACTGATGTTGATAATTCAAAGCTATATACCCAGCCAGAAGAAGTAGCCTATGCATATGAAGAGTTAAGTAGCATTAGTGATAAGTTTACTATAGCTGCGGCTTTTGGAAATGTGCATGGAGTCTATAAACCTGGAAATGTAAAATTAACTCCAAAGATTCTTAGAAATTCCCAAGAATATGTTTCCAAAAAGTTTAATCTACCTGAGAATCATATTGATTTTGTTTTTCATGGAGGATCAGGATCTTCACTAGAAGAAATAAGAGAAGCTATTGGTTATGGGGTAATTAAAATGAATATTGATACCGATATGCAATATGCATATATGGAAGGGATAAGGGATTATTTTAAAAATAATTCAGAGTACCTTTTATCACAAATTGGTAATCCAGGAGGAAGTGATCTCCCTAACAAAAAGTATTATGATCCTAGAAGGTGGGTAAGAGAAGGTGAGAAAACTTTTGTAGAAAGGCTTAAAAAAGCATTTAAGGACCTTAATAATGTCGATACTTTATAAAATTACGTAGATTTGTTTATTATCTTTTAAATAGTTTCTAATGGCTTGGTTCAAAAGAAAAAGTAAAGGAATTCAAACACCTACTGAATCCAAAAGAGATATTCCAAAAGGCTTATGGTATAAATCCCCTACTGGGAAAATAGTTGATACAGAAGAATTACAAGAGAATTTTTATGTTAGTCCTGAAGATGATTATCACGTAAGAATTGGTAGTAAAGAATATTTTGAAATTCTATTTGATGATGACTTCAAAGAAATTAATGCTAACCTAACCTCTAAGGATCCCTTAAAATTTGTCGATACCAAAAAATATTCTGACAGGTTAAAAGAAGCTAAGAATAAAACTAATCTAAAGGATGCTATTAGAACGGCAGTAGGAAAATCTATGGGGGAAAAAATTGTAATAGCTTGTATGGACTTTACTTTTATAGGGGGTTCTATGGGAAGTGTAGTTGGCGAGAAAATCTCTAGAGCAATTGATTATTCACTCAAGAAAAAAATTCCTCTTGTTATAATTTCTAAATCTGGTGGAGCTAGGATGATGGAAGCTGCTCTGTCACTTATGCAACTGGCTAAAACTTCGGCAAAACTTGCACAACTTGCCAAAGCAAAGATACCTTACATTTCTCTTTGTACAGACCCAACTACTGGCGGAACAACGGCTTCTTTCGCAATGCTTGGTGATATTAATATTAGTGAACCAGGTGCTTTAATTGGATTTGCAGGACCTAGGGTAGTAAAAGATACTACTGGGAAAGATCTTCCTAAAGGATTTCAAAAAGCAGAATTTGTTTTAGATCATGGATTTCTAGATTTTATAAGCCATAGAAAAAACTTGAAGAAGAAAATTAATTTATATTTAGATTTAATTCTCAATAAACCTATAAGAGAATAAAATATTCTTAAATAAATCTAAGTTTCCTTATTTTTATTATATTTGCGCCTCTGTTTATAACAGATATAATTTATACATAATAATTATTAAAAAATGTTTGCATGTATTTAACTAAGAAAATAAAAGAAGATTTATTTAAAAAGCATGGCGAAAAAGCCGAAAATACTGGAAGTGCTGAAGGCCAGATTGCACTGTTTACCTTCAGAATAAATCATTTAACTGAACATCTTAAGAAAAACAAAAAAGATTTCAACACGGAAAGATCTCTTGTTAAGCTAGTAGGAAAAAGAAGAGCCTTGTTGGACTATCTAACCAAAAAAGATATTTTAAGATATCGAGCAATTGTAAAAGAGTTAGACTTAAGAAAATAATTGATTATAATTAATAGATCAAATCCTAGTAATATAATTATTCATTGGTTTAAGATAATATCAACACAAATTTTATTTAACCAAAAAAAATAATTATGAAACCAAAAATTTATAAAGAGCTAATTGACTTAGGCGATGGTAGAGAGATTTCTATTGAAACAGGAAAATTAGCAAAACAAGCTCATGGATCAGTAGTGGTTCAAATGGGTAAAGCAATGCTACTTTGTACGGTAGTCTCAAACTATAAAGCAAGTCCAGTAAACTTCTTGCCTCTTACTGTTGACTACAGAGAAAAATTTGCTGCTGCAGGAAAATATCCTGGTGGATTTTTCAAAAGAGAAGCAAGACCTAGTGATGGAGAAGTTCTAACTATGCGTCTTGTTGACAGAGTACTTAGGCCACTGTTTCCAAAAGATTATTACCAAGAAATACAGGTTATGATCCAGCTTATGTCGCATGATGAAGAGGTAATGCCAGATGCACTAGCAGGTTTAGCTGCTTCTGCTGCAATTCAACTAAGTGATTTTCCATTTGAATGTCCTATTTCTGAGGCTAGAGTTGCTAGAATCAATGGAGAATTTGTCATCAATCCATCTAGAGCCCAACTTGAAGAATCTGATATAGATATGATGGTTGGAGCTTCAGCTGATTCAGTAATGATGGTTGAAGGTGAAATGGATGAATGTAGTGAAGAAGAAATGGCTGATGCAATTAAATTTGCACATGAGTCTATAAAAATTCAAATTGCTGCTCAAGTTAAATTAGCTAAAGCAGTAGGAAAGAAAGAAGTTAGAGAATATGAAGGTGCAGTTGAAGATCAGGAATTGGCTAAAAAAATTCATGATGCTAGTTATGATAAATGCTATGCAATTGCAAAAAAGGGCTCTTCAAAAGCAGAAAGAAGCTTAGCTTTCTCTGAGGTTAAAGATGAAGTTAAGGCTTTATTTACTGAAGAAGAATTAGAAGAGCAAAAAGAACTAATTGGCAAATATTATAATAAAACTCAAAAAGAAGCTATAAGGGAGTTAACTTTAAGTGAAGGGCTTCGTCTTGATGGAAGAAAAACTACTGAAATAAGACCAATTTGGTGTGAGGTAGATTACTTGCCATCAACACACGGATCATCTATCTTTACTAGAGGGGAAACACAAGCGTTAGCTACTGTTACTCTTGGTACTTCTAGAGAAGCAAATAAAATTGATATGCCTTCTTATCAAGGTGAAGAAACATTCTACCTGCACTACAACTTTCCGCCTTTTTGTACAGGAGAAGCTAGACCCTTAAGGGGAACATCTAGAAGAGAAGTTGGTCATGGTAATTTGGCTCAGCGTGGTTTAAAAGGAATGATTCCAGAGGATTGTCCTTATACCGTTAGAGTGGTTAGTGAAGTGTTAGAATCTAATGGATCTTCTTCTATGGCTACAGTATGTTCTGGAACAATGGCCCTTATGGATGCAGGTATTCAACTAAAAAAGCCTGTTTCTGGTATTGCTATGGGATTAATATCTGATGGTGATAGGCATGCTGTTCTAAGTGATATTTTAGGTGATGAAGATCATCTAGGTGATATGGATTTTAAAGTTACTGGAACTGCCGATGGGATTACTGCTTGTCAAATGGATATTAAAATTAAGGGATTGTCCTATGATATTCTTGTAAAAGCACTAAACCAAGCAAAGGATGGTCGTTTGCATATATTATCTAAATTAACCGACACTATTGCAAAGCCTAATAGTGATGTTAAAACGCATGCTCCAAAAATGGTTACAAGAACAATTCCTGGAGATTATATTGGCTCATTAATTGGACCTGGTGGAAAAAATATTCAAGAACTTCAAAAAACTACTGGGTGTACTATTGTAATTAATGAAGATCCAGTTACTGAAGAAGGAATTGTTGAAATTCTAGGTACTGATCAAGATGGGATTGATACTGTACTATCGAGTATTGAATCAATGCTTTTCAAACCTGAAGTAGGGAGTGTTTATGAAGTGAAAGTTATAAAAATTCTAGATTTTGGTGCTGTTGTGGAGTATAATGATGCCCCTGGAAATGAAGTTTTATTACATATTAGTGAACTTGCTTGGGCAAAAACAGAGAATGTAACGGATGTAGTTAATATGGGTGATGTAATAGATGTTAAATATTTTGGGGTGGATCCAAGAACTAGAAAAGATAAAGTTTCCTTGAAGGCATTACTTGCTAAACCTGAAGGATATGTAGAGAGACCTCCAAGATCAAGAGATAACAGATCAAGAGATAACAGGGGGAGAGATAATAGAAATAGGAATAGATAATAATTAGCTATATTTTTTGTAAATTCTAGCTTTTTATAATTTTTAATTAATAGAAATTAGTTTGGTATCATAATTGATATTGAATCATAAATAATAACAAAATATTTTTCAAATTAAATGAGACAACTTAAGATTACCAAACAAGTAACTAATAGAGAGACTGCATCTCTAGATAAATATTTACAGGAAATTGGAAAAGTTGATCTAATCACAGCTGAAGAAGAGGTTGAATTAGCTCAAAAAGTAAAACAAGGTGACCAGTTAGCTCTTGAAAAATTAACCAAAGCTAACCTTCGTTTTGTTGTATCGGTTGCAAAACAGTATCAAAATCAAGGACTAACACTTCCTGATTTAATTAATGAAGGGAATTTAGGCCTTATTAAAGCTGCTCAAAGGTTTGATGAGACAAGAGGATTTAAGTTCATCTCCTATGCTGTATGGTGGATTAGACAGTCTATTCTACAAGCACTGG
>Ga0206681_10000098_pt1 | contig 56309 bp, 61 predicted proteins | sample M150012015metaG_FD_161048 | JGI IMG/M metagenome (GOLD analysis project Ga0206681, IMG submission 161048) | Ammonia-oxidizing marine archaeal communities from Monterey Bay, California, United States - M1 500m 12015 | ecosystem: Environmental > Aquatic > Marine > Intertidal zone | place: USA... | reverse complement strand
TATCCCGGGCATAGTCATGAGGCTGAAGAGCTTTATGTTCCACTTACTCAGGCGCAGTGGAAACAAGGCGGAGAAAATTGGCAATTAAGAGAGCCTGAGTTGGCGATTTATCATAAGTCTTGGGTTTCACACAGTATGAAAACAAGCTCCGAACCACTGCTAGCCCTTTATATTTGGAGAGGCGGCGATCTTGCGCAAAAATCTTTCATTAATCCACCTTAAATCAAATTTTTCTAATATTCTTATGATTTTCAATCAGAAGTTTGCAATTTAGGGGGCGTAGTTATAAATAGAGTATTTTTAAGTGTTACTTGGAAACTTTTATGGCGTTAGTTCGTGTGTTTATCGCTCTAATACTACTCATTTCAATAATTCCTAAAATTTGTCTGAATTAACTTGGCTGAAGTCATGTAATAACCCGGTATATTTTTTCATAATGAACAGATACTTCTATTGATTTATAGTATATTAACTACAGTTCTATATGATCCATAAAATGATCTTAGAGCTTCATTTAACTATTGGAGAAAGAGTATGACTTTAGCGCATTTATTTAAAGCCCAAGCAATTTTTGCTTGGTTGTGGGTTGTAATGATATGGGTTGCGCCAGAGATGGCAATTCAGGGAAGTGGTTGGGAGTTGACGCCAAATATTCAAACTATGTTTGAATTTATCAGCGTGCCCTTTTTCATGTTAGGGGTAATATCTTGGATGATACCAACATGGGCGGCTGACAATCTTAAGCAAGTGGGCTTGGTATCAGGTGTTGGGCTGAACGCAGTGTTTGTGGTTGTCACAATGTATCACGTCTCAATAGAGGCTGTTAATTTTGACCCATTTAATACGATTCCAATTGTTATATTTATTACTCTATTTTTCTGGAAATCTCGCGCATAATATTGCTATAGATCGAGCAAGCTCTCTGCAGGCTGTCATGTTGTTTCCGATGTCCTGCTGTAGGCTTGTTGTTTAAATTTTCAATAACTCTTCCCAGTGTGTTGTATAACGCGGCGACCTAAACTCAGCCTTTGACAACCACTTATCGCTACCCACCTCACTGGCGTACTTTATTGACCCCCTAAAGCGCTTGTTAATACCTCTTACTGTATTGGATTGATTAAGGCTGCTTTTGTTGGTTTGTTGTTCTTCGCTCTGATTGATATTAAACAAGTCTTGTTGTCTATACTCTTTGGTCAATCCACCCAACATCACTCCACCTTGATAGAAGGGATAACCTGATTTGTAGATAGCCTTTAATATCTTAGCGGTTAGTGGTATCAATACAGACTCGTCTTGCGCTGGCGTCGTGAACCCAATTGTTTTGGATAAGTGAATTCTTGGCTTGTCTTTTTTATGCGGACTTGTGCGGATAAAGACAGTCAGTGAGGTTGTTGCTAGCTTGTGGTTATTAAGCTTATTCACAGCCTTTCTGATGAGCGTCATCAATGCTTGATTGACTTCATTAAAGGTCGTTAGGTCGGCGCCAAAAGAACGTGAAGAGACTATCTGTTGTCTAGTAGGCGGCACGCACTCCATAGGTAGGCAAGAATACCCTTTAAGTTCTTGTTGCACTCTCTTGCCATTAACACCTAATAACGTCTCTACAATGCCAATATCGGCTTGATAAAAGTCGTAGCTGTTGTGTATACCAATACGGTTAAGCTTCTTGGCGCTTTGTCTTCCAATACCCCATAAATCACCCACGTCAACAGAAGTCAATAACTTACAATAACGCTCATAAGGTAGGTTGTCTATATCAAACACCCCTTTAAACCTTGGGTAGTTTTTAGCAATACGATTGGCGAGCTTTGACAGTACCTTAGTGCTTCCCATTCCCACACAAACAGGGATGCCCGTCCACTGTTGTACTTGTTGTCTGAGCTTCTGCATATGCTCAATGAGATTAAATGGTAGTCCTGATAACTCGAGGAAGCTCTCATCAATAGAATAAACCTCTTGCAGTGGTGAGTAGTTACTAATAATGCTCATCACTCTGGATGACATATCTCCGTATAGGGGGTAGTTGGAAGATTTAACAACAATGCCTTTATTGATTGCCAGACCTCTTACTTGGAAGTAAGGTACACCCATCTTAACGCCAAGCGCTTTAGCTTCATTAGAGCGGGCGATGACACAGCCATCGTTATTAGACAAAACAACAATAGGTATGCCTTCTAGCTTAGGTTCGAACACGCGTTCACAAGAAGCGTAGAAGTTATTGCAATCAATCAGCGCAAACTTGAACTGTCCTTTAGACATACTGGTGAATGACTGAAGTAACCACACCCCAAATGATTAACTCTGTTGCACCTTCTATTTTAATGTCTTCAAACTCAGGGTTCTCAGCCTTAAGAGTAATGATGCCTTTGTACTTATGTAGTCTTTTAACGGTAAATTCGCCATCAACTACAGCAATAACAATCTTGCCGCTCTTGGGTGTTAACGATTTATCGACCACCAATATATCCCCTTGATGAATGCCTGCATCGAGCATCGATTCGCCTTGTGCTTTCACAAAGAAGGTGGATTCCTTATGCTGAATAAGGTGAGTGTTTAAATCAAGACTATCCTCTAGATGGTCATCCGCTGGTGAGGGAAAGCCTGCTTGTACGCGTGAGGTAAAGATAGGCGTGAACACCTCTTCTGCGTTATCAGAGGGAAGTGATACAGAGACGCCAGAGTTAAGCTGTGACTTGTACACGTTAAGCGTGGACTTAACCGAGTCAACAAGACTCAGAGGTATGCGAAGTACTTTGGTTTGCTCTTTAAATCCACTGCTGTTCTTTTTACGACCGGCGCCAGCTCGAGCGCCGCCGTGGGATGGTTTGTTCATAAGTTACTTTGATTAATGTTACGTTATTCAAAATGATTATAGATTGGTTAAAGCTGAGCGTCAATACACGGTCGAATTAAACGCCAAGGTTTTTTTGCTGGCCTCTAGTTACAGGGCTATAATTATTAACAATATTAATGGTTTAAGCTGGTAAATGAATGCCTAATCTAACGCTAATAATTGGCAATAAAAACTACTCCTCATGGTCGTTGAGGCCTTGGGTGTTTATGAAGCACAATCGAGTTGAGTTTGTTGAGAAGAAGATATTGCTTGATACTGAAACAACCACCCAAGAGCTGTCACAATACAATTCAGCCACAAAAGTGCCGGTGCTGCAAGATGAGTGCTTAGAGATCTGGGACTCACTGGCCATTCTTGAATATGTATCTGAACAATACTGTGAGTCCAGTGGTTGGCCAAGTGAGCCGAGCGCTCGCGCTATTGCAAGATCCGTCAGTGCGGAGATGCACTCAAGTTTTGCCAATCTTCGAAGTGAGCTACCGATGAATTGTCGCAGGCAATTCAATCCTATTAGCCTGTCTACCGAAGCCGAGAACGAGGTTGCGAGAGTTAAGGAAATTTGGCGAATGTGTCGAGATCAATTCGCCGTTAATGGGCAGTGGCTATTTGGGGATTACTCAATAGCCGATGCCATGTTCGCGCCCATTGCACTTCGATTCGCGGGCTATAGTATTCCACTCGAAGAAATCGAAAAAGATTACGTTCAAAGTGTTTTAAATCAGCCGTGTATCATTGAATGGATAACTGCCGCAAAAGCGGAAAAAGAAATTATTGAGTCGGAAGAGCTGTAAACACAGCAGTTTGCAAGCCAATAAAATAATCTCTTTGCGGAGGTTTGATTTAGTAACATGGCAACCTAATCGAGCAAAATTTACCCTCTTTACGGCATGAAGAGTAAAAATAAAAACAATAAAAAACCGCTACTGATATTGGCACTACTTGCCATCGCTGGCATTGTTGCTTACATCTTCCTTGCAAGCGACTCTCAAACTGACAATGAAGAGATGGGGCAAACCATTCCTATTCAGAATAGGGACCATATCTCAGAGAGTGAAACGGTGCAAGTTTACAATTCAAATCCACCAACATCAGGCCCACACGCTGGCGCTATCAAGGGTGGCTATTATGATGGCGAGATAGAAGATATTAATGGTGTTCACAATCTAGAACATGGTTTTATTTGGATTACCTATCGAAATGTTAGTACTGAAACAAAAGCCAGATTAAGAAAAATTGCTAATCGTCATTCGGGAAGGGTGGTGGTTTCTGAACGCAGAGCCAATGACGCTCAAATTACCCTTGCCTCGTGGGGTCGTTTTGACAAGATGTCGCAAGAAGAGCTTGACGAAGATTATGTCATTCGTTTTATTGATAAATACACCAATAAATCCCCTGAGAAGTTTGCCAAGTAGGTGGTAATTTTTTTTCAAGGTGGGGCAGAAGAGAAACGAAAGTTAGTAGTTTATTAATTAATAAACACTCTGATAAGGGCGCTCTCTAGCTAGCTTTTTCTGGAGTTACCTCGTTCGCTACCAATCCATTATTGCGTTCTGGAGCTGACAATTTAGCAATTAATGGAATGACACCCGTTATGATGAGGACAGAGAGAAGCAATGCTAATAGTAGTATTCTTTTCATTATTTACTCTAATCTAAGCAGGGTGGTTTTTATTATACTCGCAGGGATTCCTTCGTAGGATGCGTCTTATAAGCGGGTATTTCAGGCGATAGTTATTAGCCAAGATTACGGCGTGGAGTAAATGAGAAGTGGGGGTTTACGAATCGTAAATGACTACTTCGAGGCTTGCTTTACAACAAAAATATTGAGAATAAATATCCCTGTAATTTAGTGTTTGAAGTGGCGCATGTTGGTGAAGATCATAGCAATCCCATGCTCATCAGCAGCAGCAATCACATCATCGTCACGCATTGAGCCGCCAGGGTGAATAATCGCTTTAATGCCGGCCTCAGCTGCCGCATCAATGCCGTCCCTAAACGGGAAGAAAGCGTCTGAAGCCATTACAGAGCCATCAACAATCAAGCCTTCGTCAGCGGCCTTAATGCCAGCAATTTTGGCCGAGTAAACGCGCGACATTTGTCCAGCACCAACACCAATAGTCATTTGATTTTTGACGTAAACAATGGCGTTAGATTTAACGCACTTGGCCACCTTCCAGGCAAATAGCATGTCTTTCATTTGCTCAGCAGTTGGTTGTATTTTGCTGACACATTTTAGATCAGACTCTTGAACTGAGCCTGAATCCTTGTCTTGCACCAACAGGCCGCCAGTTACTTTTTTGTAATCCAGTGCTGGTTTTGTTGTTTGCAAGTCGCCGCACTCAAGTGCGCGAATATTTTGTTTGTTTGCGAGAACGGTTTTGGCATCGTCGTCAATACTCGGACAAATAATCACCTCAACGAATTGACGCTCCACAATGCTCTTTGCTGTTGCACCGTCTAGCGCTCGGTTAAAGGCAATAATGCCGCCGAAAGCGGATGTTGGATCGGTTTTGTAGGCATCATCGTAAGCTTCAAGAATAGAGTCTCTGGTTGCTACACCGCAAGGGTTTGCGTGCTTTACAATAACACAGCTTGGCTCTGAAAATCCACGGACACATTCCAGAGCAGCGTCAGCGTCTGCAATGTTGTTAAAGGACAAGGCCTTGCCTTGGTATTGTGTGCTTGAGGCAACACTGGCTTCAACGAGATTGGCTTCTTTGTAAAAAGCTGCCGCTTGGTGTGGGTTTTCACCGTAACGCATGGTTTGCGATTTTACAAACTGCAGGTTAATGGTGTTTGAAAATCCATCCTCTTCTTGGCCAAGGTAATTCGCAATAGCGCCGTCATATTGGGCAGTGTGCTCAAATGTTTTAAGCGCTAATTTTTTACGTGTATCAAGTGTCGTGTCACCATTGTCCGCGACTTCATCAAGGACTTTTTGGTAATCACTGCTGTCAACAATAACCGTAACAGAGACGTGATTTTTGGCGCTAGAGCGTAACATCGCTGGACCGCCGATATCAATATTTTCAATGGCATCATCGAGTGTGCAATCGGCCTTAGCAATCGTTTCTTGAAAAGGGTAAAGGTTGACCACGACCAAATCAATTGGATTGATGTCGTTCTGTGCCATTACACCTTCATCAATGCCACGACGCGCCAAAATGCCGCCATGAATTTTAGGGTTTAGTGTTTTAACGCGACCGGCCATCATTTCTGGGTAATTGGTGTAGTCTGAGACTTCAATCACCGGAATGTTGTTTTCTTCTAAGAGCTTGGCGGTGCCGCCTGTTGAAAGTATTTCGATGTTGAATTCACTAAGTTTTTGAGCAAATTCAATAATTCCTGATTTGTCGGAAACACTAATCAGAGCGCGTTTAATAGCCATTGATAATCCTTTAGGATGCGGTGCGGTTAAAAGGAAATATTATATAAGATATCCGTGCATCAAAATAATGCGATTGACACAAAGAGCTAAAGTTACAACTGGTAGAGTGCTACTTTTTTCTTTAGAGTGGCGCGATTAATACCGAGAATTCTGGCGGCCTCGCTGTGGTTGTGGTTGACTTTATTGAGGACAAACTTCAAGGTTGCGGTTTCCGTTTGTTGCGCTACCATTTTGAATACGCCAGAGGCGGACTCGTTGTTCAATTGAGTGAAGTATCGCTCAAGTTTTTGGTGAATACAGTCGTGTAAATCGCTTTGATTCATAAAGAATGCAAAAAATCTCGGAATATGAAATATTGTTCAGAGTGATCACTCACTCGATTAATGTTTGGCCAAAAATCTCTAGCTTTTTTCTGGTCAAGACGCATAGAATACCAAAAAATATGCTTCCTGGCTAGCTGAGTGCCTAATATATTTCCATAAAAGTCATGAATTCTTGAGATATGGTTTAGTATGACTGGGATCTTGTCATTTTGACTCATTGGCGACTTTATCTTCCCCGTTGAGAGGTGGTGATGAACTTCGCCAATCAACCAAGGATTGCCCTGAGTTGCCCTGCCTAGCATAACAGCGTCTGCTGAAGTGTAATCCAGAACTTCTTTGGCTTTTTCAGCGCTACTGATATCGCCGTTAACAACCACAGGGATGTTGGCGTCACTGACTATTTTTGCAACCGTCTCATATTCTGCTTCACCCAGATATTTTTGCTCACGTGTCCTGCCATGAATTGCGATCATTTGAATGCCGGCATCCTCGGCTATTTTGGCAATAGTGGGTGCATTTTTGTTTTCCTCGTTCCAGCCGGTGCGCATTTTCAGCGTCACTGGGATATCCACAGAGGCCACCACTGCATTAAGGATATCCGCCACCAGTTTTTCATTTTGCATGAGTGCAGAGCCCGCGGCTTTATTGCAAACCTTTTTCGCAGGGCAGCCCATATTAATATCAATAATGTCGGCTCCAAAGCTCACAGCTTGCACAGCTGATTCGGCCAGTTGGCTAGCCTCAGAGCCGGCTATCTGGATACTGATAGGGGATTGTTCGCCGCTAAAATCTAAGCGATATTTTGACTTGTTGGTATTGAGCAGGTGTTTCTGAATAACCACCATTTCTGAGGTGGTCAGCGCCGCGCCTTGTTCACGGCAAAGCATGCGAAAAGGTTTGTCACTGGTGCCTGCCATCGGTGCGAGTAGGACTTGGGTGTTTAGCTTATAGTGACCGATTTGCATTAGGACGACAGAAAACTTTACAGTCTTTTGGCTTGTTTGCTAGCTTTTTCTTTAAGGCGTTTTTGCTTTAGCTTTGAAATGTAGTCGACAAATAGAATACCGTTAAGGTGATCAATCTCATGCTGAATGCAGACCGCCAATATTTCACTGGCCTCCATTTCAAACTCTTCACCATTTTGGTCAAGGGCGTGAACTTTAATATCATTAGCACGCTTGACGCTCTCGTAATAATTAGGCACCGAGAGGCAGCCTTCTTCCCATTCGATTTCGCCAGATTTTTCAATAATTTCAGGGTTGATTAGGCACAGTGGTTGGTTTTGTTCATCAGAAATGTCAATCACAATCACTCTTTGATGAAAGTCCACTTGGGTTGCGGCCAAGCCAATTCCCGGGGCATCATACATGGTTTCAAACATGTTTGAAACTTGTGTTTTAATGATGTCATCAACTGCCTCAACCGGCTTAGCAACGGTTCTGAGTTTTTTGTCTGGGTAGCAAAGAATGGGTAGAAGCATGATTTTTACGGGGTCTTGATAATAACACTATTATCCGCGCTTTCCAACTGTTCAGGATAGTCGAGAGTGAAATGGAGGCCGCGACTCTCTTTTCTTGAAAGTGAAGATTCGACAATAATTTGTGCCGTTTGCACAAGATTTCGAAGTTCGATAAGGTCTTCTGTGAGAATGTAGAGACGGTAATAATCATTTACTTCTTTTTGAATTTGTGTCAGTCGGCGATGAGCCGTTTCTAGGCGGCGGTTGCTGCGTACAATGCCAACGAAATTCCACATAATGCGCCTTACTTCCTGCCACAGATGAGAGACTACGACTTTTTCTTGAGAGTGCTGTACACGCGATGCATCCCAATCATTAAATGATGGTAAATCGTCAATTATATTTTCACTGTTAATATGCTTTGCACAGGCTTTGGCAAAAACAAGACATTCAAGAAGCGAATTACTCGCCATTCTATTGGCGCCGTGTACGCCGCTGTGAGCTACCTCACCAATGGCATAAAGATTCTCAACACTGCTTTGAGCGTTTATATCGGCACCAACACCGCCACATGTGTAGTGTGCAGCCGGCACTACAGGGATGCGCTCGTTGCATATGTCAATACCTAACGCAAGGCAGCGCTCGGTAATGGTTGGAAAGCGCTCGGCAATCCAGCGACTGTCTTTAAAGGATAAATCTAGATAAACACAATCAAAGCCATGAGTTTTCATTTCATGATCAATAGCTCTAGCAACAATATCACGAGGCGCCATTTCTTCTCGTTCATCGTATTTGTGCATGAACGGCTCACCATTTGGCAAAGTTAGCTTGGCACCTTCGCCTCTGAGCGTTTCTGAAATGAGAAATGATTTGGCATGGGAGTGAAAAAGGCAGGTCGGGTGAAATTGAGCAAATTCCATATTGATAATTTCACAGCCTGCGCGATATGCCATAGCAATGCCATCGCCAGTTGATGTGTCCGGGTTAGAGGTGTAGAGGTAGGCTTTTGAGGCGCCTCCTGTAGCTATAATTGTCTTGCTTGAAATAAAAGAAGAGACTTGGTCATTTTGTTTGTCGTAAACGTAGGCGCCAAAGCACTGCTTGTCTTTCATTAATAGATCAATCGCTATATGGTGCTCAAAAAGCGTAATGTTTGATTTTTGACGCACTTGTGCGAGTAAATTTGTTTGCACAGATTGGCCGGTTTTGTCCGAAACATGGGCTACGCGTTTGGCGCTATGACCACCCTCGGTAGTAAGGTCGTATTTTTTGCCCTGCTGAGAAAATTTTACCCCTGCTTTTTCTAAATCTTTGATCGCGTTTGGCGCCTGTTCGACCATAAATCGAATACTTTGCTTATTGCCCAGTTCAAAGCCAGTTTTTATGGTGTCTTGTATGTGAGAATCAAAATCATCGGCAGAATCGAGCACTGCCGAGATGCCACCTTGTGCATAATAAGAGGAGCCCTCTAAGAGTTTGTCTTTGGCGATTAGTGCAATTGACAAATCCTCGGAAAGCTGTATGGCGCCCATCAATCCGGCTGCACCTGAGCCGATAATGAGCACGTCAAATTGGTAAGTTTTTGACATAGTTAATTGAAAAAAATTGGGGTTAAAATTAGATTAATTAAGGTTGAAAATAAATCATAAAAAAAAGTTGTAAATAGTATTGATTTGCGTATATAATACCCGCCTGAGTTAAACCCTACTAGTTAACTTATCTCTCCTTTAGTATAGTAGACTAAACCCGCTCTCTTATTCGAGGCGGGTTTTTTATTGCACGCTCATTTATTTTCCCATGTTTGGCTTAAACATTAGTAGCAGTTTTGGCAATAAAGTGAGGTTTGCCAGCACGGCACTTAGCATCGCAATTGCGGTAAAAATACCAAAGTAAATACTAGGAATAAAATTTGATAGCGCTAGCACCAAAAAGCCAATGGCAACGGTGATGGATGTGTAGAACATCGCGAGACCAATTGAGGCGTGCGAGCGATACATAGTGGCTAGGTAATCTTGATCAACCCTAAACTCTGACTTAAAGCGATGAATATAGTGAATAGCATTGTCTACGCCAATACCAATGGCAATGGCAGCAATGGTGATCGTCATTAAATCGAGCGGAATATTGGCAAGTCCCATAATGCCCAAAATAAGCAGTGATGGCAAGGTGTTTGGAATCAGCGCCAGAATTGAGAGACTGATCGATCGAAAGATAAATAAGAACATCGCAAAAATCATCGCAAACACGAGGGCGATGGTCTTGATTTGAGATGTAAATAAGCTTTGCAACAGGTTGTTGTATAAAACAAACACACCCGTCATTCTGAAACTGCCTGGTTCGAGGTTAAACTCGTTGATAAGGTGTGCTCTTACTTCGTTAATAAATTTATCTCTTTTGAGGGCGCCATCGGTCTCTCGAATTCTTGCAACCAGTCTCAACTGGTTTTCTGATTCGGATAGATAAGGGTCAAGCACTTGTTCTCTGGCAAAATCTGGCATTTGATTTTTAGCTATCATTAACAAAAATCCAGTCGGTGGTATGCTGGCATTGGCCTGCGTGAGAATTTGCATCAGTGTATCAATTGACAGCACCTTGCCTGTCGCATCAAGGCTGTCCATATATTGATGAATGTTATGAACGTCTTCGCGCAAAAAGTCGTCCACCCAGTAGGCGCTAGCCATGTCGTCAAAGACAATTTCAAGTGACATGGTGCCACCCAGTTGCTGGTCAATTAAACTTAAACCTTGGTGAATTTCGGTGGATTTCTTAAAATAATCGATGAAGCGGTTTTCAACGCTTAATTTACTTACGCCAATTAGCGCAATGGTAACGATAAGAGTTAGGGCAATAATCAGTTGATTGCCGTATTGATGGGTGAAGTTAGCCAACTTGTTGGTGAAGGCGAATTCTGTTGAGTGTTTTGCAATCTTAGGCTTTGGCAATAAACTCATTAAGATTGGAAAGCTCAAGAAAGAGAGTGCAAGTGCAATGGTAACGCCAATAGCCATCATCCAGCCGAAGTCAATGACGGGGCGCACGTCGCTAATCATCAATGAAGCGAATGCGGCGATGGTGGTCAGTGTTGTGAATAAACACGGTTTGGACATTTGTTGCAACGTGAGCATAGTCAGTGAATTGACGTCGGCCTCAGGGGTTTGTTGTGAAAGTTCTTTAAATCTCACCACCAAGTGAATGGTGACTGAGAGAGTCATCACCAGTAGCAATGAGAAGAAATTGGAAGAAATGACGGTTACCTTCCAACCCAGCGCACCCAGTACGCCGGTCATTATCAAGGCACCCGTGACACTGATACCTATCGGCAATAAAACCCACCTTATGCCTCTAAAAATAAGGGCAAGCATGATGGACATAACAAGTACGACAGCAAGGCTGAAGAGTACAAGGTCGCTGGCAATGTAGGCAATGATGTCATTTCTGATCATTGGTACGCCGCCTAAATAAAGCTGTGCGTTCTTGCTGTAGCCTTCCATTATTGCTCGAATACTTTGCACCGTGTCTGCTAGTGCATCATTGACGTCTTCAGTTGATTTGTCGACCTCTTTAAGACTAATAAGTAAAGCGGATGTTTTGCCATCAAGGCTAACCAAGTTGTCAGCATAAAGCGGGCCGCGTCTGAATTCGCCTGCTATAAATGACATATCAGCCTTGCCATTGTCAATGGTAATTGCATCTCCCGTCAACTCTATTAGTGAAAGCGGCGGCGATTGAAATAAAGGCACATCGAGAATAGAAGTCACTGAGGCAACCCTCTTAAGTGCGAGCAAGTCATCTCTCAGGGCGCGCAAATACTTAATTTGTTGAGGGTCTAAAACACCGTCTTCAGTGGTGTAGCTAATAATTAACGATGAGCTAGAAGTCTGGAAAGTTTCTTGCGTTTTTTCGAATAATGCAAGGTTGTTGTCGCCTTCAAGCGCGAGAGAATCTGATGAAGCGTCAAGAGAGAAGTGTGGGATTTGGTACAGTAGCGAGCCGATTAGGACAAGTAGCAGTGTTAATGCCAGTACCGATTTTTTAATCAGAAAGTTGAAAAGAGAATTCAACATAGCCAGGCTTTATCGAGAGACCTTCATAGGAATAATTTTAGATTTGATAGTGGATTTTTTATTGTTTTGCAAGGCATATATTTTGAAGTTCTACTTGTTGTCTGGCGAAAAAAATTAACACAGGAAAATAATAAAAATCCCCTATCCCAAAGGTCTGAGACGAAAAATGCTAAAAAATTCAGAAAAATTCTCATCAATAGCTAGTGCTATTAATTTTAAATTGTTACACATTTTTTATTCATTTTTATCACTCGGCAAATATTAAATAATTCCTACGAAGGTCTCTTTTTAAAAAGCAAACACCGCCGTCGGCTCTTGGCCTTGCATATAGTCTAAGTGGGTTTCAAAAATTGATTTTGCTTGCCACTCGTTATCACCAAGTCTGGTGGTCAAGGTTGCCTGCATTTTATTCTTGCTGCCAATAATCGCAAACAATCTGCCACCAGTATTGAGTAGTTCATTTAATTTCTGACTTTGCGCATTCAAAGAGCAGCCAAGGACAATAACGTCGAATTTTTGTTTTGAGAAGTCAGCTGTTGAAGCATCTGAGACTTGCAAATCAACATTGTTTATAGCAAGTGCGTCTATATTCTTTTTGGCGGAAGCGGATAACGCCTGATCAATTTCAATACTAACGACGCTGTCCGCAAGCTTGCCAAGTACCGCGGTGAAGTAACCGCTGCCTGTGCCAATTTCGAGCACACTTTCGTCGCCTTGGATGTTAATAGAGTCCAGAATTCTGCCTTCAATTTTTGGTGAGAACATTTTGGCGTTGTCGCTGAGAGGGATCTCGATATCAGCAAACACAAGACCCTGAAAGCCTTCGGGCACAAAGTTTTCTCTTGGTACATCGCTCAAGGCTTGATTGGCGCGCAGGTTAAGTCCACCCCAAGGGCGCACTTGCTGCTCAATAACGTTTCTTCTTGCTTTGGTAATATCCATGTTTTTTCCTATTTCCTTTTTCTTGGCGGCATCAAGTCAGTGATTGTACCTTCCGCCATTTCAGCCGCAAAAGCGGTTGTTTCTGAAAGTGTCGGGTGAGCGTGTACTGTGAGTGCAATATCGCTCATATCACATCCCATTTCAATCGCCAAAGTTGCCTCTGCTATGAGCTCACCTGCGTTGGTACCACAGATGCCCATGCCGAGTATTTTACCGTTTGCGCTGTCAAATAAACCTTTTGTTACACCTTCGCTTCGACCAATACTCAGGCTTCGTCCAGAAGCTGCCCAAGGGAATACACCTTTTTCGTAAGACACGCCCTCTGCTTTTAATTCTTTCTCGGTTTTACCGGTCCAAGCCACTTCTGGATCTGTGTAGGCAACGGATGGAATGGTGAGTGCATCAAAGCCAGATTTGTGTCCACAAATAACCTCTGCCGCCACTTTGGCTTCGTGTACAGCCTTATGTGCCAACATTGGCTGGCCTACAACATCACCAATTGCATAAATACCCGAAACATTGGTTTTCATTTGTCTGTCAGTTGCGATAAAACCACGCTCATCTACTAAAACTCCTGCCTTGTCTGCATCGATCAATGCACCATTGGGTGAGCGGCCTATGGATACCAGTACTTTGTCAAAAGTGTCGGTCTCGGGTGCACTCTTACCTTCAAAGGAAACTTTAATGCCTTTTTTGAGCGCCTCCATATTGGTCACTTTGGTGTTGAGGTAGATATTCGCATAGCTCTTTTTAATGCGTTTAAATAATGGGCTAACAATGTCTTTATCAGCGCTAGGGATGAGCTGCTCTGCCAATTCTACGATGGTAATCTCACTGCCAAGTGCCTCATAAACAGTCGCCATTTCAAGGCCAATAATACCGCCACCAACGACCAGCAGTCGTTTTGGGATATCGCTAAGCTCTAAGGCATCGGTAGAGTCCATCACTCGGTCGTCGTCAAAAGGGAAAGATGGTATCTTGGTAACGCGTGAGCCAGCTGCAATAATACAATCTTCGAATTCAATGACCTCGTCACTGCCTTCAACACTGATTTGATTGGGTGAGATAAACTGTGCATAACCAGTAATAATATTGACCTTTCTCGCCTTGGCTAATGCTTTAATGCCGCCGGTTAGTTTAACTACGATGTCTTCTTTGTTTTTCCTGACGCCATCAATATCAATTGACGGCGCTTCGAAATGCACACCTAAATGGTCGGCAGTTTTGGCTTCGTTGATCACTTGTGCAGTGTGCAGTAATGCTTTTGAAGGGATACAGCCCACATTCAAACAAACGCCGCCTAAGTTATCATGGCGTTCAATTAGGGTTACTTCTTTACCTAGGTCGGCCGCACGAAATGCCGCCGTATAGCCACCAGGGCCAGATCCAATGACTAAAACTTGTGTTTTGATCATAACAATATCTCCATAATATTTTTCAGAACTTGGTTTAGGTCCGCCATAAATTTAGCACCTTGAACGCCATCGATCACTCGATGATCGTAAGAAAGGGCTAGGGGTAATGTTGCTGTGGGTACAAACTCGTTTCCATTCCAAACAGGCTTAATTTGTGCTCTAGAAACGCCAAGAATAGCCACTTCTGGCGAATTAATAATTGGGGTGAATTGTGTACCACCAATACCACCAAGACTTGAAATTGTAAATCCGGCGCCTTGCATCTCAGCCTTATTGAGACCACTTTCTCTTGCTCTGGTGGATATTTCCGCAAGTTCGTCGGCAAGCTCAATGAGAGATTTTTTGCCTACATCGCGAATAACCGGCACAATTAAGCCGTCAGGCGTATCCATTGCTATACCTAGGTTGTGGTATTGTTTTACTAAAAGATTCTCACCTGATTCATCCAATGAGGCATTAAAGTGAGGGTGCTGTTTGAGTACCTGAACAACGGCTTTCATAATAAAAACCAGTGGTGATAATTTAATATCTCTGGCTTTTTGGTGCGCTCGGAATTCTTCCATTTGCTCAATATTGACTTCGTCAAATTGAGTGACATGGGGTATCTCGCTCCAGCACTTTGCTAAATGTTTACCCGAAAGTTTTTTAATTCTTGAAAGTGGCACAACTTCTACATCACCCTCAATCGGCCCACTGCCAGTGACAATTTGCTTAACGTAGTTCTTGAGATCGGACCCTAAAATACGGCCTTTTTGACCGCTGCCCTTGATGTTGGACAAGGTAACGCCTAATTCGCGCGCTAACTTTCTAATCGATGGGGAGGCGTGCGATTCTGGTGAGGTTTCAACGGAAATTGTTTTATCGACAACCTCAACGTCGTCAGCTGCCTTTGGCTTACTATCCTTTTTTGCGCTTGACTCGGCGTCTGGCTCTATCTGTTCAGCGCTTGGTTGTGTTTCTTCACCGTGATTGGTCTCAGTGCTTTCAAAGGTGGCAATTAAGTCGCCTCTGGTTATTTTCTCTCCAATCTTAACTTCAATGGATTTTATCTTGCCAGAGAAGGGCGCTGGGATCTCCATTGTCGCTTTGTCGTTTTCCAGGGTGATGATACTGTCGTTTTCTTTAACAATATCACCAATGGATACTAACACCTCTATAACTTCAACTTGATCGAAGTCGCCAATATCTGGCAAAGTAACATTTTTTGTCGTTGACATTTACTTTAGTAAAAATAGCTTATGATTTCAAGGAGGTAATTATCGCAAAATTAACCCAAAAATGTTGATAAATGTTAAAATCATTTCGCATATTTAGGTGGCATGTTGATTGTGTGGAACGCCCACCCCAGCAACTTTTCCTGAGAGTTAATTTTTTTATTTGAGAGGTAAAATATTTATGGCACTTGCCCTTTCCACCAGCGCATTAAGTAAAACGTATTCGAACGGTTTTGAGGCGCTCAAAGCGGTTGATTTAAAAGTTGAAAAAGGTGATTTTTTTGCCTTGTTAGGCTCTAATGGTGCCGGCAAAACAACAGCCATTGGCATTATTTGTGGTTTAATTAAGTCCAGTGCCGGCTCTGTTGAGATTGATGGTCTTGATCAACAGAAACACATCAATGACGTTAAACGCAAAATTGGCCTGATGCCGCAAGAGTTTAATTTTAATCCTCACGAACCCAATATCGAAATACTCATCAATCAAGCGGGCTACTTTGGTATTAATCGTAAAGAGGCTAGAGTTCGCGCTGAAGATTTACTTAAAAAAATAAATCTCTGGGATCGCCGTCTAGAGGTACCACAATCATTGTCTGGCGGTATGAAGCGTCGGCTGATGTTGGCGCGTGCGTTGATGCACAGTCCAGAAATTCTTATCCTGGACGAGCCAACGGCGGGTGTTGATGTTGAGATTCGCCGCTCTATGTGGCGCTTCTTGAAGCAACTTAACGAAGAGGGTTTGACTATCATCTTAACAACCCATTATCTAGAAGAAGCCGAATCCATGTGTCGAAATATCGCCATCCTCAATGAAGGCAGGATCGTGGTGCAATCCAGCATGAAAGATCTTCTCAAAAAAGCCAAGCATCAAATATTGATACTGGAGTGCGTCGAGAGCCTGTCTGAGAATATAAAAATCAGGCGCTGCGAGTGTGAAGTCTTGGACGAACATACTTTGCAAATAACCCTGCCAGAATCCATGAGTATTTCGGACGTGATTACTAAGTTGTTGTTAAAGAATATTACCGTGGCCCATATTCGTTCCGCTCAAAACCGCCTAGAAAACTTGTTTTTATCACTGACCAGTAAGGAGAGTTAGTTATGTGGATTGCTTATCAAACCATTGTTGTTAAAGAGATCCTTCGCTTTGCACGTATTTGGGTGCAAACCATTGTGCCACCGGTAGTGACTACTTCGCTGTACCTCCTTATTTTTGGCGGATTAATGGGCGAGAGAATTGGTCATATGCAAGGTATTGATTATTTGCATTTTATTGTCCCCGGTATTATTTTAATGACCGTGATCATGCAGTCTTACGCCAATACGGTCTCCTCGTTTTTCTTGACAAAATACAATCATAGTTTTGAAGAATTGTTGGTGTCACCCGTGCCTAATTGGGTTATTTTGTTAGGCTTTGTTTCGGGCGGTGTGACTCGAGGGCTGTGTGTAGGGATAGCGGTTACTTTCGCCATTTCATTTTTTGTTGAGCTCGGTGTTTACAGCTATGGCATTCTTGCTGTGTCGTTTTTGCTGACTTCGGTGATGTTTGCCTTAGCGGGCTTTATTAATGCTATTTTTGCTAAATCTTTCGATGATATATCCATTGTGCCAACCTTCGTACTGTTGCCTTTGACCTATTTGGGTGGCATGTTTTATAGCATCGATATCCTGCCAAGCTTTTGGCGCTCTCTATCGGCTTTTAATCCGATTTTTTATATGATGGATGGCTTTAGATTGGGAATGTTGGGTGTTGGATCTACCGAGCTGTATTTGGCATTTTTGGTGCCACTGGCGATGATTGCATTGTTGGCTGCAGTGGCTCTTTATTTGCTAAAAAAAGGCGTTAATACTAAGACTTAATACCGTCTTCTTCGCCACTGATTAGTCTTTTGATATTGCTGCGGTGTGTATAAAAAATCAATAAACAAATAAGCGTAATAACTACTGCTGAACCAATATCATCTTTCGACAGGTAGAAATAAACAGGTGAAATAGCGGTTGCCACTAAAGCTGAGAGTGATGATATTTTTAACACCTTGGCGATAAATAGCCAAATAAATATAAAAGCCAGTCCAACGAGCGTGCTGCAAGCGAGCAGTATGCCAACATAAGTCGCCACTCCTTTGCCACCCTTGAATCCGAAAAACACAGGGTAGATGTGGCCGAGGAATGCACCGAGACCAATCAAAGAGACTTCAAACAAACTCAGTTCTAAAAAAGTTGCCAAGAATACCGGCAAAAAGCCTTTTAACAAATCACACAAGAGGACCAAAGCTGCCGTTTTATTGCCAGCCATTCGACGCACGTTGGTGGCGCCAGGATTGTTTGAGCCTTGCGTACGTGGATCTGGCAGCCCTAATGCTTTACAAATGAGAATGGCGGATGAAATCGAACCAATCAAATAAGCCGCAATGAGCAATGGGTAAAAAACCAAGTCCTTCTCCTTAAGTAATGACTTTGAGACAAAAAATATTCAGAGCCAGTGCTAAATTATATCAATCTATGGCGTATTTGTAACGTTAAAAACTTTGCTCAAAGGTATCATGTGGTCTTTGTTATTCGATAATGTCAGCAATGGATATTGTATTTATACAGGGCCTTAAGATTGATACAGTCATTGGTATTTACGACTGGGAGCGTGAAATTCGTCAAGACATTGTTTTTGACATTGAGATGTCTTCCAACAATGGCGCTGCAGCCAATACCGATAATATTGATCAGGCGGTTAACTACCATGCTGTTTGCGATCGTCTTTGTGATTATGTCAGGGGCAGTGAATTTCAACTGGTGGAAACTCTGGCTGAGGAAGTTTGTCGAATCATTATCAATGAATTTGGTGTGAAGTGGGTCAAGCTAAAATTGAACAAAGGTGAAGCAGTCACTGGTGCTGCAGGTGTTGGCGTTATTATTGAACGAACGAAGTCTTAATGAGTGACGTTCATATTAATATTGGCTCAAATGAAGATAGAGCCTTAAAACTCACGCTCGCACTTAAAGCCTTAGAGCAAGAATTTTCAAATATTGTTATTTCTTCTTTGTATGAAAGCCCTGCCGAGGGTTTCGAGGGCAACGATTTTTACAATATTGGCATCAACGCCAGCACCGACAAATCGACCCATGAGACGAGGGCGGCTTTAAAAAAGATCGAGGATGATTTAGGAAGAGACCGAAATTTAACTAAATTTTCTGCACGAATGATTGACCTTGATTTGGTGCTTTATGATGATGTTATAGAGACTTCATTGAATTTGCCACGCGCCGATATTCTCAAGTATGGTTATGTTTTGGCCCCATTGGCAGAGCTGAATGCAAGTAAGCGACATCCAATTGAAGGGCAAACCTATCAAGAGCTTTGGCGAGAGTTTCAATCGAGTCGAGACTTTGTCTTGAGTCAGTATAATATCGACAAACTATTTAAATAATTATTAACCATGAAAAAATTACCAGCTATATTAGTTCTTGTCATTGTTGTTGCCGCACTTGGCTATTACTTGCTTTCTGAGCAGGGAAAGGATGAGATCGCCCTTACTGCAAATAGCAGTACTCAAATTGCACAAATTGATGAGAAAGTTGTCGATCAAAGTGAGTCTGCGCAAAAAACAGAAATTGTAAAAACTGAAGTAACAGAGGAACATGCCCACGATGAGTCTCATGAGCACGAAATCCAAGAATACGTCGCTGGCGAACATTATGTCGTGATAGACAAGCCTGTTGATACTCAAACCGGTGATAAGGTTGAGGTTCGGGAGCTATTTTGGTATTACTGTGGCCACTGCTACAATTTAGAGCCTTATATTCATGCGATGGAAGCAACTCTTACCGATGAGGCGGTATTTGTACGCCAACCCTCGGTGCTTGGAGATGGCTGGGTAAACGGCGCTATTTTCTTTTATGTTTTAAAGGACTTAGGGGAGCTTGATAGATTGCATACGCCTTTATTTGATGCTATTCACAAACATGATATTAAGTTTAATTCTCAAGAGGAGTTTGTCAATTGGTTGAGTGATAATGGCGTTGATAGAGATAAGGCGAATACGATTTTTACATCATTTTCAGTGGAAAGCAATGTTAGAAAGGCAATAGCCGATACGCGTAAATATCAGTCGAGAGGTGTGCCAACATTAGTTGTAAATGGAAAATATTGGGTTGATGCAATGCATGCAGGCAGTATCGTAGGTATTTTTAAGGTGGTGGATTACTTGATTGAGAAAGAGTTGCGCTAGGCAGTGCGCGAATCTTTTTCAGAAAGTGTTTTAATTTTTTCGGGCCTTGATCCTAGCGGTGGCGCTGGCATCAGTGCCGATATTGAGGCGATTAATCAATTTGGAATAACAACGCTGCCGATTGTTACTGTGCTCACTGCGCAAAATACTTGCGAAGTGACACAACTTGAAACTGTTGATTGTGAATTAATCGAAGCGCAATACAGGGCAGTTGTCTCCGATATCGATTTTCAAGTTGTCAAAATTGGCTTGCTTGGCTCTACTGAGCAAATCAAAACCATTGCATACTGTCTTAGTGAAAAGCCGCAATTAAGTATTGTCCTAGACCCCATTATTCGCGCCAGTAGCGACAGCCAGTTGGTTGATGAAAGTGCGATTTTAGCAATGCGGAAACAGCTTATTCCTTTGGCAACAGTCATCACGCCAAATCAAGCGGAATTATCACTTTTGGCGCCCGATTTGGATGAATCCAGCGCAGTTAAATCGCTGAATTGTCCTTGGGTTTTACTGACTGGCACGGATAGCGCACAAAAGGAAATAGAGCATCGTTTATATTGTCAAGGTGAGTTGCACTCGTGTTTTCCTTATGTGAAACTACCGGGAGAGTATCACGGTTCTGGCTGCACACTAGCGAGCGCGATTAGTGCGCTGCTTGCGCTCGGTATTGATGTCGATATTGCTTGCAAGAGGGCGCTAGACTACTGTTATCAAACGTTATTGAGCGCAAAAAAGCTGGGTAAAATGCAATATCATCCCAATCGCTCAAAGCCCGCATAATGTCTTTTATTAATCAATGGTTACGCTCAGATATTCAAGAGATTCAGGCTTATCATGTCCCGAAGTCGAAAAATATGATAAAACTGGACGCTATGGAAAGTCCATTTTTAGTCCCTGAAGATTTAATCGAGCCTTATCTTGCTTACTTGGCAGAAGCGAAACTCAACCGTTACCCTGATGCTGGCGCACAAAAGTTGCAGCAAACGTTAAGGGGTTTAATGGACATCCCTGAAGGTTTGGATATCTTGCTAGGTAATGGCTCAGATGAGCTTATTCAACTATTGGCGTTAGCTTGCGATACAGGTGATACTATCCTTAGTGTTGAGCCAAGTTTTGTTATGTATGAAATGATTGCCAAGTTTACTCGCCTTAATTACAAAGGGGTGATGCTTGACGAAAATTTTGAGATTGATTTGGATGCAACACTGGCAACGATTAAAAAAACACAGCCAAAACTGATTTTTATTTCTTACCCAAATAACCCGACAGGCAATGCTTTTGATCGCGATTCCATCAAAAAAATTATCGAAACCAGCGACGCTTTGGTGGTGGTGGATGAGGCTTATTACGCTTATGCTAAAGACAGCTTTTTAGGAGAAGTTAGTAATTACCAAAATATGGTTTTACTCAGAACAGTCTCTAAAATCGGTTTTGCCGGACTGAGATTGGGTTTGTTGATTGGCAACCCGGAAACGGTTGGTCATCTAGATAAATTACGCCTACCGTATAACATCAACACATTAACTCAGGCCAGCGCCAATTTCCTCCTCAAAGAAAAAGATCGAATTGCTGCAAATGCACAAGTGATTATTGTGGAAAGAGGGCGTCTATTTAATGAGCTGGATGCCATCCAGGCGTTAACAGTTTATCCATCGGATGCTAATTTTTTACTGGTTAAAACGCCCGATGCGAATGCACTATTTGAGTTCTTAAAAGATAATGGCGTACTCATTAAAAACTTTGCCAGTCATCCGCAGCTCACCAATTGCGTTAGAGTAACAGTGAGCAACACTAGTGAGAACACCGCCTTGTTACAACAACTAAAAAGTTTTTATGGCTAACCGTGAAGCGCTAAAGAACTACACCCAATCGTATCTTAACGCCGATGCTTTTGAGGACTATTGCCCTAATGGTCTGCAAATTGAAGGCAAGGAAGAAATCAATAAAATTATCAGCGGTGTCAGCGCTAATCTTGCCCTTATTGAGCGAGCAATTGATGAAAAGGCGGATGCAATTTTTGTCCATCATGGGCTTTTTTGGAAGAACGACTCGCAGACAATCACAGGTGCTAAGCGTCGCAAAATTGCCTTGTTGCTAGAAAATAATATCAATTTATTTGCGTATCACTTACCGCTCGATGCCCATCCGGATGTTGGCAACAACGCGCAATTGGGCAAGCTGCTGGGTATTAATAACATGAGCCCTGTTGCAAACAGCTTATTGTGGACGGGCGAGCTTGAGTTAAACGTTGGCGAGTTTGGCGTAGAAATTGATAGTGCGCTGCAAAGAGCGCCATTAATTATTGGCGATCAAAGTGCCAATATCAAGCGCATTGCTTGGTGCACCGGTGCAGCACAAGGTTTTATTGATCAAGCGGTAGAGCTTGGGGTAGATGCCTATCTTACTGGTGAAGTCTCAGAGCAAACACCGGCAACAGCATTGGAGAATGACTTGGTGTTTATTTCAGCTGGACACCACGCGACTGAACGCTATGGTGTGCAAGCACTGTGTCAGCATCTCAGTGACAAGTTTGGATGTCAGCACCAATACATAGAAATCGATAACTGCGTATAAAGCCGAGTTAAACAGATGCTCTTTGATTGCAATCTAGTGGGCGATTAATTGAAGTCGAAATATGAGTGACTATCCTTGTAAACACTTCACTATTTGCACCATTTTGGCACTTGTAATGCAATAATTCTTCATTTCAATATTCATGGTGTAATAATCCTGAATTATTTTCCTTGTTTCTCGAATATATTTGTTAACGTAAGCTGCAAGGATTCGTATAATAAACCTCTTTTGTTATAATTCTTTAGCCGTGAGTAAAAAATATGATGTAGCCATTGTTGGCGCAACTGGTGCAGTAGGTGAAACGCTGATTTCAATTTTAGATCAGCGCGATTTTCCTATTAATAATTTATACCCTTTAGCCTCTGCGAATTCAGCGGGTAAAAAAGTCAAGTGCCAAGGCAAGTCTTGGACGGTACAGGATCTGGATACTTTTGATTTTTCTCAAGTTCAAATCGGCTTATTCTCAGCAGGTGGTCATATTTCTGAAAAATACGCACCGATTGCAGCAGCAGCGGGTTGTGTCGTGATTGATAATACCTCGCACTTTCGTCGTGACGAAGATATTCCATTGGTTGTGCCAGAAGTGAATGCACACGCGATTGCAAATTACACAAATCGAAATATTATTGCCAATCCGAATTGTTCGACGATTCAAATGTTGGTTGCGCTAAAACCAATTCACGACGCTGTGGGGATTACGCGTATTAATGTGGCGACTTACCAAGCGGTTTCTGGCAGTGGCAAAGAGGCGATTAGTGAGTTAACAGATCAAACAGCCAAACTTTTGAATGGTCAAGATATTGACATTGAGGTCTATCCAAAACAAATTGCTTTTAACGTCATTCCTCATATCGATGTGTTCCAAGAAAATGGCTACACCAAGGAAGAGATGAAAATGGTGTGGGAAACGCAAAAGATTTTTGAAGACGACAATATTTTGGTTAATCCGACTGCGGTTCGTGTGCCTGTTTTATTTGGTCATTCAGAAGCAATTCACATCGAAACAAAGACAAAGATAACTGCGGTAGAGGCTAGAGCACTGCTTGAAAAAGCCCCTGGTGTTAAAGTTCTTGATGAGCGCGAGGATGGTGGTTATGCGACGCCTTTTTCTGAAGCAACCAACAACGATGAGACTTTTGTCAGCCGCATTCGTGAAGATATCAGTCATGAGCTGGGTTTGAATATGTGGGTGGTTTCTGACAACATCAGAAAAGGTGCTGCACTGAATACCATTCAAATCGCTGAAATACTCATCAAAGACTATATATAGTCTACGGTTAATAAATAAGATAAAATTCACTTATGATAAAAGTTGATCGAAAAACAAACGAGACAGACATCTCTGTCGGTCTGGATATTTACGGAACCGGTGCTGCTGATATTGAGACAGGCGTGCCGTTTTTAAACCACATGTTGGATCAAATTGCCCGTCACGGCTTGATGGATTTAACCATCCGCTGCGATGGTGACACTGAGATAGACGATCACCATACGGTGGAAGATATTGGAATTACTATTGGTCAGGCCTTTTTTAAGGCTGTGGGTGATAAAAAAGGACTCACTCGTTATGGCCATTCTTATGTGCCACTTGATGAGGCGCTTTCACGCGTAGTACTCGATTTATCTGGACGACCGGGTTTGATTATGGATGTTGACTTTACCAGAGGTAGAGTGGGCACTTTTGATGTTGACTTGATTCGAGAGTTTTTCCAAGGTTTCGTCAATCACGCATTAGTAACGCTTCATATCGATAACATGAAAGGCGTTAACTCGCACCACCAAGCGGAAACTGTCTTTAAGGCATTTGGCCGAGCATTGCGTATGGCGGTAACACCAGACGAAAGACAGGCGGGTGTTATTCCTTCAACCAAAGGCTCTTTGTAACGCTTTAGAATATGCAAACAATCGCAATTGTTGACTATGGAATGGGCAATGTCCGCTCTGTACAAAAGGCTTTTGAGTTTGTTTCGCCGAACGATCGTTCAATTCTAACCAATGACCCCGAGCTAATTAACGATGCTGATCGCATTGTTTTCCCTGGGCAAGGCGCTATGGGCGCTTGCATGTCAGCACTTAATGAACATAACTTGATTGATGTCATTAAAAAAGCCGCCGCTGAAAAGCCATTTTTAGGCATTTGCTTGGGCTTGCAGCTGCTCTTTGATCACAGCGAGGAAAATAATGGCACGGATGGCTTGTCAATTATTCCCGGAAAAGTAATTAAGTTTACTCATACCGACCTCAAGATTCCTCATATGGGCTGGAACACGGTCAACCAAGTGTGCGCCCACCCCCTTTGGCATAATATCGATAATAATGCCCGTTTTTATAGCGTGCACAGTTATTACGTGCACGAAGAGGATTCATCTGTTGTTACGGGCAGTACGGACTATGGCGATGTATTTACCTCGGCGGTTGCTAAGGACTCCTTATTTGCGGTGCAGTTCCATCCTGAAAAGTCACAACACGACGGCCTACAGCTATTAAAAAACTTTGTTGACTGGTAGCAAATGTTGCGCGCAATTCATCGTGACGGAGTGATGGCAGTTGCTAAAAATATTGAGATATTGGCAAAGTATATATAATGACTTTTTGTCATCCAAACCCTGCTTTTCAGATAACTAACTCTGGTTAACTTGGTTTTGAATGCACTGAAAATAAGCCTGATGATTCATTGGTGTGTTGTTTTTCTGTGCAGAAAAAATCATTTCGGCAATGCAATCCATCATTAGGTGCTCAACGGCGTGCTCATCTTTGAGTTTTATAAGTAGCTTGTCGTAAGCTTCTTTAATGCCCTTTGGCTGGTTGATGGAGAGTTGGTCTCTGAGTGCTAGGTGCAGATTGATGTGGAGAAAGGGATTAACTTCGCCTTGCTCGGGAAAGTAATCTGAATCCACGTTATTGATTAAAGCTTGATATTCTGGGTGAATCTGAATGATGGATGCCAGCAGTGTTTCTAATGGCTCGAGAGGCTCTTTATTGATGAATTTTTGCCAAGATCTAGCTAAGAATTGTCTTTGCTTGGTTCGATCTTGGCTGTACAACATAAGGTTACGTTGTTATAGGTTCTTCTCTTCGTATTCACAAAGGTCAAGAAGTGTGCAGTCTGTGCAATGCGGCGAGCGCGCCTTACAAACATAACGACCGTGAAGAATCATAAGGTGGTGGGCAGGCACTTTAAATTCATCAGGGATGAATTTGATAAGCTTCTTTTCTACTTCAAGTACTGTTTTGCCAGAGGCAATCGCAGTGCGATTTGCAACACGGTAAATGTGCGTATCAACAGCAATAGTAGGCTGACCAAAGGCTGTATTTAATACAACATTGGCAGTTTTACGACCAACACCAGGAAGAGCCTCAAGCTCTTTGCGCGTCTCAGGTACTTGAGAGTCGTACTTGTCGATTAGAATCTTACAAGTTTGGATAATGTGTTTAGCTTTCGAATTAAACAAGCCAATGGTTTTGATGGTGTCACGAAGTGTGTCTTCGCCAAGTTCAAAAATTGTCTCAGGCGTGTTGGCAAGTGGGAATAACGTATCAGTTACTTGGTTGACACTTTTGTCCGTTGCTTGTGCTGATAAAGTAACTGCTACAAGGAGCTCGAAAGAAGTTGAGTAGTTTAGTTCTGTCGTTGGATTTGGAATTTGTTTGAGTAATCTGCCAAACATTTCACTGCGAGTTTCTGCGTTCATAATAGGTTTATCTAGTCCTTATAAGTATGCAATTATGGGTAAATATTATACCTGTTTGAGCTAACTATTTCAATGCTATAGAGTAAAAACCTAGAGAAAAGTTTGCGCGTAATTTTCCAGTTGTTGCCAAAGAAAGTGCTTTTCTGGCGCATCTTTTTTGAGTTCGGTGAGCTGTCGTTCAAAGTTATCAAGCGACAAGTAACCATTCTCACCATCTTGTACACGTGACTGAACAATTTCAAACCAATCCTCAGTCTCACTTTCAGATAATGTTTCGGAGTAATTCCTAGCCTTGAAGTGTAAAAACAAAGTGGACAAGTTTTTGTCTTTAAAGCTCGGCTGGAAGGTGCCAATTTCATTTGCTGAGAGGGTTTGGATTTGATTGCAAATGCGCCTGTCGGTATTATCGACAAATTTATCATAAAGTGCTTGATCCGCATCTTTTGACGGCTGTTTTTCACCGTCATTAAGGTAAATAGCCCGCACAGCTTCTTGAATCTCATTTTGATGTTTTTGAATAAAGTCCAAGTGATTGAAACACCGATCCATTTCAATTTTCAGTTGTTCGATGATTTTAGGTTCTAATTTGTGAACATTAGGCACAAACATTGGGCTTTTATTGAAAATCAGCTCTTTAAGTTGTAATCGTTCAACGCCTTTTGGTAGTTCGGATTGTTTGGTAAATAGCAGTGTTTTTAGTTCTTCAGTAGCCAGCTCTAGGAGGATGGATGGGTCTTGATCCAAATTAAAGACAATTGCTCGATCGGCGTACTCGGGATGATAAGCAAGTGCTGTTGAGAGTCTTGTGCAAGATAAATTGGCCGCATACATGCCGGAGGTATGCAACATCGGCGAGAAGAGTTCTATTTTGTTCGCCACAACTTTTTTATCGCGAAGACTAAAGGCGTAATCAAACAATTGCGGCTGTGTTTCTTTAATGATCTTTGCCAAGGCAATGGTTGCGCGAACGTCACTCAGGGCGTCATGCGCATCGGAGTGCTCAATGCTATTTGCAATCGATAATCGATCGAGCTTAAAAATCGGTTTACCACTTTCATCGGTTACCCAGTTAAGGCTTGCATCCTTTTTTAGTGCATAAGCAAGACGGACAACATCAAGGATATCCCATCGCGTGTTGTTGTTTTGCCAGTGCCAACCGTAAGGTTCAATAAAATTTCGGAAAAAACCATAACGACTAAATTCGTCGTCGAAACGGATGCTGTTATAACCAACGATACAAGTACTTGGTTTAGAAAATTGCGCATGAATTTTCTTTAAGAATTCGTGCTCAATAAGCCCATTTTTTTCGCAGTGTTGTGGTGTTATGCCAGTAACAGCAACAGCATAAGGACTTGGAAGGCAGTCATGCGTTGGTTTGCAGTAGAGCATGTGCTCGTCAAGAATATTGAGGTTGGCGTCTGTGCGAATGCCGGCAAACTGTGTAATACGGTCAACTCGGGGTGATATGCCAGTAGTCTCGTAGTCGTACCAATAAAATGTATCCATGACACAATTATAGGCTGGGGCGGTGTATGATATAGACTGGTTTGTCCTACATTTAGAGGTTATTTATGCAATCAGATAAGCAAATAAACAAGTTGTCGATTGACTCTATTTTTGTTGAAGCTGTTAAGCTGCCATGGGTTCATGCACGGAGCTGCATTAAGTTGTCGATGCCGTTAATTGGCATCATATCAATACTGACATTGGGTTTTTGGATACTGGAGCCAACATTTATTGAACAGGCAATTATTGACTCAGTTAACGAGCCACTAATAATAGGTGCTTTCATTCTAACGCTTTGCGTCATTGTTGCTTGCACTGTTATGATGATTGTGGGTTGGCATCAAATGTTTATATTGCCAGAAAAAGCCCTGAGGCCGCCAAAGATGTTTCGATGGGGAGTGGAGGAGAATCGGTTTCTTGGTTGGTCTATTACGATTACCTTGGTTTTCCTATTGGCTTTGCTGCCGCCAATGTTTTTTCTGTTACCGCTACTTCTTGAAGGCACCCAAATGATGGCTGGAAACACCACGGCATTTGTCCTGTTTAGTCTTATTGGTATTGTTATTGTAGGGCTAGTTGCCGCTTTTCCAAGAGTGATTTTGGCGCTACCTGCGGCTGCTGTCGGTAAAAGTATTGGTATCAAAGGCTCTTGGTTATTGACTAGGAGATTCACTTTAAGACTGCTGGTTCTGCTGATCCTAATACCTTGGTTGGCGAGCGAAGGTATTGAGTTGATAGTTGCTCTAGGATTTGTCTTTGCATTTTTTGATTACGCAGCGTTTGCCTTGTCAATCTACGTATACGCAGTGGAAGTGGCGCTACTATCGCTGTGCTATAAAGCATTGGTGAGTGATATCGAGCCAAAAGAGCTTGCCGATTAAAATTGATGGGCGAAAAAAAACACCGCTCGGAAGCGGTGTTTTTTTGAATTTTGTACTGGTGTTATACTATTGAGGAATAACGTTAGCAGCTTGAGGGCCTTTAGCGCCATCTTCAAGTTCAAATTCTACTTCTTGACCTTCGACTAAAGATTTGTAGCCGTCGCCTTGAATAGCACGAAAGTGAACGAATACATCGTCACCGCTCTCTTGCTCAATGAAACCAAAACCTTTTTTCGCGTCAAACCATTTGACTTTACCTGTTGTTGTAGACATTTCGTCTCCTAAAAAAAATAAAAAAACTTGGAAAAGATGCAATCTAACTAATTAACCGTGAAACCGACATCTTGTCAATCTACAACACGAACATAAACAATTAGCTGTATTTTTACCAGCAGGGGTCATTTTACCTAAGAATTACAATTAAAAACATTTAATTGATTAAAACTCAGATTTCTATCTTAGCGCTTGGGTTTGCGTTTAGTGAACTTACGATCTCTATCTCTGTCTCGATTACGACGTGGCTTGCCTCTGTCTTTTCTGTCGGAGAAGCCGCCCCTGAAGTTGTCAGACTGCTCTTTAGCTGTGGCAGTGTTGTTCTTGTTAGTAAGCTCTTCTATGTTGAGCTTCTTATCAAAAACGCGCACATTTCTCAAAACTTCAAGCGTTTCCTTTGGCATTTCGTCTGGCAAATCAACCGTGGTAAAGTCCTGAAAGATTTGAATAGAGCCAATGAATTGACTTGAAATGTCAGCTTCATTAGCAATCGCACCGAGGATGTTGCCCGGCTTGATCCTGTCTCTATTGCCAAGCGCAATCTTATAACGTCGCATCGGTATTTGAGGATTGTCCTTTAATGGGGACGCCTCAATGTCGACAGTGACTTTTTGACCACTACTGGCGCCAAATTCCGCTTGTTTAAAGGCTTTTTCCTCAAGCAGTAGTGGCTCAGTGCCCTGTGCCATTAAGGCAAGTGCAGCGGCGATTTTAAAGGTATCAACTTCGCTATCTTTTTGAAATTCAATAAGCAGCTCTTCAAATGCTGCCAAGTTTTGATTGCTCAGCGTGTCAGAAATTCTTTGTTTGAAGTTGTTAACGCGTTGCTCGTTAATAATCTTTGTTGATGGTAATTGCATCGGCTCAATCGGCTGACGAGTAATGCGCTCAATAGTTTTTAGCATGCGGCGTTCGCGTGGAGCAACAAATAAGATTGCTTGACCTTTTCTGCCAGCTCTGCCCGTTCTGCCGATACGGTGAACGTATGATTCGGGATCTTGAGGAATGTCGTAATTGATTACATGTGAAATGCGCTCAACATCAAGACCACGTGCCGCTACATCGGTGGCAATGAGAATGTCAATCTTGCCTTGCTTATATTGATTAATAATGCGTTCGCGTTGGTTTTGTGCAATATCGCCATTAATCGCTTCTGCAGAAAATCCTCTTGCTGAGAGTTTTTCAGCCAAATCAATAGTGGCAGTTTTAGTTCTAACAAAGATAATCATTGCGTCAAACGTTTCAACTTCTAAAATTCGAGTTAATGCGTCGAGTTTTTGTCCTCCGCTACCAAGCCAGTATCTTTGTGTAATCGTAGGCGCAGTGGCTGTTTTAGTCTTAATCTGAACAATTTTGGGATTGTTCAAAAAAGTCTCAGCAACGCGCTTGATAATATTTGGCATGGTGGCTGAGAAAAGTGCAATTTGTCTTTGCTCCGGGAGTTTTTCCATGACCCATTTAACGTCATCGATAAAGCCCATTCTTAGCATTTCATCAGCTTCGTCTAGTACCAGTGCTTGCAAATTGTTGAGCTTTAATGTACCGCGTTTTATGTGATCCATTACTCGACCCGGCGTACCGACGACTGCATGGACACCTCTTTTTAAAGGTCTTAATTGAACATCGTAAGATTGACCGCCGTAAATTGGCAAAACATGAAAACCCTTAAGATGTCTTGAATAAGTTTGAATAGCCTCAGCTACCTGAATCGCCAATTCGCGAGTCGGCGCTAGTACTAACAATTGCACCTGGTTGTTGTTTAAATCGATTTTATCCAGCAATGGCAATGCAAATGCCGCTGTTTTTCCCGTGCCCGTTTGCGCTTGACCAATAATATCTTGGCCGTCGAGTAAGTGCGTGATGCACTGTTCCTGGATGGCCGAAGGTGTTTCGTAGCCAATCTCATCCAACACTTTAATAATGTTGTTAGATAAGCCTAAATCTTTAAAACTTGAAGTTGGTGCGCTCGCTTGCTTGTCTGACATATCTGACATGATGGCTCGGAAAGAGGAAAGGCCAAAATTATACCCTAATTCTATATTTTTTAATTTATTATCAACCAATTATAAGAGAGCTTTGTAAAATAGCATATATTCGAAAATATAATTAATACAAGCCAATGAACACAGAACAAATTTTAAGAGAGCGAGCAGGAGAGCAATGCGAATTGTGCGGCTCGATTGAAAATCTCGCCATCACTGCTGTTGATGGCGACAGAGACAATGCCGAAAAGTGTGTTTTGACTTGTGGTACGTGTCACAATCAAATTGAAAACTCAGAATTAATCGAACCCAATCATTGGCGCTGCTTGAATGATTCTATGTGGTCGCAGGTGAGTGCTGTGCAAGTCGTTGCTTGGCGTATGCTTAATAGTCTGCGCAGTGAGGGCTGGCCACAAGATTTGCTCGATATCCTTTATCTTGATGAAGAAACTCAAGCTTGGGCAGAGGTGGGCGCTGAGATAGGTACTGAGAACGATACAAAACACATTGATAGCAACGGCGCCATGTTGAGCTCTGGTGATACAGTGACATTAACAAAAGATTTAACCGTGAAAGGGGCGAACTTTACCGCTAAGCGTGGTACGGCAGTTCGTAATATTTCTCTAGTGTTTGATAACGAGGCGCAAATTGAAGGTCGAGTTAACGGTCAGAGAATTGTTATTCTGACAAAATTTGTGAAAAAATCTGGCTAATCAAGCCACTTAATAGAGCACCCCATTGATGGGATTTGCTCAGTAGGACCTTTGCCGGTAGCCGCCACTCCCTTCATGGCTTCAAAAAGGTCGCGCTTAGCGCCCGCCACAGCTTCTTTACGAGACTCGTCCAAGCGGCCACGATATTGCAGACCTAGGTCTTTGTTGTAACCAAAGAAATCGGGCGTGCAAACAGCACCATAAGCTTTAGCAGCTTCTTGTGCTTCATCAATTAAGTAAGGGAAGGGAAAATCCATTGCTTCGGCAATTTTTCCCATATTTTCAAAAGAGTCTTCTTCATAATCGCTTGGATCGTTTGACATGATGGCAACGGTATTTACACCCAATGCTTTAAGTTCTTTGGCATCACGAATAATGCGATCAATAATGGATTTGACGTATGGGCAGTGATTGCAAATAAACATCACTAAAAGCCCATTTTCGCCCTTTAAGCTAGCAAGAGAGTGCTGCCTGCCATCGACACCTTTTAGGTTGAAGTCAAGTGCTGCTTGATTAAATTCGCAGACTGGAGTTTCGGTTCTGACCATGTTGCTCTCCTTATTTTTTTAAAATTTCTTGAATTATATATCCTGCCATCATAAGACCAAAGATATTGGGCATGTAAGATATTGCACCATTCACAGCACGCGGGCGCCCTGTGGGGGTAAGCTCTGTTTTAGTGAGCTCTTGGTGCGGAAGGGCTTTTATTTGAATTTCAGTAGAGTGAACAACTGAAAACTTTAATGAGGCATGAATGTTTCTGAGTTGTCTTCTCATTTCTCTGGCCAGCCCACAGTTCTCAGTTTTGTCCATCCGAGAAATCTTGACTTTTGTTGGATCGAGTCTACCGCCAGCACCCATGCTGGAGATGATCGGCATGTCGTTGCGGGCGCACGAGTCGATAAGCGCTGTTTTGCAGGCGATTGCATCGATACAATCGGCGACAAAGGTTAAATCTTTATTGCAGGAAATAGCCTCGGCCTCGGTTCTGTCGATAAATAAGTGTTTTTGATTGATGATTGTGTCAGGGTTGATATCGTGCAGTCTCTCATAAAGCACATCGACTTTTGATTTCCCCAGTGTTGAATGGAGGGCAACCAGTTGACGATTTAAGTCTGTTTTGGCAATAGTGTCGAAATCAACAAGGGTTATTTCGCCAATACCAGCACGACACAGTGCTTCAGCGCAGGCACCACCAACACCGCCTAAACCAGCAATAAGAACATGGGATTCTGCGAGCTGGGCTAGACCTAATTGACCAACTAAAATTTCAGTTCTGGCGCAACTTCCTGCCATATAATTAACTTAAATTAAACAGTTTTCGGGCGTTATCGTCGCACTGGGCAATGGCTTCTTCAACGGCAATTTTCTTAATTTTAGCAATTCTTTCCACGACTTGAATCAGGCCGTCAGAATTTTGATTGTCATCCGTCTCAATAAGAATGTGTTCCGCTGGAATGTATTTAACGATATCGTGCAATTTATAGGCATGTGGATCGGCCAATTTTGAGCCAAAACCGAGGTAAAAGCCAATATCAACCAATCTTTTTGCTTGTTGAAGGCTGCCCGAGTATGCGTGAATAACACCTCGAGAGCTAGCGTGTGATTTTAGTAGGTCAGTGGCGTCTTCAGTGGCTTGTACTGCGTGCACAATCAGTGGTAATTTGTAGCGATTTGCTAGTGAAATTTGCTCGTCAAAGAAAAATCTCTGTTGATTTTGATCTTTAACTTTCAGGTAGTCAAGGCCACATTCACCAACTGCTATAGGGTTTTCGTCTTCAATTTTAATTTCAAGGTCGTACAAGTCAATCATTTGATGATCTTCGATAAACCATGGGTGAATGCCAAGTGCAAAGTGACGATTGTCGTCTTTTGCGCAACATTGAATGACACTGTCCCAATTTTCTTTACCAGTTGCAGGAACAATAGCGCCAGTAGTGGCTGCTGAAGGTGTATTGACGTTGTCAAAATCTAGATGAATGTGTGAATTAAGCATTGTTTCCCTTATTAACGGACAGGTAATATAATTAGCATCTTTTGTTTCAAAACCCCCTTAATGAAATTCTTTCGACAAATGTCACAGATGCGTTTGATTTTATTGGTTGCGACTTTTATAACCCTAACCGGTAATTTTACCTTTTTCGAGCAAGCGATTTTAATCTTTCCGCTTGAGCAGAATTTGTTATTTGTTTTTTCCTTGTTTATTTTGCTGTTGACCTTCCTCTCGGCGCTGTTAATTCTTGTCTGTTATCGCCACACTATTAAGCCGATTTTAATTTTTTTATTAACCACCTCTGCTATTGCTGGCTATGCTGCTAATAATTACGGCATCATTATTAATGAACACATGATCGCCAGCATTGTTGAGACCAATTCTGCCGAAACCTTTGATTTGCTCAGCGTTAAATTGGTTATTTACGTATTTTTGTTGGGTATCGTGCCCGCTTATTTTGTTGCAACAGCAAGAATAGAAAGACCCGTGGTTAAAAGGCAATTAATACAGAGGCTTAAAACGTTGGTTGGTGTTTTTTTGGTTTGTGTGCTTATTATTGTGAGTTTCTCAAGAAATTACACAGCGTTTGCGCAGGAAAATCGCGATTTGAAATATTATGTGAATCCGACTTATTATTTGTACGCTGTTTCGAAGTATATCGATTCTCAATTTGAGGTTGCCAAAGTGCCTTTTAAGCAAATTGGCATGGATGCTCAAGTTCGTCATCAAGGTGAGCAGAGGCGCTTGGTGATTATGGTGATTGGCGAAACCGCAAGGGCGGACCGCTTTTCGCTAAATGGCTATGAGAGAAACACCAATCCTAATCTAAGTAAAGAGTCGCTCATATCTTTTACTGATATGAGTGCTTGTGGTACAAATACGGCATTTTCCCTTCCCTGTATGTTCTCAGTGCTAAGCCGTGATGATTACAGTCATGGTGAGGGAAAAAATATGAGTAATGTGCTTGATATTATTAAGCGTGCTGGTGTTGACGTTATTTGGCGCGAAAATAACACAGGTGCAAAAGGCGTTGCAGATCGACTTGATTTTGAATATTTTAACTCGTCCAGTGTCAACACGGTTTGTGATATTGAGTGTCGGGACGAAGGTATGTTGAGTAACCTTGCTGTGCTTATAAAAGCTCGATCAGATAAAAATATATTGATTGTGCTGCATTCGATGGGAAGTCATGGGCCGGCTTACTATAAGCGCTACCCGGGGGCTTTCGAAGTTTTTACACCCACTTGTCAAACCAATCAATTAAATGAATGCAGTGACGATGAAATCAACAACGCTTATGATAATAGCATTATTTACACAGATTATTTTTTAAGCAAAGCAATTTCTCTATTAAAGAATGACTCGGGCAATCATGCCTCCGCATTGCTCTATGTCAGTGATCACGGCGAGTCGTTAGGCGAAAATGGCATTTATTTACACGGCTTACCGTATATGATAGCGCCAAGCGAGCAGACTCAAGTGCCAGCGATTTTGTGGCTTAATGAGGCGATGTCGGAAGTGCAAGATGTGAGTTTTATAAAAGAAAAATCGGATAATTTGTTATCGCACGATAACTTGTCACACACCTTGCTAGGATTGATGGGCGTGGAGACCAAGGTCTATGATTCGAGCCTTGATATTATGGCAAAATAACACTTCGTATGAGCCAAGGCATTTATTTGTGTCTTATTGCCTTATTGGTCGATGAAAACTTACACTCAGAATAAAAAGTGATTATAATAGTCCGATTATTCTGCAGCGACATAGAGAAGAGAATTATGAAAACATTTAGTGCGAAAGCCGAGGAAGTCAAAAGAGACTGGTTTTTGGTTGATGCCGATGGCAAAACATTAGGACGTTTGGCGACCGAGGTTGCATCACGTCTGCGTGGTAAGCATAAAGCTGAGTACACACCACATGTTGATACTGGCGATTACATTGTGATCGTTAATGCAGCAAAGATTACCGTTACTGGTAACAAGTACAACGATAAGATGTATCACCACCATACTGGTTATGTTGGTAATTTAAAATCCATTGCTTTTAAGGATTTGCTAGCAAAGAAGCCTGAAACGGTGATTCAGAAAGCAGTTGTAGGTATGTTGCCAAAAGGCCCATTGGGTAGAGACATGGCAAGAAAAATGAAAATTTTCGCAGGTTCTGAGCACACACATGCTGCTCAACAACCTCAAGTATTAGATATTTAAGGCATTTAATTATGGCAGATAAAGAAGTTTATTACGCAACAGGTAGAAGAAAAACATCGGTTGCTCGTGTCTTCATGACAAAGGGCAAAGGCGTTTTCATTGTTAACAAAAAACCAATGAGTGAGTATTTCGGAAGAGAGACTTCATCAATGATTGTTAACCAGCCTATCGACGTAGTTGAAATGAAAGATAAGTTTGATTTCAACATCACAGTAAAAGGTGGTGGCGATACCGGTCAAGCGGGCGCAATCAGATTGGGAATTACACGTGCATTGATGGCGTACAACGAAGAAATGCGTCCTGATTTACGCAAAGCTGGCTTAGTTACTCGTGACGCTCGTGTTGTTGAGCGTAAGAAAGTTGGTAGGAAGAAGGCTCGTAAGAGTGAGCAGTACTCAAAACGTTAAAGCTGAGCTTGCGAAACTTATGCCCTATGGGTGTAATCTTTCAAAGAGATTTAATAAAAAACCCGCTTTATGCGGGTTTTTTATTGCCTGTTATTTGGCGATTTTTATAAATCGTATTGTTCGAGCTTGTTATAGCGAATGAGCGAGCGGATAGAGGCAACATATTCATCACCGGTTTGGGCGTAGGGTGTTAAGCCCTTGGCCAATGCAAAGCCAGTGACTAAATTGCCGTTGTCACGTTGTTCTTTACGAATCGCTCTTAGATTGTGATAGGCTTGATTACGATTTAAATTGAGCACGTAATAATCAATGCTATCCTTTAAAGAAGAGAATGTTGCCACTTCATGTATCGCATCCTCATCTCGATTTTTTGGAACGGTTCCGCAGCCTTTTGAGAAGCACCAAAGCCCAAAATAATTGTTATAGTCCTTAGCAAAACGAGACCTACCCCAATTGGATTCATTGGCTGCTTGAGCTAGAATTAAAGAGGGCGGCAATATATCGAGGGCAATAAGAATTTCTTCTTTACTGGCGCCTTTGTTGAGGCGATATTTAAGCGCTAACGCCTCAAGCGCCTCTGCACTTAATTCGTCGTTGCTAATAGAGGTCCTGAGTTTGAGTATTTCAGCGTTCTTCGCCTCAATAGCCGGCAGCAAATAGTTAAAAAAGACAGATTTTCTAACAGCGGTATTCTCAATCGATGAGAAGACTGGTCTGGCGCTTACAGTCTGTTTTTGAATTTCAAGCAACTCTTGTTTGAATATTGGTTGAGCACTTGATAGTGGTGTTGTCGTGTCGAATACGCTTGTAGCAGAAGCCACAACAGCAAAAAGGCAGATGACCTTTACTTTATTTGCAACAGGGTTTTCTAATAGATCGAATAGTGCCATAATCAAATACCGGTTATTCTTGGCTAGGTTTTCTGAGCATAAGTTCGGTTACGGCATCTGTCGGTGACTTCTCACCTTGGGTTACCGCAAAGACTTGCTCACAGATTGGCATTTCAATATCTTTTGCATGCGCCATTGAGAGTATTAATTGTAGTGTGTTATAGCCTTCTACCGTTCCACCCACATTGGCAAGTGCTTCGTCGATGGTGGCATCTTTGGCTAATTCTTTACCGAATCGGCGATTTCTAGAGAGATCGTCCGAGCAGGTGAGTACCAAGTCACCCATGCCGGAAAGACCTTGAAACGTTGATTTGTCAGCACCAAGCGCCACACCAAGCCTGGTCATTTCGGCGAGGCCGCGGGTAATAATGGCAGCCTGAGTATTCGCACCAAAGCCAAGTCCGTTGGCGGCGCCTGCAGCAATGGCTAAAATGTTTTTGACTGAGCCACCCACTTCTACACCAACTATGTCTTCACTCGTATAGGCGCGCAAAGTTTTTGTTTGAATGGCTGCAGCCCAATAATCTCTCGTTGTACTGTCTTTTGAGGCAACAACAATAGCACTTGGTTTTTTCTTGGCAATTTCCATTGCAAAAGTAGGTCCAGAAATCACACAAGCGGCATGGCTTGGCAGGGCTCTCTCAAAAGTTTCATGAAGAAAACAGCTGTTTGGCGTGTCAAATCCTTTTGTGGCCCAAGCAATAAAATGCTGTTCCGACACGTAATGACTTAATTTACTTAGGATTTCAGCAAATGCATAGCTCGGTGTTGCAATTAATACTGCATCAACCGTACTAACTATACTAAGATCTGAAGTAATTGAGGTATTGTTGCTAAACGGCGTATTTAGAGCGCTGTGCTGGTTACCTAGGCTTTTCACTTCGCCATCATCTTGGGCAATCAGATGAATAGTATCAAATTTCTCACTTAGAGAAATGGCAAGTGCACTTCCCCAAGCGCCAGAGCCAATGATTGCTAAATTAGCCATTGATAATAGCGCTCAGCTTGCCCGAACGATCGGCCGCACTTAAGTCGTCGTAACCGCCAACGTATTGACCATTGATGTAGATTTGAGGCACGGTAGTTCTGCCTGTTTTTGTGTGGATTTCTTTCCAAATATCTGGATTTTCATCAACTGATATCTTCTCGTAGACTACACCTTTTTCGTCCAACAACTGGTAGGCCATTCGACAAAATGGGCAATAATCTGAAGTGTACATGACGTTTTCCATAGGCTTATTTTTTGATTGGTAGGCCGGCCGCTTGCCAGGCGTCAAAGCCGCCTTTCAAGTTGTAAACATGGTTAAACTGATTTTTACAAAGAAGCTCTGCAGTTGTTTTGGAGCGCATGCCGCTTTTACAATAAGTGAGGATTTTTTTGTTTTTATCAAGCATATCCAACTTGCCTTTAACTTGGCCCATTGGAATATGCGTGGTTGAATTAATAAACCCAGTTTTTCTTTCTTTTTCTTCACGTACGTCAAGAATGATCAGGTCATCATCATCCATTAACGTGATCGCACCATTGGTATCGACTATTTGATATTTTTTTGCTCTCTCGCCGTAGATAAGCAGTGCAACAAGTGCAACAAGTGTTCCTGAAAATATCCATTGTTCCAGCAAGAAATCCATTATTTCAGTCATTATTTATTTTCCTGTAAAAAAGTGTCAAGCATTTGGTGACCATGCTCAGTTAGAATCGATTCTGGGTGAAATTGCACACCCTCAATAGCCAGTTCTTTATGGCGAACACCCATTATTTCTTCGATTTCGCCAAATTCGTCGTTTGTCCACGCAGTCACTTCAAAACAATCGGGCAACGTGTGCTGCTCTGCAACCAGTGAGTGGTAGCGTGTTGCATTTAAAGGGTTCTTTAGTCCAGAGAAAACGCCGCTACTAATGTGGTGCACGGGTGAAACCTTGCCATGCATAATGCGTTTGGCGCCAATAATGTTGCCGCCAAAGGCTTGAACAATAGCCTGAAAACCAAGGCAAACACCTAAGATGGGTATCTTTCCAGCCAGTTTCTCAATGAGTTCTAGAGATATGCCTGCTTCATTTGGTGTGCATGGTCCGGGCGAAATAACAATATGCTTCGGATTTAGTGCTTCAATCTCATCAACAGTGATCTCGTCATTACGATGAACCGTTACGCTTTGACCCAGCTCGCCAAAATACTGAACCAAGTTATAGGTAAACGAATCGTAGTTATCAATCATTAAAAGCATAAAAAACCTTTCTCTAAAGGCCTCTTCAGCCTTGTTAAAAAACAAAGGACTATTTTACCGATAAAAAGGAGGCAAAGTTAAGACACTGAAAGTAGCAAGTAGATGCGCTAAAACCGCATTCTGACAGCCTTTTTAGATGAGTTTCACAGTTTTCAGTGAGAAGGACATTTTCAAGAGATTGACGCTTATTGGCAATTTCTAGTTCGCTATAGCCATTTGCGCGCTTATAATCCATGTGCAGTTCAGTCAATCTGGCTTGTTCGTTTTTGTCGTCAACGTGGACTTTTTCACTAATAATCAAAGCGCCGCCGGAGATAAGTCCATCATAAATCTTCCTGATAAGATCAGCACGCTTATCAATATCGATAAATTGCAGGGTTAGGTTTAGGACCACGATAGATGCATTTTCGATGCAAATATCGTTAATATCGCTACAGATGACCTCTAAATTGTCAATTTTATCGTCCAAGTTTTGTCGACATTGGTTAACCATTTGCCGTGAATTATCAATAGCAACAAAGTGAACGTTGGCGCGTTTATTGTTGAGCGCCAAGGCAAGGGTTGTAGCCCCAGTAGAGGCGCCTAAATCGTAGTAATTGCTATTGTCTTTGCCGTAAGTTCGAGTCAATAAACCAATCATTTGAATCATTGCCTCGTAGCCAGGTACCGAGCGTTTCACCATATCATCGAACACAGCTACTACGCTTTCATCAAAACGAAAGTCAGCTATATCACTCTGATTGTTAAATATTTGGTCACGCATACAATGCCTCAAGGAATATTTCACTCACCAGTAATTTGGTTGTGCCAACAACAAAGGTTGAGCGCCGCGCCCATGTACCTTGATGTTGTCCGACTTCTAGCTGGTCGCGATAGATAAGTGGATCGTCAAACAAAATTTCCCCCAAGGGTCTGGAGCCAATAGCAAGAAGTTTGTCGGTGTCACTGGTTTTCGGGATAACAGAACGTGCAAAGACAACAGGCTGTTGTTTGCCTATTAACTCCACTTCACGAACAACGATGGCCTCGCCTGCCATGTCACCCAACAGTTTACGTTCACAATCGTAGGGCATGTTTTCCGCTTGAGAGATGACAGTGACGTTAAAATCTGAATACTTGTTTTTCAGCTTTGCTGTTAAAGAGCTGTTATCGAGTAGCCACGGTAATACATGAGCGGGTATGTCCTCGCTTGCATCGAAAGTGCGCCATTGAAATTTTTCAGGATCAAACATGCTCTGTTAGCGTAATAAATCTTAGGGGGTTATTTTACTAGACAGAGTGGAATCAATCTAGGCGTTAGCGAAATGCGATCTGTCCTCGTCAATCCAACGATGAATCAGTGCATTTTGAGTGGCCTCACTTTCGCCAAGCATTAGTTCAGAGTAGTAGCTCGCTTGTTTTAGGAGGTAGGCATCACGGACAATATTGGCGATTTTCATATCAGCAATACCCGTTTGTTGAGTGCCGAGTATTTCCCCTGGCCCTCGAAGCTCAAGATCCTTTTCGGCAATCACAAAGCCGTCACAAGTTTGACGAAGAATATCCAGCCTTTCTTTGGCAGAGTCACTAAGGGGTGATTGATACATCAACACACAAACGCTTTGCTCACTTCCTCTGCCAACTCGCCCGCGTAACTGATGCAACTGAGCAAGCCCCAAGCGCTCGGCGTTTTCAACAATCATCAAGCTGGCATTGGGCACATTAACACCGACTTCAATCACCGTTGTTGCAACCAGGACATCAATTTTCCCAGCGGCAAAATCTTGCATAATGGCCTCTTTATCACTCTTATTGAGTCGACCATGAATCATCATTACTCGAAGCCCTAAAAGATTGTCACTCAAATAGACAAAAGTATTTTCTGCAGATTCTGCGCGCAGCATTTCTGATTCTTCAATTAGCGTGCAAACCCAATAAATTTGTCGACCTTCAGCACACACCTTTTTGATCTTTTCAATTATTTCATCTTTTCGGCTATTGCTGAGTGCAATGGTTTGTATCGTTTGTCGTCCGGGTGGCAATTCGTCGATAATTGAAGTATCGAGATCAGCATAAGCGCTCATTGTTAGGGAGCGTGGAATTGGAGTAGCTGTCATCACCAGCTGGTGCGGTGTTTTTTTGGCTTTTTGTGCAAGTGATAATCGTTGATGAACGCCAAACTTATGCTGCTCATCAATAATAACAAAGCCGAGATTATCAAACGACACACTTTCTTGAAAAAGAGCATGAGTGCCAATCACCACTTGCGCCTCACCGGAAATCACCTTGCTCAGTTGCTCGTTTCTCTCTGCGGTGTTTTGTGAGCCCGACAGGTAAGCAACAGTGATGCCCAACTTGCTTAAATATTCTCCAAAACTCTGCTGATGTTGTCGTGCCAGAATCTCGGTGGGCGCCATTACTGCTGTTTGAAAACCGTTGGCGACTGCTTGCAATAAAGCAAACACCGCAACAATGGTTTTGCCAGAGCCGACGTCACCTTGCAGTAATCTTAACATCGGCTGTTCTGAGGCGAGATCGGTGTTGATCTCTTCAATGCAGCGGCCTTGTGCGGCAGTTAATCCGAAGTTAAGCGATGCTGAGAGTTTCTTACTCAGCTCGTTTTCAATGTTAAAAATATTGGAAATTTTCGATTTGCGCTTTAATTTCACTTGTTTGAGACTTAATTGATGTGCTGCAAGCTCTTCAATAATCAATCTTTGTTGTGAAATATGGCAGAAATCGGCTATTTTGGTTAAATCTTCGCCTTTTTTCGGGTGGTGCAGCGTAATAAGGGCTTCTTTCAAGCTCGGCATTGTGTTTTTTACTATTTTTTCGAAATGGTCATTAATAACTGCGGTTTTCAGTGCCTCAAGGGCGGTGTTAATCCACTGTTTGAGTTTGTTTTGTGTAACTCCTTGGCAAAGTGGGTAAACGGGTGTTAGCGTTGACTCAAAAAGCGGCGCTTGTTGAGAGGTGAGGCGATATTCTGGGTGATGCATTTCGAGGCCTTGCCGTCCAACTTTGACTTCGCCAAAGCATTGAAGTACCTCGCCTCGAACTAGGGATTGTTTTTGATATTGATTAAAATGGAAAAAGCGCAGTAATAATCGTTGATTGTACTCATCGGTGAGATAGCAAAGTAATTGACGCTGTCTAGTGGGCGCCTCTTCTATTCGCTCGATGGTTAGTTCGACTAAAATCTCGCTCCCCACGTGAGCCGCACTAAGCGGGGTTATACGAGTTTTGTCTTGATACCTGTTCGGTAAATGAAAGAGTAGGTGTTCTAGAGTATATATCCCCAGTTGATTCAGCCTTTCCGATGTTTTTTTCCCTAATCCGCCAATGGAAATCAGTGGATCAGAGAGTGTTGGCATATTTTAGTAGCTGTATTGATCGGAATCGACCATCATCACACCGTCCATTTCAACGCCGACCGCTTTTGGTAATTCTTTAACACCAATCGCTGCGCGTGCAGGATAAGGTTGGTCGAAGTATTGTGCCATAATTTCGTTTACGACTGGGAAGTGAGATAAATCCGTTAAAAAGATATTTAGTTTAACGATACTACCAAGGTCGCCACCAACTTCATTGCAAACCGCTGTTAGGTTTTTAAATACTTGATGAATTTCTTCAGCAATACCGCCCTCAACAATTTCCATTGTCTCTGGAATCAAAGGTATTTGTCCCGAAAGGTAGACGGTTGTACCACCAGTAACGGCAATTGCTTGTGAATATGTACCTACAGCAGCTGGCGCTTTGTCTGTAGCAATTATGTGTTTTTTCATGATTATGATTTATAGTTAATTAAATGGATGTATTATATTAGGAATGAGTGTTTTTTTGTAAAACTCTTAATCAAGGAGGGGTGCGACAATGAGTAAAAACTGTATTCAAAAAGCCATTCTCGCGTTGCTAGTGAGTCTGCTGATTGGCTGTTCTTCGCCAGCGAGCAATCAATCGTTTTCTTATGAGAAATTACAAGCTGATGCTGATGCTGTAAATGCTAAAGCGCCATATATGAGTGATAGCGATACCTTAGTACTGAAAGCTGTTGCTAAAGAGGGCGTGTATGAAATTCACAATATGTTGATTCACCTTGATCTCAGTAATATGAATAAAGACGCTGTCAAGGGATATAAGGAATTCATCAAAGGAATTCTAACTTACATTTCTTGTACTGTCGATGGCCTAAAAGATTACCCTGAGAACAGCACCGTCCTAAGCTGGCATTATTACGATAAACAGAAAACTGCCTTCTTTTCTCACGACGTGACGGCAAAAACTTGCGAAGATATGCCGAAAAAGTAAGGCTCAGCTGATTACCTGTTTTTTGTCGGGAAGGCGCAAAATAACAATGGCCGATATCGTCGCAAGGATGGCAGCAATGAGTAGTGGCGTGTCATAACTTCCGCTTTGCTCATAAAGCCAGCCGGCAAGAGACGGCGCACTGAGTCCCGCAAACCCCCAAGCCGTAAATACTTTCCCGTAGGCCCAGGCAGAGTGCTCTTTGCCAAATAGGTTGGCCACTAAAGTCGGATAGATGGCAATGAAAGCACCGTAAATTGTGGCAATGCAAATCATTAGTATTAGTGCCAATTGAACGCCCCCAAGCGCTGCCAATAAAACCAAACCGATGGCGCTAGCTATTGTTAGCGTTATCAACGGCTTTCGACAGCCAAATTGATCAGCGATATAGCCTGCGACCAAGCCTGCAATACCACTACCCAGGGACATGAGTACAATGCCACTGGATGCAAGTTGTGCATCTCCTCCCATGGTTTTGATAATTGGAACTGCATGACCAATCGCCATTAAGCCCGCAAACACACCAAAACAGTAGCCAAACCACAACCTAGCAAACCCCAGTTGTTTTGGCTTTGGGTTTTGTAGTTGGTTGGGTTTTGCAGTCCGTGTCACAATTTTTGAAATAAGCAACATCAAGGCGCCAATACCAACAATGATTCCAATGATTCCTGTGCCGACACTGTAAGCAGTATTGAGGTTGAAATTCGTCAATAAGATTGGATAGAGTATCGAAAAAACAAGAGCACCCAACGCATAAGATCCAGTGATTGCGCCGAGTACAAATCCTCGTTTTTCTTTGGAGGTAACCATTGTACAAGCGTGCAGTGAAAAGCCATAACCGAGGCCACTGGCAAAACCAAATAGTAGGCCATAACCTAAAATCCAGCCCAACCAAGTTCCACTATTGGTTAATAGAATGCCAAGAAGAGGGAGGATTGTTGCCACCAACATCAATGTAGAAGCACCAAAACGGCGGTATAAAATGTGCCCAAAAAATACCGCAAGGGTAACGCTAATGAGTGCCGTTGAATAGACCAAACTGGATGCCATACGCTCAACACCTGTTTGCAACTCTATCTGCTCAATCAGTGCGCTAAAGGCATGAATAGAGCCCATACAGAAAGTAATGAGCAAGCAACCACTAATCGTTAATGTCGTTTGAAATTGCGACCTTGACATACGTTATATGTAACTTCCATTTTCTTTGATGGCGAGGTTATACCATGAAGTGGTGCTGTAGTCGATCCAAACGTTGTAAATACGCTAGTGTGGAGTGACCCCACGGATACGTTCAGAGCGGCGTCTGAGCATTTCCAGAGTGCCGAGCAAGACGATAGAGAAGATAACTAGTATTGTTGCTGCTGCGAGAATGGTTGGGCTTATTTCATTACGAATTCCAGACCACATTTGTCTTGGAAGCGTGTACTGTTCCGGCCCACCTACAAATAGAACAATGACTACTTCATCAAATGAGGTAATAAAGGCAAATAGACCGCCGGCAATAACACCTGGCGCTATGAGTGGTGCTTGTATTTTGAAAAAATTCCTAATTGGTGATCCACCTAAACTTGAGGCAGCGCGTAACAAGTTATTATCAAATCCAGATAGTGAGGCGGTAACTGTTATAACAACAAAAGGTATTCCTAAGATGGTATGCGCAATAACCAATCCCGTCATCGTTCCCACAAGATTGATTTTTGCAAAAAAGAAGAACGTTCCTGCGGCAGTAATGATAAGCGGCACAATCATTGGAGAGATCATGAGCGCCATAATTAAACGATTAAAAGGCATATGTCTATTTGATAAACCAAGGGCTGCAAGCGTACCTAAAGTGCTTGCAAAGAAAGTTGCCAAGACAGCAATGAACAAACTGTTCTTTATGCCAATCATCCATCTGTCTGTACAAACAGTCGTTCCTGTATTGGCATCACAGATACCAAGCAATTCCTTGTACCAGCGAGTGCCATAACCATCAAAATTAAAGGACCAAGTTTCAAAGCTAAAGATTTTCATTTCAGGGATAAATTGCAGGAAAACTGAATTTGTAAATGAAAGTGGAATAACAACAATTAGTGGTGCAACCAAGAAAAACAATACAAGGCCACAAAATATCCTATAAGTATAGTGCCAAAGTTTCTCTCTAGGTGTTGTGTAGGAAGGAAATTTCATTATTAACCCATTTTTAAATTATTAAGGCCGACCAGCCTGTCATAGGCCCAATATAGAGCCAAAACTGCAGTTAGGAGAAGTGCGCCCATTGCAGCAGCAAGCCCCCAATTCAATGTTTGTTGCATCTCCCTAGCAACAAAGTTACCAATCATGAGGCCATCTTTACCACCCACCAATTCTGGGGTGATGTAGTAACCAATGGCAACAATAAATACCAGAATACAGCCGGCACCAATGCCAGGCACAGTTTGGGGCATGTAGACTTTGATAAACGCCCAAGTTGGAGTTGCGCCTAAGTTTTGTGCTGCCTTCATATAGCTCGGCGGTACGCCCTTCATGACACTGTAAAGTGGCAAAATCATAAATGGTAGCAACACCTGAGTCATAACAATAATGGTTCCAGTGAAGTTATACATCATAGGTAGCCGATCTTCTTCACCAAAACATAAATCAATAAAAGTTTCCCCAATAAAAGGGAAATTAAGTGCGCCTTCAAAGCATGGAAGAATGGTTAATAACGTGTCATTAACGACACCATTTTGTTGAAGCATAATCATCCAGGCAACAATTCTTACCAATAATGATGTCCAAAAAGGCATCAAAACACAAATCATGAGCAGATTTGATGCTCGCATTGGGAGTGTTGCCAAAAGATAGGCGACTGGATAGGCAAGAAATAAGCAAGCTAGAGTCACTATTAAACTAACTTGAAGCGTCCGCATCCATATCGTTTTGTATATTTTTAGATACTCATTCTTCTGGATAATGTTTTTATTAGCGTCATACCTTAAGTCGACAGCATTTAGGTAATAGCCCATTGTGTAGGGGTCTTTCATAGCGCCCATTGACTGCCAGAATTCAACTTTACCCCAGCGCTTATCTCTTTTGATCATTTTCTCTTTGTAAGGGGCCTCCAGTACATAGGGCTTTATTACTTCTTTGGATTTTTTATCTACTTTTGTGGCTTCCTTGACCGTCTTTAATAATAAACTTCTCCACCCAGAAAACTCATAAGTCATTCGAGTGCCGGCTTTGCCGAGTAAGTTTTTTCCAATATTCTTTCCTTCACTATTTTCCATTTTGTGCGTGATTCTGATGTCATTGATCACTGCAGCAAACATTTCTTCACTAGGAAGTATGGATTTATCTTCCCATAGTTCATACTGAGCAAATGTTTTTGGAAATACTGTATTAATGGAGGTGTCGTCAACACTTTTTGTTAGAAGAGTGCCTATGGGCACTACAAACATAATTAATAAGAATAATAGTGGTACTATAATTAAAAGGAACGAGCGAATTTTAGTACGACGCAGGGATTTTCTTAAGCTGTCTTTAAGGGGTACGCCATCACTCGTCAGCAATTGACCCTGAGAATTTATAGTGGAAGTATCACTCATAAAAATACCAAATTTACAAAATTTTAAGTTAAGGAAAAAAAACAGGCCGGTAGTTATACCGACCTGTTTTTGTTAAACGAGATTAAGTCAATAAGCTCGTTTGTTGGTCAGCTAATTAATTAGCCATCCATGCTGCATAACGATCATTTACCGCTTGACCATTATCTGCCCACCAATCAGGGTTTGCAAGGATACCACCTTTCATATGCTCATCAGTATTAGGCATATGTTCCATGATATTTACACCTGTATTGAACCATGGTTCATTTGCTTCCATAAGTGGAAGAGCAGATGGACGCATAGGGCCATAGTTGATCCATTTAGCTTGATCCGCTTGTGCCTGGGTACTAGAAGCGTGAACTAAGAAATGAAGGGCTGCAGCTCTGTTAGGAGCGCCATTCATAAGAACCAACCATTCCTCTTCAAGTACTTGACCATCCCAGACCGTAACATAGTCAGCGCCATCATTCAAGATAGCTCCACCGATACGTCCGTTATAGGCTAGTGACATAGAGACCTCACCAGAGTTAACTAGATCTAGTGGCTTGGCGCCTGAAGACCAAAATACTACGTGGTCTTTGATTGTGTCAAGTTTAGCGAAAGCACGATCTTGTCCTGCTTGGGTGTCTAGAACATCATAAATATCAGCGATAGCAACACCGTCAGCATACAATGCCATCTCAACGATAGCGTTAGCCCAAGTGTGAATACCACGCTTTCCTGGGAACTTTTCTACATCAAAGAAGTCTTGGATTGTAGAAGGTTGATCACCTGAGAATGTGTCTGCCTTATGGAATGGAACGTATGACCACCAGATTTGTGGAACTACGCAATCATTTGGAACATCAACCATAAGATCCTCATCCATCGGTGTGCCATCAGGCGCAGGTAGGAATATACTACGATCTAGCTCTTCAAATAATCCCTCATCACAACCAGTACGAGCTTGCGAAGGAAGTACGTCAACGATATCCCATTGAACGTTACCTGATTCAACTTGGGCGCGAACTTCACCTAAGCCACCGTTGTAACTAATCAAATTTACTTCTCCACTGGAATAAGTATCAATGTAAGCTTTTTGTTGTGAGGCAGAATAGCCTCCACCCCAAGAAACCATCGTTACAGCTGCTTGCGCTGCACCAGCCAACATTGCTGTTGAAATAGCACCGGCAATCAGAGTTTTGGATATTATTTTATTCATTTTTAACTCTCCTATTGTTTAAAAAAATGCCTGCACTTGGACTTAGCCATCCAAGGCCAAACAATCTTCCGACATCCAGCCGATATTAACTTGTTTGCCTTCTTTAAGGCTAACGTTATCGATTGAATTTGGTATTTTGACGATAAAATCGTCGTGTCCACACACACTAAAGCGTGTGCGAATATGGTCGCCATGATAGATTAATTCTTCTACTTTGGCGGAATATGAATTGGGGATTGTGCCTGCTTTTGGAGCAACAACAATCCGCTCTGGTCGTAGCGATATCGTAGTGCGTTCGCCAACGGCATTAACATTGGCTTTAGTGGCAATGACAATATCTCCAGAATCGGTCTTGACCGTTACTTGCTTGCCATTGATTGCCTCAACGGCGCCCATCAAGCGATTGTTTTCACCAATAAAGTTTGCTACAAAAGCATTTTCAGGTTTTTCATAAAGAGCTTCTGGCGAGGAGCATTGTAAGACCACACCGTCATTAAAAACGGCAATGCGGTTTGACATTGTTAATGCTTCTGTTTGATCATGAGTAACGTAGACGACAGTCAGACCAAGCTGCTCATGCAGATGTTTAATTTCGTACTGCATTTGCTCACGGAGGTTTTTGTCAAGCGCACCCAAAGGCTCGTCCATCAATACTAAATCTGGATCAAATACAAGTGAGCGGGCTACCGCAACACGCTGCTGCTGGCCACCCGATAACTGCATTGGGCGACGATTGCCAAACTCACCCAATTGCACCATATCAAGAGCGCGATTAACGCGTCTTTCTCTTTCTTCTTTACCCATCTTGCGCACTTCTAATGGGAAGGCAAGATTCTCAGCAACCGTCATATGTGGAAACAATGCATAGTTTTGGAAAACCATGCCAATGCCACGTTTGTGTGGAGGGACGTTGTTGATGGGTTTGTCTTTTAAGTAGATTGTGCCGTTAGTTGTGGGCTCAAAGCCAGCTAACATCATTAAGCAAGTTGTTTTGCCGGAGCCAGATGGCCCAAGCATGGTGACAAATTCACCCTTGGCAACATCTAGGTTGAAGTCTTTTACAACCAGTATTTCTCCGTCATAACTTTTTTGTACGTTTTCGAATTTTACTAATGGTCTTTCTTCGCTCATCTCTCTATTTTCCAAGTTTTGTTTAGTGCTTAATGTGAGTTAGTAATGTTGCTAATTCACAGCGGTTAATTTGATGATTGTTAAATATTTATCTAATAATATGCAGTTTAGTTAAAACATATTACCTACTATTTATTAATGTTTTTCTTTTTGAAATTAATTCTTTTTTATCCTGGTTAACGTTTTAACGATAGGTTGGTTTTTTTAAACACTATCCAATATCTAATCAGTGTATCAATAATATTTACTAATCTAAACAACAATATAGAATGAATTAATGAGTTAATTCATCAAATTTTTTCTGAAATACAGGTAAATTAATACCGAATACATATTGAATGTTGTGAATTTCATCTATACAACTGATTAACTATACAGTCAGTCGGTTTTTATAGTTTAAATTAATAGGTACAGAAGCAATTCAGTATGGGTCCAGTCTATTTGTCTAATTTGGTATCTGACATAAATTAAAGCAATGAAATTCGAAGATTTTTTACCTTCTTAAAAGGGCAAAAAATTCGATGATACCACTGCAGCATTGCCAGTTCAAGCGAAAAAAACAATAAGCTTATCGACTAACTCGATAAAGCTGAGTTAAACAGTGCTTTAACGTCTGTTTCCACGAAATTAATGCTCTTTGAGTAAATATTTCAAATACATAAAATTACCTGCTACATTTTTTTAGTTTTTAATTGTTTTAGATTGACTCCTTGTTGTCTTTTACTAACTGTCGTGCTATGAGTTGGTTTCTCATGACACTATTTTTCAGGTTTTTCACCACTCTTTATTCTGAGTATTAGAAGTAATAATTAAGGGCTTACTGCTCTAGAGTGTTTTTTTGTAGAAACTATTGAATAAATGGTTAATAGTAAACTATTTTTTTGATTATTGGTGCATAATTGACAGTATTAGGTTCAAGTGTCAGGTTTTAGTTGTTAATGATTTCATATCGGTTTGAATATTTTTAGATTCAACTGCTTTTATTTGCAAGATAATAATGCTATTAAATTAACTAACTTTCTAGGAGAAAAAAAATGGTCAAGATGGACTTTAAAGGCAAGATTACAGAAAAAGAAATCCCTTTATTTGAGGGCGATAATGCCTTTTTATCGGACTTTGCATTGTCAAGAGATGAGAATGCACCTATGTCTGCAGGCTTGTTTCGCTTAGAAAAAGGTGAGCCAATCACTTATGAATACACGTACGAAGAAATGAAAATCATTCTTGATGGTGAATTTATCATTTCTGATGAATCTGGCGAGGAAGTAACTGCAACTGCGGGCGATTTATTCTACTTCCCTAAAGGCAGTGTGATTACATTCCGTACCAATGACTTTGGTCTTGCTTATTTTGTTGGTCAACGCGGTGCAGACGAAGCTTAGTTAAGTCAATTTTTAATAAAAAACCTCGTTATAGTGCGGGGTTTTTTATTGGTAAATTAATGTAAAGTCTTTCTTTTCGTAAGGCGAAGGAAAGTGATTGTTTAATGCAAATTCTGCGCTAATGTAACCCAGCTCATCCGCTGATTTAGCGCAATAGCCGCCACCGGCAAAAAGGGCGTAAAGTCTTTTGTCTTCAAATTGATCAATGTAATTGCCACCAGTGGGCGACGTGGTTGTTACGCAAGGAACTGAATGGAATTTATTGAATGTTACAGAGGACAGTAACTCCTTTAGTGCTTCAGTTAGCCACGGAATTTTTTCCTTATCGCCATAAGAATGAAACCAGTCTTGAAGTGATTGCTTGTCTTTTTCCATTTCATTGCCAAGTGCATGGCCAATTTTGGCGTAGTGTTTGCCATCCGGGTATTCAACGGGCGGCAAAAAGTACAGGAATTTATTAGGTTCGTCACCAAGTCGATAACTCATCGTTGGCATACCTATAAGGCTTGGCAGCTGTTCTTTAGATATTTCGCCAAGCACTGCTGTGTGAGGCACAACGCCGTAATCTATTGGACAGGGAATGGTGTTGCCGATATTGGCAAACGCACCCGTTGAGATGATGCATTTTTTGCATTTAAAGCTCGATTTCTCAGTCTTTACAGTGATGTATTTTTCATTTTTTTCAATTGCAACGACTGTATCGTCCACTACAGTGCCGCCACAAGTTTCAAGCGCTTTATTTTGTGCTGCTATGTTTTTTCTAGGATCTAACCAGCCGGCATTCTTGGCTTGAAATATCCCGCGTACATCCTTTGGAAATTGAAAATAGGGAAAGCGCTCATTCAATTGTTGTGAAGAGAATGTTTCCATCTCGGGATAATAATCTTTTGCTTGGGCGCCCATATCTTCAAGAAAGCCTGGGTTGTTTGACACCGCAAGATACCCAACTTCTTGAAAGAAGTTAATGCCTGTTTCTTTTTCGAGCGGCCTGAAGCGCTCAATTGCTGCTGTACTAATTTGGCAGTTATGAGCAAGTGTGTCAAGTATACGAACGATGCGTGCTGAGTCGTAGTGACTGCCAAAAACACCAGAATGGGTTTTTCGATCTCTAGGTTCACTGGGTCCAATCAAGGCCACGTTAGAGCCTTGGATGGCAAGATGGCGCGCTGCCGCAGACCCAATAAGGCCACGACCGATTACAATACAATCATATGCTGGCATAGTAACCAATTATAGTGCTGAAGTACCAAGTAGCGTTGGCAATCTTTAGGCTGGAAGGGTGTAAAAAAAGGATGGTGCCCCGGGCCGGAATTGAACCGGCACGGCCGTGAAGCCGCAGGATTTTAAGTCCTGTGTGTCTACCAATTTCACCACCAGGGCATAGGAGGGGGTAGAAAACAGAGAATTATATACTATGAGTGTTTTTTGTTTGACCATTACGATTATAAATTAACCAAATGAAATCCATGCTTTACTGGAGTGTCGAGCATTATTTCGGTAAAATTTGGGTTTTTTATTCTATCGTGGTTACATGGGATTGATTAAATTGGTTTTAGTAATGCTGCTTGCTTGGGTTGGCTTTGTTTTATTTAAAAAATTGAGACAGCTAAATGTGAGTAGATCTTCGGACAGTAATATTGGGCAAAAGATGATAGTTTGCTCGGTTTGCGATACCCATATCCCTGAGTCGGAAGCCATTATTAAAGATGGAAAAATATATTGTTCTAAGGATTGTTTATGAAGTTTTTATTTGATTTTGGCCCAATTATCCTATTTTTTGTTATTTACAAAACTTACGGGCTCTCCGCTGCTATTTACGCCATGATAGCCGGCACTTTTGCGCAATTGATTTACACTCGCTGGACCACAGGCAAGTTTGAAAATTCGCACATGATTACTTTTGGCTTGTTGGTGGTCTTTGGTGGTGTCACACTTGCATTGAAAGACCCAGCTTTTATTATGTGGAAGGTTAGTGTGTTGTATGTAGCGTTTGCCTTGGCGCTGATTGGTAGTATGTGGATTGGCAAAAAAACACTAATCGAGCGCATGCTTGGTAAAGAATTGCAATTACCCCGTTCTACATGGGAAAAACTCACGTGGTTTTGGGGTTTAGGCTTCATCGGTATCTCCATAATTAATGCCTATTTTGTTAATGCTGCGCTTGGTGCACGTGATTCTCTGTTTGATCACTCAATGCTTGACCGTAGTAAAGTAGGGCTTGAAACCTTTGATTGTTCCAACATTTCTGCTGAAACGTTATGTGAAGCGGCTAACCAAACCTTCGATGCCTGGGTTAATTTCAAATTATTTGGTACTTTAGGCCTGACCTTTGGCTTAATTCTGGTCACGGTCGTTATTTTGAGTAAGCACCTTAAAGAAAAAGAGTCTGCGGGTTGAATAGCGCTTTTAAAGAGATAGTAAGCACAGTATAATTATGTTCCAAATTGAACATAAATAACAAATTCTGGAGTGTTTTATGAATGAAATTAGAGGCGATAGACAATACGCTGAGACGCATGAGTGGGTTTTGGATAATGGTGACGGCACCTATACTTTGGGTATATCGGATTACGCCCAAGAGTCCTTGGGTGACTTGGTGTTTGTTGAGCTTCCAGATTTGGGCGATTTGATCAGCTCTCAAGAGGGTTTGTGCGTGGTAGAGTCGGTTAAATCTGCAAGCGATGTGCATGCGCCCGTCGACCTTAAAGTGCTTGAAGTTAATGAAAGTCTTGATGATGAACCAGAGCTAGTCAATAGTGATTGCTATGATGCCGGTTGGTTGATTAAATTTAATGCAGATTCTATCGATGGTTTGATGGATTCTGATGCCTATATTGCAACGCTCGATCTGGATTAAGTTTTGCTAGGCCTTGGTGCACTGGTTGCTTACAAAGGCAAGCCAGCAAAAATAAGCGCAGTCACCACCCATAAATTCGACTTAGAATTCTCCGACGGCAGTACTCGCAAAGTTCGAGAAAAAGATTTTCGTTTTATTCATCCGCACTACATAGATCTCAATGATGCATGCTCTGTTGGGGCGATGGATATGCTACAAGATTTTGAGGGTGAATCGTTAACTCTTAAGGAAATCACCGAGTGGATTTTTGATGACTACACCGCGCAAAACGCTTGGTGTACATACTTACTTGTAGAGGACAGTCTTTATTTTTACTGGACCAAGGATACGGTTTTTATAAGGCCTGGCGAACAAACAGAGGCGATTCAAAATCAAAGAGACGCCAAGCGAGTTGAGCTTGAAAGCCTCAACCAGTGTATTGAGCATATTAACAATAACTGCATTTCTGATGACGATTCGCGCTGGCTTCAAGAGGTCGAACTGGTTGCTCATAATCTCTCAAAACACGCAAAACTATTAGACGCGTTGTTACTAGACAATAAGCCTGAATCTGCGCACAAGTTATTAATCAAAATTGGATACTGGCAAGAGACAACAAACCCATACCCTCGCCGACATGGAATTCTTGCAGATGAAAATCACTCACACGATATCATCACTTCCGCGAGAAAAGACTTAACACACCTTAACAGTTACGCGATTGATAATTCTGGCTCAAACGATGCAGATGACGCCATCAGTATTGATGGCGAGACGATTTGGATTCATATTGCCGATGTTGCTTCTCAAGTTGAAAGTGATAGCGAGTTGGACAGTTATGCGCAAAATCGCATATCCAACCTGTATCTTCCAGACCAAATCATTCACATGCTGCCACCGAGTTTGGTGCCTATTTGCTCGTTAGGCGAAGATGAAAAATCACGAGCGTTGTCGGTTGGCTTTACGTTAATTGATTGCCAGATCAATGATATTGAGATTGTTCAGAGCGAGATTGAAGTGGAAAAGTTGAGTTACGATGAGGTTGATGAAATCCTTAATCAGCACTCAGAATTGTCGCAATTAAACACTTTGACAAAGAAGCATAAGACCTTTCGAAACGACAAAGGGGCACTTAGGCTTGATTTGCCAAATGTTGACATTCGACTTGTTGATGGGCGAGTTTCTCTAAAAAAACAAGCAATCAGTGAAAGTCGTGAAATGATTGCAGAAATGATGGTGATTGCTGGCAGAGCGATTGCACAATTTGCATTAGAAAATAATATTGCAATGCCTTTCGTAACCCAGGGCGAGGGTAGTTTTAGTGATGAGATTCTACAACAAAAAACGGATTTGACCTTGTCACAAATGTTTAAAGCAGCGCGTTGTTTTAAGCGTTCCAAAATTAGCACAAAAAGTGCGCCACATTCTGGCTTGGGTCTTGACTCATATCTAAGGGTGACCAGTCCAATTAGGCGTTATCTTGACTTGGTTGTTCAACAACAACTTCTGAACTTTATCAACAATAAGCCCACGCTGGACGAGACGACAATCAAGAGTCGAATTGGACAAACTAACGTCGGTATTTCAAAAGTCAATAAAGCAACACGTCAAAGTGTCGACCATTATAAGTGTTTGTTTTTAAAGCAAAATAAAGGATGGAAGGGTGTTGGTGCTGTCGTTGATCTTCACGGCAATAAAGCAACTGTATTGATTCCAGAGTTGGGTATGATAGCTCAGCTCAAATTTAGTGAAAAACCGTCTCTGGATGATGAAGTTCAGCTTAAGATTGCAGCGATTGATTTTGAAAATCGTTTAGTGGATTTTAAGCCACTCTAACGTTTCGCCTAAGGTAATAGCATTGCCTGAAGTGGTTGACCAGTCACCCAATACGTAGCGCGTATAAGCCTTAGATAAGTGAGTGTTTTGTCGATGGGTGTGGCCATGAATGAGGTTGGCACCAGGATGCTTTGCCATTAGTTCGTTAACTGCATCAAGATTGACATCCATAATTGCTTCTGATTTGTAGCTCTGCGCCTCGATACTCTTTTTGCGAATTTCGCCGCTCAGTTTAAGTCGCCATTTTTTTGGCAAACTTAAAAATAGCGACTGCACAAGGCAATTTCTTAACACTTTTTTCATTTTTTGATAATCGATATCGTCGGTACAGAGACTATCGCCATGGACTAAAACATAGTCTTGATCGTTGTGTTTAAGAAGATGCGACTCCTTAATTAACTTACAGCCAGACTGTTGTTCGAACTTTTTGCCGAGTAAAAAATCACGATTACCAATCATGACAAAAACTGCCGTGGATTTTGTTAGTTCTTTTAGGCAGTCAATAGCGACATGATAGTCTACTAGTGAAATGTCGTCGCCAATCCAAGTGTTGAATAAGTCGCCGAGAATAAAGAGTTGATCCGCGTTTACGGCTTCAGTTTGACAAAATCGGCAAAATAAATCTAACTTTTCTCCCTCAACAGAAGTAAGGTGAAGATCAGCAATAATTAGCGTTTTGCTCATGGTGATTAGCGGCAGCGCTTGGCACTGCCGCCTAGATACTATGCCTGAATGTAGGCTTTTTCGATAATAATAGGATCGGCAGGAACGTCTGCGTGGCCGCCCAAGTTAAGTGTTTCAACGGTTTGCATTTTATCAACCACGTCTTTGCCTTCGACTACTTCGCCG
>Ga0206681_10000096_pt1 | contig 56707 bp, 52 predicted proteins | sample M150012015metaG_FD_161048 | JGI IMG/M metagenome (GOLD analysis project Ga0206681, IMG submission 161048) | Ammonia-oxidizing marine archaeal communities from Monterey Bay, California, United States - M1 500m 12015 | ecosystem: Environmental > Aquatic > Marine > Intertidal zone | place: USA... | reverse complement strand
CAAGAATCGATATAAAATTTACCTTATCGACGAGGTACATATGCTCTCAAAAAGCAGCTTCAATGCCCTACTAAAGACACTAGAAGAGCCCCCAGAACACATAAAATTTTTACTCGCAACAACAGACCCACAGAAGCTCCCAGTTACAGTTCTGTCAAGATGCTTACAGTTCAACCTACAAAAATTAACTGACTCTGAGATACTAGGGCAACTCAAATATATTATGCAAAACGAGTCCCTCGATTTCGAAGAGGACGCTTTAATGCAAATAGCAAAATTTGGACAAGGGTCTATGCGTGACGCTCTAAGCTTATTAGACCAATCGATATCGTATGGTAACGGCACAGTCTTGGTGAAAGATATTAAGGCAATGCTTGGGCTAGTCTCTCACGATGACATAATTAAGCTTGCTACTAATTTATTTAATCAGAACGCAAAAGAGGTTATAGAGTTTATTAGGGAATTGTCGCACAGAGGTGACAACTTAACTAACGCATTGCACGACTTGAGTTCACTTTTTCATAAAATCTCTATTATTAAAACAGTGCCTAGTGAAAAAGCTGGAGAAGAAATAGAAGTACTGTCAGAACAGATATCAAACCAAGACCTACAAGTCTTCTATCAGATTTCATTAAACGGCATAAAGGATATGCCATTAGCCCCAAGTGAACAGGTAGGGCTAGAAATGACGTTACTTAGGATGATCTCATTCCATAGCGACATGGGTAACTCTTCTGAAAAAAAAACAGTAAAAATCAAGACTAAACCAAAACCACAAATAAAAAAAGAGAAGACTGGTACTAAAGAAATACAAACAAAAGAATCTAAGCCTAAAAAAGACAGCAAAATCGATACTGGCAATATTACAAATATTGACAATCAAGAGCAATGGGAAGACTTTTCAACCACACTGAAGCTGAGTGGTGTGGCCAATATGCTAGTAAAAAATACTGTATTTGAAAGCATTTCTTCTGGAATCTTCACTTTAACATTGGATCAAAATTATGGTAACTTGCTTACTTCGCGCGTACATTCTGAACTAGAATCAATGCTACAAACAAGCTTCGGTAAAATAACTCTCAAAGTTGTGTTAGCTGAACCAAAACATAGCACACGTGCACAAAAAGATGCCGTTTCTACAAACAATAAACAAGAACAACTGCAGGAGCAGTTCTTAAGAGATAAGGCATTACAAGAATTAGAGCAGGTATTCAATGCCAAGGCTGATACTAACTCAATTCAGGAAATTTAATAAACCAGTAAATGGAGCAAAATTATGTTTAAAGGTGGCATGGCAAGTATGATGCAAAAGGCCCAAAAAATGCAACAAGAAATGCAGACAGCTCAAGAAGAGATTAAAAAGTTATTAGTAACCGGAAGTGCTGGCGGTGGTTCTGTAGAGATATGCATGAACGGGGAGCATCATGCAACAAGCATGAGAATAAGTGATGAGGCTATGAGCGACAAGGAGATGCTGGAGGATTTAGTATTGACAGCTATAAATGACGCTGAACAGCAACTAAGCAATGCTTCCGATGAAAAAATGAAGAACGTTGCTGGGGGAATTAATTTACCTCCAGGGATGAATCTGCCATTCTAATTTAATAGTTAAATCTATAATAAAGTATGATCGAATCTCTGAACAAGGCTTTCTGTATATTACCTGGTGTAGGCTCTAAGACTGCAAACCGTTTCGTCTATCATCTTCTGGAGCGTGACAGGGATGGAGGAATGAAGCTGGCCAAGGCCCTTATAGATGCAATGGAAAATGTTAAGCATTGTCAATCCTGCAGAGCCCTGAGTGAAAAAGAAGTGTGCAATATTTGTTCCAACACTGTGCGCGACTCTTCACAACTATGCATTGTAGAAACCCCTACAGATATACACGCAATTGAGCAGAGCGGTGCTTATAAAGGAAAATACTTCGTTCTTAGTGGTTACCTCTCACCGATAGACGGTATTGGGGCATCAGAGTTGGGTCTAAATGAGCTAGAAGAGAAGCTTAAAGTTAGCACTATAAATGAAATTATTTTGGCTACAAACGCTACCGTTGAGGGTGAAGTAACTGCCCACTATATAAGCAATATGGCTAGACAATTTAATATACAAATTACTCGCATTGCACACGGAATACCTATAGGCGGTGAGCTAGAGTATGCCGACATTAATACTATAGCGCATGCCCTATCTGGCCGTAAAAAGTATGATTAGAAATCCTTAGATAGTAACTCTATCTCGTAACCATCAGGGTCTTTCAAAAATGCAACAATGGTCTTTCCTGCATTCATTGGTCCGGCCTCTCGTATCACATCAGCATTCTTGCCTTTGGCCCTTTCAACGGCGAGATATACATCATCAACATTGACAGCAATATGTCCAAATCCACTCCCAATATCGTAGGAAGATTTGCCCCAATTATAGGTTAACTCCAGGGCCGCATTTTCTGACTCAGGACCGTAACCCAAAAATGCTAATGTAAATTTGCCCTCAGGATAATCCTTCTGCCTAATAAGGCCCATACCCAAAACGTCGGTATAGAATTCTATTGAGCGCTCTAAATTTCCTACCCTTATCATTGTGTGTAAAATTTGCATATTTATATCTTATAATTGTGTTAACGCTATTATAGCAATGAAAAAATGACAGATACGCTAAACCACTGGGATGAGGTCTACCACAACAAAGACCACTCAAAACTTAGCTGGCACCAGGACACATCAACAATATCTTTGAGATGGATATTGGAGTATGCAAAAAATAACGACTCTATAATTGACGTAGGCTCAGGGGTATCAGTCCTGGTCGATAACCTTATTGATAGTGGCTACAAAAATATATCGCTACTTGAGATTTCACCAATAGCTATAAAGGCCACTAAAGACAGGCTAGGAAAATTGTCTAGTGGTGTTGACTTTATTAATGAGAACGTATTAGATTTAAACCAAAACAAAACTTACAAGGTTTGGCATGACAGAGCTCTTTTTCATTTCCTTACCAATAAAAAAGAGCAGCACAAATATTTAGACATAATAAACATGCACATTTCTATAGGTGGTTATTTCATTCTTTCTACCTTTTCTACCGAGGGACCAAAGGAGTGCTCAGGATTAGACATAGTGCAATACGACAAAGACAAGATAACAGCCATGCTTGCAAAAAATTATAAATTGATTAGAAGTATAAAAGAGAGCCACCCACACCCAAATGGAGGTGTCCAGAACTTTAATTACTTTTGCCTCCAAAAGGAGCGCTAATATATAAATAACAAATTGCCAATAAACTAATTATAGTTTTCAAATTTTATATATACATGTGCAACTCATTCGTCATAAAATGATGTAATGAAAGTTCACATAATTGGTGGTGGAATTATAGGCGTAAGTATCGCTTGGCATCTGTGTAATGACTCTGAGGTGTTGGTCTACGAGAAAGACCCAGCCTTTAGCGAAAGTAGTTTTGCAAGGAGCTGTGGCGGCTTAAGGTCTCAGTACTTTACCCCTGCTAATATTGCTATGAGTCTATATAGTATTGACTTTATAAAAAACAATACCGATGTTGATTTTACAAATAACGGCTATTTAATGCTGTTCGGTGATGACCAAATTAAAGATTCTGAATATAGCTACTCGTTACAAAGAAGTCTAGGCGCAACGACTATAAGTTTAGACAAAGAAAGTCTTAGTAAAAAATTTAACTACATAGACACAACTGACATACATTGTGGCTGTGTAACACTTGATGGTAGCGAAGGATGGATTGACCCAGTGTCACTTCACTCTTGGTATAAATCTTTGTGCCTATCTAGCGGCGTTAAATTTATCGATGGTGATGGCAGAGACTTTGATCATACTGAGGCTGACGCAATTATTATAGCGAGCGGTTGTTGGAGTAACGAGGTGGGCAAACATTTTGGCATCAACATCCCGGTTCATGGCCACAAACATACAGTATTTAACGTTAACACTAGTAAACCCGTAATCCATGATATGCCTCTAATCTCTGACTTGCATACAGGGATCTATGTTCGACCTGAGGGTGATGGGTATATTGTTGGATATGATGGCAACAGTGACTGGGATGGAGATGACTTAGTGCCAAACTATAACAGTTGGGATGAGGTTTGGATGCTCCTATATAATCGCTTTCCTAGTATATTTGATGAAGCAAAGATGGTCGGGGCTTGGGCAGGATATTATGATGCAAGTACAATTGACAATAACGCTATTATTGACAATATTGGCAATATATATTTTGCCACAGGCTTTACTGGTAGAGGCCTCATGCATAGCCCAGCAGTCGGACTAACTATGAGCGAGCTAGTGCTAAACAAAGAACTAACATTTGATATTAATAATTATAGGCTAGGGAGGTCTCCTAACATTGAAAAATATGTTATCTAAACTATTTTTTACAACAGTTTAGATACAAATATCAGTTGACAACTTATAGCAAACACTTCTATAAAGCGTGCGTTAGCAATTTACTATCTAAATTTAGTTTATAATCAATAGTTTATAGCTTTATTATAATTATTGATTGGGGAGTTAATAATGACAAACTTTAGCAAAACACTTATAACAACAACTACCTGCTTATTATTTATTTGGTTTCAACAAGCAACAGCTAACACTGATGCAGTAGAAGTCGAAATCGTGTCAGATACCACTGAAAATACAGAATCAAACCAAGTAATTGATAGTTTATTGGTGCAAATACAGGCTCTATCAAAAGAAGATTTACGTGCACTCAGGAAAGCTATCAAGTCCTCAATGGGGCTGAAAAATAAAAAAATAAAGAAAAATTGCAAGAATAAGAGTAAACACCACGATGGCTATAAAAATAAATCAGAAAAGAAACATGTGAAAGGTTCTTCTTGCATGTGGAAGGATAACTCAAACTATAAACCAAAGAAAAAGTGCAAATCTAAAAAATATGCAAAGCATATGAGTAGATCTACCTATATGGGTCATGGGCAAAGGATCCATCATGTAGGGTTCAAAGAGAATTTTTATGGAATGAGAGGCATAAATCATTATCAGTATCACTACGGCGGGCATTGGCCTAATGCTAATCCTTGGGGATGGGGCAGATATTACTAAAATATTGTAAATAATTAGTATTAATTACTCCACATAATTCTACATGTTTGGGGTTATACTGTCGTTTTTCTTATACAACCACTAAGGCATGCCGCAATACAAAAAAATAATCAGTTTTGCTGTTGTATCCGCCTGCATATTATTAATACTTAACTTTGGTGTAAGGTCGTCTCTTGGTTTTTTCCTGAAACCTATATCTGATACATTTGGCTACGGGAGAGAAATTTTTGCTTTCTCTTTGGCCCTTCAAAACCTGTGCTGGGGCCTGTTTCAGCCTTTGGCAGGTGCCTTTGTTGATAAATTTGGTATTAAAAAAACTGTCATAGTTGGTTCAATTCTATATGCATTAGGGCTATACGTGACTGCAACCGCTGAAAGTGCTCTTGGGCTCCATATCGGAGCAGGAATACTTATAGGTATGGGAATAGCCGGTACCGGTCTTGGCGTAGTACTACCTGTCATGGCGCGTATGGTTAAACCTGAACGTCGTGCATTCGCTTTAGGGCTAGGAACTGCTGCAGGTTCAGCTGGCCAGTTTTTATTGATACCAGTAGCGCAAAGCTTTCTTGCTGCGTACGGATGGCAAACAGCGCTACTAATAATGGCTATTGGGGCTCTATCTATGATGTTTTTTGCATCCCCAATATCGGTAGAAGATAGTGTTAATGCAAAAAATATTGAGAACAATGACCAAACATTCAGAGAGTCTCTGGACGAAGCGTTTAGACATACCCACTACTGGTTACTCATTGCTGGTTTTTTCGTTTGCGGTTTTCAGCTAGCATTTATTACTGTTCATATGCCATCCTATTTGGCTGATAATGGTTTTGATAGCTCGGTTGCTGCTATAAGCTTGTCCTTGATCGGTTTGTTTAATATCTTTGGCTCCCTTATTGCTGGACAACTTTCCGGCATGTATTCTAAGAAATGGCTGTTGGGTTATATATACCTAGGAAGAGCTATAGCAATAGTTCTTTTTATGGTTTTTCCAATATCAACTACAAGCATATATGCTTTCTCCATAGTGACTGGTTTTTTATGGCTCGCTACTGTGCCGCCAACATCTGGGCTGGTATCTCAAATGTTTGGATTAAAGTATATGGCAACTCTTTATGGGTTCGTATTCCTAAACCATCAGATCGGCTCCTTTGTTGGAGTTTGGCTAGGAGGTTACTACTTTGACCAAACAGGGTCATACGACAATATTTGGTGGGCAGCTGCAATAATTGCAACTATTACTGCTATTATTCATATCTTTATTGATGAGCGGCCTGTAGAAAGGTTGCGCTCAAAGCAAGAAACTGCCAAAGCTTGACATAGCGTTATAGTAATTCGTATAATTTATATTAGCAACACTACTATAAGCTAATTACAGTGACCCAGAGATTGAATAAGCGGCACTATACAAAACCTCTTCCGCTTTTTCAAAATTATGTCCGGTATCTCCGAAAGAATCAGCACCTACAACCTTGTCTGCTCCAAGGGCTAAAAGATGCTCATATCCATCTCCAAGAGAACCACTAATAACTATTACTTTTTTTTTGTAATGCTTAGCCATTTTAATAACACCTAGAACTGCTTTCCCATCCAGTGTTTGCTTATCTGTCCTGCCTTCACCAGTGATTACCAAATCAGAATCTAGTATTTCTTTTGAAAAACCAGTAATATTCATTACTGCTTCTATGCCCGATTCAAGACGAGCATCAAAAAAGGCTAAAAATGATCCTCCAGCACCTCCTGCAGCTCCAGACCTAGGTTCATTAATAATGTCTTTGCCTAAGTCTTTTTTTATAATCAGTGCAAATTTTTTTAGTATCTCATCAAGGGCCTCTACGCAATTATTATCTGCACCTTTTTGTGGTGCGAACACTTTGCTTGCACCAAACTCTCCACAAAATGTATTATTGACATCACAAGCAATAACAAAATTTGCATTGGCCGCCCTTTCATCAAGATTGCTTATATCAATTTTTGACAAATCGAGCATTGATAAAGGAGTATTACCAGTCAATTGATTGCCATAAAAATCAAAAAATAACACGCCTAGCGCACTCAACATCCCAAAACCAGCATCATTAGTTGATGTTCCTCCAATACCTATAATAAAGTTTGACACTCCTCTATCTAGGGCATCAAGAATTAACTCTCCGAAGCCAAAAGTAGTGGTATTCATAGGGTTTTTTTCGTAATCTTTAAGTAAACTAAGGCCAACAACTGATGCCATTTCTAAAACAGCAGTTTTTGTCTCTTTGTCCTGATAAACAAGATAATCTACATCTACATCCTTGCCAAGAGCGTTACTCACAGAGGCTGTAAAGATTTCATTATCTATATACCCCTTTACTATCTCGATTAGCCCCTCTCCGCCGTCAGATAATGGAACCTGATTAATAGTAACATTTGAATCACCTAATCTATCTTCGAAAGCCATGCCTATTATGCGGCAAGCCTGGTGCGAACTTAGGCTACCCTTAAACGAGTCTGTAGCGATGGTAATTTTTAAGGGTTTATTACTTGTTTTCAAAAAATACTTAATAAGTTATTTGCGACTTAAATCAATGATAACATGTTATTTTTTGTTCATATATTAATATGTTTTTCACTATAAGAATATATTTTTTATATTTATTGAAAACACTATACTTGTGTCAATAAAAACACTTAAAATTACTGTTAATTTTTATTTTTTACGCCAATAATCGGGGAAATTAAATGGGTGATTTTGTAGTTTGGTTAAACGATGTAGGCATGAATGATGTTCACACTGTTGGAGGCAAAAACGCTTCTCTGGGTGAGATGATAGGAGCGCTATCAAAAAAAGGTGTTAACGTGCCTGGAGGTTTTGCCACTACAGCTCTTGCATTTAATAAATTTTTAGATTACAACAATTTAAAATCAGAAATTAATTCAATTCTTTCTGCTCTTGATACAGAAAATATAAATCAACTTACCGAGGCAGGCTCTAATATCAGAAACTTAGTTCTAGGTTCTGAATTTCCTGTTGATTTACTTTCAGAGATAAAAAAATATTATGCCCAACTAGAATCTAAATTAGGCCACAACACCACTTTTGCAGTGCGCTCCTCTGCAACCGCAGAGGACTTACCTGAGGCCTCATTTGCTGGCCAACAAGAGACATACCTAAACGTTTCAGGTATTGATAATATACTAGAGTCTATAAAGATGGTTTTCGCCTCCCTATACAATGATAGAGCTATATCTTATAGAGTTCATCAGGGGTTCGAGCATGAAATGGTTTCTTTGTCAGCTGGGGTTCAACAGATGATTAGAAGTGATATAGGCTCAAGTGGGGTCATGTTTACTTTGGACACAGAATCTGGATTCAGAGATGTAGTCTTTATCACCTCTGCATATGGTCTAGGAGAAACAGTAGTACAAGGCTCAGTTAATCCTGATGAGTTCTACGTTTATAAACCCACACTAGAGTCAGGAAAAGAATCAATATTAAGCAAAAACCTTGGCTCCAAAGAAATAAAAATGATTTATGCAAAAAAGAACTCTAATGATAAGGTTGCTATAGAGTCAGTCCCTATTGAGCTACAACAAACGTTCAGTCTGGATGACGTTCAAGTGAAAACTCTGGCAAGTTACGCTATTGTGATTGAGAATCATTATGGCAGACCTATGGATATTGAGTGGGCCTTAGATGGTACTGATGATAATCTATATATAGTTCAAGCAAGACCTGAGACCGTTAAAAGTAGAGAGAGCTCTTCCAACAAAATTGATAGCTATAGGCTTACAGAAAATGGCAACGTAGTTGTTGAGGGCAGATCCATAGGCAACAGAATTGGTAGTGGCCCTGCTAAAGTTATTAGTGATATTTCACAAATGAATCAGATTAACCAAGGAGATGTACTGGTTACCGACATGACTGACCCCGACTGGGAGCCTGTTATGAAGCGTGCATCTGCCATCATAACTAACCGTGGTGGTCGTACATGTCATGCTGCGATAATTGCTAGAGAGCTGGGGGTGCCTGCCATTGTTGGTACTATTAACGCAACAAAATTATTGTCGAGCGGTGATCTAGTTACTGCGTCATGCTCAGAGGGTGATACAGGTTATGTTTATGAGGGGCTATTGTCTTATGAACAGGATAGCGTGTCTGTTGAAAATTTGCCTGATATAGGTACAAAAATCATGATGAATGTTGGTAACCCTGGGCGCGCATTTGATTTCGCAAACATTCCAAATTCTGGTGTAGGGCTTGCCCGCCTAGAATTCATCATAAACACAACCATTGGAATTCACCCTAAAGCTTTACTAGAGTTTGATGATCTTCCTGTTGATTTACAAAGTGAAATTAGAATACGCTCTGCAGGGTATGAATCGGTAGTTGATTTTTATGTATCTAAATTAACTGAAGGCATTGCAACAATCGCTGCTTCGTTTGCGCATAGCCCTGTAATTATTAGAATGTCAGACTTTAAGTCTAATGAGTATGCAAATCTTTTTGCGGGTGATAGGTATGAGCCAAATGAAGAAAACCCAATGATTGGGTTTAGGGGTGCTGCTAGGTATATTTCAACCGAGTTTAGAGAGTGTTTTGAGCTAGAGTGTAGGGCTATTAAAAGGGCAAGGAATGAGATGGGTTTCACTAATGTAGAGGTCATGATTCCTTTCGTTAGGACTTTGGAGGAAGCATCAAAAGTAATAGAACTCTTAAAAGAAAATGGATTGGAGCGTGGCGTTGATGGTTTAAGAGTAATTATGATGTGTGAGTTGCCATCTAATGCAGTTTTGGCAGAAGAGTTCTTGGAATACTTTGATGGTTTTTCAATCGGATCTAATGACATGACACAATTGACACTCGGAATGGACCGTGACTCTGGTCTTGTTGCAGAAGGTTTTGATGAAAGAAACCCAGCCGTTAAAAAAATATTAGAAATGGCTATCAATGCTTGTCATAGAAAAAATAAGTACGTTGGGATTTGCGGACAGGGTCCATCTGACTACCCAGACTTGGCTGAGTGGTTGCTTTCTAAGAATATTAGTAGTATATCTCTAAACCCTGACACAGTTATTCAAACCTGGACTAAGCTTGGCCGACTCAAATAACACTAAAAATAACCAAACCAGGACTGTTTTTTTTGTTTCTGATAGAACAGGCATAACTGCCGAAGCTCTTGGAAATAGTCTACTCACGCAATTTGAGGGCATATCCTTTAATAAAATTCACCTGTCATTCATTGACACAGAAAAAAAAGCTCAAGACTGTGTAGAACAAATAAATACAGCATGCACCAAAGATGGTAGCCCTCCGCTTATATTTAGCACACAAATTAATAAACAATTCAGAAACATGATGTCAAAAAGTAATGGCGTTTTCTTTGATTTCTTTGAAACATTTATATCGAAAATGGAAAAGTCTCTTGGATCTAAATCAATTCATGCTGCTGGAATGCTGCATGGACTTCATAATAATAAGAACTACAATAGTAGAATCAATAGCGTTAATTTCTCTTTGGCAAGTGATGACGGTATGAGTGTGAAGAGTTTTGACAGGGCAGATATAATTTTGATAGGTGTATCTAGGTCAGGCAAAACTCCTACTTGCTTATTTATGGCACTTCAGTATGGAATAAAGGCATCTAACTATCCTCTCATTGAGCAAGACCTAGGAACAACAAAATTACCCAAAATATTGCAGCCATTCAAAAGCAAACTATTTGGTCTCACTATTAGCCCTACTAGACTTAGAAAAATAAGATCTGAAAGGAGGAGTAACACCAAATACTCTTCCCTTCAGCAGTGCCAAAGTGAGGTTAGGCGTGCTGAAGATATTTACCATTCCAATAATATTCCATTTATTGATACAACTCAAATATCTATTGAAGAGATAACCGCAAAGATAACTAATAAGTTCTCTCTTAGGTGATACTAGTAACCATAAATTGGCATGTTGTCTGAGATAGTTTTCATTATTTTTCCAATAGTCGCTATTGTAACTAGCGGATATTTATATGCCAAAAGGTTTCAAACAGATATGGAGGTAGCCAATAGGCTAAACTTAAACATCTTTCTGCCAGCTTTGTTGTTCTCAGTCTTTACTAGTAAAGAATTTAACTTATTAGACTTTCAGTTTTTAGCCCTTGGAGGTATTGCTGTTATATTGATATCAGGTCTTATAGCATACTTAATATCAAAAGTACTGGGCTTTGAACTTAAAACATTTGTGCCCCCTTTAATGTTCGTCAATTCTGGCAATATGGGCCTTCCATTAGCTTTGTTCGCTTTCGGAAAACCAGCAATACCAGCCGCAGTAGTATTGTTTTTTATTGAAAACACTCTGCACTTCACTCTTGGAATAAAAATACTTGATAAGAGTAGCTCTGTAATCAAAGTGATGCGCATACCTATGGTTGTAGCTAGTATTATTGGCGTCATAATTAGTCTATCTGCATACACTGTGCCAACTTTAATCATAACACCTGTCAAGATGATGGGAGAAATAGCTATACCGCTTATGTTGTTTTCTTTAGGAGTTAGGTTGGTTGAGATTGACTTTAATGACTGGAAAATAGGCATTATTGGGGCAATTTCTAGGCCAGTAATAGGAGTAGTGTCTGTTTTACTTATATTGCCTTGGATTTCATTGAGCAATCTAAATACAGCTCAACTTATAATATTTGCAATACTGCCTCCTGCAGTTTTAAACTTTATTGTGGCAGAAAAGTACAATCAAGAGCCTAAAAAGGTTGCATCTATAGTGCTGATTGGTAACCTGTTTAGCTTGATCAGTGTACCTACTGCACTTTATTTTCTGTTACCAGGCTTGCAAACATAGATTGAGATCTACTTGAATTTGTCTTGTTATTGACTTTCTTTACTAATTAAGACTAATTTATCTTTTCTGTTTAATTTTTTTATCTCTGCCTCGCGTTTAAGCGCATCACTCTTAGTGCTGACAACTTCTTTATAAACTAGCATGCATGGCTTATTTGCTCTGGTATATTTTGCACCTCCCTTCAATTCACCATTGTGCTGTTTAATGCGCTTAGTAATATTGTTAGTTACACCACAATATAGATGATCATTAGCACACAACAGTAAATAAACGTACCACGAGGATGGATCACTCATAAACCATATATTTAATTCAATTAACTATTCAAAACCTTTTCACGAAACTTTTTCAAGATTCCAATTGTATACCCGTTAGGCTGGTCTTTGCCTTCAAATACTAATGCAAGAGAAGCCAAATAAGCATAACCATCATAACCTGGAGCCATATTTATATAGTTAGGATCATTCCTGTTCTGTTCATCTACAACTACAGCCATCTTCTCGAACGCTTTCATGACTTGCTCAGGAGTGCACACCTTGTGGTGCAGCCAATTTGCCATATGTTGTGATGAAATACGCAACGTAGCTCTATCCTCCATTAACCCAATATGTTCTATATTCTGAACCTTTGAACAACCAATACCTTGATCAATCCAGCGAACAACATAGCCAAGTATGCTGTGTGCATTGTTTTCAATCTCAGTAACCACTTTGTCTGCTGATAGTTCATCAGGGTTTTTTAAGAAAGGTACATGCAGTATTGTATCTCTATCTGACTTTAGATCTCTCATCATCTGCTGTTGACGGCTATAAACATCAATGCAATGGTAATGTGTAGCATGAAGTGTAGCGGCTGTTGGTGATGGCACCCATGCACAGCTTGCTCCAGCTTCTAGATGCATGAGTTTGGTATCTAGCATTTCACGCATTTGGTCAGGCTGGGCCCACATACCTTTTCCAATTTGGGCTTTTTGATAAAACCCGCACTGAAGACCTATAGAAACATTATTTTTTTCGTAAGCAGGGTACCACTCCTCCTCTTTGATAAGTTCTTTGCAGCGCATAGGTCCGGCAAGCATTGATGTATGAATTTCGTCGCCGGTCCTATCTAAAAAACCAGTATTAATAAAAATAACTCTGTCTTTGGCCTCTTTTATGCATGCCTTAAGATTGGCACTTGTTCGCCTCTCCTCATCCATTATCCCAATCTTGATAGTCCTGTCTTCTAAACCAAGCTCCTTCTCAACCAAAGAGAACAATTTGACTGTGAACGCAACTTCTTTTGGGCCATGCAGTTTTGGTTTGACTACGTACATATTGCTATCATCATTCGCTCTGGAGTGCTTTATTTTGTGAAGAGCTATCAGAGCAGTTACCATAGCATCGATAACACCTTCATAAATTTCTTCCCCATTAACGTCTTGCACCAAATTAGATGTCATATGTATGCCCACGTGTCGAACTAAGATGGCAGTTATGCCGCTTAATGAAGATTTCTTTGACTGGGAATCTTTGAAAGCTATATCTTCGTTTAATTGCCTAGTTAATGTTTCACCATTTTTTATAAATGTTGACTCCAAATTGCCTCTTATTAGTCCTAAATAGTTTCTGTATGCCTGTATTTTTTCATCATTGCTTACAGTAGAAGCTGAGTCCTCAAAATCTACAATTGTAGTAATGGCAGACTCCAAAATAACATCAAATATTCCACTAGGATGATAGCTAATATCTTGATCTAAAATTACCTCTATATGTAAATTATTATTTTTAAGTAATACCCCGCCATTGTCATTGGTACCTACATATTTTTCATTATCAATTAGTGACGCATATTGGCCATTGTTTAGTTTAAATATTAGCTGGTTTGGGTGCTTCTCAAGGCAATTTATTTGTCTATATGATGCACCTTTCAATGGCACCACTTCATCCAAAAAATCACAAGCTATCTCAGCCGTTTTATTTACTCGCCGTAAATTGTGTGCAAATGATTTTGCTAAGCCGCCCCTATTCGGTATAGCATTAGTTCCGTAGAAGGCATCAAACAAACTACCCCAACGTGCGTTTACAGCGTTGAGTAAGAAGCGTTCATTGGATACCGGAACTACTAACTGGGGGCCTGCTATTTTTGATATTTCATCGGCAACTGTGCCTACATCAATTGAGAAGTCTTCTGGTTCTGGTAGCAGGTATCCAATTTTTTCTAAAAACTGTTTATATTCCTCAAAAACATACTTGTCTTTGTTTTCTATGTGCCACTGATCAATCTTATCTTGCATATCGACACGCACATTTAGTAGTTCATCATTCTCTTGTTTTAGTTTATCTTGAATAGAAAAAAGTGAATTAAAAAAATCTTCTGTTTCGATACCTAAGCCATCAACAACTTCAGTCTCAATAAATTTGTAAAAACTATCGTCGACATTGTAATTGTTGATTAATTTAAAGCTACTTGATTGCATTATATTTTCCTCTCCACTGCAATAACGCCATCCATGTCGGCGTATAAATAATTACCTGGAACGAAAGATACTCCAGAAAAACTAACCTCGACATCTTTTTCTCCAATTCCATTCTTGATGCTCTTTAATGGATGTGTGCCTAATGCACGAATACCTATATGCATTGCCTCTATAATGTCAGAGTCCCTAATCATTCCATACACTATGACACCTTCCCAGCCATTTTCAATAGCCAGTTTAGCTAGCTGATCTCCCAACATAGCGCAACGTATTGAACCTCCAGCATCAATAACTAGAACTTTCCCTTTACCGTCACTAGACACCGCCTCCCTAACTAATGAATTATCTTCAAAACATCTAATTGTTGATATAACTCCAGAAAAGTTGATCTTTAAACCATATTTACAGTATATCGGCTCAAGATATTGCACTTTTGGATGTAATTTATCTGATATATCGGTTGTCCTTTTCATGTTAATACCTATTTATAAATTTCACACATTCTGCTTTTATTGCTATATGGGTAATAATCGCCCATTCCGTTGTCTTGTATATTTTTTTGGACCGATTGCCAGTAGTCTGAATCTAGTAATTTATTAAATTTCTTTTCAAAAATACTTTTTTTATTTCTATCAGGGAACATAAAAAATTTAAACTCCTCAGGAAAAACGTCATTATCTGCAACCGGATACCATGGCTCAGACGACATTTCGTCCTGGTCGTTCCTTGGCTTTGGTATTCTCCTAAATGTAGGCTGGTCCATGGTTGTGATTTCGTCATAGTCATAGAAAACTACTCTGTTTTGCCTAGTAACCCCAAAATTCTTAGTGAGCATGTCACCTGGGAAAATATCAGAGTTTATTAGTTCATCGATTGCTTTACCATAATCCTTGATAATTTTCTCAAGCTGATTGTCCTTGGCACTTCTTAAGTACAAATTAAGAGGTATCATCTTGTTTTCAATATAAAGATGCTTGATGATTAGTAGTTCCCCATCTGTCTCTAGCTTTGATGGAACTTTTTCTTTCAACTCCTTTAACAGCTCTGGACCTATGTCACGTAGAGGAAACGCTACATTAGAGAATTCCCAGGTATCAGCTAGGCGCCCAACCTTACAGTGATTTTTTACGAAAAGATACTTCTTCCTTACTATCTCAGGCGTACTTTGCTTTGGTGGTGCAAATTTATCATTTATTACCTTAAATACGTATGGAAACATAGGAAAAGTGAAGACCGTCATAACCATTCCCTTAATGCCAGGAGCAAGAATAAGTTTTTCGTTAGTTAGTTTTGAGTACTGTAGTAATGTTCTATACAGTAAGGTCTTGCCTTGCTTATGAAGGCCTATAGAGCTGTATAGTTCTGGCTTAGTTTTGCCAGGCAAGATTGACTGTAAAAAATTAACGACGGCAGCGGGATAGTCTGTATCGATAAAGAAGTATGACCTTGAAAAACTAAATACTACTGATATTTCACTAATGTCTGTAAGTACTGCATCAACGAATAGCCCCTTATCTTTGTCGTTCAACAGTGCAATTAATAGCGGTACCGTGCTATGATTTTGAAACACGATCTTACCAACAATGTATGCACCTTTCCTTCTAAAAAAGGGTGATTTAATAATCTGAAACTCCAAAGAGTTTTGGGAAGATATATTTATCTGTTTTGATAACTGCTCTTCAAGTCTAGCAATGTCTAAATCAAAATCAACAAAACTTACACCAAACGAGAAGCTTTCAAGGACATCTTTTAGGGCCTGACTAATGTTATTTTTTTCAAAATAATAGCTCGTCACTATAGGGTTATCCATGTCAATGAATTCAGTTGAAATACCGGGTTTAACAAAGATAAAATTGTTTTTATAAAACCTCTTATCAAACAGTCTACAGAAAACTGAGTTATAAAAAGTTTCAGCTAACTCTGGTTGTTTGTAAGTAGATATTAGGCCTGTATACGTTAGTTTTGTTGTTGACCATAACTGATCATCAAATGAAGATACATCGAAAAATTCGCGAAAACTATCGCAAAAATTAGTAACTTGCTTGTCGTAAAAATATAGGCGAAGTCTTGAGTCCTCGGCTAACTCCTCCCACTGGCACTTCTCAAACTTAAGTTTTGCATCGAAGGCCGTTTTTTGTAAAGCAGTATAGTGCCTTTCGAAGCCCTTCAATATCCTTTTTGAGATCTCTATAGGTTTTGGTTTTATAGCTTTTGAATTCATAATACCAAGAATTATAAGCCCAAGAGTTATTTAGAAATTAGTTATCAATATCAAAATTTAACCACTCCCGGGCGTCATTCTATTTAATGAAAGCTAGAACTGCTCCTCTTCTGTTGAGCCAGTTAAGGCTGTCACTGAAGATTGTCCACCCTGTATTACCGTAGTAACATCGTCGAAATACCCAGCGCCGACCTCTTGCTGGTGAGATGCAAACGTGTATCCCTTAGTGGCAGCAGCAAACTCAGGCTCTTGTACCTTGTTTACATAGTGCTTCATTCCATCACCTTTTGCATAGTCATAAGCAAGATCGAACATGTTGTACCACATGTTGTGTATACCTGCCAAGGTAATAAACTGATACTTATATCCCATAGCAGCAATATCTTCCTGGAAAGTTGCAATCTGATTATCGTTAAGATTCTTTTTCCAGTTGAATGAAGGTGAACAGTTGTATGCAAGCAGTTGTTCAGGATTTTCAGCTATAACTGCTTGGGCAAACTCACGAGCAAAACCAAGATCAGGCTTACCAGTTTCACACCACACTAAGTCGGCATAAGGGGCATACGCTACACCACGAGATATTGACTGCTCTAGTCCATTTTTGACTCTATAGAAACCTTCAGAGGTTCGCTCACCAGTCAAAAAAGGTTTGTCATTTGGATCAACGTCTGATGTTAATAAATTTGCAGCTTCTGCATCAGTTCTGGCTAATACAACTGTTGGTACACCCATAACGTCTGCAGCTAAACGTGCAGATATAAGCTTTTCAACCGCCTCCTTGGTAGGGACCAAAACCTTGCCACCCATGTGCCCACATTTTTTTACTGCTGCCAATTGGTCTTCAAAGTGAGCTCCGGCTGCACCATTGGCTATCATATTTTTCATCAACTCGAATGCGTTCAATACTCCACCGAAGCCTGCTTCTGCATCAGCAACGATTGGTAAAAAATAATCTACATGCCCATCGTCACCTTTGTCCACACCCCTAGACCATTGAATTTCATCTGCCCTCTTAAAGGTGTTATTTATACGCCTAACCATAGTTGGTACGGAGTCATAAGCATAAAGAGATTGGTCAGGATACATAGTCTCAGAGGTATTACCGTCTGCAGCAACCTGCCACCCAGAAAGGTATATTGCCTCAATCCCTGCCTTAGCCTGTTGCATAGCCTGTCCAGCAGTTATTGCCCCCATACAGTTTACGTAGCCCTTCTTTGAAGAGCCATTAACCAACTCCCATAACTTCTCTGCACCACGCCTTGCATAAGTGTATTCAGCCTGGACCGATCCACGTAAACGAACAACATCCTCAGCACTGTATGTTCTTTTTACATTTTTCCATCTTGGGTTTTCTGCCCATTCCTTTTCCAGTGCATTAATTTGATCCTGTCTACTCATATGTATTCCTACCTTAATTGTTTCTTGTTTGTGTATGTCTATTTGTTATCTAATAAATTTGATTAATTATTAGTTACCCTGCTTTTTTGTTTAAATGTTACATAATTATCTTTTTTATTTAATTTCTTTTGTCACAATACAACTCTATTATTCATAATATGAATTAAATTATATAATCACATAATTTCACTATATAATTAATTTGTTTATATTGTGATTAATGGGGGAATTAGTGACTACGAAAGACAAGAATAAATTTAATGCTATAGAAAAAACTCTACATATATTGTCAATGTTCTCATTAGACAATCCATCAATGAGCCTTGTTGAGATATGTGCAAAGACTCAGTTCAATCAATCCACTGCTTATAGAATATTACAGACATTGATTGAGTTCGGATATATTATTCGAACTGCAGACAAAAGTTACTGTATAGGGACACAGCCAGTATATTTAAGCGCAGTTTATGAGCATGAACATCATCTCACTCAAATCAGACCAATTGTAGATAAGATAAGGGATATTTGCAATGAAACTGCCTCATTCCATATAGAGGAAGACAGTAGTAGGGTATGTATCTATAGGGCCCACTCAAATGATAAGGTTAGGCATCACATTGAGCAAGGCACCAGACTTGAGTTAAACCGCGGAGCTGCTGGAAGAGTAATTCTGGCTTACGGTCAACGTAAGAATGATAATAGCGGATTCTTCTTTGAAATTCGTAAAAAGGGATACCATATCTCCATAAATGAACACAATGCCTCTTTATTCGCCATTTCTATACCTGTCATATCTAGTAACTATCAATTTGTTGGTGCTTTGTGTATTTCTGGACCGATTGATCGCTGGAACTCTCCAAAACAAGAAACTCTATTAAAGTTACTATGTGATCAGAGGAAAAATATTGAAATAATATAACAACAATATTTCTAATTTCTTCTAGAAAATTTATTGCTTATTGCTTTCATTAAATTTGCTATATTTGCTTTAAGTCTTTCCTTCTTAATGCTGCAATAACTAATTACCTAAATGTCGCCTATAATTATTTGAATTAATTGGTATAATTCATCAGTTTTATACCATTTATGGGTTAAATTTTCACGCTAACACAATAACAATGGAAAAAACTTACAGTCCAGCTCAAATAGAAAGTAAATTTCGCAATCTTTGGGAAGAAAATAAATTATTCTCTTCTGAGCATAACGCGGAAAGTAAAAACTCTTACTCCATCGCCCTTCCTCCCCCTAATGTTACTGGTAGCTTACATATGGGCCACGCCTTCCAGCACACAATAATGGATATACTGACTAGATACCATCGATCTAAAGGTGACCAAACACTTTGGCAGCCTGGAACTGACCATGCAGGCATTGCAACACAGATGGTTGTTGAGAGGCAACTTGCTAATGACAAACTAACCAAGCATGATATTGGTAGAGACAAGTTTATAGAAAAGGTTTGGGAATGGAAAGATCTTTCAGGAGGCACTATCACCTCTCAGATGCGTAGATTAGGAGCCTCAGTTGACTGGGACAGGGAACGATTTACTATGGATGAAGGGTTATCTGCTGCTGTCCAGAAGGTGTTCATTCAACTATACAATGAGGGTTTAATTTATAGAGGTAAGCGTTTAGTAAACTGGGACCCTGTGCTGCACACTGCGGTATCTGACCTTGAAGTTATAAGTACCGAAGAAAGAGGCTATCTATGGCATATACGATACCCAATTACTGGCACTAACGAGGTTCTAGTAGTGGCTACTACTCGCCCCGAAACTATGCTTGGTGACACCGCTGTAGCTGTACACCCTGATGATGAACGTTATAGAGAGTTAGTTGGTAAAACCATAGATCTTCCACTCACAGATCGAAAAATTCAAATAATTCCTGACGAATATGTAGACATGGAGTTCGGTACAGGTTGTGTAAAAATCACACCTGCACATGACTTTAATGACTACGAAATGGGTCAACGACATGGACTTGAAGTCATTAACATATTAACGTCAGATGCCAAAATAAACGATACAGTCGAATGTGCATACACAGGTATGGATCGTTTCGATGCTAGAAAACAAATAATTAAAGATCTAGAATCTAAAGGGTTGTTAGAAAAAATAGACGACCATACCTTAATGGTTCCAAGAGGTGATAGGACTAATGCAGTTATTGAGCCATACATGACTGACCAGTGGTTCGTAAAGGTTGGGCCTCTTGCAAAGCCTGCAATTGACGCAGTAAAGAATGGTGATATACGATTCGTACCTGAGAATTGGTCTAAAACTTATTATAACTGGATGGAAAACATCGAAGACTGGTGCATTTCCAGACAAATATGGTGGGGTCATAGAATCCCTGCTTGGTATGACGAGTTTGGCAACATTTTTGTTGCCGATTCTCTTCAAGAGGCACAAATCAAGGCTGGAGAAGGTGTAAACCTGACTCAGGACGATGATGTACTTGATACATGGTTTTCTTCAGCTCTTTGGCCTTTCTCTACACTTGGTTGGCCTGAAAAGACACCACAGCTATCTAGATTCTACCCCACCAATGTCTTGGTTACAGGGTTTGACATTATTTTCTTTTGGGTAGCCAGGATGATAATGTTTGGACTAAAGTTTATGGAAGACGTACCATTCAAAGATATCTATATAACCGGACTAATTCGTGACGGTCATGGACAAAAAATGTCGAAATCTAAGGGCAACGTACTTGACCCTATTGACCTTATTGACGGGATTAATATTGAGGACCTTCTTGAAAAAAGAACCCACGGAATGATGCAACCAAAAATGGCAGAAAAGATTAAAAGTCAAACAATCAAGGAATTCCCTAACGGAATCCCTGCGTTTGGAACAGATGCTCTGAGGTTTACTTTTGCAGCACTAGCGTCTTTCGGTAGAGACATTAAGTTTGACCTTAAGCGTGTTGAGGGATATAGAAACTTTTGTAACAAGCTATGGAATGCTTCCAGGTTCGTGCTCATGAAACTGGATGGACATGAGTTACATTCTGAGGCCAACATAACTACAGCAGACAAGTGGATTTTGTCTCGACTACAATCCACCAAGGCAAGCGTCGAAAGGCACTTGAATAGTTATAGACTTGACCTAATGTCACAGGAGATTTATGATTTCGTGTGGCACGACTATTGTGACTGGTACCTTGAACTTTCTAAGCCATTACTATCAAACGAAGATACTAGGGAAGGAACCCAGGCCACTTTACTCAAAGTTCTAACTGAAATTTTGTCACTACTTCACCCTGTAATCCCTTTCATTACTGAAGAGGTCTACCAGCACTGCAATGAAATATCTCCTCAAGGATACGACAGCCTGATGGAGAAGCCATTCCCGGTAAGTGAACCTGGCCTAGTATCTGTCGATGCCGAGGATGAACTAAGATGGGTTCAAACATTTGTCCTTGGTATACGTCAAATTCGCGGCGAAATGAACATTCCGCCTTCTAAGTTATTGCCTTGTTTTGTGCAAAACTACAGCTCGAAAGATGAAAAGTTTCTCAAAGGAAATGACAACATACTAATCTCTCTAGCAAAACTAGAAAATATCGAAAAAATAAAACACTCAGAGGATGCTCCAGAATCTGCTACTGCTCTGGTTGGGGATATGAAAATATTAATACCATTGTCCGGCCTGATAGATAAAGATAAAGAGGCATCAAGGCTTTTAAAAGAGATAGATAAGCTTACAAAACTTGAATCTCAATTCTCAAACAAACTTAACAATGAAAAGTTTATTAGTGGAGCCCCTGAAAAGGTAATCAATAATGAAAAAGAAAAACTAAGGTCTACTCAAAGTGCTATCATGGACCTTTCAGCGCAACTAAATAAGATATCTGCATTATGATTCTTGTACGAACATTATTATTGCTCTTTTCTTTGATTAGTAGTGTTGTGTTTGCAGAGTCGTTTGTTTATATCACTGACACCGTAGAGCTGCCTATGCGCTCAGAAAGTAAAATTGCAAAAAACCCTAGTAACATTATGAGAATGCTGCCATCCGGGACCAAGCTTGAAATACTCTCTACAACGAGTGGATGGACACAGGTTAAATTTGAGAGTGACATAGGTTGGATTATCTCTAGGTACCTAACAAACAACGAGCCAGCTGTAGTTCAGTTGAAAAAACTACAAAGAACCCACAGAGCAAACAAACTACTAATTACAAAGCAACAGTCATCCATTAATATACTTGAAGAAGAAATCAAGAAGTTAAAATCTTCTAACACTAAGCTCTCAATTCAATCGAGCAAATCTAAATCTGAAAAAGAGCACATAGAAGAAGTCTATAGAGACTCACTTAAACTGGAACACTTGAATGAGAAATTAAACACAGAAGCCATGCAACTAAAAACTGAAATTCAGCTCCTTAGTAACAACAACACAGCTTCACGTGAGTCCAGTTCTAGGAACTGGTTTATTGTGGGAGCTATTATTTTATTTTTTGGAATCTTGATTGGACTAATATTTCCGAAACTAACAAATCAAAGGAGAATTTAATGAACTTAATCAAAACAGCTCTAACCTTTGATGACATTTTGTTGGTTCCTGCGCACTCAACTATAATGCCAAAGAGCGTTAACTTAAATACAAACCTAACGAAAAATATTAGCCTCAATATACCGATAATTTCTGCTGCCATGGATACTGTTACTGAATCCAAACTAGCAATAACTATTGCTCAGGAGGGTGGGATCGGTATTATTCATAAGAATATGTCCGTTAAGGAACAGGCAAAAGAGGTGAGATCTGTCAAGCGATATGAGTCAGGTATCATCAGAGACCCAATCACAATATCTTCTGGTGCCACCATTGAAGAGGTCTTCGAAATGCAAAAAAAGTATAAAATTTCTGCACTTCCTGTTGTCGATGGTAGCACAATAGTTGGCCTAGTTACTGGTAGAGATATAAGATTCGAAACGCACCTAGAAGACCCAGTAAAAAATGTAATGACACCACAAGCAAAGCTGATTACTGTGACAGAGGGAACCGACATTGAGCAAGTAAAATTTTTACTTCATATGCATCGTATTGAGCGTGTAATAATTACCGATGATAAGTTCAATCTAAGGGGGATGATAACTGCACGTGACATACAGAAATCTTCCGACTATCCGAATGCATGTAAAGACTCCCAAGAGAGACTGCGTGTAGGTGCAGCAGTTGGAGTTGCTAAGGGTACCGGTGATAGAATAAAGGCGCTAGTTGAGGCGGGCGTAGATGTGGTTGTAATCGATACAGCTCATGGGCACTCCCAGGGAGTAATTGACAGAGTCAAAAAAACAAAAAAATCATACCCAGATTTAGACATAATTGCAGGCAATATTGCAACAGCTGAAGCAGCCCTTGACCTAGTAAAAGCTGGCGCAGATTGTGTAAAGGTAGGAATAGGACCAGGAAGTATTTGTACTACCAGAATAATTGCAGGTGTTGGTGTACCACAAATAACAGCAATTTCAGATGTTGCTTCGGCACTAAAAGGTAGCGGAGTACCTCTAATTGCTGATGGCGGCATAAGGTTTTCAGGTGACATCTCTAAATCATTCGCTGCAGGAGCATATAGCGTAATGTTGGGATCTATGTTGGCTGGAACCGAAGAATCCCCAGGAGAAGTTGAACTTTACAAGGGACGTTCATATAAATCGTACCGTGGTATGGGTTCTATTGGCGCCATGAACCAAGCTCACGGATCATCGGATAGATATTTTCAGTCAGAATCTAAGGCTGACAAACTAGTACCTGAAGGCATCGAAGGCAGGGTTCCGTATAAAGGGTCAATGCGACCTATAATTCAACAAATGGTTGGCGGTATTAGGTCATCTATGGGCTATATAGGCTGTGAAACGCTTGAAAAAATGAGGTCTGATGCACAATTTGTACAAGTCACTTCTGCCGGAATGGTGGAGTCTCATGTGCACGATGTATCTATCACCAAAGAGGCTCCTAACTACCATCAGTAGTCATTTATAACTACTCATTAGTCTTGGCATGTAGCTTTGAATAAAAGATATATATTAAATTTAATAATGAGTTATATTTCTTCTTGAAATGATAATGTTTAATGACATTTCTATTGAAGATTTTTTCCAAAGTTACTGGCAAAAGAAGCCCTTACTATTAAAGCAAGGTCTGCCCAACTTCGTATCCCCTGTTAGTGCTAATGATTTAGCTGGATTTTCACTTGAAAAAGAGTTTGAATCAAGGATTGTTAAAGGTTCTTACTCAGATCAAAGATGGACAGTAAAGAATGGACCATTCACCAATGAATTGTACTCATCGCTACCTGACAATGACTGGACATTATTGGTGCAAGGTGTTGATAGGCATGTTCATGAAATATCAGACCTTGTGAGCCATTTTGACTTTATCCCTAGATGGAGATTTGACGACGTCATGATTTCTTTTGCATCTGAAGGCGGGAGTGTTGGACCGCACTTTGATTATTATGACGTTTTTCTAGTGCAAGGTAGCGGCAAAAGGAGGTGGCATTTAAGTACTAATGATTGTAGTGATAATAATTACTTACGCAACACAGAGATCAAGATTATGCAAAAATTTGAGGCTGAAGAGACTTTTGATGTTGTACCTGGGGATGTACTATATATACCACCAAATGTGGCACACCACGGCGTGAGTTTGGACAATAACTGTACAACTCTATCATTCGGTTATAGGTCGTATTCAGACCAAGAAATGGGTGAGTTCGTAGAAAAGTTTGCAGCCTCCAAAGACAAAACACAGTACTACCAAGACCCGTTATGGAGCCACTCATACGCTCCAGCACTAATAACTGAATCAGCTATACACCAAGCAAAAAAGTTAATCGATATGAGTGGCCATGAATTTGCATGCTTCGTAACTAGAATGGACCCTTTGGATGATAGGATTCTACAATACTTCATGCTTTGTGAGAATGTACACAGTTTTGATAAGTATGCTGTATACGTAATTCACCCTAGCTGCAGGATAGCCTACACAATAAGTGGCTACGAAATAAATGTATACCTTAACGGTGAAAAAGTAATAACTGACAGTTCAAATCATGAGCATTTAATGGACTTCTGTAACAAAAGAAAAATTGACTGCAACAAAGATGGCAATGCTTCAGTTTCTTTAGCATCTAAGCTGTTCGAAATGGGGGTACTATATAAAGCAATGTAGCTCTTTAAATCTTATCGCTTTAGTAGTAGTTATGTATAATAGTCGTCGTTTTATGGGTTATATATCTTTTAAGTTTTATCTAAAACGTATCTCGCGGTATGCTTTAGATAAAGCTTATACGGTTAGTCCATAGAACTTCTTTTATTTACTTTATGGAGAGTTTCATGGAAATGAACATCGTTAAAAAGAGCTTTACTTTGGGAAAGCACACAATCACACTAGAGACAGGGCGTATAGCAAGACAGGCTCACGGCGCGGTACTTGCAAGTATGGACGATACTCAGGTATTAGTATCTGTAGTTGGGTCCAAGGAAATGAGGCCTGGACAGGACTTCTTCCCTTTGTCAGTTGACTATATAGAAAAAACATATGCCGCAGGAAAGATACCTGGCGGTTTTTTAAAACGCGAAGCTAGGCCAACTGAAAAGGAGACTCTAACATCAAGGTTAATCGATCGCCCTATCAGGCCATTGTTCCCTAACGGGTTTATGAATGAGGTTCAGATATTGATTACTGTTATATCTGCAAACACAGATGTTGACCCGGACATTATAGCTATGATCGGTACGTCTGCAGCACTTAGCATTTCAGGTGTCCCATTCAGTGGTCCAATTGGTGGTGCACGTGTCGGCTATACAGATGGGGAGTACATAATCAACCCAACATACTCTGATCTTGCTAAATCTGATCTAGACATGGTAGTAGCTGGAACCGGTGATGCAGTTCTTATGGTTGAATCAGAGGCCAATGAGTTGTCTGAAGAGATCATGTTAGGAGCTGTAATGTATGCTCACAAAGAATTCCAAATTGTTATTGAAAGTATTGCTGAGTTCGCTAAAGAAGTTGGTAATGAAAAGTGGGATTGGCAAGCACCAGAAGTAAACGAATCATTACTAAATGAAATCAAGTCACAGTTCGGTGGACAGATAAATGAAGCATACCAAATCAAAGAGAAGCTTGATCGCTACGCAAAAATTGGTGAAATAAAGCAGGCCGCTATAGAGTCACTATCTAGTGATGAAGATGAAGGAAACTCTGCAGAGGATGTCTCAAATTATTTCAAAAAAATTGAAAAATCAACAGTACGTGAACGCATCCTAAACAATGAACCAAGAATCGATGGTCGTGATTCTAAAACCGTCAGAGATTTGGTAATTGAAACTGGGATTTTGGATAATACCCATGGCTCTGCACTATTTACTCGTGGTGAAACCCAGGCCTTGGTTGTTACTACTTTAGGATCCAAACGTGATGCTCAGTTAATTGAAAAGCTGGAATCATCAGAACGCAAAAATGACTATTTCCTTTTGCACTATAACTTCCCTCCTTACTGTGTAGGTGAAACTGGTAGGGTTGGTATAACAAAACGTCGCGAAATTGGGCATGGACGTCTTGCAAGAAGAGGAATATCTGCATGCCTACCTACTATTGAAGAGTACCCATACACAATCCGTGTAGTTTCTGAAATAACTGAATCTAATGGATCTAGCTCTATGGCAAGTGTCTGTGGCTCTTCATTATCATTAATGGATGCTGGCGTACCCCTAAAGTCTCCAGTTGCTGGTATCGCTATGGGACTCGTTAAGGAGGAAGATAGATTTACTGTATTGACAGACATTCTGGGTGATGAAGATCACTTGGGTGATATGGACTTCAAAGTTGCCGGAACTGCAAGAGGTGTTAACGCACTCCAAATGGATATAAAAATTGAAGGCATAACTCAAGAAATTATGGATATTGCTCTAGAACAAGCTAAAGAAGCTAGGTTAAACATCTTAGGGCAAATGAATAAAGTCATATGTGAACCAAACCAGTCTAGTAAAAACGCACCTAAAACTGCCGTTATCCAGATTGAAAAAGACAAGATCCGTGACCTAATTGGTAAGGGAGGAGAAACGATTAAAGGTATCATCTCTGCTTCCGGTGCGAGTGTTGATGTTGATGACGATGGTAACGTTAATATATTTGCAAATAAGCAAGAAAGCTTTGATATAGCTGAACAGATGGTTAAGGACGTTACAGCTGTACCTGAGGTAAACAAGGTATACACTGGCAAGGTTGCAAAAATAGTTGAGTTCGGTGCTTTCGTAACCATACTACCTAACCAGGATGGCTTACTTCATGTTTCTGAAATTGCAAATGAGCGTGTTGAAAAGGTTGAAGACTACCTCAAAGAGGGAGAAGAAATCGAAGTAAAAGTGCTAGGAGTTGATAGAGGAAGAATTAAGCTATCCCGTAAGGTTCTTTTATAAACAATTAGAAATTCTAATGTTTGATTAAAAAAAGCCGCCTTATGGTGGCTTTTTTATTTTTATACTGTATTGTAAATAATAGACATGAAACAATCAATAATTGACCTTGAAGAGAAGTTTGCACACCTTGAAAATACTATAGAGGAACTTAATGATGTAGTTTTTCGCCAATCCAACAAAATAGATGGTCTAGAAAAGATAGTTAAGGGTCTTTCATTACAGATATCCCAAGATAACGAAAAACAAGAGGACGCAGGAGGCACGGTAATTGATGATAGGCCACCTCATTATTAATTTTAAGTAATAAATGTTTACTTACGTGTTAGTGCTGGTGATTCAAACTTTAGACCTTCCCATCCATAAATCATAAAGCTTCGTATGTTTTGATGGGATTCACCATCAGGATCACCTATAACACTTTGATAATGCTCACCAAAACAGCTAAGGGCTTGCCCTTCACTTAGTTGCTGAATTGCGGCAAAACAAAACAACTTAGCGCTACCTTGGTTTTCATTTTCATTGTTACTTGTGTCGCCATTTATAAAAGCAGCAGCGCTATAAGTATAATTTTCATCTATTATTGACATTAGGTCGTTGAAATTTACTTCAACCCCCCTCCTGACTCTGTCTAGGAACTCTTCTTCATTCAAAACAAGTTACCAATACTTGATTAAACTGTTGTAGGGTTAGGCTTTTTAGAGCTTATTTTGTATCTCTTCATAGCCTTTATAACTTGCGACAACTCAACAGAGCCTTCATCAGCTAAAGCCCTCAGCGATGCTACCACAATGTAGTTAGCATTAACCTCAAAAAACTCCCTAAGGGCGGCACGCGAGTCAGACCTGCCAAAGCCATCAGTACCCAAAACCTCGTAACGAGATGGTATGTACTTTCTAATCTGCTCGGCGTGATTCCTTATATAGTCAGTTGCCGCTATTACCGGCCCATTAAAGCCTTCAAGAGATTTCGTAATGTAAGGCACTTTTTGTTTCTTCTTTGAATTAAAGCGATTCTCTCTGTCAATAGCTTGTGCCTCCCTGGTAAGCTCATTGAAGCTAGTTACGCTCCAGACCTTAGAGCTAACACCCCAGTCATCATTTAGCATTTGTGCTGCCTTCTCAACTTCACGCAAGATAGTTCCACTACCTAGCAACTGAACTTGTAGACTATGTTTACCTAATTCTTTAAAAGGGTAAATCCCTTTTATAATACCTTCCTCAACACCTTTTGGCATTTCAGGGTGCCGGTAAGTCTCATTCATCACTGTTATATAATAGAAGATGTTTTCCATATCTTTATACATGCGACGCATACCGTCACAAATAATTACCGTTAACTCGTACGCGTATGTTGGGTCATAAGAGATGCAGTTTGGTATTGTGTTAGCCACTACCAATGAATCTCCATCCTGATGCTGTAGACCTTCACCTGCAAGTGTAGTTCGGCCAGCAGTTCCACCAAGAAGGAAGCCCTTAGCCTGCATATCGCCAGCAGCCCAAGCCAAATCACCTATTCTTTGGAAGCCGAATTTTGAATAGTAAATATAGAAAGGTATCATTGTTACGTTGTGGGTGGCGTAAGAAGTCGCAGCTGCAATCCAGTCTGAAATTGCACCAGCCTCAGTTATTCCTTCCTGTAAAACTTGGCCCTTTATGTCTTCCTTATACCACATAACAGTTTCAGAATCTTCCGGCTCATATAACTGACCAGAAGAGGAGTATATTCCCATCTGCCTAAACAGCCCTTCCATACCGAACGTTCTTGCCTCGTCTGGAACAATCGGGACAACCCTGTCTGACAAACCCTTTTCCCTAACGAGCAAAGTCAAGAAGCGCACAAAAGCCATAGTGCTTGACATTTCACGGTCCCCGGAGGACTTTAACAAGACATCAAAGGTCTCTATCCCAGGTATAGTCAACTGCTCTAATTCAAACTGCCTAACTGGAAGATAACCGCCCAACTCTTCACGCTTTTTTCTAAGATAAGTGAGTTCCTCGCTATCCTCTTCAGGCTTATAGAAATTGAGTTCCTCTGCGTCCTTCTCTGTAACAGGAATCTGAAACCTTTTGGCAACCCTGTTGAGTGCCTCAATGCCCAATTTTTTTTGACTGTGGGTTGTGTTTTTGCCTTCACCTGCCTCTCCCATGCCGTAACCCTTAACGGTTTTAGCTAAAATTACATTTGGTTGACCAATATGTTCTTTCGCTCTTTTGTATGCCTGATACATTTTATTAGGGTCGTGACCTCCCCTCTCTAAAGCAAATATCTCATCATCACTCATGTGTTCAACAAGCTTTAATAGTTCGGGATATTTTCCAAAGAAAAATTTCCTAACGAATGCACCATCTTTAGCTTTGTATGCTTGATATTCGCCGTCAACAACCTCTTCCATTCTTTTCCTTAGTAACCCTGAAGTGTCTCTAGCGAGTAGCTCATCCCATCCCCTACCCCATACAACCTTTATTACATTCCAACCAGCTCCACGGAACATGGCTTCAAGTTCTTGGATAATTTTACCGTTACCGCGTACAGGTCCATCCAGTCGTTGTAGGTTACAGTTTATAACGAATATTAAGTTATCAAGTTTCTCTCTACCAGCCAAAGAAATGGCGCCTAGAGACTCTGGCTCATCAGTTTCACCATCTCCGAGGTAAGCCCAAACTGTCCTCTTGTCTGTTTGCTTTATCTCTCTGTGGTGCAAATATTTCATGAATCTGGCTTGATAAATGGCCATTATAGGGCCAAGACCCATTGACACAGTTGGGAACTGCCAAAAGTTAGGCATCAGCCATGGGTGAGGGTATGAAGACAGTCCATCCTTGTCAGCCTCCTGACGAAAGTTAACCATCTGCTCTTCGGTAATCCTTCCTTCTAGATAAGCCCTCGAATAAATTCCAGGAGCGATGTGTCCTTGGAAAAAAATCAGGTCTGCTCCTTGTTCGGCGTTAGGACCACGATAAAAATGATTAAAACCGACTTCATATAATGTAGCGCTCGACGCAAAAGATGCGATATGTCCACCAAGCTCGGAGGAAAACTGATTAGCCTTAACCACCATAATCATTGCATTCCAACGTATTATTGATTTGATTTTATGTTCTATCTCGTGCTGTACTACAAGTTCTGTCTCTTTTTCTACAGGTATTGAGTTAAGGTATGCTGTGTTGACGCCTTCAGGCAGGTCCATACCCTCGTCGTGCGCCATCTCCATTAATTGCTTTAGGATGTATTTTGCTCTGTCTTCTCCCTCAAACCTTGCAACCGACCTGAAAGCTTCTAGCCATTCAAGAGTTTCGATCGGATCTGGATCTTTATTTGGCATAAAAAATCAAAATAATAAAGTAAATGTTGCGATTATACCCAAGCTATAGTTGGGCCTTATTTAATAAAACAACTTAACAAATAACAAAGCAAAAATAAAACCAATAAAACCAATAAATATATGCCAAATCTCGCTCGCAGGAAACAAAATCATACCTACATAGGATCCAACAAAGAGCATCATAAGTGGCATTATATAAAGCAAGAATGCTCTAAAAAACAACTCTCCAGTTGGTATTTCTAAAGTAACTATGTCTCCCGCCATTACGTTTTTTTGGGACGGAGCATTGAACACTGAGTACCTATCAAAATAGTTTGATAATACCCCTGTTCCACAGCCACTTTTAGCGCTACAGCTGTGACAAGTGTCTGATCTATTTATCTTCAGCTGCATTGACTGGTTTTCAATCTTAATTACTTCAAACTGCTCTTTCATTAGATGTCTTTGTATATAAAATATATATCTTTCACTTCTTATTTTATATCGTAAGGTATACCAAACTATGTCTATTTCACAATCAATCTTTAAGGCTTACGATATTCGAGGAATTGTTGACAAGGAGTTAAACCTTGAAACTGTTAAATTGATTGGTCTAGCTATTGGTAGTGAGTCCATTTCTAAGGGTGAGAGGGGTATTGTTGTTGGGCGTGACGGAAGGCTTAGTGGTGTAGAGCTAATGAGTGCGTTGGTGGATGGCCTTAAACAGAGCGGGTGTCATGTTGTTGATATAGGTATGGTTCCAACGCCATTGGTATACTACAGCGCATACACTAAAGCCTCTACCTCTGGAGTTATGATAACTGGATCACACAACCCGCCAGAATATAACGGATTAAAGATGATAATTGCTGGTGAAACTATTGCTGGAGAGCGTATTCAGAAACTTTTTCATAGAATCATGGCGAACGATTTCAGTTATGGGTCAGGTACATCAACTAAGGTCGACGTTGAAAGCGACTATATTGGCAGAATTAAGTCAGATATTAAGCTTGATAAGAGGTTACACATTGTTGTAGACTGCGGCAACGGTGTTGCTGGAAAGGTTGCACCAAATTTATTCGAACAGTTGGGAGCAAAGGTGACTAAACTGTTTTGCATGGTTGATGGAAATTTCCCTAACCACCACCCCGACCCGTCTAAGCTAGAAAATCTTCAAGACTTAATTAACGAAGTTAAAGAGGTGAAAGCAGACATGGGTTTTGCTTTTGATGGTGACGGTGACAGGTTGGGTCTAATTGACAACAATGGTAATGTGATTTGGGCAGACAGGCAGATGATTCTTTATTCTAGAGATATACTGAAACGCAACAAAGGAGCTAAAATTGTATTCGATGTCAAGTGCTCATCCGTTCTAGCTAAAGACATTACCGAGCATGGCGGCGAACCAATAATGTCACGCACAGGACACAGTTTTATAAAATCTACACTCAAAGATACCGGAGCAGAACTCGGTGGTGAGATGAGTGGTCATATATTTTTCAAAGAGCGCTGGTACGGTTTCGACGATGCCATATATGCAGGTGCACGATTACTGGAAATTATGTCTAAAACAGATAAAACTTGTGAACAAGTTTTTGCAGATTTGCCTAACAGTATTAATACCCCAGAGATTAACATTCACTTTGAAGAGCATGGCCAACAGTTCGAAGCTATGGACAAACTATCATCGAGCATTGACTTTCCTGGAGCCGAAATAAATACCATAGATGGTGTTAGAGTAGACTATAACAATTATTGGGGCCTAGTTCGCCCTTCCAACACAACGCCGTGCTTAGTTCTTAGGTTTGAAGCGGACGATGAGAAAAATTTAATTATCATTCAACAAGAGTTCAAAATTTGGCTAGAAAGAAACAATATTAACGCTAGCAGCCTTCTAATTTAATTATAAACATTGAGGGTGCCAACTACAACATGCCTTCTCTAATAATAAAATCAATAATTTCACTAACGCCAACAGATTTCTTCAGGTTTGTGAATACATAAGGCTTTTCAACTCTCATTCTTTTAGTATCGCTTTCCATAACCTTTAATGAAGCCCCTACATATGGCGCTAAGTCAATTTTATTAATCACTAGTAAGTCTGAACGAGTAATTCCAGGGCCACCTTTTCTTGGTATTTTTTCACCCTCAGCAACGTCAATAACATAAATAGTAATATCCGCAAGTTCAGGGCTAAAAGTCGCAGATAAATTATCGCCCCCACTTTCTACAAAAACAATATCTAGGTCTTTAAATTTTTCACTCAAATCTTCTATGGCGGCAAGATTCATGGAGGCATCTTCTCTGATAGCCGTGTGAGGGCATCCACCAGTTTCTACGCCAATAATTCGATCCGCATCTAAAGCATGACTTGCTGTTAAAAACATTGCATCCTCTTTGGTGTAGATGTCGTTAGTTACGACAGCTATTTGATAATTGTTACGCATAGATTTACATAATAAGTCCAATAGAGCTGTCTTGCCTGATCCTACTGGCCCACCTATACCTATACGTAGTGGTTGATTTTCATTCACTTTTTCCTCCTATGACCTAAAAATTCTAGTGTATTGTGTTTCATGTAGGCTACTTGCGATTGCCAATGCTGGTTGAGATCTACCAATATCTGAGTCGTTTATTTCCATCGATTGTTTTATAGCATTAGGTACTAATTCCAACAATTTATGGAGTAACTGTTGGCCTTGTGTTTGACCTAGAGGAATAATCTTAACAACTGCAGATACTTGATTTTCAAGCCATGACCAGCTATATCCTAATAGTAATTCTGTGACTGGTATATTCCAGTGAGAACCAATCAATGCAAAACCAGACAAGTGATTTTTATTGATTACATTCTTCCAGTCGCTGATTATTGAATTATTCAAGCCTTCCAAGACTTTTGTAAGTGCCCGACCACGATTCATCTCTTCTTGTCTTAGTTCACTTGTTTCTCTACAAGATAACAATAGATGGCCCAACCTAACAACTTCTTCAACATTATTGCAATTACATGCATAATAAAGTTTTTTCAAAATAGGAAGGTCGGTATAAGTTAGCCCACAATAAAGTTGTGAGCTAATCCACTTATATGCATCATCCTTATCAATAATCCAACCCTCTTCGACAGCTGTCTCTATACCCTGAGAATAAGTAAAACCTCCTATTGGAAGTGTTGGACTCATCAAGCTCATGAGCCTAAGAGTTACAAGGGAATCTGTATTAATGGTGGAGTCCATTGTTAGAATGATGGGAGCTGTAAGCTCCTTTTTCTGGGTGGAAAGGCATTAACTCAGAGATCACTTTTAATCCAACACTACTTATCATTTCATCAAGAACGTGATCATGCCTATAATGTACGCTTTTTTTAGTAATTTGTAATTCAACATGCCGATTACCTAAATGATAACAAGCACGTGCTAACAATAATGAATCATCGGAATAAATTGAAGATAGTAGTTCTGCTGCTGCAACAACTTTAACAACAAATCCATCATTAGTTGCAATATAATCGCCATCCTCAAGAATATTGCCTCTTTGCATAAATATGCCAACCTCTTCACCAGAATCTAGCTGAGTTTTAAGTCGACTTTTTATTCTATGCTCAAGAGCTAAAGTAACAATTCCATCAATCTTTTCAGTTGTGGTAATTTTATTAATAAATTCTCTCATAGTTAAAATAAAAAGTATCTCTGGGCTAATGAAAGTTCTTTTGCTGGCTCACAAACTAGGAGTACACCGTCAGCCTTTACCTCATAGGTCTGAGAGTCGACCTCAATATTAGGCTGATAATCATTGTGAACCATTGACGACTTTGAAATAGATCTGCAATCTTTTACCGCTCCTATCAATGACTTTAATCCGAGTTGCCCGACAATACCTTTGTCAATACTTGCTTGAGATAAAAAAGTCATCCTAGTGTTAAGACGGGCAGACCCTAGCGATCCAAACATTTTTCTATAGTGTACTGGCTGTGGAGTAGGTATAGATGCATTAGGATCACCCATAGGGGCTGCAACAATCATGCCTCCTTTAATAATTAGACTAGGCTTAGCACCAAAAAATTTTGGCTTCCATAGTACAATGTCTGCTAATTTTCCAACTTCAATAGAGCCTACTTCATGCGCTATACCGTGTGTAATAGCTGGGTTAATTGTATACTTAGAAACATACCTCATAGCCCTAAAATTATCATTTTCAAAATCCTGATCTACGTTCAAATATCCTCGTTGTATTTTCATTTTATCTGCTGTTTGCCAAGTCCTTGTAATCACTTCACCAACACGTCCCATTGCTTGAGAATCAGAAGAAATCATAGAAAATGCACCTAAATCATGCAATATATCCTCTGCGGCAATAGTTTCCCTTCGTATTCTTGATTCAGCAAAGGCTACATCTTCTGCTATTGAGGCATCTAAGTGATGACACACCATTAACATGTCAAGGTGCTCATCTATTGTATTGGTTGTGTATGGTCGTGTTGGGTTTGTTGAAGATGGTAAAACATTGCTATATCCACATGCCTTAATAATATCTGGGGCATGTCCACCACCTGCACCTTCTGTGTGATAAGTATGTATAGCACGGCCCTTAAAAGCGGCAATGGTGTCCTCAACAAAGCCTGACTCATTTAGTGTATCTGTATGGATAGCAACCTGAATATCAAAATTTTCCGCTACAGATAAGCAATTATCTATAGCTGCAGGTGTTGTACCCCAATCCTCATGCAATTTTAATCCCATTGCACCTGCCAATACTTGCTCTTCTAGCGGCCTTGGTAAGCTTGCATTGCCTTTACCCATAAATCCTAAATTCATGGATAAATCTTCTGACGCCTCTAGCATTCTATGAATATTCCAAGGGCCTGGTGTGCATGTTGTGGCATTAGTACCTGCCGATGGTCCAGTACCTCCTCCCAACATTGTTGTAATACCTGACATCAGCGCATCTTCTACTTGTTGTGGGCATATAAAGTGTATATGTGCATCAACACCGCCTGCAGTTACAATTTGACCTTCTGAAGCGATAACTTCTGTACCGGCACCAATTGCAATATCGACATTAGGCTGTACATCTGGATTACCTGATTTTCCTATACCTGATATGCGACCATCTTTTATGCCTATGTCTGCCTTTATAATGCCCCAATGATCAAGAATAAGTGCATTAGTAATAACAACATCTACAACATCCTTACTGCATAATTGGCTTTGCCCCATGCCATCACGAATTACTTTACCACCACCAAACTTAACCTCTTCTCCATAAGTTGTTAAATCCTTTTCTACCTCAATAAATAGTTCAGTATCCCCAAGCCTTACTTTGTCCCCTGTTGTAGGCCCATACATCTCTGCATAAGCTTTTCTAGAAATAGTAGTCATAGCTCTCCCATCACTTTAGCGTTAAAACCATACACAGTTTTTTTGCCGTCATACTCAACCAGCTCTACCTCCCGCTCTTGCCCAGGCTCAAACCTAACAGCTGTACCTGACGGAATATTTAATCGAAATCCTTTAGTTATATCTCTATCGAATAATAGAGCTGAATTTGTTTCAAAAAAATGATAATGAGATCCTACTTGTATAGGCCTATCGCCATGATTTGAAACTAACACTCTGATACGTTTTCTGTTCAAATTTAACTCTATCTCGTCAGAAATATTTATCAATATCTCTCCCGGAATTAAGACATCATCAGATTGCACGTTAACATCAGCAGAATCTATTAATGGTTTAATGGGATCGTGAACAGTAACAAGTTTTGTACCATCAGGAAATGTCGCCTCTACCTGAATATCTGGAATCATTGATGCAATACCTGTCATTACGTCATCTTCAGACAATAGTTGTCTACCGTACTCCATCAATTCTGCAACACTTTTGCCATCTCGTGCCCCCTCTACAACAGCTGAAGATATATAAGCAATAGATTCTGGGTAATTTAATTTCACACCCCTATCTTTTCGTTGCTTTGCTAATAAAGCTGCAGTAAACATTATCAATTTATCTTTTTCACGTGGTGTTAAATCCATATATACCCTTAAAGTTAAGTTGCCCAGACCCTGGGGGGTGATGCTTTCATGTTGAAAACTAAAGGCCGTGCCTGCTCCCAGATGCCTTTAAAAAAGTTTTGAATCAAGTGAGTTTTTTTAGCAAGGCACCGAATAATAGTTATACCCTCTATCTGTGTCACACCACATATGCAATCATCGCTATTGATAATTTTGTCGCGCACTAAATTTATCACTTTGTCAGAGGTATCACTAATAACAAATGTACCGAAAACTTGGTACCCACTAAGGCCAGCAATATTGTCAAGTTCAGACTCATCAATAACTAGTTTATCCAGCAATATTGGGTTACCATTTCTCCATATTTCAAAATTAAACTTTAGCTGGCCGTCATTGAATGATTCATTATTAACAGGTAATCCTAAACATTGCACTTCCCAAGCTGCTAATTTTGCGTCACCATATAAAGAAAACTTGGTGGAAAATTCTGACTCAGCACCTGGGAAAATAATAGTTTCCATTGGTAACCATTCAAAAGTACTATTGTTTGCTAGATTAAAATTCTGACTCACAGAAGAACTTTTATCTGACATTGTGCGATATATTTTTGTTGCTCCTGGAGTAGTAATTAATGCGCTAGTTCCAGGGTCATTGCCTATTTCTATAGAGAGATTATCTCCCCCCACTACTCCACCTGGGGGGTGCAGTAAGTACACATGACATACTCTGCCTTCAGGATAAAATGGCCTCTGTATGGTTAGAGGTCCTATGTGCTTTCTTTGTGACAGGAATGTTTTAGTTATGCTTTTAGAAAAATGTAATTCTAGCTTAGCTATCCATTCAGTTTCAATTAGGTCAAGGTTGTTCATTGTTAATCAATATATTTATATCAGTCAGCGTTTAATTTTTTTGACAACGAGATAAGTTAATAATGGAAAAAACAAGAATAGTAATAATAAAAAATATTTCTTTTAGACTCCAGGTATTAGTCGTCTCTAGTCCATTTAATAGTGCATGTTCTAGTGACACATGAGCTGATACTGGAACCATAATTACCAATAAAAGTATAGCTATAAAGTATTTGTTGATTGCCATAAACACAGTGTTTTCTCCTTTATACAGTTAAATATTTTTTGATTAGTTTATCATCTAATTCATCCATTAAGCCAGAATAAACATTGGCACCCCTATCTAGAATAATAAACTTATCTGCAACTCTCCTGGCTATTGGCAGCTTTTGCTCTACTAGAACAACAGTCATACCCATGGAGGTATTTAGTTGCCTAATAATATCACAAATTTCAATAATAATATTTGGCTGAATGCCTTCAGTTGGCTCATCTAATATCAATAGCTTTGGATTTATAACCAATGCTCTTCCTATAGCTAATTGTTGTTGCTGTCCGCCTGACAAATCTCCACCTCTGCGACCTAGCATATCCTTTAATATTGGAAAAAGTTCATATATATATTCTGGAACTGTTGTATATTTTTTTTTAACTACAGGTAACCCAATTTTTAAATTTTCTTCGACTGTTAGTTGAGGGAATATTCTCCTACCTTGTGGAACATAACCAATACCCATAGTGGCTCTAGTCTCTGGAGGTAGTTTAGATATATCACAACCATTGAAATTGATAGAGCCACTTTCAATATCAAGAAATCCCATAATACTCTCAACTAGTGTAGTTTTCCCTACACCATTACGACCCATTACAGAAATACAATCGCCTTCTGAAACGTTCAAATTTAAGCCCCATAATGTGTGGCTTTCTCCATAATATTGATTCAAACTTTTTATTTCTATCATATCATTCACCTAGATATACCTCTACCACTTTCGGGTTGTTCTGAATTTTATCCATACTACCTTCAGCCAATACACGTCCTTGATGTAAAACGGTTACAGGGCTATCTAGAGACCTTACAAAGTCCATATCATGTTCAACAACTATAACAGTATGTTCTTTCCTTAGGAGTTGTAACAACTCAGCAGTTTTATCTATTTCTTGATGAGTCATACCTGCTGCTGGTTCATCAATTAATAATAGCTGAGAATTTTGCATTAACAGCATGCCAATCTCTAGCCATTGTTTTTGACCATGAGACAAAGATCCAGCAAACTTATTCCTGAATTGGATCAGATTTATTTTGTCTAAGACAATTTCTATAGAATAATTATCATCAGAGCTTAATTTAGCAAAAAGTGTTGGAAAAACCCTCTTATCACTGTCCATTGCTAATTCTAAATTATCAAACACCGTCAAATTTTCAAAAACTGTTGGTTTTTGAAACTTTCTACCTACACCAGCTCTAGCAATTTCATCCTCTGAATGAATCAATAGGTTGAAATTTTGACCGAACCAAGCGGTACCGTAATCTGGCCTAGTTTTTCCAGTGACAATGTCCATTAAGGTTGTTTTCCCAGCTCCGTTAGGGCCAATAATACAACGTAATTCATTTTTTTTAATATACAGATTTAATGAATCAATAGCTTTAAATCCGTCAAAACTTACACTTACATCCTCTAAATATAGCACCATATCTTTGTGCAAATCAATATCCCTTGTGGGTGCTGGTTTTTCAAAAAATGATCGCACTTTAGTTCCTTTATATTCAAGAGCTTCCCCATACTCTTCCCTGGACTTGTATATACTTATCATGATTCTGTACTCCTGTACTTTCTTAACAACCCTGCAATACCTTTTGGCAAAAAAATAGTTACCATAATGAACAATCCACCTAATACGAATAGCCACATTTCTGGCATTGAACTGGTGAGAAAAGTTTTTGAATAATTAACAATTAAAGCCCCAATTACAGCTCCGTACAAAGTATATCTTCCTCCAACTGCTACCCATATAACCATCTCAATTGAGTTTATAGGTGAGAATTCACCAGGATTGATAATACCAACCTGTGGCACATACAATGCACCAGCAATACCTGCCATGATAGCTGAGAACGTGAATATAAATAATTTGACATATTCAACACGATATCCAATAAACCTCACTCTTTCTTCAGCATCTCTAATTGCAACTGCAACTCTGCCAAGTCTTGAATTCGTTATTGCAATGCTCGCCAAATACCCTGCACACAATGCAATTGAAGATGCGATAAATAATCCAATTCTAGTACTATCAAGCTGCAAACTAAAACCTAAAATGTCTTTGAAATCTGTTAGTCCGTTATTACCACCGAAACCAAGCTCATTTCTAAAAAATACGAGCATAAGTGCGTAAACCAATGCCTGAGTCATGATTGACAAATAAACCCCGGTTACTCTAGATCGAAAAGCTAGCCATCCAAAAATAAATGCAAGTACTCCAGGAATCATCACAATTAATATAATTGCAAACCAAAACTGATCCACTCCATACCAAAACCATGGCAACTCTTTCCAGTCAAGAAAAACCATAAAGTCTGGCAATACTGGGTCTCCATACACCCCTCTATCCCCTATTTGTGTCATTAAATACATTCCCATTGCGTAACCACCAAGGGCAAAAAATGCCCCATGGCCGAGACTAAGAATGCCCAAATAACCCCATACAAGGTCAACGGAAATTGCAAGCAATGCATAAGTTAAATACTTTCCAAGTATCGTCACAGTGTAGGTAGATATATGCATTAAGCTGCCCTCAGGGGCCATTAAATTACATACCGGAACTAAGATAGTAACTACAAGAAGCAACGATAGAAAAATACTGCTCTCTTTGTCTTTTCGTAAAATTTTATGAAGCAGCATGCATTAACCTCCAGCAGAACGACCTTTTTGAGGGAATAAGCCTCTTGGTCTCTTTTGTATGAACAGAATAATAAACACTAGAATTAACACTTTAGCTAACACTGCACCAGCCCACGGCTCCAAAAATTTATTAATTATTCCTAAGCTAAAACCGCTTATTAAAGTTCCCCATATATTGCCAACACCTCCAAACACTACAACCATGAACGAATCAATGATATAAGATTGTCCTAAATTTGGCCCCACATTTGTAAGTTGTGATAGTGCTACTCCAGCTATACCTGCAACACCTGAGCCCAGTCCAAATGTCATAGCGTCAACCCAGTTTGATCGAACACCCATAGCTCTAGCCATATTTCTATCCTGTGAAACTGCTCTTACTTGGAGCCCCAAAGAAGTTTTCTTTAAAACTAAAACTAGAGCAGCGAAAACAATCAGGCAAAACATAATGATGTACAGGCGGTTCCAAGTCAGGGACAATATTCCATTTATCTCTAATGCGCCAGACATCCAATCTGGTGTCTGCACGGCACGATTTAATGGTGTAAAGACTGTACGAACAGCCTGTTGCAAAACTAGACTAACTCCAAATGTCGCTAACAGAGTTTCTAATGGTCTGCCATGTAGATGGCGAATTACCCCACGTTGAATTAATATACCTACCGAACCAGACACAATGAATGCCATTGGGATCGCGACTAAAACTGAAAGTTCGATATACGAAGGCATAACAAGTTGAACTACATAAGTAGTATAAGCACCCAGCATAATCAATTCACCGTGTGCCATGTTAATTACTCCCATTACACCAAATGTTATAGCTAAACCTATCGCAGCTAATATGAGCACAGAACCGAAGCTGACACCGAAAAATACTACTTCTAATTTGTTGAATATTTCGGTCCGTGATTTTATTGATAATAAAGCTTGCTCTGCTGCAATGCGTACATTTTTATCTAAATCAGTATCTTTTAATTTGGTTAACAGGATCTTTACCTTCGTGTCAAGGCTGCCTTCTAAATTTTCGATAGCCTTCATGCGGTTAATGGAACTACTGTCTTCTAATAAATAGATGTTAATTGCGATATGCATAGCATCTATAATATCTTCACTTTTCTCTGTTTTAATTAATAATTCTATTTCATCAATGATGCTTTTATTGATTGAATTGTATGTATCTTTTACTGCCTTTAATCTAACAGATTCATCCGTATGATGTAAATATAATACTGCAAGAGCTTGTTTGATTTTTTTTCTAATCTTATTATTAATGCTTACTTTTTTTAATTGACGCTTGGTGAAAATACCCAAAGGTTCATCATTTAGTAAGCTTTTTGTAATGTATTTGTTATTTTCTTTGTTCGCAAAAAGAACGCTGTTTTTGCCTTTAATATAAAAAACTCTACCATCTAATATTGAGCTAAGAATAAACTCTGTACGAGGATTGTTACTCTTAATTATTTGTTCAATAATTTTTAGTTTAATTGGTAATTTTTTTGCAGATAACTGATTAAGCGTGTCCTCAAATGTTTCCAGATTTGCAGATGCTTGCAACGGAAAATGAAGACCAGATAATATTATCAGCATGTAAATTAAATATTTCATATTTATGTCTTTTAAATAAGGTGCTGCGTCACCACAGCACCTTATAAAGATCAAAGCTTAAATTAATAATTTTGACCTGAACATTTAGCGGTCTTAACATTGTAGTTACCGCAATTTAATGGGTATCTCCAGTCAGATATTAAGTCCTTAGAGCCAGGTAAGAAATCTGACCACGCATCTCCGGCAACTAGACCTGATGTTGACCATACAATATCGAATTGACCGTCAGATTGTATTTCACCAATTAACACCGGCTTGGTGATGTGATGGTTAGGCATCATTGCAGAAACTCCACCAGACAAGTTAGGAGTTGTTACACCGATAATAGCGTCTTGAATAGCAGCTGAATCAGTAGTTCCTGCTTTCTCAGCTGCCTTGACCCACATATTAAATCCAATATAGTGTGCCTCCATTGGATCGTTTGTTACCCTATCCTCATCACCGATGAATGAAGTCCATTTGTTAATAAATTCATCGTTTTCTTCTGCATCAACGCTCATAAAGTAGTTCCATGCAGCAAGATGGCCAACAAGTGGTCCTGTATCTAAACCAGATAGTTCTTCTTCACCAACAGAAAATGCTATTACAGGTATGTCAGATGCAGAAACACCTTGGTTACCTAGTTCCTTATAAAAAGGAATATTTGCATCACCGTTAATTGTTGACACTACAGCTGTGCTTTTTCCTTCAGAACCAAATGTCTTTATATCAGATACAATAGTCTGCCAATCGGAATGACCAAAAGGTGTATAGTTGATCATGATGTCAGAATCTGCAACCCCCTTTGATTTCAAATAGGCCTTAAGTATTTTATTTGTAGTACGTGGGTAAACATAATCCGTGCCGGCAAGAACCCAGCGCTCTACTCCAATATCATTCATTAGATAATCTACTGCTGGAATTGCCTGTTGGTTCGGAGCAGCGCCAGTATAGAATACGTTTTTAGATGACTCTTCCCCTTCATATTGAACAGGATAGAAAAATACACTGTCTAACTCTTCAATAACTGGAAGAACGGACTTTCTAGAAACAGATGTCCATGACCCAAAAATTACGTCAACCTTATCTTTTTCAATTAAGCCTCGTGCTTTTTCGGCAAATAAAGGCCAATTTGACGCTGGATCTACTACAACAGCCTCAAGCTGTTTACCTAGCACACCGCCCTTTGCATTCTGATCTTCAACTAACATCAAAATTGTATCTTTTAGTGTTGTCTCACTAATCGCCATAGTTCCTGACAATGAATGTAATACACCTACCTTGATTGTTTCGGCTGCAAATGCAGATGAACTTAAACCAGCAACTAAGCTAGCAGCCAACCCAATCTTTCTCATATTTTTATATAGTTTCATATATTTATATTCCTATTTATTTATTAAATTAAACAACTTAATATTTATTCAGTTGTCGATTCTTTAGCCAAAAAAAAAGTTCGCAACTTTTCTAAAAACTATAGAAAAATATACGAACATCTTTATTCAAATTCCACAATCCTCATCAATTGCGAAATGGCTATGACTTTTTAAATGTCAAAAAAAAAGCTCGCAACTTTTCTAAAAACTCTAGAAAAATATACGAACATCTTTATTCTTGTTCTTCATCCAACTGCAGATGAAGATAAAAATAATGATACACAGTTTATTTAAAAAAGCAACTACTTAAAATATAAATAATTAGTAAAAACTATTACTATGATTTAAATTATGGGTCAACTTTTGACTCTAATCTTCATTTTTTTGCTGATTGCGACAGTGCTTATAATTAGTATTGCGAATACAATGGTCATCGCATCTAATGATTCATTCAACAGTATTGTAGAGGCAATTATTGTAATAAACGGCTGTACAAGTTGAGTTTGGCTGACCCTTACAACTCCGCCCAGTGATAAACCTTTGTTCCATAAAAAAAACGCGAACAGTTGACTCACTAGAGCTAGGTATAAGAAACCTAGCCAGATATTTATTGGAATGTTCGTAATGTTTTCTGGCCACATTGATAGTGCAGGCAATAATATAAATGGCAAGGAAATGACAAGTGTCCAGCATATAACCTGCCAACCACCCATCTGTTTTGATAGCTCTCCGCCAACAGAATAACCTATAGCTGCACATACAACAGCGCCAAAAAGAGCTATATCACCCAAATGAATAGAGTTTGCACCCATCAAAAATGAGTAAGTTATCACTATAGAACTTCCTACCATTGCAGACATCCAAAAACCTATAGAGGGTCTTTCTTTAGAGATTATTGTCCCTACAATTGCAGTGGCCAGAGGTAAGACCCCTAAAACTACACCTCCATGCGAGGCAGGCACAGTCTGCATAGCCCAGGATGTTAGAACAGGGAACCCAACAACAACTCCCAAGGCTACCACTGCTAGCTTCTTTAATTGCTCTTTACTAGGCAGAGTCTGCCGACTGAATAACAGCAACAAAGACGCTACAAGTGCAGCAACTACAGCTCTACCTAGGCCAATAAATATCGGATCAAAGAAATCAATTATGTATCTTATTGCTGGCAAAGTTAATGCAAAAGAAAACACTCCTAACAACCCAAAAAACATGCCCTTTGATTCGTTACTCATGTCTATTAATTTGTAGCACTATGGCTTTAGTGTAAATACTACTTAATACTTTAGATAACCAATGATGCTAGACCTAGGAAGGCTACAAAACCAACAACATCAGTAATTGTTGTGAGAATAACTCCACCAGCCAGTGCCGGATCAATCTTCATTCTAACCAAAATTAATGGCAACAATGCACCAGAGAATGCTGCAATCAAAAGGTTAGCAATTATTGCAAGAGATATAACCAAACTTAGAGTTACATCCTCAAACCAAACGTATGTAGCTAACGCCACAACGGCTGCCCAAAAAAATCCATTCAAAAAGCCAACGGCGACCTCTTTTGTCAGGAGCAATTTTAGATTTGAAATCGTTATTCTTCCTGTCGCAATGCCCCTGGTAACCAGTATCAATGTTTGTGTACCGGCAACACCGCCCATGCTTGCTACCACAGGCATCAATATGGCTAGGGCAACTTTCTGCTCAAGGGTGGCCTTGAATATACCAATAAAAAATACCGCTATAAAGGCCGTTACTAGGTTAACTCCTAACCATATACTCCGTCTCTTAGTTATCTCCATTACCGGAGCGAAGACGTCATCCTCTTCATCCAAACCTGCCATAGACATAACAGAGTGCTCTGCTTCGTCACGAATCACATCAACCACATCATCAATGGTAATGCGCCCAATTAGTTGATTATTTTCATCTATTACTGGGGCAGAAATTAAGTTCCTCTGCTCAAACAAGTTTGCAACCTTCTTTTCTGGTGTAGTCGCTAAGATTGGTTTCGCGCTATCTAGGTTAATTAATGGAAGTATGTTTTGGTCAGCCTCATTGGTAAGTAGTGTAGAGATATGAACAGAGCCAACATAATTGAAAGAACGATCAACTACAAAAATTTGGTCTGTATCAACCGGCATTTCCTTTAGTAAGCGCAGGTACCTGATAACTGTACTAACCGAGACATCGGATCTGACAGTTATGATGTCCGTATTCATGAGACCACCAGCAGAGTCCTCATCATACGACAATACCTGTTTAAGGTGGTCACGGTGCTTATGGTCCAGAGTAAGCAATAAATTGTGTAGAGCAGATTCAGGTAAGTTAGGCACTATATCAGCTAAATCATCCATATCCATGCCTTCTGTAGCCTTCACTATAGACTCTACGTCCATTTCTAACAAAAGCTGGACTTGAACATCGTCACTGAATTCAATCAGGATGTCCCCCTGAGTAGATGAATCTATCCTGTTCCATAGCTCTGTTCTGTTTTTAGGTGGAACGGCTTCTAATAGGCGAGCTACCTCACCGGGATGTAGACCAGAGAGTTGTAAGACGGCATCTTCATAAGAAGATGCCTCCAGAGATTTAATTAGTCCCTGGAGGCAATCTTCAAAAGAAGTTGTTTCAACTTTTGACATTAAATATTGTTCCTAAATCATGAGCAGTAATATCTAATTACTACTGAACTAACGCATAGATTAATTTTTTCTATGGTCGTTTAGTTTCTCTTTGTGTTTTCTAATTTGTGCATCTAGCTTATCAATCAATAAGTCTATAGATGCATACATATCCTGACTCTGAGCTTTTGCAAATAATTCCGCACCACTGACATGTATCGTTGCTTCCGCTATTTGAAGATTTTTTTCAATTCCTAAAATCATGTTAATGTTAATTAACTGATCAAAATGATGTTTGATTTTGTGTAATTTTTCTGTGGAATATTGTCTGATAGCTTCAGTAATGTCGAGGTGATGACCAGAAATATTTATTTGCATGCTAGCTCCTCCTATGGGTTGTTAAGTTGTACTTGTATTGTGTCATATTTCTGTCTAAATTGCAAAGTATTTATGGCTATTAATTGCAAATAAAAGACGGAAAATAATCAAATATTAGTGTATACTAATAGGTTTATATACTCTATATTTAGGAGAAAGTATGGATGCAGTGAGTAAAGAATCTAACGAATTAAGTGCTAAAAGAATCGCACTTCAAAAAAGTTTTAAAGAATACAATGAAACTAATGGATTTTCATACCAAGATTGGGTTAATCCACCGGCTGGTCACTTTTATGCAGCTTACAAAAATGAATTAGACGAGATAAACAGCAAGATGTCGCCTCCTTTACAATACCAGTAATAGATACACTGGTTACTAAAGTGAGCCCCTTTTGGGGCTTTTTTGCTTTTATACGGTGCTATTAAACTTAAACTATTATGGACACATAAATGTCACACTTAATGCCAAACTACTCACCCCTAGATGTCGCCTTCGTTAAGGGTGATGGTTGTTACCTTACAGATACGAATGGTGAACGGTATCTGGATGCGCTTTCAGGTGTTGGTGTGGTTAGTCTAGGGCATTGCCACAAAGACATAACTAAAGCAATACAGAGTCAGGCGGCAGAATTAGTGCATACAAGTAATTGGTACCACATAAAGAACCAGGAAGAGTTAGCAAAGAAGATATGCACACTTTCCGGTATGGACAATGCATTCTTCGGAAATTCTGGTGCTGAAGCAAACGAGGCTGCAATCAAAATAGCTAGGCTGTATGGTGAATCCAATAATATTACTGAACCAACGATAATAACTGCAAAAAATAGCTTTCATGGACGAACCATGGCGACCCTGTCTGCAACAGGTAACCCCAAAGTACAGTCAGGCTTTGCGCCCCTTGTTAGTAAGTTCATACATGTTGACTTTAATAACATCGATGAGATAAATAATCATAGCAAAAATACTGATATAGTTGCAGTTATGCTTGAACCTATACAGGGCGAAAGTGGAGTAATAATTCCGCAAGTTCATTACCTTAATGAAGTAAGAAAGATTTGCGATAAAAATAATTGGCTACTCATTCTTGATGAGGTACAGACCGGGATTGGAAGAACTGGGAAGTTGTTTGCGCACCAACACAACAATATAACACCTGACATACTGACATTAGCCAAGGGTTTAGGTAACGGTGTGCCAATTGGTGCCTGTCTGGCTAAAGGAAAAGCGTCCAGCTTGCTAGTACCAGGAACACACGGATCTACTTTCGGTGGCAACCCGCTTGTATGTAAAACAGCGCTTACCGTTCTAGAGGTTATAGAAAGAGACGGGATTCTAGATAATGTTTCTGAGATGGGAAACTTCCTTTCGTCTCAATTTAAAGAAAAACTTAGGAACTCAAAAAAGGTGCACGAGATAAGGTCCAAAGGACTCATGATTGCTATAGAACTTAAACAAGACTGCGCTGTACTTCTACAGCGGGCTCTTGAAAATAAACTACTAATAAATATAACCGGAAAAACTATACGCCTACTTCCGCCCCTTGTTATTAATAAAGATGAGGCTGGAATTCTTGTATCAAAGGTGTGCAGTCTAGTTAAAGAATTGTAAGTAAGGAGTACTTATGACTAAGCATTTTATCAATATCGAAGACCTTTCTATTAGTGACCTTGACCAGGTCATTGACAAAGCAATAGAGCTCAAACATCAGCACATTTCAGGGAAATTAAATATATCCTTAGAAAACAAAACTCTTGCTATGATCTTTGACAAACCTTCAACACGAACTCGTGTCTCGTTCGAGGCTGGCATGACTCAGCTGGGTGGGCACTCGTTGTTCTTGTCAGAAAATGACATTCAGATAGGTAGGGGTGAGCCGATAGCCGATAGTGCGATAGTAATAAGCTCTATGGTTGATGCTGTTATGTTAAGGGTGTCTTCCCACGAAGACATCAATGTTTTTGCTAACAACTCAAATGTGCCAGTTATAAATGCACTGTCTGACGAGTCTCATCCTTGCCAACTATTAGCAGACATGATGACCTACAAAGAGATCTATGGCTCAATTAAGGGGAAAAATGTGGCATGGATTGGTGACGGTAACAACATGTGCCAGACATACATGCAGTCAGCAAAGGTTTTCGGTTTTATGCTTAATATAGCGTCGCCACAGGGATACCTTCCTAGTGAAGCGTTCATTGAAAAATATCGCAAACATATTAACATCTGTGGTACTGTTGAAGAGGCCTGTAGTGGTGCAGACCTTGTGGTTACAGATGTTTGGTCTAGTATGGGTAAGGAAGACGAAAAACACAAGCGTGAGTTAGATTTTGAAGGCTTCCAGGTCAACAATAAATTAATGTCGTTAGCCAATAAAGATGCTCCCTTTATGCACTGCCTGCCAGCACACAGGGGTGAAGAGGTTAGTGCTGAGGTTATTGACGGAGAACGAAGCTTAGTATGGCAAGAGGCTGAAAATAGGCTCCACGCCCAGAAATCTTTGTTGCTATTTTTGTTGAATAAATAAATCTACTTAAGGCTGTCCATTGCCGCTTTATAGAACTTGACACCCCTTCTAATCTTGTCTCTACCCTTGCTGGTTCTCCATCTATTTGTATCTCTCAATGAATAAACGCAACCACAATATTCTTGCTGATAAAACTCTTCCTTCTTGGAAATCTCCAGCATCCTAGAGGATCCCCCCTTCTTTCTCCAATTAACGTCCCAATAATCTAAACCTGGGTAACTTTCTACAGCCCTGGCACCGCAACCATTGATTTGGTTCATGTCTTTCCAGCGAGATATCCCTAGAGTAGACGAGATTAGGTCAAAACCTTTGTCGTAGGCGTAATTGGCTGTAACTTCAAAACGCATATCAAAACATGTGGTGCATCGCTCTCCTCTCTCTGGCTCGTTCTCCTGCCCCTCGGTGCGCTCAAACCAAGCATCTCTATCATAATCGCCGTCTACGAATGGCATCCCTAGCTTATTAGCAAATCGTATGTTTTCCTCTTTACGCAAAGCATACTCCTCAGTTGGGTGTATGTTGGGATTATAAAAAAACAAAGTGGTATCAATTGTTGAAGCTACCAGTGCCTCCATTATCTCTCCTGCGCATGGCGCACAACACGAATGTAGCAAAAGCCTGGTCTCACCATTAGGTGTTTCCAGCTTTGGTCTATTGTAGTTATCCAAACTGTATTCTATTTTAGGCATTGTTTGACACGCTTTAATATCTCCCACGATTCACGCTTTAGGTCATCCCTTCCAACAATTGAACTGGGATGGTGAACTACAAATTGGTTATCTTTATATGTAGTAATCTCATCACTCATTATCAATACAGCATCGCAATCATGCTTATTAACTTCTTCCTTCAAATTATTTTTATCTATATTGATGCACATAATGTCATTAATTGTAAGGCCAATCGCAGACATCATTTTTAGTAGTAATATTCTTGATTCACCTTCTTCACAGAACGACTTGTATTTGGTTGACTCAACTACTAAACACTTAACGATGCTAGATTCAGACGCCTCTTTTATGGTATTTTTTTGTGTATACAAAAAATCAGGTATACCTAACTCTTCCAGATATTTAGATCTCAAAGACTGTTCCATAATCAACTAAACCTGTGGGTGAGCTCTGTTGGTTGCAGCCATAACCTTGTTTAGAGCATGCACATAAGCCTTTGCGCTTGCTGTAATAATGTCCGTGTCTGAACCTTGCCCATTAACTATCTTTCCGTCATGCTCAAGCCTAACATTAACCTCTCCTAGTGAGTCAGTCCCTTGGGTAACATTAGAAACTGAATATAACTGAAGATTTAACTCCAAGTCAACCAGCGAGTTTATCGCACTAAATGTTGCATCTACCGCACCAGGTGTTTGTGCCGTTGATGACCTCTCTTCACCGTTAATAGATAACATGATGGTAGCTGTGTTTTGTTCACCAGTTTCGGTGCACACCTTTAAAGAAACCAGTTTTATCGATTCAAGTGCCTCAGTCTGAGACTCAGAAACCAAAGCTTGAAGGTCCTCATCAAAGATATCGTGCTTCTTATCTGCGAGGTCTTTAAACCTTCTGAATGCATCATTAAGACTCTCTTCAGAGTCAAACTCAACGCCTAGGTCAAATAGTCTTGCTTTGAATGCGTTCCTTCCTGAGTGCTTGCCTAGAACCAACTTATTGGCATTCCAACCCACATCCTCGGCCCTCATAATTTCATAAGTCTCTCTATATTTTAATACACCGTCCTGATGTATTCCTGCCTCATGAGCAAAAGCATTAGCCCCAACTATGGCTTTGTTTGGTTGCACTATGAATCCCGTTACAGATGAAACTAATCTAGAAGCAGAAAGTATCTGCGTTGCGTCTATATTGGTGTCACAATCAAAGACATCTTGCCTTGTACGTACAGCCATTACTAGTTCCTCCAAAGATGTATTGCCGGCACGCTCACCTAAACCATTAATGGTGCACTCGACCTGCCTTGCCCCATTCAATACGGCAGACAATGAGTTTGACACAGCAAGACCTAAATCGTTATGACAGTGGGCTGAAAAAATAGCTTTGTCCGAGTTTGGAACCCTCTCAATCAGAGACTTCATTGTTTGTCCAAACTGGTCTGGAATATTGTAACCGACTGTGTCTGGTATGTTTATAGTGGTTGCTCCTGCATCAATAGTTGCCTCAATGATTCTACACAAAAAGTCTTCATCAGACCTGCCGGCATCTTCCGGTGAAAATTCAATATTATCTGTATATCTACTAGCCCTTTTTACAGCACGAACCGCCTGCTCAATAACCTCTTCCGGAGTCATCTGTAGTTTCATTTTCATGTGTATATCGGATGTAGCTATGAACGTGTGAATCCTTGAAGAGTTAGTGTTTGTTAATGCCTCTCCAGCTCTATCAATGTCTTTATCAATTGCCCTTGCTAGAGAACATATAGTTGAGTCTTTAACTGCATTGGCGACAGCCTGTACAGCTTCAAAGTCACCCTGTGAAGCGATAGCAAAGCCCGCCTCTATTACGTCAACCCTCATCTTTTCTAATACCTTAGCTATCCTAACTTTCTCGTCCTTAGTCATAGATGCGCCTGGAGATTGTTCACCATCACGTAGCGTTGTATCAAAAATAATTAATTTATCAGACATTTAAGTCTCCCTTGTGTATTTGATTGTTATGTTTATATTTTGGTTGCAAGACCTTTCAGTCGCGCGATATAGTGGATTATGCCCTAAGGCAATAATCGTAACAGAGACAAGAGATTGCCCTGTGTGAATAGAATATTTGCTTCTACATAATTCATTGTTTGCATTATAAATCAAATCTTAAGATCGTTTTACACCTTTTTTTAATTTACGCTTTTTTCTAACCTCTATTGTAGTCATGATTAAACCTGAAAGAGCATAAGCAAGGAAGAAAACAAACAACACAGCGCTAGGCTTAAATATGATTATTATGAAAACTAGTATGGCAATAAGCAGAAACTTAAAGGACGCCCTGCCCTTTAAGTTTATCTCTTTAAAGCTATAGTATCTTATATTGCTCACCATGAGAACCCCGGCGCCAACCAAAATAATCCACCCAAAATAAATTAAATATGTGTCGTAACTAGTTGCACCTATCAACTCTTTGGTGGACACCATTCCAGCAAGTAGAGCTGCGGCTGCAGGAGATGGAAGACCCTGGAAATACCTCTTGTCTGCAATCCCTATCTGTGTATTGAATCTAGCCAACCTCAGTGCAGCACAAGCAATATAAACGAAGGCCGCAATCCAGCCCATTCTGCCTACATCTGAAAGTATCCAGTAATAAACTAATAATGCTGGCGCAACTCCAAAAGACACCATATCTGCAAGAGAATCGTACTGGGCACCGAAAGCGCTCTGGGTATTGGTTAACCTAGCTACACGGCCATCTAGACCGTCCCATAACATCGCAACAAAAATTGAGATGGCAGATTCAGCGAATTGACCTTTGGTAGCAAGAATGATTGCAAAGAATCCTGCGAACAGACCGAACGTAGTCAACACATTTGGTAAAAGGTATATGCCTCTCTTTGTTTTCATCTTAAGGTTTCATCGCCGTATACAATTAAAACTACCAATATTTGTTACTTTGGCAGTAGAAAATATTAATTTTTTGACTGGTCTACGATTTTATTTTTATTAATCCAAGGCATCATAGATCGAAGAGACTCACCAACAATTTCAATATTATGTTGGCGCTGTATTTCGCGTCGCGCTGGCAGATCTCCAACATTATCTACAAACTCCTTCGCGAATGACCCGTTCTGAATTTCACTTAAAATTTTCTTCATTTCAGATTTAGTTTCGCTATTAATTATACGTGGACCTCGTGTTACATCTCCATACTCAGCAGTGTTGGAAATAGAGTAGCGCATATTAGCTATACCACCTTCGTACATCAAATCTACAATTAATTTTAACTCGTGTAAGCACTCGAAATAAGCCATCTCTGGCTCGTATCCTGCCTCCACTAATGTTTCAAATGCGGCCTGCACCAATGAAGTGGTCCCGCCACATAAAACTACCTGCTCACCGAACAGGTCTGTCTCAGTTTCTTCTTTGAAGGTTGTTTCTAATACTCCAGTACGTCCACCACCGATTGCAGATGCGTATGATAATGCTATTTCTTTAGAGTTTCCTGATGAGTCTTGGTAAATAGCTATTAGGTCAGGTATTCCACCACCATTAACAAATTCTGAACGAACCGTGTGCCCAGGAGCTTTTGGTGCAACCATAATGACATTTAAATCAGATCTAGGATTAATTAGCTCAAAATGTATATTGAATCCATGCGCAAAAGCTAGAGTGGCTCCTTTCTTTAAGTGGGGCTCAATATTGTCAGTATAAATTTTCGCTTGGAATTCATCAGGAGCAAGAACCATCACCAGATCAGCCCATGCTGACGCATCTTCAACTGATTTAACATTCAAGCCCGCCTCTACTGCCTTAATCGCTGAGGCTGACCCATCTCTAAGAGCAACAGCAACCTCAACCCCCGAGTCTTTTAAATTGTTTGCATGTGCATGCCCTTGTGACCCATAACCTATAATGGCAACTTTCATGCCTTGAATAATACTTAAATCAGCGTCTTTGTCGTAATATCTGTTCATTTTTTTTCCTATATATTTAAGTTGAAATCATACCTATTGGTTTTTATTTATTGCCTTTTATAACTCCGGTAACACCTGTCCTTGAGATTTCTATTATTAACGATTGGTCTATTTTATCCATAAATGCATCTAAGTTTTTACTTTGGCCAGCTAATTCTACTGTATACGTATCATCTGAAGCATCTACAATTTTGCCTGAAAACGTCTCAATTTGTTTCATAATGTGTGTAAGGTTTGCTTTACTAACGTTTAACTTAATCAGCATTAACTCACGCTCAATATGTTCAAAAGATGTCAAATCAGTTACCTCGACCACATCAATTATTTTATTGAGTTGCTTTACTATTTGCTCAATAATATTGTCATCTCCTACACTTACAACCGTCAAGCGTGATAACGTTTCATCATTTGTAGGGGCAACAGTTAAAGATTCAATATTAAAGCCCCTCGCAGAAAACATCCCAGCCACTCTGGAAAGTGCCCCAGATTCATTCTCTAACATTACTGAAATTATGTGTCGCATATCTAAACTAAATTTAATCCTTCGTCATCAGTTGAAACCATATCATCCTCACCAGCCAACAACATCTCATGGTGTCCAGCTCCGGATGGAATCATTGGGAATACATTTTCTTTTTGGTCAGTAATGATGTCCAAAAATACTGTCCTATCTTTAAGCTTAAATGCCTCCTCAAGTGCTGGCTTAAGTTCTGACTCTTTCTCCACTAATATACCTACATGGCCGTAGCTTTCTGCCAACTTTACAAAATCAGGTAGTGCGTCCATATATGACATAGAGTAGCGCTTGTCATAGAAGAACTCTTGCCACTGCCTAACCATTCCAAGGTATCGATTATTTAAATTTACTATTTTAACTGGTGTGTTATATTGCAGCATAGTAGACAGCTCTTGAGTCATCATTTGTATACTGCCCTCCCCAGTAACACACGCTACATCCCTATCAGGAACTGCTAACTTGGCTCCCATTGCAGCGGGCAATCCGAATCCCATAGTTCCAAGTCCACCTGAATTGATCCACCTCCTAGGCTCATCAAATAGATAGTACTGCGCAGCCCACATTTGGTGCTGTCCAACGTCCGATGTCACTATAGCATCTCCACCAGTAACTTCATAGAGCGTCTCAATTACAGTTTGAGGTTTAATGATTCCTTTTTCGCGCTTATAGTGCAGTGAATTTTTACTACGCCAATCATTTATCTGCTTCCACCATGAAGATATTTCGCTAACTTTGTTGTCACCTAGCATTGCTATAATACCTTTTAATACCTGTGCTACATCTCCAACAAGTGGAACATCAACGGCAACATTTTTACCGATAGATGTGGGGTCAATATCTATATGAACTATCTTTGCTGTAGGACAAAACTTATCAATATTTGCTGTCACCCTGTCATCAAACCTAGCACCGACAGCTATTACGCAGTCAGACCCATGCATAGCCATGTTGGCTTCATATGTTCCATGCATACCTAGCATACCTAATGATAGCTTGTCATTTGCAGGATAGGCACCCAAACCCATCAATGTTTGTGTGATGGGGTATCCCAGAATGCGCGTAAATTCTCTAAGTTCTTTTGAAGCGTTACCAATAACGCTACCGCCGCCAGAATAAATGATTGGCTTTTTTGATCTTGCAATCAGGTCAACTGCTTTCTTTATCTGTACCTGGTCTATTGGGTTGTTTGGTTTGTATGAACGCAAATCAATTTTGCTAGGGTATACCTGTTCCTCAGATTTAGCGATAGTAATGTCCTTAGGAATATCTATCAGTACAGGGCCAGGGCGACCAGTTGTTGCTATATGGAAAGCCTTTTTTAAAGTCACTGCTATTTTTGAAATGTCTTTAATAAGGAAGTTATGCTTAACACATGAACGAGTAATACCTACAGCGTCAACCTCCTGAAATGCGTCATTTCCAATTAGCATGGATGGTACCTGTCCAGAAATAATAACCATAGGTATAGAGTCCATATATGCTGTTGCAATTCCAGTGACGGCGTTTGTAATTCCTGGCCCAGAAGTGACTAGCACAACTCCAGGCTTGCCGCTAGCCCTTGCGTATCCATCTGCAGCATGTGCAGCCCCTTGTTCGTGACGTACTAGAATGTGGGATATAGAATCTTGGTCATTAAGTGCATCATATATGTGCAATACTGCGCCACCGGGATATCCGAAAATATACTCTACACCCTCATCGATAAGGCTATTCGTAAGTATCTGGGCACCATTTAATTCCATGCGCATTGTTAGAAATAAAAACTCTAGATTATACCTAAAGGAACATTTCAGGTAATGCAATGGTTATAAGGTTTTTTGCCAATCCTCGGAGTAAAAATGAATTGGGGAATCCTCTTTCTCGAAAGTTTTAATTTCCCAAGTTTCTGGCTTCTCAAGGATAGCAGAAAGTAATTGATCATTAAGCAGATGACCTGTCTTATATCCTTCGTAGTGCCCAATCATGTTGCTTCCCAAAAGGAATAGATCTCCCACAATGTCAAGTATTTTGTGTTTTACAAATTCATTCTGATAGCGCATACCGTCCTCATTCAATACATCATCGTCACTGAGTGCAATTGCATTACTCATACTAGCGCCTAAAGACAGATTCTGCCTCTGCATCATTTCAACATCCTTCATGTACCCAAAAGTTCTAGCTCTAGATATCTCTTTCAGGTATGACTGCTGAGCAAAATCTATACTAAGCTCTTGCCCGCTATCTTTAATTTTTTTATGTTCAAAATCAATCTCCAGTGAAACCTTAAAGCCATCGTAAGGCGACACCTGTGCCCAAGAGTCGTTATTCTCTACACGAACCTTTTCTTTGATAACAAAAAAATTCTTATACTCGCTCTGTTCAGATATACCTGCAGATTGAACCAGAAAAACGAAGGGTGCCGATGAACCGTCCATAATTGGAACTTCGAAAGAGTCTAATTCAACAATTACGTTGTCGATCCCTAGTGCCGAAAGTGCGCTCATTAAATGTTCAACTGTTGAAACCTTTACTCCTTGATTTTCAAGTCCGGTTGATAGTACCACCTCATTTACGAATGCGTTATGCGCTCTGACAAGTTTACCCCCAACGTCCATCCTTCTGAATACAACACCATGA
>Ga0206681_10000093_pt1 | contig 57578 bp, 56 predicted proteins | sample M150012015metaG_FD_161048 | JGI IMG/M metagenome (GOLD analysis project Ga0206681, IMG submission 161048) | Ammonia-oxidizing marine archaeal communities from Monterey Bay, California, United States - M1 500m 12015 | ecosystem: Environmental > Aquatic > Marine > Intertidal zone | place: USA... | reverse complement strand
AACCGGTCCCACTCGGGTTCAACAGTCCCCGGTCGGGGTGCCCTGGTGGAAGTCCATGGCCCAGCCCGTGCCCGTCCGGTGCCAGATCGAACTTCGGTTCGCTCGTCCTCCGTAGCACTCGATCTGGTAGGTGACCAGAACGTGGGAGTCGGCCAGGTTGGTGCACCTGAAATCGTTTAGGGGAAGGACGGCATCGATCTTGCCCACCTCGGTGTCGAGCACCTCACCTCGGTCGTAGCGGCGACCCGACAGTCCGAACTCGAAGAAGCCCGGCGCCAGGTGGGCGTCCATCCATCCACGATCCCCTCGGGTCTCCGAACGCCACATTCCCTCTTCCAGAGACTGCAACTCCTCGAGGTCGGACCGGCTCAGCACCCGTTCAGAATGTCACACTCGGCTCCGCCCAGCGTCCTTACCGCTTGCCCCTGACGGAGTCGCAGATGGCGTTCGTGATCCTCGCGGCGTTGCTCGGCGAAGAGGGGCCGGTTGGCCGACGCGACAAGGTCCGGCATAGGGTCGGCCGGTGGAGAAGTTCCGCATCGTCCAGTGGTTCACCGGGGACATCGCCCAGCACCAGATCCGACTGGTCGACGCCCATCCCCTGATGGAACTCGTCGGCGCCTTCGTCTTCCACGACGAGAAGGTCGGCATGGACGCCGGAGAAATCGCCGGAATCGGCCCACTCGGAGTTCGGGCGACCAAGGACATGGACGAGATCCTCTCGGTCGAGGCCGACTGCGTCCTCTACAACCCTCCGACCGAGCGGTACGACGAGATCATCCCAATCCTCGCAAGCGGCAAGAACGTCGTCAGCATCATGTCGGGTTGGAACCCGCGGCGCTACGAGTGCTTCCCCGACATCGTCGATGCCTGTGCCGAAGGGGGCTCGTCACTATTCGGGACCGGGCTGAATCCCGGCCTGAGTTACGAGTTGGCCCTCCTCGGTTCGTCCATCTGCCATGAGGTCGAGTCCGTCTACATCAGCACCTGCGAGCGCCAGTCGACGTTGAGTCCGGTGTTCCTGGAGAAGTTTGGATTCGGTCGGACCGAGGAGGAACTTGCACGGACCGAGGGCGGTGCCAGGGCAATCTTCGACAACCTCCTGCAGATCACCGACCTCATCTGTCGGGAACTGGGCCTGGCCCACGACGGCAACGAACTCACCCACGAATACGAACCGGCGACGAGGGACTACGACGAGAAGATCCTCATCCGCAAGGGGACGATGGCCGGACTGGTCGTCAAGGCCTCGTCGACTCACGGTGGCGTCCCGAAGGCGACCATCGAACTCAGGTTCCTGCTGGGTACCGACTACGTCAGCCAGGAGTTCTTGGCAGACGCCCCGAAGCAGGGGTGGATCGAGGTTGACGTGCGCGGAACACCGGGCAGCAGGCTCACCCACGAGATCTATGCGGACGAAAAGGTCGTCAAGACGCGGTCGACCGGCACGAAGGCTGTCAATGCCATTCCGTTCGTCTGCGCTGCCGCGCCCGGTCTCCTCTCACCCCTGGATCTGCCGCTGCCCCGGATGCTCAAGCCTCAAGCCTGACCTGGCGGTGCCGCATCGGGCGGGCTACCGCCGCCGAGAGTCTCGACGGCTGAACCGGACGGTTCAGCGGCGGGTGACGGTGACGGGGAGGCTCGAATAGCCGCGGACGAAGGACGAAAAGACCCGTTCGGGTTCGTCCTGGACCTCGATGCGTTCGAAGCGTTGGAGGATTTCTTCCCACAGCACGCGGAGTTGGAGTTCGGCGATGCGGCTGCCCATGCAGAAGTGGATGCCGTAGCCGAACGAGAGGTGGCGGTCCGCGTTGTGGCGCTCGATGTCGAGCACGTCGCCGTTGTCGAAGATGTCTTCGTCGCGGTTGGCGGAGATGTACCACATCAGCATCTGATCGTTCTCCTTGATCTGCTTGCCGTCGAGTTCCGTGTCCTTGGTGGCGGTGCGGCGCATGTACGGCAGCGGGGTCTGCCAGCGGATGACCTCGGGCACGAGGTTCGGGATGAGTCCGGGGTCAGCGAGGAGCTTGTCGTACTGCTCGGGGAACTTGTTGAGGCCGTAGATGCTGCCGGTCATGGTGTTGCGGGTGGTGTCGTTGCCGCCGACGATCAGCAGCAACAGGTTGCCGAGCTGGTTGAACACGGGAATGTCCCTGGTGGCTTCGCCGTTTGCCAGCATCGACACGAGATCGAAGCCGGGGTTCCCCCGTCGCTTCTCCCAGAGCCCTTCGAAGTAGTGGACGCACTCGAGGAGCTCGTCGATCTTCTGCTGCTGGGTCTCGACCACGCCGCCGGGGCCGGGGATCGCGAACACGATGTCGGACCAGCGGGTGAGTTTGCGACGATCCTCCATGGGGAAGTCGAAGAGAGTCGCCAGCATCAGGGTGGTGAGCTCGATCGACACGGTGTCGACCCAGTCGAAGGTCTCGCCCTCGGGAAGGGAGTCGAGCAGCTCTGCTGTGCGTTCGCGGATCATCGGCTCAATGTTGCGCAGGTTGCTCGGGGCGGACACGTCCCGCACCGTCTTGCGCTGGTCGGTGTGGGTGGGCGGATCCATCGCGATGAACGGCGCCAGCGACTGCGGCGGCATCTGCTCGGCGGTGGCGATCTCCTTGATCCCCAGGTTGATGCCCTTCACCGAGGAATAGGTCTCCCAGTCGCCGTCGACGGCGCGGACAGCGTCGTATTTGGTGATCGACCAGTAGCGACCGGCCGACTCGATCTCGTTGAGGTGCACCGGGTCTTCGGCGCGGAGACGGGCGAAGTGATCCTGCCAGCGATCTTCCTTGAACAGGTGCGGGTTCGCCGGGTTGATCTCGGCGAGGTCGAGATCGGCCGCAGACGGCACGCCTTCACCGCGCTCGGCCATCTCCATCTCGGGCGTGCGGATGTCCGGGTCGAAGAAGGTGCGCTCAGCAGTCGTATCGGTCGTGTCAGCGGTCTCGGTCATCGGGGTACTCCTCGTCCTGGTAGTGGGAGGCTCCACAGTCGCCAACTGCGAAGAGCCAACTGGAGAACTAGTCGATCAGGAGTGGTCCGGCAATCAGCCAGATTGCAATCAACGTTCCACCGATGATGTTCATCAGGAAGATCTTTGGGTATTCGTCCCTCGTTCTCCACGCGAAGACCTTGCGAATCCAGACCTTCTGGGTGATCAAGCAATAGATCACATACATCGATATTACGAAGCCCACACCGAGCTTTAGGGGCGTCATCAGACTTGGCTTTCTTTCGGGGTCGTGAACGTCCGTGCTGGATAGTGCCTGTGCGTCAAAAGTGTGTAGCACGTTTGCGTCAACCGAGGCTTACCCCTCCGTCGAAAACCTGAGAAGGCAGCGCCAAAAGCGCTGCCTCCCAGGAACTGCGAACACATGCACGCAGGAACTGCGAACACGCCCTGGTGGAGCTGGGGGGAATCGAACCCCCGTCCGTCGACGGGTGGGCGCTCGCGCTACGACCGTTCCCGAGTCTGCGGCTCCTGGCTGCCGCACCGCCGGGTCGGTTGGGCCCGAAGGCCCCGCCACGGGGTCTTTCCCCCGGGTCAGCGTTCTTTCACGCCGTCAGCGGTCTGTCCCTGCGGTCTCCACTGCTTCTGTTGCCGGGCTGCAGTGGACTGGCCCCGCGTGCCGTCACCGGTCGCGATGACTCTCTACTGCCTGACTAGGTCAGGCGGCGAGAGCGAGATCGTCCGTGTTGGCGTCTCTGTTGGTGCCCCGTTTTGGGAGTCTGGGCAACTCCGGTCGCACGAATCGTCCACGAAACGTCGGCGTCGAAACCGATCAGCCCCGTGGGTGGGCGGCCCGTGGGCTACCCGGTGCTGGGTGTGCTCGCTTGTCAAGGATCATGCGGGAGTAATCCCGCAGACACAGGGTACCGGCGCCCCGTGACAGCGGCGGATGTGCGGTCGGAACGCCGTTGCTTTCAGCGGCGCCGGTGGCGGGCCATCGACCGGTCGGCCTCGCGGGCGGCTTCGCGCTCGGCGATCGCCTGGCGCTTGTCGGCATGGCCCCGGCCCCGGGCCAGTGCCAACTCGACCTTTGCCCGCCCGTTGGAGAAGTAGAGCGACAGGGGGACCAGCGTGAGTCCCTCCCTCTGGACGCGGTCGTTCATGCGCCGGATCTCGGCCCGGTGGAGAAGCAGTTTCTTGGGCCGATCAGGGTCGTGGCCGGAAGCCTCTATGGAGCCGCTGGTCGTCCAGGGCGAGATGTGCAGGCCCAACAGCCAGAGTTCGCCACCCTCGAAGCGGCCGAACGCCTCGGCGATCTGCACCTTGGACTCGCGCAGCGACTTGACCTCGCCGCCGCGGAGCACCAGGCCGGCCTCCCAGGTGTCGAGGACCTCGTAGTTGCGGCGTGCCTGCCGGTTGGTGGCGACGGTCCGGTCGCGGGCATCGGAGCGCTCGCTCGTGGATTTGTTCGTGGAATTCGCGCCCATCCGGCGAGCGTACCGGTGGGGGTTGCGGGGTTAGCCTCGCTGCCATGTCCGGCGAATGTCTGCGCATCAGTGGCGACGTCCACGCCGCGATGGTCTCCCACGCCCTCGCCGGCGTGCCCTACGAGGCATGCGGGTTGTTCGCCGGCTCCGTGGACGATCAGGCGGAGGGTCCCTCCGTGGACCGCTTCTTTCCGATGCGCAACGCCGCCGAGTCGAGGACCCTCTACCTCCTCGACGGGCAGGAGCACCTCGACGTCGAGAAAACCGTCGACGAGGCAGGAGCCGTGCTGGTCGGGGTGATGCACAGCCACACGCACACGCAGGCCTATCCCTCGCCGACCGACGTGGCCGATGCCGCCCGCAGCGACCCGTTCGGGACCTGGGTCTTCGTGATCGTGTCGCTCGAGCACCCTGATCCGGAACTGAGGGCATTCCGGATCCTCGACGGCGCCATCACCGAGGTGCCGGTCGACGAGGTGCCGGGCTAGAATCCCGACCTGTTCAGTCGGAATTATCCGGAGACCTGCCTGCCATGACCGTCTACTCCTCTGTACTCGACCTCATCGGCAACACCCCGATGGTCGACGTCAGCGCGCTCAGTCCGCATCCCGGCGCGCGGATCCTCGTCAAACTCGAGGGCCAGAACCCCGCCGGCTCGGTGAAGGACCGCATCGCCAAGGCGATGGTCGAGGAGGCGGAAGCCGATGGAACGCTCGTCCCCGGCCGCACGATCATCGAGCCGTCGTCGGGCAACACGGGCATCGCCCTGGCGATGATCGCCCGCCTCCGCGGCTACCCGATCAAGGTCGTCCTCCCTGAGAACGTCTCCGTCGAGCGACGGCAGATGCTCGAGGTGTTCGGCGCCGAGATCATCTCCTCGCCCGGCGCCGAGGGGTCCAACGGCGCCGTCCGGCTCGCACGACGACTCGCCGACGAAAACCCCGACTGGGCCTTCCTCTACCAGTACGCCAACGAGGCCAACCCCCGGGTCCACTATGCGACCACCGGCCCCGAGATCCTGCGGGACGTCCCCGACATCACGCACTTCGTTGCCGGACTCGGCACCAGTGGCACTCTGATGGGTGTGGGCACGTACCTCAGGGAACAGCGCCCCGAGGTCCAGGTGCTGGCCGTCGAACCGCCGTCGGGTGAGGTCGTCCAGGGCCTGCGCAGCCTCGACGACGGCTACATACCGCCCGTCTTCGAAAAGTGGGGCGGCAACGAGTTGCTTGACGGCAAGCGCATCGTCCGCCCCAGGGAGTCCCTCGAGTGCACGCGACGCCTCGCCGACGAGTGCGGGATCTTCGCCGGCATCTCCTCGGGTGCAGCGTTGGCCGGTGCCCTCAAGGTGGCCGAACGCCTCGGCGAAGACGAGCAGGCCACCATCGTGTTCGTCGCCAGCGACGCCGGATGGAAGTACCTTTCCACGGGCGCCTGGACCGCCGACCTCGACGAGGCCGTCGCCAACGCGGAGGCGATCGTCTACTTCTAGGTCGCAAGCACCCAAACATTTCCCAACCACCTCGAGGAACGAACCTGATGCGACCCGACGGACGCCGAAACGACGAACTGCGCACTTTTCTGTTCGAGCGCGACTTCACTGATGCCGCCGACGGCTCGTGCCTGGTGGCGTTCGGGCGCACCCGTGTGCTGTGCACCGCCTCGATCGGCGACGGAGTGCCGCGCTGGCTGAAGGGGACGGGCAGTGGCTGGGTCACCGCCGAGTACTCGATGCTGCCGGGCTCCAGCGAAGAGCGGATCCGCCGACGGGTCTCGGGTCGCAGCCAGGAGATCCAGCGTCTCATCGGCCGGTCCCTGCGAGCCGTCTGCGACCTCGGGGCACTGGGGGAGCGCGAGGTCACCGTCGACTGCGACGTCATCCAGGCCGACGGCGGCACTCGCACCGCCTCCATCTGCGGCGGCTTCGTCGCACTGCACGACGCACTCGAGCGACTGGTGGTCGCCGGCGACCTGGTCGCCAACCCGCTCACCGACCAGTTGGCGGCCATCTCGGTCGGCATCGTGGAGGGTGAGCCCCGGCTGGACCTTCCCTACGTCGAGGATTCGACGGCGGAGGTCGACTTCAATGTGGTCATGACCGGGGCCGGCCGGTTCGTCGAGGTACAGGGCACCGCTGAGGGCGAGGCCTTCGACCGCGCCCAACTCGATGCGCTTGTCGACCTGGCCGTTGGCGGCATTACCGACATCGTTGCTGCCCAGCGGGCGCTGCTTGCCGACCCGCCGCCGGTGAGGGCCTGACTCGCCACATGGCGTCGATCCGGCTGGTGGTGGCCACCGCCAACCCCCACAAGTTGGCCGAGATCGCCCTGGTCCTGGGCGACGCCGTCGAACTCGTTCCTCGACCGGTCGATCTCGCCGATGTGGTCGAGGACGGCGACACCCTGCTCGACAACGCACGCCTGAAGGCCGTGGCGGTCTGCACGGCGAGTGGCGCTGCAGCCGTAGCGGACGACACCGGCCTCGAGGTCGACGCCCTGGGCGGAGCCCCGGGCGTCCATTCCGCACGGTTCGCCGGCGAGGACGCCACCTACGCCGAGAACGTGGAGCGCCTGCTGGCCGATTTGGACGGTGTCGCCCCGGGGCGTCGGACGGCCCGGTTCCGCACGGTCGCCCTTGTCCACCGCCCCGACGGTTCCGAGGTGTTTGCCACCGGCACCGTGGAGGGATGGATCGCCGGGCAGGCCAGGGGCGAGGGTGGCTTCGGCTACGACCCCCTGTTCGTGCCGGTCGAGGGCGATGGCCGCACGTTCGCCGAGATGGGCGACGAGAAGCACGCCCTCTCGCACCGCGGCCGGGCGTTCCGGAGCCTGGTGCGGAAGCTGACCGGGAACCGGTAGCAGCGCGACCCGCTCCTAGTTGGGTGAGACGCCGCTCGGGGTCCAGGTGCGGTCCAGGAACCGGTCGAACTCGGCGTCGGTCACCGGTTCGGAGAAGTGGTATCCCTGCGCCAGGTCGCAGCGGAGCGCCCTCAGGCGGTCCAGCTGCTCCTCGGTCTCGACCCCCTCGGCCACGACCTGGAGCCCCAGGCTGTGGGCCAGCGCGATGGTGCCGGTGACGATCGCCGTGTCGCCGTCGTCGTTTCCGAGGCCGGAGACGAACGAGCGGTCGATCTTGAGGAAGTCGATGGGGAAGCGCTTGAGGTAGGCAAGGGACGAGAACCCGGTGCCGAAGTCGTCGAGCCCGATGCGGACGCCCAGCCCGGTGAGTTCGTCGAGTACCCGCTCGGTGACCGGGTTGGCGGCGATGAGGGCACTCTCGGTGAACTCGAGCGCCACCCGTGCCGGATCGAGGTTGCAGCCCTCGAGGGCGGCGGCCACCACGCCGGGGAAGGCGGCGTCGGCCAACTGGCGGGCCGACACGTTGACGGCCATCGTCAGGCGTTCGTCGGTCCGGCGGCCCCAGGCGGCGAGGCGCTCCAGGGCGAGCCCGAGGACCCGACTGCCGAGTTCGGCGATGACTCCGCTGTCCTCGGCGATGTCGATGAACTGGTCGGGGAGGAGCAGTTCTCCGGTCTCGGCCCGGAGGCGCGCCAGGGCCTCGGCGCCTGCGATGCCTCCGTCGGCGATCCTCACGATCGGCTGGAAGTACACCTCGATCCGGTCTGCGTCGATGGCGAGTCGGAGTTCCTGCTCCACGGAGTGCCGGCGGATGGCCTGTGCCCGCAGGTTGTCGTCGAACAGTTCGGCCCGGTCGCGCCCCTGATCCTTGGCCCGGTACATGGCGATGTCGGCGTCGCGGAGCAGGTCGCCGGGGGACTCGTCGCCGTGGGCGATGGCGATGCCGATGCTGGTCGAGACCACCGTTGACTCGGCGCCGAGATCGACCGGCCGCGCCAGCGAGCGACGGACCCTGTCGGCGGCGGTGAGTGCATCGGTCGGGCGGAGCATGTCGCCGATGACGACTACGAACTCGTCACCGCCGAGACGTGCCACCGTGTCGCCGGGGCGGACCGTCCGCTCGAGGCGGCGTGCGACCTCCTGGAGGAGGTCGTCGCCCGCACCGTGGCCGAGCGAATCGTTGACCACCTTGAAGCGGTCGAGGTCGAGGAACAGCACACCGACGGACCGCTGGTGGCGGGACGCCCGGTGGAGGGCGTCCTGGAGTCGGCCGAGGAGGAGCGCACGGTTGGGAAGCCCGGTCAGGTCGTCGTGGAAGGCCCGCTCCTCGAGTTGGGCCGCCACCTCGACGCGCTCGGTCACGTCCCTTGCATTCACGACGATGCCCTCGACCGCCGGGTTCTCGAGGAGGTTCGTGGCGACGATCTCCATGTGCCGCCATCCGCCGTCGATGTGGACGACCCGGGCATCGAAGGCCGGCGACATGCCGGGCGTCGCGACGACGTCGGGGACCTGCTCGAGGAGCCGATCCAGATCCTCGGGGTGGACCAGGTCCGCGATGGGGACCCCTTCGAGGTCGAGTGGCTCGAGTCCGAGGACCCGGGCGACTGCCGGGCTGGCGTAGACGATGCGCCCGTCGGAGCCGACGACGCAGACCATGTCGGAGGCGTGCTCGACGAGGGCGGCCAGGCGGACCTCGGTGGCCTCGACCCGCTGCCGGGCCGCATAGAGGTCGCTGAGGTCGCGGGCCACGAGCGAGATCGCCTCGATGCGCTCCTCGGAGTCCCGGTGCGTGACCAGTACGGCCGAGACGGGCAGCGTTGAGGTGGGGCCATCGTCCTGTGTGGTGAGCCGGAGCTCGCCCCGCCAGGTTCCCCCCGAGCGGACGGCGGGCAGCGCCGTGGCCGCGTATCGGGCCTGCGACCAGCCGTCGAGGTGGGTCAGCAGGCGGGAGCCGGCCACCCGGGCATTGGGCAGGAAGCGCTGGAAGGCATCGTTGGCCCAGACCACGGTCCGTCCGAGGGAGTCGAGCACGGCGACGAGGTCCGGGCTGGCCTCGAGTACGCGGGTCAGCTCGTGGGCGCGTCGGGCCTCGTCGAGTTCGTCCGTGACGTCATCGAAGGTCAGGAGGGCTCCGCCCGACCCATCACCGAGGGGCGTCATCGACAGGTCGATCCAGCGCAGGTCCTCACTCGGCGTGAAGAGGCGCAGTCGCCCCCGAACTCCGCGACCCGTGGCGAGTGCCTGTCGTGCGGCCTTGACGAAGTCGTCACGGCCGTCGGCGTCGATGGCATCGAGCCAGCCCTCCTCGAGCGCCGAGCCGACAGGCTGGCCGGTGAACTCGGTCCAACGACCGTTGGCGTGGCGAAGGCCGAGGTCGGCGTCGAGTAGGGCCATCCCCGTGGGGCTGGCGTCCACCAGCCGGGTCAGGTCGCGGTCGTCGGCCGCGCCGGTGTGCACGCCTTCCGGGCCGTCATCGGGCAGGGGCGGGTCGCTCATGTGCGGACGGGGGGACTCGAACCCCCATGCCTTGCGGCGCCGGCTCCTAAAGCCGGTGCGTCTACCAGTTGCGCCACGTCCGCAGCGGTGCAGCCTAGGACGATCGTGCTTCCCGTCGGGTCAGCGCATCTCGCCGCGGCGGACGGTCACCTGATCGATGATGCCGTACTCGCGGGCTTCTTCTGCGGTGAACCAGCGGTCGCGGTCGCTGTCGGCCTCGATGGTCGCGACGGACTGGCCGGTGTGGTCGGCGATGCGCTCCTGGAGTTGCTGCTTCGTGTAGGTCATCTGCTCGGCCTGGATGGCGATCATCGAGGCGTCGCCCTGCACGCCGCCGAGGGGCTGGTGCATCATGATCCTGGCGTGGGGGAGGGCATAACGCTTGCCGGGGGCGCCGGCGCACAGCAGGAACTGCGCCATCGAGGCACCAAGGCCCATGCAGATGGTGCCCACCTCGGGTCCGACAAACTGCATGGTGTCGTAGATCGCCATGCCGGCCGTGACCGACCCTCCGGGCGAGTTGATGTAGAGCCAGATCGGCTTCTCGGCATCCTGCGCCTCGAGGAACAGCATCTGGGCGATGAGCTCGTTGGCCACGTTGTCGTTGACGTCGGTGCCGAGGAACACCACCCGGTTCTTGAGGAGCCTGTCGAAGACGTCGACCCGGCCCGAGGATCCGGAGTCGAGGTCGGAGACGGCAGTGGGGGCGGCAACGGGTGCAGGCATGTGCAGTTCGGTCATGGAGGTGAGGGTAGCGGCGGCCCGTGACTGCGGGACGGCGCCTGCGCCCGATGATCAGGCCCGGGCGTCCTCGGCACGCTGTCGGAGGTCGGTGACGGCGTGGGCGAGGCCCTCCGGATCGCGGAACAGGGCGCTTCCTGACACAAACACGTTGGCCCCGGCGGCGATCGGGCCGGCGATGGTCGAGGGGCCGATGCCGCCGTCGACCTCGAGGTCGATGTCGTGGCCTTCGACCATGGCGGCCACCTCGGCCACCTTGGGCTCCATCGCCGGGATATAGGCCTGGCCGCCGAATCCCGGGTTGACGGTCATAACGAGCACGTGGCCCAGCAGGTCAAGCACGTGTCCAATGACGTCGGTCGGTGTGTGGGGGTTGATTGACACGCCCGGGGTGGCGCCGAGTTCGGCGATGTGGGCCAGCGTGCGGTGGAGGTGGGTGCAGGCCTCGGCATGCACGATGACGGTCTGGCAGCCGGCCTCGATGTAGCGGTGGAGTAGGCGGTCGGGTTCGACGACCATGAGGTGCGCCTCGAAGGGCACCGACACGTGGGGCCGGATCGAGGCGACGACGTCGGGGCCGAAGGTCAGGTTGGGGACGAACACGCCGTCCATGACGTCCCAGTGGATCCGGTCGACGCCGGCATCTTCGAGGGCGACGCATTCCTCGCCGAGCCGCGAGAAGTCGGCGGGCAGGACCGACGGTGCGATGTGAATGGGTCGGGTGCTCATCGCGCCGACCCTACCTTTGGCGAGGTGGGGCCACCGCGGCGAAATCGGAGTCGGTCCGGGTAGGGATAGAACTCGGGGACGTCGTCCTCGGCGAGTCGGCCCTGCACGTCGATCCAGAAGTCGGGGGTGAACAGGTCTCCGTGCACCGTCTGGAACCGCTCCCAGATCTCGCGGGGTACGTCGGTGGGGAACGACATGAACGTCGGGAACTGTTCGGGGAAGATGTCGCCGGGCTCGACGGCGAACCACGGCGTGGACCGCATCTCGTGCTCGTGGTCGTCGGACTGCGGGATGCGTCGGAAGCGGCAGGCGTCCAGCAGCGTGATCTCGTCGTAGTCGTAGAAGACGACGCTGCCGTGGCGTGTGACGCCGAAGTTCTTCGTGAACAGGTCACCCGGCCAGATGTTGGCGGCTGCCAGGTCCTTGATCGCCCAGCCCCAGTCGAGGGCCGCCGCCTCGGCCCGGTCGGCCGACATTTCGCGGAGGTACAGGTTGAGCGGATACACCTGGCGTTCCGTGTACACGTGCGAGATGACGACCTGGTCACCCTCGACGCGAACCGTCAGGGATGCCTCGGTCAGGAGTTCGTCGAGCAGGTCGGGATCGAAGCGGTCGCGGTCGAAGGAGAGGTTCTCGAACTCGTGGGCGTCGACCATGCGGCCCACGCGGTCGTGCTGGGCGACGAGGCGGTAGCGGTCGCGCACCGCCTGGCGGGTGGTGTTCTTGGGCGGGTCGAAGCGGTCCTTGATGATCTTGAAGACGACGTTGAACGACACGAGCGTGAAGACCGACATGACCATTCCCGGCGTGCCGCGTGCGCGCATGATCTTGTCGTGGGAGTTCTGCATGTGCCGGTACAGCGAGCGGTAGAGGGTGGTCTTGCCGTGCTGGTGGAACCCGACCGACGTGTAGAGCTCGGAGATCGACTTCATCGGCAGCATGGACTTGCAGAAGCCGACCAGTTCGGCTGGCTTGGGCGTCTCGACGAAGAAGTAGGAGCGGGTGAAGCTGAAGAGTCGGCTGGCCTGTGATTCGGTAAGGAGGACCGTGTCGATCTGGATGCCACCGTCACCGTGGATGATCGGGAAGACGATCGGCGTGACGCGGTTGAGGTGTCGAAGCCTGCCGACCAGGTAGGCGCCCTTGTTGCGGTAGAAGACCGTGGCGAGCATGTCGATGCCGTCGAGGTCGAGGGTGTCCCAGGAGTCGAGCAGGAAGGCGTCGATCCGTGCACCGGCCCTACGTGCATCGCCGACGAGGTCGACCCAGGGAACCCCGAAGTCATACGACTCCAGTATCGACTGCACCATGGCCGCAGAACCCCCGGTTCGGGTCCAGGTTTCGAACATCTCCGAGCGCCCCAGGCCCCGGGGCAGGGTGGAGGCGCCGAACCATCGCAATTCCACGTCGTTGTCGACGCCGATGGTCGTGAAGATCCGACGGGTAACCGAGTTGAAGAACGTCTCGGCCAGTTCGAGGTCGGTCCGCTGCGTGATCCGGCGCTTGTAGGCGGTGCGGGCCGTGCGCCAGGTGCCTCGACGGTCCGGGGTGGTGCGCAGGTGTGGATGGACCTCGGCCACGGTCCTCTGGACGATCTCGGTATGGACCAAGAGGCGCTTGATGGCGTCTGCATCCTGTGAGGTCCAGGAACGGGTGGTGAAGTTGGCGGCCGCCCGACGGGTCAGGTTCTGGAAGGCGGCGATGTACTCGACGTAGCCGGCGTACACCGTGTCGGCGATCCAGGGCGCGATGTCCTCGGGGTCGGCCGCCTGCAGGTCCGCGGCGGCTTCGCGCCGGGGCTCCGTCGTGGTCACGACGGCCTTCCGGGGTCGTCGGTCGGTGCAGTGAACTCCTGCCAGGTGGCGTCCTCCCAGGGGAGGGTGCCCAAGCCGGTGTGGCTCGCCGGCCAGTTCGCCGGGTCCAGGGTGAGCGGGTTCTCGCCGACCTCGGCGCCATAGAAGAGGCGGTGGATGCGTCGGACGAACAGCCAGCGTCCCTCGACGCGGCGGTACGTGTCGTCGTAGCGGATGGCCTGGTGGATCCAGCGGTTGCCGTCCTGGATCTCGGCCTTGCAGTACACGTGACCCGTAGCCATGTCGTCGTCGCCCAGGTCGATCTGGTGGGTGCCCGTGTTGAGGATGGTGACGCCGACCGTGGCGAGTTGGGCGGCGAACGACCCATGGAGCGCCTCGCGGCCCGTGGCGTCGCTACCGACCCGCACGTCGGGCACGAAGAGGTCGACGAGGCCATCGAGGTCGCGCTTGTCGAGGCAGACCGCATAGCGGGCGACCAACTGTCGAATGTCGGCCTCGGCGAGGAGGCGGTCGAGTGGATCGAGGCTCACGAGTCGCTCCCGAAGCGCTGGTCGGCCCAGCCTCCCGGCGTTCGTCCGTCGACCCGGACGCGCCGCGACCCGAAGCGCCAGGTGCCTTCGACGCGGAGGTACGTGTCGTGGTAGCGCCCCCAGTGGTCGATGCCCTGGTCTGACATCACCGTGAAGTAGGCGTCGCCCGAGGCGTGGTCGCCGTCCTCGAAGGAGACATGGACGGGGGTGGTGTGGTGCTGCAGGAATGCGGGCCCGGAGCCGTCCCTTACCGAGTCCCGGGTACCGGTGAAGATCCGCTCGATGCCGGCACGGCCCTCGTAGGAACTGCCGTCGCCGATGTCCATGGTGGCGCTGTCGGCGAAAAGGGCGAGAAGTTCGTCGAACCTGCCCCGGTCACCGAGAGCGTTGTAGGCGGTCACGACCGCGGCGATCTCGACCCTTGCCTCGACCTCCCATGCGTCCATCCGATCCTCCTCGGGGTCGTGATCCGTTCCGACCACACCACTAGCGTGCCCCAGCATGGCCGAACTCCACGACATCCGACACCGCTTTCCGGGACTCGCCGGAGGGTGGGCCCGTTTCGACGGCCCTGCCGGTACCCAGGTACTCGACTCGGCGATCGATGCGATGGCCGACTGGCAGCGCAGCGGCAACAACGCCAACGCCCACGGTGCGTTCCCCGCCTCGCAGGCCTGCGACGCCCTCGAGGAGCGCACGACGGCGACCATGCGAGAACTCCTCGGCGCCGAGTCGGGCGGAATCGTCTTCGGTCCCAGTACCACGGCCAACCTCATGGCCCTGTCGCGCGCCGTGGGCCGCACCCTCGGGCCGGGCGACGAGGTGGTCTGTACGACGCTCGACCACGACTCCAATGTCACCCCCTGGGTATTGGCCGCCGAGGACTCGGGGGCGACGGTGAGGATGGCGGGGTTCGACGGTGCCACCGGCCGCCTGGCCACCGGGGCGGTGGTCGACCTGCTCGGGCCGGCGACGCGCTGGGTGGCGGTGACGGGCGCGTCGAACGTGATCGGCACCATGCCCGACCTGCCGGCCATCGCAGAGGCGGCCCATGCCGTTGGTGCCCGGGTGGTGGTCGACGGCGTCCACCGCACCCCCCACGTCGCCGTCGACGTCGGCGCGCTCGGATGCGACGTCTACACCACCTCGTCGTACAAGTGGTACGGGCCCCACGCCGGCGTGATGTGGATGGCCGACGACCTGCTCGACGACCTACCCGCCTACAAGGTGCGGCCGGCACCGGCTACCGGCGGCGCCCGCTGGCAGTACGGGACGGCCTCGTACGAGGCCCTCGCCGGTATCGACGTGGCGGCGCGCTTCCTGCTCGACACCGACATGGACGCCATCGAGGCGCATGGCCAGGACCTCCTGAAGCGTCTCCTCGCCGGCCTCCACGACCTCGCAGGGGTCCGGGTCATGGGGTCGGCCGGGCCCGACGACGTTGCCGACCGGGCGCCGACCATCCAGTTCCTCGTCGAAGGCCATGCTCCGCACGAAGTGGCCGAACACCTCGCCGCCGCACGGGTCGCCGTGTGGGACGGCCACAACTACGCCGTGGAGGCGATGGGGCCCCTCGGACTCGACCCGGAGGCCGGGGCGGTGCGGGCCGGGATCTCCGCCTACACCACCGACGAGGACGTCGATCGAATCCTGGAGGCGGTCGCGACGCTTTGAGGCTCCCGGGCCCGATCCAGCCCTTGATCTACCCTGACCGGCGTATGGGACCAGCGAAAGGGGGCGATTCATGCGGAGACTGACACAGTTCAGTCACGGCGCCGGTTGAGGCTGCAAGCTCGCCCCTGGTGAGCTGGCGCACGTCGTGCGCCGCCTGGCACCCGTCGACGATCCCGCCCTCCTCGTGGGGGCCGCCACCGGCGATGACGCCGCCGTCTACCGACTGGACGACGGCCGTGCGCTCGTGGTGACCGCCGACTTCATCACGCCCGTCGTCGACGACGCACGGATGTGGGGACGGGTCGCCGCCGCCAATGCGGTGTCCGACGTGTACGCCATGGGCGGCCGGCCCCTGCTGGCACTCAACCTCGTGGGGTGGAACAGCGAGGAGCTGTCGATCGACCTGCTGGCCGAGGTCCTCCTCGGCGCACAGGACGTCGCGTCCGAGGGCGGGTTCGTCATCGCCGGTGGCCACACGGTCGACGATCCCGAGCCAAAGTTCGGGCTGGCCGTGGTGGGGGAGGCCGATCCGGATCAGCTCCTCACCAATACCGGGTTCCGTCCGGGCGACGTCCTCGTGCTCACCAAGCCGCTCGGCATCGGGGTCATCACCACGGCGATCAAGGCGGGCACGGCACCCGACGACGTGGTCCACGGGGCGCTCGACTGCATGACACGGCTGAACGCAGAGGCGGCACGGGTGGCACTCGATGCCGGGGCGACCGGTGCCACCGACGTCACGGGCTTCGGGCTCCTGGGGCACCTCGGCCGTGCCGTCATGGAGTCCGGTGTCGACGCCGAGATCGACGTTGGCGCTGTGCCGCTGCTCGAAGGCGCCCGAGCCTTGGCCGAGACCGGCTCCATACCCGGAGGCAGCCGCCGCAACCTGGCCTGGGTCGACGAGCGACTCGACCGAGGGAACCACGACGAACTCGACGTCCTGCTCCTGGCCGACGCCCAGACTTCGGGCGGTCTGGTGTTCGGCGCTTCGCCGGCGGCGGCGCACGAGGCGCTCGACCGGCTCGAGGAGACGGGGCACACGGCGTCGGTCATCGGACGCGTGGCCGAAGGGAATGGCCGCCTCCGTCTGGCCTGACGGCGGGTCGTGCCGTAGCGTTCGGAGTCATGCCCAAGAGACTGCCGATCGGCATTCCCCAGACCGTCGACGAACTGACAGCCGACTGGCTCACCGACGCCCTGAGCGGTTCGTCCGACGCACGGGTGGTCGACTTCACAAGCGCCGAGCCGGGCGCAGGCGTCGGCTTCTCGGGATTGACGGCCCGTGTCGACCTCACCTGGGAGCCGGCCGACCCGTCACTGCCCGCAACGGTGCTCGCCAAGTTCCCGACGGACATCCCCATCAACCGTGGTCTGGTGGAGAGCGAGGGTTGCTACGACCGGGAATTCGACTTCTACGAGCGCTTCTCCGACGACTTCCCCACGCGGATCCCCCGACTACTCCACACCGTCCGCGACCCGGGCCGTGCCTGGTCCTCGATGGAGCGACAGTTCCGGATCCTCAACCGGGTGCCGAACTGGGTTGCCCGCCTCATCGGCAGGTACTCATACAAGATGGTCCGTCCGACGAAGCGTCGGTTCGCGATGCTTCTCGAGTACGTGGAGAATGCGCGGGTCACCCCGCTGGACCAGATCCCCCCGGAGGCGGACCTCCAGGCGATCCTCGGAGCCCAGGCGCGCTTCCACGCCCAATGGTGGATGTCCCCGGTGCTGCACGAGGAGGCGCCCTTTGGCTGGCGGACCTGTTCCCAGGTTCCCCACATCCTCAACGGCACCTACGCGGTACATCGGGACGCCGTCGTTGCCGGATACCCGGAGTTCCTCACGCCAGCGGTCATGCGAGTCGCCGACTGGGCCGATGCGAACCTGACCGCCATCGTCGACCACCTCAACGAGAAGTTGGCGTTCCTGCACGGCGACGCCCGCAGCGACAACATGCTGTTCACCGGAGCGGGTATGGGAGAGGGGCTTGTCCTCATCGACTTCGGCATGGTCAGTTCGGGGCGACCGGCCTGGGACGTCGCCTACCTGCTGTCGTCGACGCTCCCACCGGGGCCGTCAGCCCGGTCGGAGCTCCTGCGACTGTGCGCCAACTACCACGCAAACCTGGTCGCCGCCGGCGTAGCGAGTCATTCGCTCGAGCAGTTCCTCAATGACATCGACCTCTGCCTTGGTATCCAGATCCACCGGATGATCTTGACGGCCGCGATCTTCGTCGGCGAGGGCTACGGCGACGGCACTCTCGCCGAACTCTGGATGCGCAAGGTCATCGACCAACTGCCGGAGGAACTCCCGGTGGTCGGCGAGGTGGCCTGAGCATCCCAGGCCCGGCCTCGCGTCAGCGCAGGCGGGGCTCGGTGCGGGCGCCGGAGTCGAAGGCATCGGAGCCCGCGGCCAGCGCATCGGGGTCCGTGGCAGCGGCGTAGATGGCGGCTGCCACGTCCCGGGCGGCGAGGCGCCCGAGGTCCTGGGCCGCCCAGATCGCCCTCAGGGTCCCCTGCACCGCCCAGGGTGGGTTGGCGGCGATGGAGTCGGCGAGCCGGGCCGCTGCGGCCTCGAGATCGGCGCCGGGCACGACCTCGGACACGAGGCCCATCCGCAGCGCCGATTCGGCCGTGATGCGTTCGGCGTTGCCCGTGAGCGACATGCGCATGACCTCGCCGAACGGCATCCTCGTGAGCATCTTCATCGGCTCGTAGACCGCTGCCATGCCGTAGGTGACGTGTGGGTCGAAGAAGGTGGCGTGCTCGGCGGCGATCAGGATGTCGCACTCGGCCAGGAAGTAGAAGGCGCCGCCGCAGGCCAGACCGTTGACGGCACCGATCACGGGCTTCCAGAGGTCGTTGGACTTCGGACCGAGGGCATCGCCGGGGTCGTCGTACATGAAGTTGTTGGAGGTGCCGTAGATGGCCCGTCCGTCGAGGGCCGTGAACGGCTCGTTGCGGTCGATGCCGGCACAGAAGGCCTTGTCGCCGGCACCCGTCAACACCACGGCCCGGACGTCGTCGTTGGTCCGGAGTCCCTGCCAGACCGTGCGGAACTCGTCCTGCATGGTCGCCGTGAAGGCATTGAGGGCGTCGGGCCTGTCCAGGGTGACCCATGCAACGCTCCCGCGCTCCTCGTAGCGGAGGGTCTCGAAGTCCGCAAACCGGCTGCTCACGATGTGGACCCTAGCGTTGCGCCCCCGTTGGCCCGGGTTCCGGGTGTCCCACTAGCGTTGCCGGTAATGGACTCAGGACCGGATATTGGACAGGAGTTGGGCTACCGGCCCTTCGACTGCGACAACCACTACTACGAGGGCGTCGACGCCTTCACCCGCCACGTGCCCGTTGACATGCAACCCAGGGTCGTCGAGTGGTGCGAGATGGACGGGCGGAGGTACCACGTCGTCGGCGGCAAGGTCAGCCACGCCGTGGTCAACCCGACGTGGAATCCGATCGCCAAGCCCGGAGCGCTGTACGAGTACTTCCGGGGCAATCCCGGCGGCAGGAGCCCGCTCGAACTCCTCCGCGACCGGGAGCCGCTGCCCGCCGAGTACATCGACCACGATGCGCGGTTGCAGACGATCGAGGCGCAGGGCCTCGAGGCGGTGTGGCTGTTCCCCACGCTCGGCGTGCTCTACGAGGAACTCCTGAAGGAGGACACCGAGGCGGTCGGCGCGCTCATGGTCGGCTTCAACCGTTGGCTCCGGGAGGACTGGGGCTTCGCCTACGAGGACACGATCTTCGCCTCCCCGTACCTCTCGTTGGCCGACCCCGACCTGGCCGTCCGGGAACTGGAGTGGTGCCTCGACGAGGGGGCACGCACCGTCGTGATGCGTCCGGCAGCGGTGTGGACCGCCCAGGGGCCACGCTCGCCCGGGGACTGGATGTTCGACCCGTTCTGGTCCCTGGCGAACGATGCGGGGATCACCGTCGTCGTCCATGCCGGCGACAGCGGCTACAGCACGCAGGGCTACGCCGACGACGGGTTCTCGTCGAAGATGGCGAAGGTGACGAGGGCGTCCCGTCCCTCGATCAAGGCCTTCAGCATCGAGAGGGCCGCCCACGACTGGCTCATCACCATGTCGATGGAGAAGATGTACACCCGATTCCCGAACCTGCGCGTGGCGTCCATCGAGAACGGATCCGACTACCTGGGGCCGTTGTTCCGCAAGTTGCGGCAACAGGCCGACAAGTCGCCGCACTGGTACGAAGAGGACCCGGTGGCGCAGTTCCGCGAGCACGTCTGGATGAACCCCTTCTGGGAGGACGATGTCTCGGAGGTGGTCGGCCTCATCGGCGCCGATCACGTGATCTTCGGCTCCGACTGGCCCCACATCGAGGGGCTCCCGCAGCCGCTCGACTACCTCAGCGAGGTCGAGCAGTTCGACGAGGACGATCGGCGCAGGATCCTGCGTGACAACGTCCGGTCCCTGAACGTACGACGACCGGTGTGACCCCCGCTCCCGGCGACGAGTCCTCGGACCGCACCTGGGGCCCCGAACTCGACGAACTCCGTTCCCGTGGGGTCCTCGCCGAGAACATGGGTGGCGAAGAGAAGGTCCAGCGTCAGCACGACCGCGGCAAGCTCGACGTGCGCCAGCGGATCGAAGCGTTGCTCGACGCCGGCTCGTTTCACGAGATCGGCAAGATCGCCGGCACCCCCACCTACGACGGCGAGGGAAACCTGGCCGACCTGCGGGCCTCGAACTTCGTGTTCGGCCGGGGACGCATCGACGACAGGACGGTCGTCGTCGCCGCCGACGACTTCACGGTGCGGGGCGGGGCCGCCGACGCCTCGATCATCACCAAGCAGATCGCCGCAGAACAGATGGCACTCGAGTTGCGCCTCCCCCTGATCCGACTGATCGACGGCACCGGCGGCGGGGGATCGGTCAAGACGCTCGACAGCGACCCGAAGAAGCAGTCGGAGAACTCGACCGGGGCCTCCGGCCGCGGCGCCCGGACCTACGTTCCGGCCAATCCCGGCTGGGAGCACGTCGTGGCCAACCTCGCCACAGTGCCGGTCGTGGCCCTCTGCCTCGGGCCGGTGGCCGGGCTGGGCGCCGCCCGGGCGGTCAGCAGTCACTACTCGGTGATGGTCAGGGGCCTCTCGCAACTGTTCGTGGCCGGCCCTCCCGTCGTCAACCGGCTTGGCCTCGAAGAGGTCGACAAGGAGAGCCTCGGTGGGAGCAGCATCCACACCCGCAACGGCGCCGTCGACGACGAGGTCGCTTCGGAAGAGGAGGCGTTCGAGAGTGCCCGTCGGTTCCTGTCCTACCTGCCTTCGTCGGTCCACGAGCTTCCCGAACGGGGACCAGCCACCGACGACCCGCAGCGGACGGACGATTCGCTCCTCGACGTGGTGCCCCGCGACCGCCGGCAGGTGTACCGGATGCGCGACATCCTCGAGTCTGTGCTCGACCAGGGGTCCTTCTTCGAGATGGGCGCCCGCTTCGGAAGGTCGGCGATCACCGGCCTGGCCCGGCTGGATGGCTGGCCGGTGGCGGTGCTGGCGGGAGACCCCTACCACTACGGCGGTGGCTGGACCGCCGCCGCCTCCCAGAAGGTGACCCGGTTCGTGGACCTGGCAGAGACGTTCCACCTGCCGGTCGTGCACCTTGTCGACAACCCCGGCTTCGTGATCGGGAGCGAGGCGGAACGTGCGGCCACGATCCGACACGGTTCCCGAGCGCTGGCCGCCGTGTACCAGGCCACGGTGCCGTGGTGCTCGGTCCTGGTACGCAAGGCCTTCGGCGTGGCCGGGGCGGCCCATTCGGCAGCTCACCGCTTCCAGTACAGGTATGCCTGGCCGTCCGGCGACTGGGGTTCGCTGCCCGTCGAGGGGGGCGTGGAGGCTGCCTACCGGTCGGACCTCGAGCAGTCCGAGGATCCTGAGGGATTACTTGCAGAGATCACGGAGCGGCTGAACCGGGTGCGCTCGCCGTTCCGCACCGCCGAGGCCTTCCTCGTCGAGGAGATCATCGACCCGCGCGAGACCCGACCGCTGCTGTGCGAGTTCGCCAACCTGGCGGCACCCCTGAGGACGACGGGTCCGTCGGGCTTCGGCTACCGGCCCTGAGCAGCCGGGAGGGTCGGGCTCAGGCGGGATCGATTCGAACGACCGGATCGTCCTCGCCGACGGCGTCTCCCTCGGCGACGAGGAGCTCGGCGACGGTTCCCGCCACCGGTGACTCCACGGGAATCTCCATCTTCATGGATTCGACGACCAGCAGGACGTCGCCCGCCGCCACGGCGGCACCGACGGTGGTCCGGACCTGCCAGACCACGCCGGTGACCGGCGACTCGGCCTCGACAAGCTGCATCAATGCAGTCCAGCAGCAGCCCGACCGTGATGCCACCCCGGCTCCGGGGCACACTCGTGGTGTGGGTGCCTGTCCGACCATCGAGACCGATCGCCTCGTCCTGCGTCCGTTCCGGGACGACGACCTCAACGACTACTTCGCCATGATGGACACGCCCGAGGTGCGGCGTTGGTTGCACCTCTCGGACAAGTTCGACCGCGACGCCGCCTGGGCGCAGATGGCGGGGCTCGTCGGCCAGTGGACGCTGCGGGGCACCGGCTACTGGGCACTCGAGGAGCGGAGCGCCAGTCGTTTCGTGGGGTCGGCCGGCCTCTACAACCCGGTCCGCGTCGACTGGCCGGGGGTCGAGGTCGGGTGGACCCTCGATCCGTCCTCCTGGGGGAACGGATACGCCACCGAGGCGGGAATCGCAGCCCGGGACCACGGCTTCGGCGAACTCGGCGTGGACCGCCTGTATTCGTGCATCCTTCCCGACAATCTCGCCTCCCAAGCCGTTGCCCGCAGACTCGGGTTCACGTTGCTCGAGGAGCGCGTGATGGCGTGGTATCCGGATGCCCCCCATGGCATCTGGGTGGGCGAGCGGGGGAACGGCTAGCCGACGACGACCGGAGTGCGTAGGTCCCCGTCGTCGACGACCAGCAACTCGTCGCACCCACCCGTCACCACCGCTAGGTCGACCGCGTCGCGGTGGGTGCCCAATCGGCTTGCGACCAGTTCGCCGGTTTCCGCCCAGCCGGAGAAGGCGAACAACTCTCCGGTCTCGGGACGGAGGAGTACCACCGTGGACGAGCCATTGCATCCCCCATCGTCGACCGCCCAGTCACCGACCACGGCGACGTCACCGGGACGTCCCACCTGGTAGCGCTGGCCGTCGAACTCGACAATCGGGCCGTCGGGGGCGAGCACGGGTCGGCTCTCCCGGTCCGCACCGACGACGTAGCTGATGCCGACGACGGACAGGAGGAGCAGGAGAGCCGGCAGGGCCCACCGGTGCGGCAGTGTCGCCCCCGAGTTGATGCGCGAGCGGAGGTCGTCGGTCGGCGGGCCGGCGGGGGAGTCGACCGAAGCGGGTGTCGATGCGGGCGCCTTCTCGTCGAAGTCGGCGGCGAGCTCTGCCAGGGCAAATGCCAACTCGAACGTGTCGCTGTGTCGCCGTGGGCGCAATGCCCGTGCGAGGCGACGGCGGCAACGCCGTTCGTCGGCTCGATCGGTCGTGGAGAGCAGGGCGAGAACCCCGGTGAGAAGGGCGACGAGTGAGCGCAGGTCCTCCCGTCTGGCCTCAGGCGTGGCCACGGTTGCACGGTCGAACCCGCTCAGGAGCGGCCGACCCCCGGTGTCCACGAGGACCGTGTCGGAGCGGAGGTCGCAGTGGACGTAACCGGCCCGGTGGACCTCGCCGATCGTCCGGCTCAGGGCGGCGCCGAGTGCGGCGCATTCAGCGGCACTTCCCGGGGGTTGCTCGCCCAGTGGAGGAAGATCGTCGCCGAGTTGGATCGTCACGGTGTCGCCCTGACGGTCGAATCCCTCGAGGGGGACGACGCCGGGGAACTGGAGGCGCCGCAGGACATCGACCTGCGATTCGATGCATGCCACTTCACGGGGGTCGGCGGTCCTGCGGGTGCTCACGACGGGTCCTGGTCGTGGCCGGCCTCGGACGAGGTGCCGAGGCTGCCGGGCACGACCGGGATGAGGCCGCCCATGTCGATCCGGTCGGGGAGGCGGTCGAGGTACCGCAGGAGGAGTCGGGCCAGGTGTGCGCCATAGGCAGGCTCAGGGTCCGGGCCGGGGACGGGCAGGATGACCGTCCCGTCGGCATCGTCGACATGGACGGCGACCGACGCACGGGCCCTTCGCCGATCGCCACGACGTGGACGGTCCGGTGCATCGGTGAGGCAGAGCGGCAGGAGGCGTTCCTCGGGGAGGCCGGCCTCGAACAGGTTGGCGAGGGTGCGGCCGAGGGCGGCCTCGCCCTTGCGGCCGCTGTGCCCACCGGTTCGTCCAACCACCACGACCAGATCGGCGAGGTCGCAGACGACCTGCGCCGGCTCACCTGGCGTGGAGGGGCCGGTCGGTTGCTCGTCGGGGGCGAGGTCGACGTCGGGATCCACGTCGACGACCGTGACGAGGTTGTGTCGACAGAGGTTGGCGAGGGTTGCCCGAAAGCTCGATCCACCGATCGTCGGCCAGTCCCGTCGTCGTCGGATCCCCGGGAGGAGGCGGTACGACAGGCCGGCGGGGGACACGAGGAAGCGGTCGAGGTCGGCGGCGCCGGGGAGCCCGCCCCGATGTGCCTGGGTCGCCTCCTGGAGGGTCAGGGGGGCGTCGAGGATTCCGTGGAGGAGGGCCTGGTCGGCTTCGAGGCAGGCATCGACGAGGGTGACCGAGCCGCGCAGGCGGGGGTCGCGGGAGAGGCCATCGGTGAGGCTTCGGGCGATCGTCGAGGCGCCCGTCCCGCCGGGTCCGGTGACGGCGACGAGTCGTCCGGTCCACCGACTGCCGGTGGCTTGCACCGGTGCTCCGAACTCGAGTCGGTCGATGCGGCCGATGGGCCGGGCCCGCCGCTCGAGGGTGCGGGCGAAGTCGTCAGGGGCAAGGTCGGCGGACAGCACGGCCGCTGCTCCGAGTCCGATCCAGCGTTCGGCATCGCCGCCGACGACGAGGACGGGGCACGAGGCGGAGACGGCTCGGCTGATGAGTTCCCGGTCGAGCCCGACGGTGCGGTGGTCGACGAGGAGGGCCGAGAAGGGGCGACCGGAGGCGAGGCGGTTGAGTAGGTCAGCGAGGCCGGCGCAGGGAAGGAACTCGTGTCCGGTCCCGAGGTCCGCGAGTCGGAGGTCGACGGTCGGCATCCAGGGCGGAGCCCCGGAGGCGAGGCCCAGGAGCACGTAACGGTTGACGCTTCCCGGGCCGGTCGTTTGGGTCATCGTCGCTGGACGCTAGCCGTGCGCCGGAATCGGCTCTCGGAAGCAGGCGTGGAACGCTTGCATGGGTGCGGAAAATGATGGAAAGATCATGAGATGACAGAGATGACATCACAGAATGTGGAATGGCTCAACACGAAATCAGCGGCGGCGATGCTCGGCATCACCCCCCGCACGCTCTACAAGCTCGTCGACCAGGGGCAGGTCCCCGGCTACCGCATGGGACGGGTGCTCCGATTCAAGCGCTCCGACATCGACGAGGCCACCGAGAACTTTCGCATCGAGCCCGGTTCCCTCCAGCACCTGTACCAGGAGGCGCCGTAGAAGGATCGGAGAGTCGCTTGGCAGGCGTTTCGGCGTTGGATCGTCGCCCGGGGATTTCTCCTATGGCGATAGGGTAAATCCAGCGTCGGTGTCACCCGGCGCCGCCGCTAACCAACCATCTTCAGTCCGAGGTCATGTCCTGAATCGCTTCACCCCCGACGTCTCCGCCGCGTTTCCCGGGCCGGATTGGATGTGCGACCGGCGTGCCTCCGCGGCCGCCGGCCTTGCCGATGTCGCACCTCCGGACGTCGGCGAGGAGGTCTGGCGCTATTCCCGGATCGATGAATTGGACCTGGATCGATTCAGCCCTTCGATCGTGCGACCTGATGCCGGGACGAGCGTCGACGCCACCCTCGCCGGGCCAGCGGCCGCCACGGTCATCCTGTGCGACGGCTGGATCGAGGCGGTCCATGTCTCGGACGCGGCGGTCGAAGCCGGCGTGTCGATCGGATCCGTCGCCGACATGGAGGACGGAGCGGACCTCCACGGTGCGGTCCTCGAAGCACCTGTCGACCTCTTCGGCCACCTCAACCGTGCCTTCTGCCCGGAGCCCCTCGCTGTGGTGGTTCCCGACGGCGTACGCCTCGATGGTCCGGTCGTGGTCGTGAGCCATGTCGTCACCGAGGGGGTGGCGGCGTTCCCCCGGCTGCTGGTGCACTGCGGCGCCGATGCAGAGGCCTTGGTCATCGAGATCCAGACCTCCGACGACGTCGAGAGCCTGGTGGCTCCGGTGCTCGAGGCGACCGTCGGTCGTGCCGGGCGACTGCGCCATGCGGTCCTCCAGGAGCTCGGACCTCGGGTCTGGCAACTGGCCCACCAGGAGGTCCACATCGAGCAGGGCGCCTCGGGCGACCTGTTCCACGCTGGTCTCGGCGGTGACTACGCACGCACCCGCACAGACTGCCGACTGGTGGGGCGGGGAGCCGAAGGTCGAATCACCGCCGCCTACTTCGGCGTCGGCGAGCAGGGACTCGACTACCGCACCTTCCAGGAACACGCTGCTCCCGACACGGTCAGCGAGCTCCTCTTCAAGGGTGCTCTCGACGATTCGTCGCGTTCTGTCTACACCGGCCTCATCCGCGTGCGTCCGGAGGCGGTCCGGACCCGGGCCATCCAGACCAACCGCAACATCAAGCTCTCGCCCGATGCCTGGGCCGAGAGCGTTCCGAACCTCGAGATCGAGACCGACGACGTGATGTGCAGCCATGCCTCAACGGTCTCACCCGTCGACGTGGAGCAGCGCTTCTACCTTGAGAGTCGGGGCGTGCCGACGATCGTGGCAGAGCGACTGCTGCTCGAGGGGTTCTTCGCCGAGGTGGTGGCGGCAGCACCCCATCCCGAGGTCGCCTCCCGGCTTCGTAGGGGCCTCGTAGCTAAAATCGACCGCCACACGACCGACGGGGAAAGGGGGCCCGCATGAGCGAGGTCCGGGCCTGCGCCCTCTCAGAACTCGCCGACGCCGTGGCCCACCAGGTCGACGTCGGCGGATGTCCGGTCGCCCTGGTACGCCTGGGCGACACCGTGCACGCCATCGGCGACACCTGCTCGCACGCCGAGGTTTCCCTGGCCGAGGGGATCGTCGACACCGACGAGTGCGCCCTCGAATGCTGGAAGCACGGCAGCCTCTTCTCGCTCGAGTCCGGCGAGGCCCTGACGCTGCCGGCCACTCGACCGGTGCCCATCTACGTCGTGCGGGTCGACGGTGACGACGTCTTCGTTGACCTGCCAGGGGAGGAGCGATGACCGGCGAGCATGTCCTGCGCATCGAGGACCTGTGGGCAAGCGTTGGCGGTATCGGGATCCTGCAGGGCATCGACCTCGAGATCCGGCCCGGGGAAGTCCATGCCGTCATGGGCCCGAACGGCTCGGGGAAGTCGACGCTCTCCCACGTCCTGATGGGACGACCGGGCTACGAGGTCACCGCAGGCTCGGTAACGCTCGACGGTGTCGACCTGCTCGGCCTGGCCCCCTGGGAGCGGGCACAGGCCGGCCTGTTCCTGTGCCTTCAGCATCCGACCGAGGTTCCGGGAGTGAGCCTGGAGGCCCTACTGGTCGAGGCCGCTCGTGCCGGCGGCCGCGACCCGGACGCCGTGCGCGATGCCCTGATTGCCGAGGCCGGGCGCCTGGGCATCGACGAGCGCCTCCTCGACCGGCCCCTCAACGTCGACCTCTCGGGCGGCGAGAAGAAGCGCAACGAGGCGCTCCAACTCGGCGTGCTCGGCGCCCGCTATGCGGTGCTCGATGAGATCGACTCGGGCCTCGACGTAGACGCACTGGTGACGGTGTCCCGCCGCATCCAGGAGGCCACCGATAAGGACAACCTCGGGGTGCTCGCCATCACGCACTTCGCCCGACTCCTCGAGGTGCTAGAGCCGGACCGTGTGCACGTGCTCGCCCACGGTTCGATCCGGGCATCGGGTGGCCCGGAGTTGGCCGAACAACTCGAGGCGGAGGGCTACGCCGGCGTGCTCGGCGACGCAGCGATCGACGAGCCCGAGACTCTGGTGGGACTGCCACACGTCGCTGACTTCGGCGAGGACCCGTTCGCCGACCCGCTGGCCTGAGCATTTTCCCTGAACCATGGATCGCTCACCCCTCACTGCCGACGAAATTGCGATCCTCGACACGCGCCTGCCGGACTGGACCTGTGACGGTGCGTCGCTGGCCCGTGACTTCACCTTCACCGAATTCGCGGAGGCGTTCGGGTTCATGACCCGGGTCGCCGAGGTGGCGGAGTCGCTCGACCACCATCCCGACTGGTCCAACTCGTGGAACCGGGTGTCGGTGTCGCTCACGACCCACAGCGCCGGCGGCCTGACCGGGTTGGATGTCGCCCTTGCCGAGGCGATGGACAGGCTCGCGGAGGGCGATTCCCCGGGCTAGGAGTGGGCCTCGGCGAGAGCCTGGTCGAACGTGTTCCACCCCAGGGTGGCGCACTTGATGCGGACAGGGAACTTCACCACGCCGCGTAGCGCCTCGAGGTCGCCGAGGCCGGAGGGGACCTCCGGCGAGCCATCCTGTGGGGGCTCGTGGCTATCGAGCCCGTGTTCGTGGATCGACATCATCTGCTTGAACGAGCGGAGGGTGTCGCGGGCCTCGTCGACGGTCCTGCCGATGACGGCGGTCGTCATCATCGAGGCGGACGACTGGCTGATCGAACAGCCCTGGCCGCTGATCCGGACGTCGGTGATCGTGTCACCGTCGAGTTGGACGTAGACCTTGACCTCGTCGCCGCACAGGGGGTTGAAGCCCTCTGCCAGCAGGGCCGGCGGAACCTCGAGCTCGCCGCGGTTGCGGGGGTTCCGGTAGTGGTCGAGGATGACCTCCCGATAGAGGTCTTCGAGTCCCGGCATGGGTTAGGGGTTCCTCGCTGGTGGGCGTGAAGAGGTCAGGGGCGGGATTCTAGAAGTCAAAAAACCGCGCTGCCTCTTCGAGGGCGTCTCCGAGGGCGTCGACGTCGGATTCGTCGTTGTAGAGGTAGAGCGAGGCGCGTGAGGTGGAGGTCACGCCCAGTTCCCGCATGAGGGGCTTGGCGCAGTGGTGGCCTGCCCGGACGCAGATCCCGTGCTGGTCGAGGACCTGGCTGAGGTCGTGGGCATGGATCTCGCGCAGGCACATCGAGAGGATTCCGCCACGGCGGGCGGTGTCGGTCGGCCCGTGGATGAGGAGGTCGTCGCCGAAGCGGTCGCCGAGGGTGCGGAGCGCATAGTCGGTGAGGGACACCTCATGCTTCCGGATGGCGTCCATGCCGAGACCCTCGAGGTAGTCGACGGCGGCCCCGATGCCGATCATCTCGGCGATCGGCGGTGTGCCGGCCTCGAAGCGCCAGGGCACCTCGTTGGGGGTGAAGCCGTCCTGGCGGACGTCGAGGATCATCTCGCCGCCCCCGAGGAACGGCGGCATGGCGTCGAGCAGTTCGCGGCGGCCCCAGAGCACGCCGATGCCGGTTGGTCCGCACATCTTGTGGCCGGTGAACGCCAGGAAGTCGCAACCCAGGTCTGCCACGTCGGTGGCCAGGTGGGGGACGTACTGGCTGCCGTCGATGAGGCAGAGGGCGCCGACAGCGTGGGCGGCGTCGGCCAGTCGGCGGACCGGCGGGATGGCTCCCGTGACGTTCGAGACGGCGGTCACGGCAACCAACTTCACGCCCTCGAGGAGGTGGTCGAGGTCGTCGAGGTCGAGGCAACCGTCGTCGGTCAGCGGGATCCAACGCACCACGATGCCCCGCTCCTCGGCCAACTGGTGCCAGGGGACGATGTTGGCGTGGTGCTCGAGGAGGCTCACGAGCACGACGTCGCCCTCAGCCAGGTTGGCCCGACCCCACGCGTGGGCCACGAGGTTGATGGCCTCGGTGGCGTTCTTGGTGAACACCACCTCGTGCTCGTCGGTGGCGCCGATGAATCGGGCGATTGACCGCCGTGCGTCCTCTGAGGCGTTCGTGGCGAGTTCTGCGATGTGGTAGGCGCCGCGGTGGACGTTGGCGTTGATGGTCTCGTAGTAGCGGTTCATGGCGTCGAGGACGGTCTGTGGCTTCTGGGAGGTGGCGCCCGAGTCGAGGTAGACGATCGGGCACCCGTGGACCTCACGGCCCAGGAGGGGGAAGTCGGCCTTGACGGCGGTGACGTCGAGGGTCATGCGACGGCATCCCGGTCGCCGGAGACGCCGTTGCGGAACTCGTCGAATCCGCCGGCTTCGAGGCGTCCGGCCAGTTCGGCACCACCGCGCTCGACAACGCGTCCATCCATGAGGATGTGGACGACGTCGGGGCTGAGGTAGTCGAGGAGGCGCCGGTAGTGGGTGATGGCGACGATGCCCAGGTCGGGCCGGTCGCTTCGGACCTCGGCAATCCCGTCGGCCACGATGCGCAGGGCATCGATGTCGAGGCCCGAGTCGGTCTCGTCGAGGATCGCCATCTCCGGTTCGAGGATCGCCATCTGGAGGATCTCGTTGCGCTTCTTCTCGCCGCCCGAGAAGCCCTCGTTTAGGTAGCGGTCGGCGAAGGACGGGTCCATGCCGAGCCGGTCCATCCAGTCCATGATCGCCAGCCGGAGTTCGAGCACCGAGAGGTCGATGCCCTTGCGGGCCGACAGGGCCTGGCGCAGGAAGTTGATGACCGAGACGCCGGCGACCTCGAGGGGGTATTGGAAGGCGAGGAAGAGTCCGGCCTTGCCGCGTACGTCGGCCGACCAGTCGGTGATGTCGTCGCCCTTGAAGCGGATCGAGCCCTTCGTTACGACGTATTCGGGGCTGCCGAGGAGGACCGAGGCCAGCGTGGACTTGCCGGACCCGTTGGGCCCCATGAGGGCGTGGACCTCGCCGGGCAGGACCACCAGGTCGACGCCGTGCAGGATGCCGACCCCCTCGGCGCTCGAGACGTGGAGGTCCTCGACCGCGAAAAGTGGCGGGGAAGGCGTGCTCACATCCCCGAGTCTAGGGAGCGGGGCGGATTAGCACTATGCGCGTAGTGGAAATCGGCGGATCCTCACCAGCCGCGGGCTGCCCACTCGTCGAGGTGGGGGGATTCGTTGCCGATCAGGGTGTCGGTGCCGTGGCCGGGGAGCACGATCGTCTCGGGTGGCAGGGCGGCGAAGAGCTTCCGGTCGATGGTCTGGATGATCGTGTCGAAGTCGCCGCCCTCGAAGTTGGATGCGCCGGGCCCTCCCGGGAAGAGCGTGTCGCCCACGAACACGATCGGGGAGCCCTCGAGGCGGAAGCTGATACTCCCCGGCGTGTGCCCGGGGGTCTTGATTGTGTGGAGCCGCAGGTGGCCCACCTCGATCACCGACTCGTCCTCGAGCAGGTAGTCGTAGGCGTCGAGCATGTGGGCGTCCTCGATCGTGACCCCGACCTGGTAGCCGGCCTCCCGGACGGCGGGCACGGCACCGATGTGGTCCCAGTGGCCGTGGGTCTCGAGGACGGTGCGTACGTCGAGGGTACGACAGAGATCGAGGAGCTTGTCGTGCTCGTTGGCGGCATCGATCAGCACGGCCTCGCCGGTTGCGCGGCACCGCAGGACGAACACGTTGTTGTCCAAGTCGCCCACGACGATGCGGTGGATCTCGGACTGTGTATCGCACCAGTGCAGCGAGGTGCCGGGTACGCCACTCTCGGGATGGTCCGAATGGCCGCAGGCATGGTGCTCTCCGGTGGGAACGGGTGTGGGTTCGTTGCTCATTGCGGCATCATGCCGCATCGGAGTGCCGTGGAGCGGGTTCCACGCCAGTTCCCCGGTGTGGAGCACCCGGTTACCGGCTGGTAGAAACGGGTCCGCCACAGGCGGAGACCCGAGATCTGCGCCACCGAGACGGGAGTATCACGTGAACTTCGCATTCAGCGAGGAACAGGAACAATTGCGGGAGTTCGTCCGCCAGTTCCTCGAGAACTACTCGTCGGAGACCACGGTCCGCGAGTTGATGGAGACCGACGAGGGGTATGACCCGGAGACCTGGCAGATGATGGCCGGGCAACTCGGCCTGCAGAGCCTGATCATCCCGGAGGAGCACGGCGGACAGGGCTTCGGCTACGTCGAGCTCATCGTGGTCCTCGAGGAGATGGGTCGGGTCCTGCTGTGCGCCCCGTTCTTCTCGACGGTCATCCTTGCCGCCAACACGCTCATCCACGCCGGCGACGACGAGGCAGCCGCCCGCGTGCTGCCAGGCATCGCCTCCGGCGAGACCATCGCCACGCTCGCGTTCACCGAGGAGAGCGGACGCTGGGACGAGGAGGGCATCGAGATGGAGGCCACCGCCGACGGCGACGGCTGGACCCTCAGTGGCACGAAGATGTACGTACTCGACGGCCACCTCGCCGACGTGGTGCTGGTGGCGGCCCGCACCCCAGGCGGGGTCTCGCTCTTCGAGGTCGCCGGCGACGCCGACGGCCTCACCCGGACGGCGCTGGCCACCATGGACCTCACCCGCAAGCAGGCCCGCCTCGAATTCTCCAACGTGGCGGCGACGCTGGTCGGTGCCGAGGGTGCCGGCTGGGGCGTGCTCGAGCGGGTCCTCGACCTGGCGGCGGTCGCACTGGCTGCCGAGCAGGTTGGTGGGGCGCAGGTGTGCCTCGACACCGCCGTCCAGTACGCCAAGGACCGCATCCAGTTCGGCCGTCCGATCGGCAGCTTCCAGGCCATCAAGCACAAGTGCGCCGACATGCTGCTCGAGGTCGAGTCGGCCAAGTCGGCCGCCTACTACGCCGGCTGGTGCGCTGCCGAACTCAACGACGAACTGCCGTCGGTCGCCTCGCTCGCCAAGGCGTACTGCTCGGAGGCCTACTTCCACACAACAGCCGAGAACATCCAGATCCACGGCGGAATCGGCTTCACCTGGGAGCACCCGGCACACCTGTACTTCAAGCGGGCCAAGAGCTCCGAGTTGCTGTTCGGCGACCCGACCTACCACCGGGAACTGCTCGCCCAACGCATCGGAATCTGACCCCAGGGCGCGCCCCCGTGTGCGTACCCTCTCTGCAATGATCCACCCATGATCTGGATCCTCGTCGCGGTCGGCGTGCTGCTCGTCGTCGCCATCGGCCTGTTTGCCGTGGGTGGCGCCGTCCACCGCACGGAGGGTGAGTTGGCGCCGGCGGTATTCGAGGTGCACGACGCCGTCGACTGGATCGCCGAACGACTCCCCGAGGAGGCGGCCTCCCGGCTCACCTACGACGACGTCGTGCTCCTGGCCGGCTGGTGGTTGGAGTACGTCGCCACGCAGGGGTTGGCCTCGGAGCACGGCCAGGAACTGGGTGGGGCCGATGCCGGGGGAGCCCCGGCCGACGACGACGCGGCGGTCGACCACGTGGTGGCCCGGGCGCTCGACGTGCCCGAGGAGCGGGGCGGGGCGCTTGACCCGGTGGCGGTCGTGGTGGCACTCGACCTGCTGGGCGTCTACCTGAGGGAGATGGGCGCCATCGGCGGGCCCGTCGGGGACCGGGACTAGCGTCTGTCCATGCTCGAGCGCACCGCCCCGATCTTCGTGGCGGGACACCGGGGACTCGTTGGCTCGGCGATCCTGCGTCGCCTCGAGGACGAGGGGTTCACTGACCTGCGAACGGCGGGTCGTGAGGATCTCGACCTGAGGGACCAGTCGGCGGTGGACGCCTGGTTCGATGTCGAGCAGCCCCGCTACGTGATTCTCGTGGCCGGGACGGTCGGCGGGATCCTCGCAAACAGCACGCGGCCGGCGGAGTTCCTCTACGACAACCTCATGATCCATGGCACCGTGGTGCATGCCAGCCACAGGGTCGGCGTCGAGAAGCTGCTGTACCTGGGCAGTTCGTGCATCTACCCGCGCCACGCCGAGCAGCCCATCACCGAGGAAGCTCTGCTGAGTGGTCCCCTCGAGCCAACCAACGAGGGCTATGCCCTGGCCAAGATCGCCGGAATCAAGCTCTGCGAGACCTACCGTCGACAGTACGGGTGCGATTTCATCTCGGCGATGCCGACCAACCTCTACGGGCCGGGCGACAACTTCGACCTCGAGGGCGGCCATGTGCTGCCGGCCCTGATGCGGCGCTTCCACGAGGCGGCGGAAGGCGGCGTCGACGCGGTGGAGGTGTGGGGGAGCGGTTCACCACGTCGCGAGTTCCTCCACGTCGACGACCTCGCCGATGCGTGCCTCCACCTCTTGGACCACTACTCCGACGCCGGGCACGTGAACGTCGGGACCGGCGTCGACGGCACGGTCCGGGAACTGGCAGAGGCGATCCGCGACCTCGTCCATCCGACGGCGACCATCGAGTTCGACACCTCGAAGCCGGACGGCATGCCCCGCAAGGTGCTCGATGTCTCGAAGTTGGAGGCGTTGGGCTGGACGGCGCGCATCGCGCTCGCAGAAGGACTCGTCTCCACCTACGACTGGTACCGGAACGCCCTCGAGGAGGGCACCGTCCGCCTCTGAAGGCCTGCTTCGACGAAGCGGGCCTACTCCTGCTTGGTCTTGCCCCTGGCCTTTTGTGCCTTCTTCCACTCCCTGACCGTGGCCAGGGCTTCGGGGCTGTCGATGTCGGCCACGGATCGGGGAGTGCCATCCGCAAAGGGGCCCGCCACCTCTTCCCAGCCTTCCGGCGTCACGCCGAAGCGCTTGGCGAGGATTGCCAGGAAGATCTTGGTCTTCTCGGGGCCGTAGCCGGACAGCGATCGGAGGCGCTCGGCCACTTCGGCTGCCGGTGCGCCATCGGACCAGATGGACCCGGCGTCACCACCGTGGTCGTCGACGATCTCCTGGCACAACGCCTGGATGCGCTTGGCCATGGAGGCGGGGAAGCGGTGGATGGCCGGCTTCTCCCGACAGGCGGCTTCGAAGGATTCGGGGTCCATTGCGGCGATCGCCGAAGCATCGAGGGACCCCAGCCGCCGGGTCAGGGTTGCGGGCCCGCGGAACGCCCATTCCATGGGGACCTGCTGGTCGAGCAGCATGCCGATGAGGAGCGCCAGTGGGTCGGTGTTGACGAGGTGGTCGGCGTCGGGGTCGCCGGTGACTGCGAGGTTTCCGGAAGTGTTCGAGGGAGCCATGGTCGGGTCGTCGTAACCTCTGCTCAATCGGCCCAGCCGACGCTGCTGCCGGGGGCAGGCACCGTGTCGGGGCGGCCTGGGTCGTCGATCTCGGTGTCGAGTCCGTGGAGGGCGATGGCCTGGGTGACCACCGACGGGTCGATCGACCCCTCCCGGGCGAGGGCGTGGAGGACGGCGACGACGACGTGGCCGGTGTCGACCTCGAAGAAGCGGCGGAGGTTCTCGCGGGTATCGCTGCGTCCGAACCCGTCGGTTCCGAGGGTGTGGTACGGGCGGGGAATCCAACGGGCGACCTGTCCGGGGACCAGCTTCATGAAGTCGGTGACCGCCACGACCGGGCCCTCGCCGTCGGCGAGCAGCCTGGTGATGAGGGGGACCTCGGCGGGCTGGTCCGGGTGCAGGCGGTTGCGCCGTTCGACTGCGAGCGCCTCCTCGCGCAACTGCTTGTAGGAGGTGGCACTCCAGAGGTCGACACCGACCCCCCAGCGCTCGGCCAGTTCGTCGGCCGCCTCCCGGACGGCGACCTGTGCCGGGCCGGAGAACACCAGGGTCGCCCGGACCGGACGGTCGGGGGAGTCGGCCCACTGGTAGAGGCCCCGGATGATGTCCGTGGCGTCCACATGGTCGGGCCGCGGAGGCATCTCGTAGGCCTCGTTGTAGAGCGTCACGTAGTAGAAGACGTCCTCGTTCCGGTGCGGGTCGTCGTGGCCGTACATGCGCTGGAGGCCGTCGTCGACGATCGCCGCCAACTCGTAGGCGAAGGCCGGGTCGAACGCCTGGCAGGCGGGCACGGAGGCGGCCAGCAGCAGGCTGTGCCCGTCCTGGTGCTGGAGTCCCTCGCCTGCCAGCGTCGTGCGTCCAGCCGTCGCCCCGAGCAGAAAGCCCCGTGCCCGTGAGTCGGCGGCCGACCAGATCGAGTCACCCACCCGCTGGAAGCCGAACATCGAATAGAAGGTGTAGAAGGGCACCATGGGCACGCCGAGGTTGGCGTAGCTGGTGCCGGCGGCGATGAAGCTCGACATCGACCCGCACTCGGTGATCCCCTCCTCGATGAGTTGCCCGTCCGTGCTCTCGCTGTAGGAGAGCAGCAGTTCGTGGTCGACGGGCTTGTAGAGCTGGCCGAACGGGGTGTAGATGCCGAATTCCCGGAACAGCGAGTCCATTCCGAAGGTCCTGGCCTCGTCGGGGACGATGGGGACGACCCGGGGCCCGAACGCCTCGTCGCGCATGAGGTTTCGCAACAGGCTGGTCATGGCCATGGTGGTCGACACCTCCCGACCCTCCGATCCCTTGGCCAGGCCGGTGAAGACGGACGGGTCCGGCAGGGTGATCGGTCGCCGGTTGCGGATGCGGCGCTTCGGGATCGAGCCGCCGAGCGCCCGGCGCCGCTGGACCATGTACTGGTACTCGTCGCTGTCCTCGGCGGGCCGGAAGTAGGGGGCCCGATCACCCTCGAGGAGTTCCTCGGGGATCTCCTCGGTGAGGTGGAGCCGCTCGCGCAGGGCCAACAACTCGGACTTTGTCATCTTCTTGATCTGGTGGGTGGCGTTGCGGGCCTCGAAGCCCTCGCCGAGGGTCCAGCCCTTGATCGTCTTGGCCAGGATGACCGTGGGTGCCTCGTTCTCCTCGGTGGCGGCCCGGAAGGCCGCGTAGACCTTCTGGTAGTCGTGGCCACCGCGGGGCAGGGCCTCGAGTTGCTCGTCGGAGAGGTGCTCGACCATCGCCCGGAGCCTCGGGTCGGGTCCGAAGAAGTTCTCGCGGATATAGGCGCCGGACTCGATGGCGAGGCGCTGGTACTCGCCGTCGACGGTGGTGTTGAACTTCTTGAGCAGGATCCCGTCGACGTCGGCGTGGATCAACTCGTCCCACTCGGATCCCCAAATCACCTTGACGACGTTCCAGCCGGCACCCCGGAAGACCCCCTCGAGTTCCTGGATGACCTGACTGTTGCCGCGCACCGGCCCGTCGAGGCGCTGCAGGTTGCAGTTGACGATCCAGATGAGGTTGCCGAGCCCGGAGCGCCCGGCGAGGGAGATGGCGCCGAGGGTCTCGGGCTCGTCGCACTCGCCGTCGCCGACGAAACAGAAGACGCGGTTGTCGACGGTCTCGTCGATGCGGCGATTCTGGAGGTACCTGTCGAACCTGGCGTGGTAGATCGAGTTGATCGGACCGAGCCCCATGGACACGGTCGGGAACTCCCAGAAGTCGGGCATGAGGCGGGGGTGCGGATAGCTCGAGAGTCCGCCGCCGCCGATCTCCATGCGGAAGCGGTCGAGGTGTGCTTCGTCGAGGCGGCGCTCGAGGAACGCCCGGGCATAGACGCCGGGGGCGGCGTGGCCCTGGTAGTAGACGTGGTCGCCGGGCTGGCCGTCGTCCTTGCCACGGAAGAACCAGTTGAAGCCGACTTCGTAGAGCGAGGCCGAGGAGGCGAAGGTGGAGAGGTGGCCGCCGATCCCGTCGGCGGTCTTGTTGGCGTTGATCACCATGGCGGCGGCGTTCCACCGGATGAACGCCCGGATGCGCCGTTCGATGAACTCGTCGCCCGGGAACCAGGGCTGGTCCTCGGTGGCGATGGTGTTGACGTAGGGGGTCCAGGTGGGCGGGGCGTTGCCGACGTTGAGTTCGCCGGCCCGCTCCATGAGCTTCGCCAGCATGAATCGGGCGCGGCTGCGTCCGGCCCGATCGACGAGGGCGTCGAACGAGTCCATCCACTCCTTGGTCTCCTCCGGATCGCCGTCCGGGAGCTGGTGGGTGAAGCCGTCGATCACCCTTTGATCATGCCAGTGTCCAAGCCCTTTGAGTGGACTCATGGGAAGGTTCCATGTGGCTAGGGTCGCCCTCCGTGACGCTGTTCGAACCCGATGACCTGAAGGACGCCGACTCGGCACTCGCCGGCGAGCCCACGACCGTCTACACCGATGGCGCCTGTTCCGGGAATCCGGGACCGGGGGGTTGGGCGTGGGTGGTGCCGGACGGTCCTTTCGCCGCCGGTTTCGAACCCGACACCACGAACCAGCGGATGGAGGTCACTGCCGCCCTCAAGGCATTGCAGGCTTTCGAGGGACCGGTACTCATCGTGAGCGACTCGACGTATGTCGTCCACTGCTTCCGGGACCACTGGTGGCGGAACTGGATTCGGCGCGGCTGGAAGAACAAGAACCGGCAGCCGATCGCCAACCGCGACCTTTGGGAAGTGCTCGTCGACCTGTACCGCGGACGCGACAACGTCGAGTTCCAGTGGGTGAAGGGACATTCGGGCGACCGTTGGAACGACGAGGCCGACCGCCTGGCGGTCGAAGCCCTGGCCCTCCGGTGTGACCTGACGGGTTGAGGAGTTCAGCTTCCGAACATTCCCAACCACTTCACGAGCGCTGCTCGCGGGGTGCCGGGGACGGCGATCGCGACGATGGCTCCGGCGCCGTCTCCGGGTTCGTCGCCCGTCCAGGGACCGGAGGCCGTGACGGACGTGCTGTCCCCGACCACCTGGACGACGGACCGGACATCGGGGGCTTCGGCGAAACGCACGATGCCCTTGGCCCGCACGACGCCCTTGGGGCGCGCCTGCTGCCAGAGTTCGAGGTTCGTCCGGGGCACGGGGTGCGCCAGGGGCAGCGAACAGGTGACGTGGTCGGCATGTGCGGCGTGGCCGACCGGCCGGTGGTCACCGGCGACCGGTTCCATCCCGAACAGCAGCGTTGGGTCGACGGGGGAGCGGAGCACCGCCGCCGTCGAGAGGTCGGCCAGTGAGCCCTCGGCAGCGCTTACGCCGTCGGAGTCGAGCAGGTCGGCGTGGGTGAGCAGCAGAAGGTCGGCGTCGGCGACCTGTCCGGCGACCGTCTGGCCGATGCGGGAGTCGATGAGCTGTTCCCGGATCCGGGAACCGTCGACCACGACGAGCACGCCGTCGGGGCTGAAGCCGGGGGTCTTCGCCCACTGTGCGACCTTCCCCGGTTCGCCGACGCCGCTCACCTCGACGACAACCCGGTCCAGGCGGCCGGCCATGGTCCGGACCCGGTCGAGGGCGTCAGCGAAACCGTCTGCCAGCGAACAGCACACGCAGCCGTTGGCGAGGGAGAGCACATCACCATCGTCTGCTGCGAGGAGTCCCTCGTCGATGCCGATTTCGCCGAAGTCGTTGACGAGCACGGCGATGCGTTGGCCCTGCGGGTCGGCCAGCAGAGCGTTGACGAGAGTGGTCTTGCCGGCGCCCAGGTATCCCCCGACCACCAGGAGGGGGAGGCGCTGTTGCCGGGTGTCCATGGGTGCAGTCTTGCGCGGGTCGGGGAGGATGGGCGCCGGGCGACTCAGTCGGCGGGGAAGAGCCTTCCTCCGAGCATGGTTCCCCAGACGGGGACGTCGCGGAGATCGACCGGGTCGATGGTGAAGGGGTCCTCCTCGAGGATTGCCAGGTCTGCGTGCTTGTGGGGCGAGATGCTTCCGACCTCGTCGTCCATCTTGAGTTGGTGGGCGGCACCCAGGGTGATGGCGTGGATCGCCTCGGCGACGCTGATGCGTTCCTCGGGGCCGAGCAGCACACCGGTGGCGGTGAGGCGGTTGACGGCCGCCCAGGCGACGTGGAGGGATCCGAGCGGGGTGACCGGCGCGTCGCTGTGCATCGACAGGGGAACGCCCAGGTCGAGTGCCGTTCGGGCCGAGTTCATGCGGGCCGCCCGATCGGGGCCGACGGTCGAGGATGCGTGCTGGTCACCCCAGAAGAACGTGTGGTTCGAGAACACGTTGGCGCACATGCCGAGTGCTGCGATCCGGCGGTACTGGTCGGGACTGGTGAGTTGACAGTGCTGGGCCGTGTGGCGGTGGTCGATCCTCGGTGTCTCGGCCAGCAGCGCCTCGACGGACTCGAGCCAGACGTCTACGGCCTCGTCGCCGTTGCAGTGGACGTGGATGAGGAGCCCGGCCTTGTGGTAGGGGCGCAGGATGTCGGTGACCTGTTCGGGTGGGACCAGCCAGAGGCCGTTGCGGCCGTCGAGGTAGTGGGGCGGGCGGAGGCGGGCGGTCCACCCCTGGATCGAACCGTCGATGACCAACTTGACGTGGCCGAACCGGAGCTTGCCGCTGGACATGTCCCTGCTGGCTGCGACAGCGGCTGCGGCCTGTTCGAGGGAATCCGTCGTCCCGGGCACAGGCATGTGGAACACCGAGAGGCGGGCGGGGAAGTCGTCGTGGTCGACCACCTTGCGGTACCGCTCGATTTCGGCGGCTTCGGTCGACTGCCGGTTGCCGAGGTCGGTGAGGGTCGTGGTGCCGGTGTAGCGGGCCTTGTGGCCGAAGTTCCAGAGGGATCCATCGGACTTCATGCGGCCCCAGAACTTGCGGAAGGCCGTCTCGGCGAGGGAGATCGCCGCCGGTTCCTGAAGCTCGCCGATAGGCCAACCGGAACCGTCCTTGGGGACGCCGTCGATGTCGGTATCGGCCGTGATGCCCTCGGCCTCCATGAGGGCGTTGTTGACCGTGGCCAGGTGGAGGCTGGCATGCATGACGAAGATCGGGCGACTGGTCGAGACCTGGTCGAGGTGCCTGGCGACGAGGCGCTCACCCGGGAAGTAGATGGGGTCGAGCCCCCAGGCGAGGAGCGGCTCGGTCGGGCCGGCGTTGTCGGCCATCACCGCTTCCGCCTCGCGGAGCCGATCGATGACGTCCTCGAGGGTCCGGCAGGCGGGCCACATTCTCCCGTCGGGGCCACGCCGGTCGAAGTAGCCGCAGTAGGTGTGGAGCCACATGCCGCCGGCCATTGCGTGGCAGTGCGCCTCGACGAATCCGGGCAACAGCGTGAACCGTTCGAGCGAGCCGTCGACGACGGCGCCGTCGATGGCAAGGAGTTCCTGTGTCGTTCCGACGGCGAGTATGCGCTTGTCGCGGACGGCGACCGCCTCGGCGGTGGGTCGGGAGGAATCGAGCGTGTGAACGGCGGCGGCAGGGTAGACGGTGGTCGGCGAAGAGGGCATCGCGGCAACCTACTGTCAGGGGAGGAGTGGCAAGGGTTCCACAGCCGGACGAAATGTCCTGTACGCGGGTCAGGCGTGGGCGTAAGGTCACCGTCACCGAAGAGAGGAGGTGGTCCATATCAACGGTGAACAACATGGGACCTCGGAGGTGGTCGGCCGCTAGGTCGAGTGATCCGCCCGGCGAATCCCCGCCGGCCACCCCTGAACACCGACCGCCGGAAGAAGGTCCCCTCCGGCAGACCAGGTCGGCTTCAGGCAGAGAAGCACAATTTCAATCAATCCCAGACGCGGGGGCGTGTTTGCGCACGTCCTCGTGTCGCGTTCGTGTCCGGAACACGTGCGGCCGGTTACCCTCCCCGACCATGAATCGTCCCACGGCCTTCGCCCACCACCGCTTCCTCGGTGACAAGCGCACCCAACAGGTCTACGACCTCGACGAGGTCACTGACGAGGACGCCCTCTCCGTGGTGCTCGACGAGTTGATGGCCAGCGACGCCTTCCTCTGCTTCGGACCCGACACCCTCGCCGAGGCCCGCAACCGCGGCTACAAGTTGCAGAAGGTCTAGGCCGGAGAACTGGACCCGGCTTGATCCTCGACCAACTCGGGAGCCTGTTCAGCGCCCTGGAGCGCTTCTACGACGAACAGGCGGCGCAGGCAGGACCGGCGATGCTGGCGCAGGTAGCCGGAGAACTGGGCAGGGTCACAGCCGGCGACATCACCGTTCCTGAGCCGGCACCCCTTCCGGCCACGCAGCTGCTTGAGCGGCTCGATCCGGGGGCCGATCCCGTGCTCGGAGAGTTCCTGGGGCTGGCCGGTGCGCTGCCCTGGACGCAGACGGCGGCGTACGCCGAGACGCTGTCATCCCATTTCCTCGACAACTACGGCTACGTGCGCTTGGTGGGACCGACCGCGGCGGCCCTGGTCGGCAGCACACGCGTGGCCGTTGGCGTGGGGGTGTGGGGCTCGGGGCTGTACTACCCCCGGCACGCCCATCCGTCCGAGGAGGCGTACCACGTGCTCGCCGGCGACGTGGGCTTCAGCGGCGTCGACGGTGTGCGCCGGGAACTGCACCCGGGAGACTGCGCCCACAACGGTCCTGATGAACCGCACGAACTGTGGTTTGGTGCACCCGGAGAGGATCCCGACCGGTCCCCGCCCTGCGTGCTGCTCTGGGCCTGGGTTGGCGAGATCGGCGTGGACGCGCGACTCGTGTAGCTGGAGGGGTTGCCTTCAGCCCCGTGTCTGTTCCCGAATCAGGTTGAGAGAGCTGCCGGCGTGGAACCAGAGGATCTGGTCGGAGGAGAACGTGTGGTTCGTGCCGATCGTCGTCGAAGAGCCGTCCTCATGGGAAATGACGACCTCGACGGGTGTGTCGGGGGCGAGGTCGACGAGGCCGTTGACGGAGATGCGATCCCGCTCACCGATCGCTTCGTAGTCGGCGGGGTCGGCAAACGTGAGGGGGAGCACGCCCTGCTTCTTGAGGTTGGTCTCGTGGATGCGGGCGAACGAGCGGGCGATCACGGCGCGGGCGCCCCGGAAGCGGGGCTCCATGGCGGCGTGCTCGCGTGAGGAGCCCTCGCCCATGTTCTCGTCGCCGATGACGACCCAGGCGATGCCGGCCTCGTGGTACCGCTTGGCGATTTCGGGATAGGGGCGTCGCTCGCCGTCGGTGATGTCGAGCCCGATGCCGACCTCGCCGCCGTGGGCGTTGACGGCGCCCATGTAGAGGTTGCCGGAGATGTTCTCGAGGTGGCCGCGGTAGCGCAGCCAGGGGCCGGCCATGGAGATGTGGTCAGTGGTGCACTTGCCCTGGGCCTTGACCAGTACGGGCAGGTCGGCGAGGTCCTCGCCGTCCCATGCTGGAAAGGGGGTGAGTTGCTGTAGGCGCTCGCTGGTGGGCGACACGACGACCGCGATGCCGCTGCCGTCTTCGGGCGGGGCCAGGAAGGTGTCAGCACCCGGGTCGAAGCCCTGCGCCGGAAGTTCCTCGCCGGCGCCGACGCTGAGACGGACCTCCTCGCCGGCGTCGTTGAGGAGCGTGTCGTTGGCCGGGTCGAAGTCGAGGCGGCCGGCCAGCGTGAGGGCGATGACCGTCTCGGGGGACGTCACGAAGGCGTGAGTCGTGGCGTAGCCGTCGTTGCGCTTCGGGAAGTTGCGGTTGTAGCTGGTGACGATCGAGTTGGGGACGCCGTCCTCGACGTCCTGGCGGTCCCACTGGCCGATGCACGGCCCGCAGGCGTTGGCCAGCACGGTGGCACCCAGTGCCTCGAAGTCGGCCAGCAGGCCGTCGCGCTCGATGGTGGCCCGTACCTGCTCGGAGCCGGGGGTGACCAGCAGGGGTACCTTGCAGGAGATGCCCTTGGCGATGGCGTCACGGGCGATTCCGGCGGCCCGGGTGATGTCCTCGTAGGAGGAGTTGGTGCAGGACCCGATGAGGCCGGCGCTGACCTCGAGCGGCCAGCCGTTGGCCCGGGCCTCGTCGCCCAGGTCGGCGACAGGGCGGGCCAGGTCGGGGGTGTGGGGGCCGTTGATGTGCGGCGACAGGGTGGAGAGGTCGATCTCGATGACCTGGTCGAAGTAGGCGCCGGGGTCGGCCTCGACCTCGTCGTCGGCCCGCAGGTGGTGGGCCACAGCGTCGGCGGCGTCGGCGACGGCCTCGCGGCCGGTGGCCTTGAGGTAGCGGCCGACGGCATCGTCATAGGCGAACAGCGACGTGGTGGCGCCGATCTCGGCGCCCATGTTGCAGATGGTGCCCTTGCCGGTGGCGGACAGGCTGCGTGCGCCGGACCCGAAGTACTCGACGATGGCGCCGGTGCCGCCCTTCACGGTGAGGATCTGGGCGACCTTGAGGATGACGTCCTTCGGGGCGGCCCAGCCGCTCAGTTCGCCGGTCAGGTGGACGCCGATGAGCCGGGGCCACCTGAAGTTCCACGGGAAGCCGGTCATGATGTCGACGGCGTCGGCGCCGCCCACGCCGATGGCGACCATGCCGAGGCCGCCGGCGTTCGGAGTGTGGCTGTCGGTGCCGATCATCATCCCGCCGGGGAAGGCGTACTGCTCGAGCACGACCTGGTGGATGATGCCCGAGCCGGGCTTCCAGAAGCCGGCGCCGTAGCGGGCACACACGGACTCGAGGAAGTCGTAGACCTCGGCGTTTCCGTCGACGGCCGCCTGGAGGTCGAGCTTGGCGTCGTCGCGTGCCTGGATGAGGTGGTCGCAGTGCGTGGTGGTGGGGACCTGTACCTCGTCGAGGCCGGCGGTCATGAATTGCAGCCAAGTCATCTGGGCGGTGGCGTCCTGCAGGGCCACGCGATCGGGCCGCATGTCGACGTACGACTCGCCGCGTTCGAGGTCGGTGTTCGCCGGGTCGTCGAGGTGGTTGACGAGCACCTTTTCGGCCAACGTCAGTGCCCGTCCGAAGTGGGCCCGACCGGCGGCGACCCGCTCGTCGAGCGTGGCGTAGACGCCCTGGATGAGGTCGATCGGAGTGCTGGCGGCGACGGGCATCAGGTTGAAGGAACTCCTGCGTGGGACGGATGGACGGGACCAGGAGGCCGGGTTCGGGCTACCGGTGCCCCGAACCCGAGGCTACCGACTGGGACCAGCGTCCGGAGGGTCACAACTCCGGCCAGTGGCGCCTGTTTCGCTTCGCTCGGCGGTCGCGGTCGCCCAGCGCCCAGACGCGGCGCCAGGCGCCGATGTCGGGGCCGGTGAGGTCCGGCGACGTGCCGGCGTGTGCCCGCACCCTGGCTTGCCACCAGTCGGAGGTGGCTTCGTCCGCCAGCACCGCTACCGCAGCTTCCAGGCGGGCGGCGAATGCCCGTGAGTTCTCGTCCTCGCCGGGCTGCAGTGGGTCGCCGAACGTGACCGTGGTGCGCGACGGCTGTGGCAACTTTTTCCCCTTGCGCAGGATCCGTCCCGTGCCCTGCAGGTGGACCGGCACAACCGGGACATTGCACCGGATTGCCAGGTAGGCGGCGCCTCCCCGGAACGGCTGACCCCACCCGTCGGGGCTGCGGCCCCCCTCGGGGAAGATCAGCAGGCTCCATCCGTCGCCGATGAGGTCCGCGGCGAGCGACGCCGACTGGCGCCCGACCTTGGTGCGTTCGATCGGGATGGCGCCAATGCCGAGGGCGGCGATCGAGCCGCCGATCCGGGTGCGGAAGAAGTAGTCGGCGGCGGCCCCGATCACCAGTCGGTGTCGCCACGGCTCGGGCACCGTGGTGAGCATCAGCGGTGTGTCGGCGTGGCTGTGGTGGTTGGCGGCGAAGATCACCGGGCCGTCGAGGCGGTCGAGGCGGTCGAGTCCCTTGACGGCCGGGGAGGCGACAAGTGACATGACCGGTCGCATCACGCCCTCGACCAGCGCCAGGCGGGCCACCCGTGCTGGCTGTGAGCGAGCCCAGTCGGTGTCGAAGTCGGTCCCCGTGTGCCGCACGGGAGGCGGTGGCTCCACGCCGTTCGGCACCGGGGTGGCACGCAGTGGGAAGCTCAGTCGGGCCACCCGGGCTCTGGCCTTCGCCACCTGTAGTCGGACGTGGTTCACGCGCTCACCACGTCCCGTACCGCCACCCTCACGTCACGTCCGCCATCAGGATTGGTGGGTTCTTGAGGTGGGTGATGGTCGGCTGTGGCCCGACCACGTCGGTCGACATCTCGAGGGCATCCTGCAGGGTTGATGCCGGCTGGAATCCCATGCGCCGCACGGCAGCGGTGTCGCCGCCGACGACGATCACCCTCCCGAGGTGTTGCAGGGCGTGCGCCCCCCAGTACCACATGTAGAAGGGGTGGGCTCCGTGGTAGGCGTACGAGGTGCGGTACAGGTGCTTGTACCACTCGTCCTCGGCGAACTGCTTCTCCCACTTCTTCTCGATCTCGGCCGGGTCGGTGGTGTCGGCCAGGACCTGTTCGAAGAAGTCGATGTAGCTGGGGTGGTGGACGGGGTGGAACTCCCACGGCGTCGGGTGCCCCATGATCAGCACGCCACCCTCCCGCACCAGCGGCTTCCCCCGGTACAGGTTGAAGAAGTAGCCCAGCCCCAGGCACATCACGAGGATCGGATTCATGATCGAGTTGACGTTGTAGGGGCAGATGTAGGGGAGCCCCATGGTGAGCACGTCGGTCTGTCCCTCGACGGGCACGAGCTGCTGCTTGTAGACGTTCGCCGTCGTTACTTCGTGGACGGCCTCGACCTCGCCGGCCTGCACCGAGGTGAGTTCATAGGGCGCCAGCCACGACGAGAACACCTTGCGCTTCGCTGCCGAAGGCATGAGCTTGAGGCCCTGCTGCATGGCGAGGAATCCCGCCCGGTCCTTCGGCGACCACTCCCACTCGCGCTTCTGGAGCACCGACATCGGACCCTCGCGGCCGAACGTGTTGTTGTTGACCGTGGTCTCAATCTGGAAGATCTTCACGTCGGCGTCGCGCAGCACCTTGCCCATCCGCCAGTTGGAGGCGTGCAGCGCCGAGTTCTCCCGATCCATGAATGAACGGGAGTTGAGCATGGTGTGGACGTTGTGGTGGTGGCGCAGGCCGGTGTAGCCAGACAGGCCGGTGGCGGTGCTCTTGTGGCCGCCGTCCATGGCCACGAGGTTGATGTTGACGTAGACGACGAGGTCGCTCTCGGCAGCCCGCTTGCTGAACTGCACGTCCTCGCCGTGGGGGGTCTGGCCGAGCACCACCATGCCGTCGGGGTCCTCGGCGTCGTGGTTGTAGAGGCGGCCAGAAGGGGCGAAGGCGTCGTAGACGCGGTCGCCGACGGCATGGCGCAACTCGTCCTCGGTCATCCGCCGGTGGATGGCCAGCGCAGCGATGAGGTGCACGTCGTCGACGCCGGCCTCTGCGGCCAGGTCGAGGACAGCCTCGATGACCCGTTGACGGATGTCGGGCCGGCGCATCGGCGGCAGGGGCAACGAGATGTCGTCGAAGGCGATGGTGAGCTTCATGCCGGAATGCAGCAGTGCCGGGAGGGGTTCGGAGTCGCCCAGCGGGTTGAGGAGTGCGCTGCGGATGGCGCCGTCGGGGTCGGCGAGCCCCTCGAGCGGCTCGGCCGGGTAGATCACCCGGGTGCGATCGGCAGGCAACTTCTCGAGCCGGAATCCCTCGCCGTGGTGGAACAGGACCGGTGGGCTGCTGCGGTCGACGTCGAGGACGAAGCCGGGTCGGGGGGCGAGGTGGCCGTTGCTCACTTGCTCATCTCCATGAGGGTTTCTCGTTCCTTTTCATCGCGCAGGTCGAAGGCCACCTTGACGGCTCCTCGTCGACCGGCGGCTGCGGCGTGTTCGAGTGCATCGCGGTAGCGGTGCAGGGGATAGGTCGCCGACACGAGGCGGCCCAGTTCGGCGGCCCGGACAAGTCCGGCGGCCAGGTCGAAGGTCCGGGCGGTGGAGCCGTCCGGGAGGGTCTCGGTGCCGTAGGTGTAGGCGCCGACCAGTTCGATCTCACGGTGCCACAGCGGCGTCAGTTCGAGGCTCACGGAGGCGGGCATGCCGACGAGCACGATGCGTCCCCGTGGGCGGGTGATCGCCATGGCGTCGGTGAGGCTGGCCGAGGAGCCCACGCAGTCGACGACCACGTCGGTGCCTCCGCTGAGCCGGTCGACGGCGCCGTCGTCGCCGGCGATGCTGACGGCCCGGCTACCGGTGGCCCGCCGTACCGCACGGCGGATGCCGTCGGGCTCGACGACCAGGTCGGCGCCGAGTTCTGCGGCGAGGCGTCGTTGGCTGGGGTAGCGGGCGGTCGCCACGACGGTCCGAGGCTTGGCGAAGGTGCGGAGGGCGGCGATCGTGAGCAGGCCGAGGGTGCCGGCGCCCAGCACCGTGACGATGGCGCCGTCGGGAACGTCGGCGACGAGGGCGGCGTGGACGGCGCAGGCCGTGGGCTCGACCATCACGGCCGACTCGTCGCTGAACGATCCGTCGACGGGGTGGAGTTGGCTGGGGTGGGCCGAGAAGGCGGTCGCCCATCCACCGCCCGTGTCGTGGCAGGAGCCGGTCTGGATGCCCGGCTCGAGGTCTCCGAACGTCGTGTTCTCGCAGTTTCCGAGTTGGCCGGTGGCGCACGGGTCGCATGTGGGGTCGAGGTTGCGGCTGACGCAGCCCAGGACCGGCTCGAGCACCACCCGGGTGCCGTCGTCGAGGTCGCCCACGACCTCGTGGCCCGGTACGAACGGGAACGAGACGAACGGTTCGAAGTAGCGGGCCGAGCGGCCGTCGATGGTGGCGAGGTCCGATCCACAGATGCCCGACAGGCGGGGTCGGACCCGCACCCAGTCGGGGCCGGGAGCGGTTGGCGGGTCGAGGTCAGCGAGGTGTAGCGGCCCGACGGAGGCGCCACGGCCCGGCGTGAGGCTGCCGGCCAGGCGCGCCGCGGCGAATCGGGGAACGTTGCGGCGGAACTCCAGGGCCTTCATCGGACGGCCGTCCGTGGGGGAGCGATGGGCAGCAGGCGCCGGGTCATGCCGGGCGACTTGCGGAAGTCCTCGACCAGCCAACCGCGCTTGCGGGCGATGGAGGCGAGGCGGGTCTCGGGATTCACGGCGACGGGGAAGCCGACTGCCTCGAGCATCGGGAGGTCGCTGGCCGAGTCGGCGTAGGCAATCGACTCGCGAAGATCGCAGCCGTGTTCTTCGGCGAGGTCTACGAGCGCCTGGTAGCGGGCCTCGCCGGTGGGGGGCACGGAGGTGAGCTGCCCGTCGTAGGTGCCGTCCTTGGTGCCGAGCCGGGCACACACCACGTCGTCGAAGAGGGGCCGTAGTGGCTCGACCACGAAGTCGAGGGCGCCGGTGATGAGGACGGTGCGGTGCCCGAGCGCCCGGTGCTCGCGCACCCGTCGGATGGCAGCGGGGAACGACTTGGCGAGGAGCAGTTCGTTGACGTGCTCGAGGGCGTCTTCGGCGATCTGGTCAACCGGGGCGCCGTCATAGCGCCGATAGAAGTGGCGAAGGAAGTCGCTGCGGTCCCGGCGGTCGAGGGCCAGCAGGCGGGGGGCCTCGGCGATGGTCTTCATCACGAAGCGGGCCCGGTCGCGGGTATCGAGGTGGCGGCTCGCCAGCCACGAGTATGAGGCCACGACGTTCGAGGCGATGAGGGTGTTCTCGAGGTCGAAGGCGGCAAGTTGGCGGTCGGGGGAGAGGACCTGGGTGCGCAGCCTTTCGGAGCGACTCTGGCCGCCCCGGGTCGGTGGGCGCGTCGGCGCACGGGCGGCCTTGACCACTGACGGGAGGTGCACCTCAGGCACGTAGCGGTCCCAGTCGATGGTGCGGGGGTCGAAGCAGAATGTGGCCCGGTCGTCGTCGTCGAGTTGGTCCCAAAGGGTGATCAGGCGGTCCAGGCCGTAGACCGCCTCGCATTCCGCATAGGCGCCGTAGAGGTCGACGTAGCCCATGGCCCGGTCGATGAGTTCGCGCCTCTCCTCGAGCCGGGCGGAGGTCATGGCGTGGCGCCCCCGCACGGGGAGCATGTCGAAGGCCTTGTGTGCCCGGTCGAGCATGGAGCCGGCCCGTTCGAGTTGCTGCTTGACCCTTCCCCGGCCGGGGAACGACCACTGGGGCACGGAGATGGGCTGGCCGTGTTCGTCGTAGATGGGGTGTTCGGTGAACCACTCCCGCACCAGGTCGACGAGCTTTCCGTAGCGGAGGGGGTTCTCCGCACCCGAGGCGACCTGGACGATGTCGCCACCAGGGGGTGCGTCTGGGTCGGGGCCGCGGGCGGCGACGGCGCAGATGGCGGCGACGACGAAGTCGACCGGGATGACGTCGACGGTGCCCTCGGGTACGCCCGGGAACTCCTTGAGGAGGCCGCGGGCGTACGAGATGATGACCGGCTCGGCCATTCGGAAGCCGCGGATCCAGCCCGGCACGGGCTCGGCGAAGGACGACTCGATGATTGAGGGGCGCACGATGCTGACGGGAACGTCGCCTGACGATTCGGTCAGGGCGACCTCGCCGAGGGCCTTCGTGTAGGCGTAGGCGTCGGGGAAGCCCAGCGAGGAGGCCCGGGAGCGGCCGGCCTCCGCCATGCGGTCCTCCACCCAGCGGGTGCGGAGCTGTTCGGTCTTGGCGGCCAGGGCGGGGGTGCCGGCGGCGCCGAGTTCCTTGTGGGCGGCCTCTCGGAATTCCGCCAACTTCTCGGGGGAGCGGCTGGCGTTCTCGGTCTCTGCTCGAATGCGTCTGGCGCTGTCGACCTCGGAACGCCAGTCGACGTCGACGAAGAAGGGGCCCTGGTTGACGGGCTCCTCAGGTGCGGCGCCCCGGCGGCTTCCGGCCACGTAGCAGGTCGAGACGGCGACGAGGTGGGGGACGACGCCGAGGCTCTGGAGGGTCTCGACGACGCGGACGGAGCCGAGCAGGTTGATCTCGACGGCCTGGTCGAGTGGCGAGTCGAAGCTGACGACCGCCGCCGAGTGGATGAAGAGGTCGCAGGTGGCGAGGGCGGAGCGGCCCTCTTCGTCGAGGCCGAGGCCGTTGTTGGTGACGTCGCCGGCGACTGCGGTGATTCTCCGGGCGGTCATCTCCTCGAAGGCGTCCTTGCCGAGTTCGGCGCGGAGGCGGTCGAAGGCGTCGTTGTGGAGGATGTCACGGCTGACGCGCCGTTCGGCGCCTCGACGCCCGGGCCGGACGATGAGGACGAGCTCGCAGTCAGGGACGGTGCGGAGGAGTCGTTCGACGAGGGCGGTGCCGAGGAAGCCAGTGCTTCCGGTGATGGCGATGCGGCGTCTGGCCAGCGATTCGGCGATCATGGCCCTCTTTCTACCAGATGGTCAGGGTACTTACCAGATGGTCAGGATAAGTAGTAATGTGCAGGCATGCCTGAGGCGACGACGATCCGGGACACGGTGCGCGACACGGTGCGCGGGGTCACCCGGTCCTCGGGCAGGGGCGCAGAGACCCGGGACCGCATTCTCGACGCCGCCCTCTCGTCATTCGGCACGATCGGCTACGACGGCACGTCGCTCGACGACCTGGCCAACGGCCTCGGCATCCGCAAGCAGACGATCCTCTACCACTTCGTCAGCAAGCGGGGCCTGCTCGGTGCAGTCGTGGATCGCAGCGCCGCCGACCTGAACGCCGCCCTGCTCGAGGTGCTCGACGGCGAGGCCACCGACTGGGAACGGGTGGAGGCGCTGGTGCGCTCCGTCTTCCGGGTGGCACTCGAGCAGCCGCTGCTGATGGGCCTTCTGCGCGAGGTGTCGCGACCCGGCTCACCGGCGGCACCCCGACTCAAGGGCGCCATGGGGCCGCTGATGGATCGGGCGCAGGCCTGGATGGAGCGGGAGATGGACGCCGGCAGGATGCGACGTACCGACGCCCAACTGGTGCTGATCAGCGCCTACTCGACGGTGGTGGGCCTGGCGACCGAGATCGAGGTGCTGCGCGCCGCCGGCCTCGAGCCGACGATGCGCACCGTGGCGACCCGTCGCCGCGAACTGCTGCGGTTCCTGCGCGCCTCCCTCGACCCCCAGCGCTGAGGCGGGGCGGGGTTCCTCAGCGGCGGGTGTTGCGGCGGCGGCGGGCGTGGCGTTCGACGGCGAGGTCGACCAGGCGGTCGACGAGTGCCGGGTAGGTCAGGCCCGCCTTCTGCCAGAGCCGTGGATACATCGAGATGGGCGTGAAGCCCGGGATCGTGTTGACCTCGTTGAGCACCGGGCCCCGGCCGTCGTCGGCGAGGAAGAAATCGACCCGGGCCATCCCGGAGCAGCGCAGGGCCAGGAACGCCCGTGCGGCCAGTTCCTGGAACAGGACGACTGTCTCTGGTTCGAGGTCTGGATCGTCGAGCAACTCGGCGGCGTCGGTCTCGTATTTGTCGGCGTAGTCGTAGAAATCGGCGCCGGGACGGATTTCGCCGGGCCCCGATACCTGCGGCACCCGGTCGCCCAACACCGCCAGTTCGATCTCGCGGCCGGTGATCGCCTCCTCGACGATGATCCACTCGTCGTAGGCGGCAGCGGCATTCAGGGCCACCTCGAGGGTGGCGGCATCGGTGGCCTTCGACACCCCGATCGAGGATCCCAGGTTGGCGGGCTTCACGAACACCGTCGGGCCCAGGTCGCTGAGCAGGGAGTCGAGCAGGGCGGCAAGGGTGTCGGTGCCCGGGGCGCCGAGGTCGTCGGCGTGGAGGCCCCGGTAGCGGGCCTGGGGCAGGCCGTGCTGGGCCAGTACTTCCTTGGTGACCAATTTGTCCATCGCCAGCGACGAGCCCAGCACGCCGGCACCCACATAGGGCACGTCGGCCAACTCGAGCAGGCCCTGGACCGTGCCGTCCTCTCCCAGGGGGCCGTGCAGCAGGGGGAACACGACCACGGGTCCGGCGGCTGACAGCTCGGCGAGGCAGGGGAGCGGGTCCCAGGCGGGCCCGGTCGGGTCGAGTGCATCGGGGAGGTCGCCGGCAGCGTGGGCGGCAGCAGCGGCCTCGGCCAGCGACCAGCGACCGTCGGTGTCGATGCCCACCGGGACCACGTCGTAGCGGCCGGCGTCGATGGCTGCCAGCACGTGGCGGGCCGACACGCACGAGACATCGTGTTCGGCGCTGCGTCCACCGAACAGGAGGACGAACGTGCGCCGGTCTGTGGCGTCGGCGGTGGGGGAGGCCATGGGCAGATGGTACGGCCGGTCCGCTTCGGCGGGGTGGCACCTCCGGTGGGTCCCGGGCTGGGAGAATCAATCCATGCGCTTCCGGGCCTCGCAGGTGGCCACCGCCGTGGGCGGCGAACTGGTCGGTGACGACGTCTGGCTCGACGGCGCCACCCAGGACTCACGTACGGTCACGCCGGGCTGCCTGTTCGTTCCGATCGTCGCCGAACGCGACGGCCACGAGTTCATCGCGGCGGCCCTCGATGCTGGTGCCGCCGGCTACCTGACGGACAACGGCACGCTCGGGGGAGGTGCTGCAGCGACGGCGATCCGGGTAGGCGACACGGGCGCTGCACTGCTGGCCCTGGGCTCTGTGGCTCGCAGTTCGCTTGACGGGCCGGTGGTCGGCATCACCGGCTCGGTCGGCAAGACCTCGGTCAAGGACCTGGCCCGGGCGGTGCTCGCCCGGCGGGGGCCGGTACACGCCAGCCACCGTTCGTTCAACAACGAGATCGGCGTGCCGCTGACGCTCCTCGGCTCTCCGGAAACTGCGGCGGTCGTGGTCGAGCTCGGCGCCCGCCATGTCGGCGACATCGCCGCACTCTGCGAGGTGGCCCGACCGGACATCGGCGTGCTGACCACTGTGGCCGTCGCCCATACCGGCGAGTTCGGCTCGCTCGAGGCCGTGGCGCGCACCAAGGGTGAGCTGTTCGATGCCCTGCCTCCCGACGGCTGTGCGGTGCTCAACGCCGATGTGACTGAGGTCGTGGCGCAGGCGTACCGCTCACGCTCCCAGGTCCTCACATTCGGTGACACCGGCGAGGTCCGCGCCCGGGACATCGTGCTCGACGACGACCTGCGGGCTTCGTTCCGCCTGGAGTCGCCATGGGGCCGGACAGAGGTGCGGCTGTCGGTCCACGGGGCGCACATGGTCCCCAACGCCCTGGCTGCTGCGGCCGTGGGCCTGGTGCTCGACATGCCCCTCGCCGACGTGGCGGCAGGCCTCGCCGAGGGAGTCGCCTCACCGTGGCGCATGGAGCTGGGCACGGCGCCGTCGGGCCTGCGGGTGCTCAACGACGCCTACAACGCCAACCCGGCCTCGACGGCAGCGGCGCTCGAATCCCTGGCCGCCCTCCCGGTGGTCGGACGGCGCGTCGCGGTGCTGGGACTGATGGCCGAACTGGGCGATCGGGCTGCCGACGAACACCTGGCCATCGCACAGCGGGTCGCCGACCTCGGCCTCGAGTTGGTGGCCGTCGGCACGGACCTCTACGGCGTCGAGTCGCTGGCGGACCTCGACGCCGCATACGGCGCACTCGACCTCGCAGTCGATGACGCCGTGCTGGTCAAGGGCAGCCGGGTGGCCGGCCTCGAGGTGCTCGCCGAGTTACTGCTCGAGGGCTGATTCGGGCGACCGCTGCTCAGCGGGGGTCGAAGGGGAGTTCGGTTGGCGCCAGCGGGGTGTTCGACTGGTTCCAGTCCGCCAACTGCTCGGCGTCGCACACCCGGCAGAGGTGCACGACCTGCATCGACTGGATCGACAGTTGCGTGCCCCGCGACTTGTCGACGATCGAGCGCAGGGCGGTCCGTACGTCCTCGGATCCGCAGGTGGGGCAGCGGGGAGTGAGGTCCCGGTCCCACACCAGTCCGCAGGCGCCGCACGTGACGGTGATGGCCTCGTTGCCCGGGTCACCCCGCCGGTCGCCTGTCAGGTCCTCGTCCTCCCCGCAGCCCGGGCAATCGATCACGCTCACCGGCCCCACGGTAGCGACGGTCCTCTTCCTGTCGTGGTCCTAGGGTGATCGGGTGCCGTCCGGCCCCGACCACTACCGCACCCTCGGCGTGTCGAAGGACGCCTTGGCCGGCGAGATCCGTGCCGCCCATCGGGCCCTGGCCCGGCGCCACCACCCTGACCTGGTGGCGGACCCGGCCGACCGGGATCGGGCCGAGCGTCGCATGGCGACCATCAATGGGGCGTGGCACGTGCTCGGTGATCCGGTGCGTCGGGCCGAGTACGACGAGTTGCGCCGCCCGCCTGTTCCGCGACCACAGTCGGCACCGGAGTACCGCTCCGACGCCTTCCAGGGCGTTGCCGTCTCGCCGGCTGTCGGCTGCGCCCTGCGTATCGGCCCGGTCGTTCTCGCTGTCGGACTCCTGTTCGCCATCCTGATCGTCACGGCCCTGATGACGGGCGACGGCAACCGGCCGCCAGCCTTCCAGGTCGGACAGTGCGTGCACCTCCACGACGACGGCATGGAGGTGGTCCCGTGCATCACCGACTCGTCGGTCATCGTGGCCCGCGGCGTGGCCGGCACGTCCTGTCCGATGGGGGCGATCGCCGTGGTGCTGCCCACCCGAACCGAGCAGGTCTGCGTGGCGCCTTCCGTCGGTTGAGGTGTCTGGGATCCGACGGATCAGGAGACGGTGAGTTGGCACTTCATTCCGGCTTCGAGGTGCCCGGGATTTCAATGCCCTCGCTGTACTCGTCCAAAGTGCTGATCACGTTCCCCGCCGTCTTCCTCGGGAGGGACCGAGATGTCGGGGCCAGTTCGCCCCGGCCGGCTATCGGTCGGCCGCGCTGTACGGAAGCCAGCGGCCGGCTTCGAAGTCGTAGAGCTTGCAGGTCCGGGTGTTTTCGACGAACTCCCGGATGCGTAGCTTGCGGTCGATCGTGCGCTCGGGGAACGCCTCCTTGATGGCCTGAGCCGCTTTGGGGAGGTGGTAGCAGGGGATGCGCATGTCCACGTGGTGGGGGGTGTGGATGAAGATCCAGTGGAAGAAGAAGTCCATCACCCGGGGGATCCGCAGGATGGTGGTGCCATCGAGTTGTCCCTGCACCTTGGTCCATTCCCTGCGCGTGTACCAGCGGATCTCGGGAGAGATGTGGTGCAGGTAGACCGTCCAGCCGATGAGGAACGTGAACAGCAGGAACGGGATCACGAGCAGCTTGGTGATCATCCAGGCTGCCCCCGGGACGTCGCCCGAGCCCAGGCCGCCAAGGAATCCGGCACCGGTGGTCGCAGCCAGTAGTGCCAGGTAGAGCATGATGCGGTCGCGTCGGATGGCGGCTACCCACTTGGCCGGCGGTTCCCGATAGCGGATCATCTTGTTCCACCACACTTCGCGCAGGTAGTAGGGCAGCGGCCCCAGGGCCGACCATTCGACGCGGTGGCGCAGTCGTCCCAGGGAACCCAGGGCCTGGTACTGCTCGACGGTGACCGGATGCCACACGAAGTCCATGCCCTGTCGGACGGTGTGTCCGTGGTGGATGCGGTTGTGGCCGAGCACCCAGGCCTCGTAGATGTGGAACGACGGGATCAGGAGCAGGTGTCCGATCACCGAGTTGAGGCGGTTGTCGTCGGTGAGGACCCCGTGGGCGGCATCGTGGCCCAGCACGAACAACGCTGCGACCGTGAGGCCGGCCAGCATCAGCAGCGGCAGGGTGATCCACCAGGCCGGGCTCAACACCAGGCCCGTGAGCACGAGTGCGTACAGGAGGAGGTCGCGGCCGACCAGGTAGAGGCCCCGAGCGGTGGACCGCTGCCGACAGGACGCCGGTACGACGTCAATGACCTCTTTGAGGGTCAGGGCTGGTACTTCCTGCGTCTGTGGCATTGGCCTCGGGTGGAGGTGGATGGCGGGGGGCGTTCGACTGCCGGCTCCAACGATATGGCAATTCGGTCGGGGGGAGACGACGGGCTGCAGGGTCGAGGTGTGGCCGATCGCACGCGTTGCGGGCTTGACCGTCCCGCTGGAGACCCGTTGGCTCCCTGTGGCACACTCCTTGGTCTATCGGATGTCGTGGTTTGGCGTCCGGCCGCAGAGCACGGACAGAGGTGTCCGGCAGAACGGGGGACGACCGGTGGCCGAGCAGTACTTCCTGGGGACCAAGACATCAGAGCGCTACCCGCTCTGGACGCGGGCCAACGTCGGCGAGGTGTTCCCCGACCCGGTGGCCATGAGTTCGTTCGACTTCGCCTTCTGCAACGCCGACGGGATCCGCATGTCCGAACTGGGGTGGCGTGACGCCTATGCGCGGATCGGTGCGTTCACCGAGGACGAGTTCGATCCCGACAACACGGTGATCCTCGGCGTCTTCGGCGGCTACGCCTACCTGAACGCCTCCGTGATGCGCATCTTCGGTGAGCGGGCTCCCGGCTTGTCCGCTGCGGCCATCGATGCACAGTTCTTCGGGGCCCAGCCCGGCATTCCCGACTACGAGCCCCACCCCGATGACGCCAGCCCGGAGGCCGAGGCGCGCATCGGGGCCACCTTCGGCTGGGTGCTCACCACCGACGGCCTGCCCGAGGTGCTGGCCGATGAGGAGATGGTTGATGCACTGCGGGCCGACCGTCCGGACTTCGGGGCAATGGGGGACGTAGAACTCCTGGACTGGGCCGAACAGATCCTGGATGGACACTTCCGGCACCTGTTCAGCCAACACCTGTACGTCACCTCGCTGGCCACGCTCCCGGCAGGGATAGTCACCGAGGTCTGTGCGGCATTGGGTCGGCCACAGGATGCCCTCAAGTTGCTGGCGGGCCTGGGAGACGTGGCGTCGGCGGCACCGTCCCTGGTCATGTGGGACCTGGGCCGGCGGGTTGCAGCTGGTGACTCCCTTACGGAGACTTTCGACGCGGGCCTCGACGGACTCGAGGGTCGCCTGCGTGCACTGGACGACGAAGGTGCGAGAGGGTTCCTCGAGGCCTTCGACGAGTTCCTCTACGCCTACGGCTGCCGGGGGCCCAACGAATGGGAGACCAGTTGTCCGACCTGGGAGACCGAACCGAACCTGGCCCTGGCGGCCATCGACCGGATGCGCCTCTCGCCGGAGAGTGCGGACCCCTTCGGTCGCCAGGCAGGGATGGCCGCCGAACGTGAGCGTCTCGGTGCCGAGATGGTCGAGATGCTGGTCGCTGATCCCGAGACCCAGGGACAGTTCGGGGCGGCACTCGGGTCGGCAGGGGTCTTCATGCCGGGCAGGGAGCGCACCAAGACCAACTGCATCAAGCTCGTCCACGAGGCGCGTATGGCCTATCTGGAGTTCGGCCGTCGCATGGTTGAGAAGGGGGTGTTCCCCAAGGTGACCAGCTTCGCCATGGTGACGTTCGCCGAAGGTCGAGAACTGCTCGACGATCCCACCGGCTGGCGTGAGGTGATCGAAGAGCGCCAGGCGGTCTTCGACGAGGTCCGGGAACTCCAGGAGCCGTTCGTTGTGGTCGGCGATCCGCCGCCGCTCTCCACGTGGCCGCGCCGCGATGCCATCCAGGTCGATCCTTTGGGGGTCGGCGAGTCCATCCAGGGTTTGCCCGGCTGTCCGGGCGTGTCGCAGGGACGGGCCCGGGTGATCCTCGACAGCCACGACCCGACGGACCTCGAGCCCGGCGACGTCCTCGTGGCGCCGCTGACAGACCCGTCGTGGACGCCGTTGTTCGTGCCGGCCGCCGGCGTGGTCGTCGACGTGGGAGCCCCGCTCAGCCACGCCATCATCGTGAGCCGCGAGTTGGGCATTCCGTGCGTGGTGTCGGCCACGGACGCCACCAAGCGGATCCCCGACGGGGCACTGCTCGAGGTGAACGGCGAGACCGGGGTCGTAACGGTCCTCGAGGCGTAGCCGCCCTGCTCCCGGACGTCTCGGCGAGGTGCAACTGGTGGCTGAGCCGGGGGTACCCTCCTCGCCCGACG
>Ga0206681_10000090_pt1 | contig 57968 bp, 52 predicted proteins | sample M150012015metaG_FD_161048 | JGI IMG/M metagenome (GOLD analysis project Ga0206681, IMG submission 161048) | Ammonia-oxidizing marine archaeal communities from Monterey Bay, California, United States - M1 500m 12015 | ecosystem: Environmental > Aquatic > Marine > Intertidal zone | place: USA... | reverse complement strand
GTCTACCAGAATCGGCCCGTCGGCCAGGAGGGCCTGGCCGCCCAAACCGGTTCCGCACCCCACATCTAACACGGGTTGGTGGTCTCGCCCGCCCAAGGCCAACAACTCAGCGGCCACCATAAACGGGTACTGATACCCGTTGCGTTCCACGAAAGTTTCGTAAGTGCTGGCCCAACGAGCGTAAAGTTCTACGTTGTCTTGCGGCGTCTCTACGGCATACGCCTCATCAAGATCAAAATCTTCCGACTGAGTCATGGAGTTCCTTTCGGTTGCAACCTACCAAAAGTTCGTTACACAGGGACAGTCCTCATGTAACGGACTTTAGACAAGAGGGACTGTGTGATGTGGCCTCAGAGGCGGGTTAGTGTGAGGGAGTGAGCGAATCTGTGGTGTCGCGGTGAAGTTTTGCTGCGTGACGGTTTAGACCAACTAATTCGGCTTTGATTCCACGCTGGGCAAACTTGGCCACTACGGCATCGATAGCCACAATGGCTGAGGTATCCCAAATACGGGCCTCGCTCACATCAATCTCAACTCGCTTCACCTTTACGGCGTCATAGTCAAAGGAATGCACGAGGTCATTTGTTGAAGCAAAGAACAACTGGCCGGTGACTGCATAGAGGCGTTCAGCATTGTCAGGGTCAAGCACGCTGGTTACTTCCACCAAGTGCGACACACGCCGGACAAAGAAGATCGCCGAAAGGGCTACCCCACCACCGACGCCGTAAGCCAGGTTGTGGGTTAAAACCACGATGCCGACCGTAGCGACCATCACGATGGTCTCGGTACGGGGCATGACCCGCAGCGTGGCCAGTCGAGCGCTCTTCCAATCAAAGGTGCTAGCAGAAACCATAATCATTACGGCAACTAGCGCTGCCATGGGGATACGAGCCACAAAACCTCCGAGGGTCAGGATCATGACCAGCAAAAACACCCCCGAGGCCAAAGTTGACAATCGGGTACGTCCACCCGATCGGTAGTTGATGATGGACTGGCCAATCATGGCGCAGCCGGCCATACCTCCCAAGAAGCCCGTAGCAATGTTGGCCACTCCCTGGCCACGGGATTCACGGTTCTTGTCGGAGTTTGAGTCGGTGAGGTCATCAAGGATTTGAGCAGTGAGCAGCGACTCAAGTAGCCCCACGAGGGCCAGGGTAATAGAGAACGGAAGAATTATCCGTAGCGTTTCAACGGTCCAAGGGATGTTTGGTATCGCTAATCCAGGTAAAGAATCAGGCAACGCTCCCATGTCGCCCACCGTGGGGAGATGCAGGTCAAAGCCAATGGCGACCCCAGCCAACACAATGATGGCCACCAGAGGGGACGGCACGGCAGTGGTGATTCGCGGCAAACCGTAAATGATGCAAAGCCCAGCAGCAATAAAGGCCAGATTCAGCCAAAGGACGCTTTGGTCAACATGGTCCGACGGGAAGATATGCGGCAGTTGGGCCAGAAAAATAAGGATGGCCAGCGCATTAACGAAGCCCACCATGACCGTTCGGGGGATAAACCGCATAAGAGAGCCAACGCCCAACCGGCCCAAGCCAACCTGAATTACTCCGGCCAGAATCGTGGCGGCGAAAAGATGGCCGAGCCCGTAGTCGGCAACTAAAGGCACAACCACTAAGGCCATGGCGCCGGTGGCGGCCGAGATCATGCCTGGACGACCCCCGGCGAAAGAAATAATTATGGCAATAGAGAACGATGCGTAGAGCCCAACTTTGGGGTCAACCCCCGCGATAATAGAAAAGGAAATGGCTTCAGGAATCAAAGCAAGAGCTACCACCATGCCCGACAGCAGGTTCGCCGTGGGGTTCACCAACCACTGGTCACGGAACCTTTGGCTGGTGGCTCGCTGGGCCGGGGACCGCCAACCGAAGCGACGACCAGGTGAACGGTCGCGCACTGATGTCTGAGAATTCTGAATCATTTACACCCCTGAAAGCGATAAACAACGCCTCCGGTTTAGGGCGTAGGCAAGGCTACCAATTGCCCGCCCTCGCCTGATGTCGCAAGAGTCACACTGGCCTTCGCCCACCGCACGAACTTTTGCCGATTCGCTTAGCAAGATGCAAGACGCTATGTTTTGAGTACCCTCTATAAGGAGTTTTCATGCCATTCGCTGACGTAAACGGACAAAACCTTCATTATGTAGACCACGGAGGCGAAGGGTCGGCCATTATTTTGAGCCACGGTTTCGCCATGGGCCACGAAATGTGGGATGAACAACTCGCCCCGCTAGCCGCCGCCGGGTGGCGGGTTATTACCCACGACGAACGTGGCTGGGGGCAAACCGTCTATAGCGGGGCCTTTACCTACTGGGATTTAGCCGACGACGTTTTTGGCCTTATGGACCACCTCGGAATCGAACAAGCAGTGCTGGGCGGCATGTCCCAAGGCGGCTTCCTCTCCATGCGGGCCGCGCTAAAAGCCCCAGAACGCGTTCGAGCTTTAGTACTGGTCGACACCGAAGGCGGCGCCTACGGAGACGAAGAACGCCAACAATTCGAGGCGCTCTTCGGCGCCATGATGGAACACGGTTTCGTCGGCCCAGTTGGCGACATGTTGGCTAGCGTTTTGTTTGCCCCCGGTTTTGCCGGAGCAAACATTTGGCGAGCCAAGTGGAACGCCCGGCCCGGCGCAGCCTGGCTCGATGCCAAAGAATGCTTATTTGAACGCGACGACATCAACGCCCGTTTAAGTGAAATCTCTTGCCCCTCCATCACTTTCCACGGAGAAGGAGATGCTGCTATCCCGTTAGCACGCGGCCAAGAAATGGTCGAAATGCTAGGCGGCGACACCACCATGGTGGTGGTACCCGGGGCCGGTCATTCAGCGAACCTCGAGAACCCTGCGGTGGTGAACCCCGCCCTGGTGGAGTTTCTCAGTAACTTGAGTTAGTGCCCCAACACCGGTTTCAAACCGGTAATGGTTACCTGAGCAAATAGGCCAGCGAGGGCGTAAGGATCGCCCGCGGCCATGGCTTCAATCTCCGCGCGGTCATCCATGTCGGTAACTATGAGCGATCCACACATGTTTCCCTCGGCATCCATGAGCGGCCCGCCGTAAACAATGTTGAAGTTACTCATGTAAGCCAGATGCTCCTCACGAGTTTGGCTGCGCAAATCGCCAGCGTCGGGGCGGTCAAGAGCGTGGAGTACAAAATGCATGTTTATTCCTGGGGTTGTTGGGCGAGTGCTTGAAGTTGAGAAATGTCAAAACCGGCAAGTTTTTTGTAAGCGTTGGCTTCTCGTTCGAGGTCGCTGGTCGGCACGCACTGGTGCTGACCTTGACAAGTCCCGTCGCAGCGGTCGTGCACCCATTGCATGACTCGCTCGGGCCCGGCCTGCCGGTTTGCTAAAACCAAGCGCCCAGTTGGGTCAACCCGTTGCTGATCGTAAGCCAACAAAGCACGCTCTGGGTCGGCATGTTCACTTAGTGCACCGGTAAGTGCTTCGGCATCCAAAATCCCTTGCGCTGCTCCATTGCTGCCGTTGGGGCGCATGGGGTGGGCAGCATCGCCCAACAAGGTGACCCGCCCGTGGCTCCACTGAGACAACGGATGACGGTCCACCATGGGGAACTCGTAAGCCACCGGGGTAGAAGCAATTAACTCCCCCACGTTTAGCCAGCCGAAGTCCCAGTCCTTAAACATTTCGGCAATAACCAGCGGATCGGTTTCGGAGTTCCAGTCGGCTGCAGCCACATCCATGTCTACCGGCCGCTCGGCCACCCAGTTGGTTAGCACGGTTCCACCGGATTCTTGAGGGCCGCGTATTGGGTAAATCACCGCTTTTTGCTGATCATGGCCGGCCATGATCATGGTGCGACCATCCAGAAAAGCCGGGGCTTCCACGGCGCCCCGCCACAAAACCAAACCACTATAAAACAAATCGTCGTTCCCGGTGACCAGCAACTTCCGCAAAACCGAGTGCAACCCGTCGGCACCCACCAGTACATCCCCAGTGAAACTTTTACGAGGTCGGCCAGATTTCCGGTCGGTGAAATGCGCCTCGACGTGATCGCTTTGCTCGGTGTAATGCGAAAAATGGTGGCCCAAGAAAAGTGCCTCGGAGCCAAGCGTTCTTTTTACGGCATCCAGCAAAACCATTTGCAATCGGCCACGGTGTATCGAATACTGCGGCCAAGGGTTGCCGGCCGCTTCACCGCGTGGTTCTTCCCAAATGGTGACCCCATTTTCGGAACAAAACCTTAATGCTGAGGTTTGTACGGCCGCCGCCGCCAACTGATCAGCTAATCCAAGGTCATGAAGAATTCGCACTGAGTGAGGTAAAAGGTTGAGCCCCACGCCGAGTTCTCGAGGTTCAGCGACCGATTCGAAAACCTGCACTTGGTGACCCGCTCGGTGCAGGCACAATGCAGCGGTTAAGCCACTGATGCCGCCCCCCGCAATGAGAACTCTTTTCGACCCGCTCATGGAAAGTGACCATACCGCAAACAAACCTTAGGCCGGTACGGGGAGCCCCAAAGCCTGGTAACGGCGACGACGCTCCGTAATCACCCACTGCTTCCGAACTTCAATTGCTAAACGAAAATTACGGTCAGCTTGGAATTGGCTCCATCGGCGCTGAAACAGACCAGCAAGGCCAAAACTTAGGCTGTTGGCCAGGCATTGAGCGAGGCCTCCGGGAATCTTGTTACTTCCTCCAGTGGTGTGCATAATGTCTCCTTTGTGGCTTTCCTTAATGACCCGTCAGGGAGGTTTTTCTGACAGGTTCGATTTTTTTATTCCCTAGGCCGGCAGGTAGACTGCGGTCATGACCCAAGAGGAGACGCTCCGAGTTGATTTAGCGGCTGCTTTCCGCCTTGCAGTACGTTTTGGGTGGCACGAGTCAGTAGCGAACCATTTCAGCGCTGCAGTCTCTGACGACGGAAAAAAGTTTCTCCTCAACCCACGATGGCGCCATTTTTCTCTCATCAAGGCCAGCGACTTGTTGCTGCTTGATGCTGACGACCCAGCCACCCTGGAGCGCCCCGATGCTCCGGACCCATCGGCCTGGTGCATCCATGGTGCCGTACATGCGGCAATCCCCGAAGCAAAAGTGCTGCTTCATCTGCACCCGCCTTATGCCACCGCACTGGCCGGGCTAGCCGACCCAACCATTTTGCCCATTGATCAAAACACGGCACGATTTTACGACCGAGTGGCCTACGATTTGAACTTTGGTGGCATGGGCGACGTCATCGAAGAAGGTCAACGTATCGCACAGGTCATGCAAGACAAGCCAGTGATGATGATGGGAAACCATGGGGTCATGGTGGCTGCTGCCTCCGTGGCCTATGCCTTCGAAGAAATGTATTACTTAGAAATTGCTTGCCGAACCATGGTTTTGGCACTCTCTACCGGGCAACCACTCAGTATTATTAGCGACAAAATTGCAAGAAAAACGCTCCTCGGTTGGGAAAAGTTTCTCCCGGTAGGGCAGTATCACTTTACGCAACTCAAAGAGTTACTTGACCGGGACGACCCCTCATACCGTGATTAAAAATCTATCAGGCCATACCGGCCGCCTAAGGAGAAAATTATGTACGAAGCAGTAATCGTTGATGCTGTACGAACCCCTGGAGGACGCCGTAATGGCCGACTCAAAGACTGGCATCCGGCAGCGCTGGCTGCCCACGTACTTAAAGCCTTAGAAGAGCGCAACAACCTTGACCCTGCGTTGGTCGACGATGTGGTCATGGGCTGTGTAATGCAGGTCGGGCAGCAGTCGCTCAACATTGGACGTAGCGCCGTGTTGGCCGCTGGTTGGCCAGAATCGGTTCCTTCAACCACCGTAGATCGCCAGTGTGGTTCTAGCCAGCAAGCAATTCACTTTGCCGCCCAAGGGGTTATGGCCGGAGCCTACGACATAGTTGTTGCCGCAGGTGTTGAGTCCATGAGCAACGTCCCCATGGGGTCTTCGGTAGTAGGCGGAGAAATGGGCCACCCCTTTCCCCCCGCCATGTTGGAGCGCTACAGCGAAACCGGTCTCCCTCCCCAGGGCATCGGCGCCGACATGATTTCCGATGAGTACAACATTAGCCGAGAAGACCTGGATGCTTTCGGAGCTCAGTCTCAACAACGGGCCGAACAAGCCACCACCGAAGGCCGTTTCGACAACGAGATCATTCCGGTCCCCATCGACATTGATGGTGTTACCGAAATGCATTCGGTAGATGAGGGCATACGCCCAGGAACTACTGCGGAAAAACTTGGCGCCTTAAAGCCAGCGTTCAAAGAGGATGGCCGCATTACTGCAGGCAACTCTTCGCAAATTTGCGATGGCGCCTCGGCTATTTTGATTATGAGCGCAGAAAAAGCCGCCGAACTGGGCTTGAAGCCTCGGGCACGCTTTCATACCTTTGCCTTGGCTGGCACCGACCCCGTGACCATGCTTAAGGGCCCTATTCCGGCTACTGAAAAAGTATTCGAACGCAGCGGTCTCACCGTTGAAGACATTGACTTGTTCGAAATTAACGAAGCATTTGCGTCGGTTGTATTGGCCTGGCAAAAAGAAACCGGTGCTGACCTCAGCAAAGTAAACGTCAACGGCGGCGCCATTGCTCTGGGCCACCCCCTTGGTTGCTCGGGAGCCAAGCTCATGACCACTTTGCTTAACGAACTTGAACGCACCGACGGCCGTTATGGCCTCCAAGCTATGTGTGAAGGCGGTGGCTTAGCTAATGCCACCATTATCGAAAGGATTGGCGCCTAATGCCACGTATGAACCTTGAGGGGTCTTCCTCAATCATTACCGGGGGTGCCTCGGGTATCGGCGAGGCCAGCGCCCGCCAATTGGCTGCTGCGGGTTCTCGAGTGGTCATAGCCGACCTCAACGAAGAGCGCGGCACCGAAGTTGCTTCGGAACTTGGCGGCTTATTTGTTAAGTGCGATGTTTCCAGCACCGAAGACGCAGAGACCGCAGTAGCGGCAGCCAGCGAAATGGGGCCCTTGCGGGCTTTGGTTAACTCGGCCGGCTTAGGTTTCGCCGGTCGCACCATTGACCGCAACAACGAACCCATGGACTTAGAGAAGTTCCGCTTCGTCATTAACGTCAACCTGATTGGCTCGTTCAACATGTTGAGCCGGGCCGCCGGTGCTATGGCACAAACTGAGCCGGTAGACGACGACGGCACACGGGGAGCCATTGTTAACATGGCTTCAGCGGCGGCCTTCGACGGCCAGATCGGTCAGTGCGCCTACTCAGCCTCAAAGGGCGGCGTGGTCGGCATGACGCTGCCCATTGCCCGTGACCTGTCCGTGGTGGGCATTCGGGTAAACACCGTGGCCCCCGGGCTTATCGACACCCCGATCTACGGTGAAGGCGAAGCCAGCGAACAGTTCAAAGCCCACCTTGGGCAGTCGGTGTTGTTTCCTAAGCGTTTGGGAAGCGGCGAAGAGTTGGCTTTCATGGTGATGGACCTAATTACCAACCCTTACATGAACGGCGAAACCATTCGCGTGGACGGCGGCATTCGCATGCCACCCAAATAGGAGTCGATATGTCTGAAAATACTGCGGTACTGACCGAAAAACGTGGCCGGGTTCTGCTCATTACCTTAAACCGTCCCGAGGCCATGAACGCCATCAACGGTGACTTAGCCAACGGTCTTTGGGATGCCGTGCAAATGCTTAACGATGATCCAGACTTAACCGCCGGGGTACTCACCGGTAACGGGCGAGGGTTTTGCGCTGGCATGGACCTCAAAGCTTTCTTGCGGGGTGAAAACATTGGCCCCTTTATGGAATTCGTTAAAGAAGGAGCGCAAAAGCCTTTGATTGGTGCCATCGAAGGCTTTGCCTTAGCTGGTGGCTTGGAGTTGGCTTTGAGCTGCGACCTTCTGGTGGCTTCGGAGGGCGCCAAAATGGGTATTCCTGAAGTAGGGGTGGGCCTATTTGCGGCCGCCGGTGGCGTACTGCGCTTGTCTAGCCGCGTCGGCCACGGCAAAGCAATGGAAATGGCTATCACCGCCGACCCGATCTTGGCCGAAGAAGCTTTGCAGTTCGGGCTGATTGCCCGCATGACCGAAAAAGGTGGAGCGGTAGAAGGAGCACTCAAACTTGCGGAACGAGTCGCTCAAAATGCTCCACTTGCCGTGGCCGCTTCCAAAAAATTAGTCCAGGCAGCTTCCTCGGGAGCCAGCGAAGAGGAACTCTGGGCATTGAACACGGAAATGCAAATGAAGGTGTTTGTTTCCAACGACTCTAAAGAAGGCCCCAAAGCTTTCGCTGAAAAACGCCCACCCGAGTGGACCGGTACTTAAACCTTTAACCCTCCGGGGTTAACAACATGGCCAGTTGTCGTGACTGAGCAACCAACGCTCCGGTGGAATCCCAGAGCCGACCGCTTTCAATCATGCGGCCATCGTGAAGATCTTCGGTGACAAATTCTGCTTGCACCCAACCAGGTGCAGGTAGCCGGCGAATATGTACCGTGAGTTCGATGGTGGGAACCCAGCCTATTCTTCCCAGCAAGCCAAAAATGGGGGGCGGGAAGGCATCGGCAAACAACACCAGACCCAATGGGTCGGGTTGGCGGCCATCTAAGAAGCGTATCCAACCAGAGATTTCGGCTTTCTCTGGGGCTCCTGCCTTTACCTGCTCTGGATGAATGCGCATCTCGACTCGGTTCTGAATCACCAGTTCCACGCCCTGTTCAAGGCCTGAGCGGGACCGACATTGGTCGGGCCCTGGTATTTCTGGGGCGGGGATACTCACTTGAGGTGCTTGATCAGAACCGGCGCCCAAGGTGCCAAAGGCCGCCAAAACCTCTACTCGGATTTTTTCTGCTTGCTCTAACGAGCCCCGCAACGTGCTGATGTTGCGGCCCGAACGGACCAGAGAACCATGCACCAGGGCCGAGGCGTTGCCGCTTCCGGGGCGCAAATAGTGTGCGGTCACGCTGAGCGGGTCGCTATGTGGGCTCAAGGTGCTCAAGCCACGCAGCAAGGGAGCCAACAAGTAGCCCCCGTTGGGGTTGTCGCCAATATTCCATTGGTCGCTTAAGGCCAGCGACCACTCCCCCGGGCTTTGCTCGGTGAGTTGGGTTTCGGTATCAAATTGAAAAGCCACAAGGTCCCTTGATTCTTAAATACAGGTGGGCGTACCTTAGAGGGCGGCTGGCCGGTTTAACGCATCACGAAAGGATTAGCCATGGGTTCTTTTGAGGTGTTGATCCACACGGTTTTGGTGCGGGTGTAGTCGTAGATGGCGTCGATGCCGGCTTCTCGCCCGTAACCGCTTTGCCCAAACCCTCCAAAGGGAGCCACCGGCGAAATCGCTCGGTAAGTGTTGACCCAAACGATGCCGGCGTGCAGGCCAGCGGCTACCCGATGGGCTCGCCCTAAGTCGTTGGTGAACACACCAGAACCCAGTCCAAAGACCGTGTCGTTGGCCATAGCGATGGCTTCTTCTTCCGTACTGAATTTGATGACCGACATGACGGGCCCAAAAAGTTCTACCTGGGTGCTGAGAATTTCTTGGTTGGGGCAAGACACCACGGTGGGTTCGAAATACCACCCCTGGTCAAACCCTTCGGGGCGTTGACCGCCGGCCATAATCTCGGCGCCTTGGGCCACTGATTCACTCAAGGTTTTTTCAATGTTGTCTCGCTGCTTTTTTGTGGCCAACGGCCCAACTTGTGTAGTTGCATCAAGCGGGTCGCCAATTTGCACCGCTCGGGCACGTTGGGCAACGGCCTCCAAAAAACGGTCGAAGATACCTGCTTGTACAAAAACCCTGGACCCTGCTACGCAACTTTGGCCGGAGGCACCAAAGTTGCCCGCTACTGCACCGTTAACGGCGGCTTCAAAGTCGGCGTCGTCAAAAATTAAGATAGGAGACTTGCCGCCCAGTTCTAACGAAACGGGGGCAAAGTTTTGTGCCGTGTTGGCCACCACCTGGCGGGCGGCGTCGATGCCTCCGGTGAAAGAAACTTTGCTGACCAGTGGGTGGCTGGTGAGGGCCCGACCGCAGGGCTCGCCAAAACCGGTGATGAGGTTAAATACTCCCGGGGGAAAACCTGCCTGGTCAACCAATTCGGCAAACGCTAAAACAGGGGCTGGCGCTTCTTCTGAAGATTTAATCACCACGGTGTTGCCGGCCGCCAAAGCAGGAGCGGCTTTGGTGGCGGTGAGGAGCATTTCGGCATTCCAAGGCACGATGCCGGCCACTACCCCGATGGGTTCCCGAGTGGTAAAAACGTGCAAGTTGGGTTTGTCAATAGGCAAGGTGCTGCCTTGCAGTTTGTCGGCCAGCCCCCCGTAGTAGCGGTAGTACTCGGCCACGTAGGCCGACTGGCCACGAGTTTCGACGGCTAATTTACCGCTATCGGTGGTTTCCACGGAACCTAAATGTTCAGAATGTTCGGCCAGCAAATCGGCTAAAACAAAAAGCAATTTGCCCCGTTCGGTGGCTGTCATGTCAGCCCAAGGGCCCTCGTGGAGCGCTCGGTGGGCTGCTTTGACGGCACGGTCTACATCATCTTCGGTGGCCGCCGGAGCAGTAGCCCAAGCCTCGCCCGTCGCCGGGTTGAGAGTTTCGAAGGTCGCTCCGTCGGAGGCCGAACAAAACTCGCCGTCGATGTACATCAGGTAATCGTGCATGGGGTGATCTCCTTATTTAAAAAGATAAGTAATGAGGTAGTGAACAAAAAGGGGTCTTCCCACAGGGGAAGGTGATGCAAGTCCGGCAGTATTTGGGCTTCGCCGCAGGGCAAAGCGGCGGCGAGGGCTTCGCTCATTTCGGGAGTTGACCCGGCATCAAGGGATCCCGTCATGACGAGCGTGGGCGCTTCTATTTGCTTAAGAGATTCCGGCACCATGGGGTCGCCATCTAAAAAACATTGGTAAGCCGCCAAATAACCTTGATGGTCGGTGGTGCGTAAGCGGGCAGAAATTTTGTCCACCAGTTTAGGGTTTGCTTCTTGCCAATCCGGGGTGAACCAACGGTCTTGCGCCAGTTGCGCAACTGCCGCCATACCACCTTGGCGGCAGAGGTCTAAGCGCTGCTGTTGAGCAGAGTGCTGTTCGGCGCTACGTTCGAACACCGTGTTAAGCAGCGCCACACGACGAACCAGTTCCGGCTGGCGTAAAGCTAGCGCCAAAGCGATGCTGCCACCCAGTGAAAGGCCGGCTACATCCAGTTTTTCACCTTCGGCCACTGCAGCGACTTCTCGGGCCTGATGAACGAAGTCAGCAATAGTTAATGGACCGACTCCAGCGGAGGTCTGCCCATGGCCGAGGAGATCGTAACGAATAACCGTGCGCTCATCTTGGAGCTGCTCCATGGCGGGATCCCACATGGTGTGATCAAGCCCCACCCCATGGATAAGCAGCAACGGCGGACCTTGGCCCTCCATACGAAGATAGGTTTGCCCACTCACTGCGGGTCGATTCCCATTTCTTCCATGTCTTGATAACGGTTACCGATGCGATGATGCGGCCGCCCACCTACCGAAGCACCAATAGCCACCACGATTTCATCGGGTCCAGGCGCATCGGCGATGGTCATTTCAAGGGTGAGGTAGTGAGAGCGCCAACCGGGATCTTCTTTGTGCATCATGGGAATACTCACCGTGGCTCCCGGGCCACCTCGGGTATTGGTAAACGACAAGTAAGCCGTGCCATTAACGGCGTCACGAAAAACATTACCAAAGCGCAAAGTATGTATAAGCGCCGACCCGTGCTCTATCTCACCACTGGTCCCCACCATGGAGGCTTTCCCATAGGCCTCGATGGCCTCTCCCCCACCAGCCAAGGCAGTAAGGCGAGGCACCAGCACCTCACCTAAAGCCGGAGCGGTCGCCAATATTGCCGGGCGGAGATCTTCTACAAAGCCTTGACCAGCCCACGGGTTAGCAAGCACGGCGGCCACTCCGTACAGGTGCAACGAGGGGGCGGCGGCTTTTCCGCCTTCCACCAAGACTTCTTCGTGGTGCGAAACGATTTTGCGTATTTCTAAACTCATGAGTTGTTCTCCTCAGCAAATTGGGGCATCACATCTTCGGTGAAACGCTGCACACTGTCCATCACGGCGCGATGATCCATCCCGGGGAAGTTGGACCACACCAGCAAAGACTGCAGGTTTAGTTTTTCTTTCATTTCCTGAATTTGTTCGGCCACATAGTCTGCAGTGCCGAACAACATGTTGCGCGGGTGTAGCCACTGGTAGCTCAAGAGGTCCAGTTTTCCCGGGGTTTCCGGGAGCTCTTCCCCTGGGTACCGATGGTTGCTTAGCCCCCGAAAATGGCAGACCCACTCCATGTAACGTAAGAAGGCTTCTCCGGCTAAATCCTCGGCTTCAGCCATAGTTTCGGTAATAAACATGTCGCGCACTAAAGTGACTCCCTCCCCCATTGGCACGTCATGACCTCGGGCCTCCGAAGCAGTCTCGCTATAGAGTTCAAAGCGGTCCACCATGGCATCGGTGGGGGGAATCCAAAACATTCCTTGCAAACCGTTGCGGGCCGCGAACTCAATAGAAGGAGCGGAGTCAATAACTTGCCACAGGGGCGGGTGCGGCGACTGGTAAGGCTTCGGCACAACAGACAGCGCCGTAATGTGCCCGGTTACTGGGTCAGTGTTATCGCTACGAGGCGGGCTCATGGCGTGGTTAAAGGTGACGCCCGGGTAAGGGAACTCAAAAAATTCCCCTTTGAAGGAGAAGAATTCATCGGTCCAGCAGTGCCTTATTATTTCAAGAGTTTCTTCAAAGAGCGACCGGTTGACCGCCGGGTTGCGTACATCGGCCACCGGGTTCATGTTGACCGTCTCTCGAGGGTAGACGCCACGGCCCACCCCTACTTCAAGGCGGCCAGCGCTCATGTGATCCAACATGGCGAGGTCTTCGGCCATCTGCACCGGATGGCGGAAGGTAATAATGTTGGCCGCTTGACCCAGGCGAATTTGTTCGGTGTGGGCGGCTAGGTCAACACACATCAGCACGGGGTTAGGGCAAACTTCTAGCCCTTCATGACCAAAATGGTGTTCGGTGGTCCAAATGGACTCCCAGCCGTTTTGGTCACAATACTGAGCGATTTCTCGCCCCTCGTTGACCACCTCATGGAAAGGTTTGGTTAAACCCCAATTGTTTTGATTCAGAAAATACCCGAATCGCATGATTGCGCTTTCTGTCGAGGAACAATGGCCATGGGCGCACACCTTTTATTCTCGCTGCCTGCCCGACTCGAGTGAGCACAAGGTACCGCAAAAATTTTCAAGGGTCAATATTTGTTAACCGACAGGTATTGGGGACCTAACTCATCTACGGACGGGCAGCCCAGCAGAGCCAAGGTTCGCTCCAACCCGGTGGCAAAGTGATCAATAACAAAGTCTACCCCGACCTCTCCGGCCGCACCCAGACCATAAAGGTACGGGCGGCCCACCATGCATGCGTTGGCTCCCAAGGCCACCGCTTTAACAATGTCGGACCCCCTCCGCACCCCTCCGTCCACAATTATTTCTGTTTGCCCGCCGAGAGCAGCGACTACCTCCGGCAAAAGATCAATCGGTGCTGGGGCATCGTCTAACTGCCGCCCCCCATGATTTGAGAGTGCCACCGCATCCACTCCGTAATTCACGGAAAGTAGTGCATCGTTTACCGACTGGATGCCTTTGATGACCAACTTCCCTTTCCATCGGTCGCGCAACCACGCCAGATCTTCCCAACTCAGGCTGGGGTCCAATTGGGTATTGATGTAGGTGGCGAGAGAGACCGGGTCCGACCCATCGCCAACCGTGCTTTCGGTCAGGTTGGCAAACTTTATGGGTTCTGACGTTATGAAGTCCCAAGTCCAACTGGGGTGACGAAGGCCGTCAAAAATCGTGTCTAAGCCGATTTTGGGCGGCAAGGTGAAGCCACGCCGAACGTCTCGTTCACGCCTGCCCAAAACCGTGTTGTCGACCGTCAAAATGATGGTCGAATAGTTACATGCCGCAGCCCGTTCGAGCATTTCATCAACCAGGTCGCGGTCTCTCCAAACATAAACTTGGAACCATCTCTCGCCGGACGAAACCGCCGCTACCTCTTCGATAGAGCGCGTGGACAGCGTGGAGAGACCGTAGGGAAGCCCGGCCCGTTCAGCGGCTCGGGCCACCGAAAGTTCACCGGCCGAGTTAGCCATGCGAGTAAAGCCCGTGGGCGCTAAAATCAGAGGCAAAGGGAGCCGCTTGCCCAGTAATTCTGTAGAGGTGTCGATGCTTTCAATACCTCGTAGAACCCTGGGTTTAAATGTAATGGCAGCAAAACCCTGCATGTTGCGGGCCGCCGTGCGCTCATCTTCAGCCGCACCATCGATGTAATCAAAAACCCCACCGGGGAGGCGCTTTTTTGCCAACAAGCGGAGATCCTCCAAATTGCTGGCTCGCTCTAAGCGGCGAAGTGCCCCGTTGCGTTCAAATCTTCTCAACCGCACTACCGAGCGAAGGGCTTTTAACATGTAACTATTGTGCCATCTGCCGTCTCCAAGACAAGACTCGGCCTAATACATGATGGTTCGCGTTAGGTGATGAGGCCAAAAGGTGGCGTGATAAGTATTCCAGAAGCGGAAGTCCACTTGGGGCACAACGATTTGTTGATCAGGCGGCCGTAGCTCGTTGATGGCATCGGTTAGCAAGGCCGTGGCATAAACCGTGTGGGCACGAATCTCGATTTCTTGGTCGCTGTCACGTTCAATAATTTGACCCGCCATAATCTTGGCCTCTAACGCCGGCGCATACGAGATCAACCCCATAAGGCGCAACCCCACCGGCACGATGTAGTCAGCAAATGCGGTCATGTCGTCAAGGTCTTCTAATGCCCACTGACCGCTGCGAAAGAGCGCTCGGTGGAGCGACCACAGGGTGAGTTGGGGCAATTTATGAAACTCAACTTTTTGTCCGTGGTAGATGCTGGAATCATCAAAGCGAGGAAACTCTTGAGCCATACGCTCCATAAGGCCGTTGCCATCGGCATACATCGCTGGAGCGCACGAACGCACAAAGGCATGAAAAGAACCCTGGTGTCGGTCAACCAAGGTGGCGCCGATTTCGTTCAAAATGGCCACTCGATCGTCCAGCATGGGGAGTTCCACATTGCCGGCAAACAATAGTTTCAAATCTCTTCTGGTCACCGACGCCAAATATTGACCGCTAAAAATGTCTTGTCCTGCAGCGAGGGCTTCATGGATACGGGCAAACATGCCTTCGGTGTCGGACCAAGTTTGGCCGCGATAGTCAACGGCAAACTTTACGCTGGTGGAAAAGTCAGTAAAAGCAAAATTAAGCGCCCCAATAAAAAAGTTTACGTCAAACAATAAATCCGGATCATTGCCCATATCAAAAGGCCCGGTGCCGGTGTCATCAGGAATGGAGAAATGCTCGTAAGCCATCCAACTGGCCACTTCCTGGACCTTCGCCAAAGAAGTGGAAACATGGGTCGACTGTTCAATAACCGGGAGCACGGATTTCAGCACCGGCTTTTGCCATTTACTACTGGTTTGCATTTGGTCTCCGTTTAGTGAACAGAATCAACCATACTGACATGAACGAACGCCGCTCCGGGTGACCAAAGGAAACCATGACCCACGAAACTCAACCAACCTTGGCCGTTGTCGGCTCCACCATGATCGACTTGGTTGCTTATGCCGAAGTGCTGCCCGGAGATGGCGAGACCCTGCTCGGTGAAAAGTTTCAAATGGGCTTCGGCGGCAAGGGCGCCAACCAAGCGGTAATGGCCAAACTGATGGGCGCCGAGGTAGCCATGATCAATTGTCTCGGCGACGACGACTACGCCCAGTTGTACCGTAAAAACTTTGCCGACTACGGCATCAACACCGACCACGTTTACCCCTCACCCGGGGCCAGCGGGGTAGCCCCCATTTGGGTAGACGGTCAAGGCAATAATCGCATCATCATTATTCCCGGCGCCAACCATGCGCTTACGCCAAACCAAGCAGCAGCAGCCATACACGCATTGCCCCCCCTGCAGGTAGTGGTCGGCCAGTTTGAGATTCCTCAAGAGGTCACCCAAGCCGGGTTTGCGGCAGCCCAAGAACTTGGTGCCGTTACCGTCTTGAATCCTGCCCCGGCCAGTGCGCTGAGCCCAGAACTCCTCGCCGTTACTGACTGGGTGATTCCTAACGAACACGAGTTTGCCCTTTTGGCCGGGAGCGAACCTACCGACACAGCAATTATGGATTTTGCCACACAAACCTCTACGAATCTTTTGGTTACGCTCGGCCAATCCGGGGTGGCCCTCGTTGCCGATGGCCAGGTTCTGCGTTTGCCCGCCCAGCAGGTCACCGCCCTTGACACCACAGGAGCCGGCGACGCTTTCGTAGGAGCTTTTGCTTACGGACTGGCCAAAGGCCTAGATCCAGTAGTGGCCGCCAAACTGGGCATGGATCGGGCCACCGACTCGGTCACCAAATTGGGCACTCAATCTTCTTACGCCCCGCTTTCACTAGAATAGTTTTCCTTATTAGGGTAGAGAAATGACCTCACCTCAACATTTTGATGTCCTCATTGTGGGCGCCGGTATTTCGGGCATCGGCGCTGCCTACCATTTGCAAAAAAACTGCCCCGATCATTCCTTCGCAATTCTCGAAGGCCGGCCCGACCTAGGCGGCACTTGGGATCTCTTTCGCTACCCCGGTATTCGTTCTGATAGCGACATGCACACCCTGGGTTACAGTTTTAAGCCTTGGACCAACGCAAAATCCATTGCCGACGGCCCCTCGATTTTGGCATACCTTCGAGAGACTGCCGAAGAACACAACATTGGCCCACACATTCGCTTCAACCATCAAGTTTCTGACGCCCAATGGTCAAGCCAGAACAGCACCTGGACCCTGACTGCTGATGTCCAAGGAGAGTCAACAACCCACACTTGCAACTTTTTGTTCATGTGCTCCGGTTACTACAGTTACCGAGAGGGTCACAGCCCCGAATTTGCTGGCCGAGAAAACTTCCATGGCCAAATAGTACACCCCCAAGAGTGGCCAGAAGATTTGGATTACGCCGACAAGAAAGTCGTGGTCATTGGCTCAGGAGCAACCGCCATGACGCTGATTCCCGCTATGGCTGACCAAGCAGCACACATCACCATGTTGCAGCGCTCCCCCACCTACGTGGTAGCCCGACCCGACCATGACGTCGTCGCCAACCGTCTCCGTAAGTTCCTGCCCGAGAAACTTGCCTACTGGGTGACCCGCAAAAAGAATGTGTTTCGCCAAGGTTTGGTTTATCGCAAGTCTCGCACCGACCCCGAAAAAGTTAAAGAAATGCTTTTGGCCGGAGTACGAGAAGGCCTGGGGCCCGACTACGACGTAGAGAAACACTTCACCCCTTCCTACAACCCGTGGGACCAACGACTTTGCTTGCTTCCCAACGGGGACCTTTTTGACTCCATAAAGTCTGGCCAAGCTTCGGTAGTGACCGACACCATTGACACTTTTACCCCCAACGGTATTCGCTTGACTTCTGGCCTGGAACTCGAAGCCGACATCATCGTGACTGCTACTGGTTTGAATCTCGTGACCTTAGGAGAAATGAGTTTTAGTGTCGACGATCAACCAGTCGATTTTGCGCAGACCTGGAGTTACAAAGGTTTGGCCTACTCGGACATTCCTAACCTGGTTTCCTCATTTGGTTACATCAATGCCTCGTGGACGCTGCGCTCCGATTTGATCGGTGAACACGTGTGCCGTTTATTGAACCACATGCGTAAAACCGACACCACGCAATGCACCCCAAGGCTGCGGGCCAGCGACCACGACATGCCGCCACGCCCTTGGGTAGACGACTTCCCCGCCGGTTACATGAATCGAGTCATGCCGTTGCTGCCTCGCCAAGGCGACCGGGCCCCCTGGCTAAACACCCAGGACTACCGTAAAGACGTCAAATTGCTGGGCAAAGCCCCCGTGGACGACGGGGTCATGGAATTCAGCAAACCTGAGGTCTCGCAGTAAACCGCATTAAACGTGGCTAAATACGAGAAAGACCGCTTTCAAGGTCAGCCACCAAGTCTTGAGCATCTTCGATACCTACCGAAATGCGCACCATGCCATCGGTGATGCCCGAAGCGGCTCGGTCTTCCGGCGGCACAACCCGGTGGGTCATAGAAGCCGGATGCTCAACCAAAGTGTCAACGTTGCCCAAACTTACCGCTAGCGAGCAAATGCTAAGCCCATCAAGAAACTGGGTAGCTGCCGAATAACTGCCCAAATCAATGGTGATCATGGCCCCAAAATCGTCCATTTGTTGAGCAGCTAAAGCGTGCTGCGGGTGGCTCGCGAGCCCCGGCCAAAGCGTTGTTTGTACCTTTGCATGGTCTTCCAAGAATTCAGCCAAAACCCGAGCATTACTACAGTGCTGTTTCATACGCAGGGGCAAGGTTTTGAGACCAATGCTGGTTAGCCAACAATCAAAGGGGCTCGGTACTGCACCTACAAAACGGATCATGGACCCGGCGCCGGTATCCATAAACTCGGCGTCGGCGCTAACCACTGCCCCGCCTAAGACCGTGCCGTGGCCGTTGATGTACTTGGTGGTGCTGTGCACCACCACATCGGCGCCCAAGGTTAAGGGCCGCTGCAAAATAGGGGTGGCGAAGGTGTTATCCACTACGACTTTTGCCCCATGGGCGTGGGCCAACTCGGCCGTTCGGGCAATGTCTATAACCGTCATGGTGGGGTTAGCGGGGGTCTCTAAATAGACCGCCGTGGTTTCTGGGTGGGCGGCCAACTCTTGTTCTAAAAGATCCGGGTCCAGAAGAGGAACCCGGGTGTTGGTAACTCCATAGTTGGGAAGTACATCGGAAATCAAGTGGTCGGTGGAGCCGTAGAGGGCCCGCTGGGTGATCACATGGTCCCCCGCTTTGGTGAGACCCAGCAACGCTGCGCTGACCGCTCCCATGCCCGAGCCAAATATTTCTGCGTTTACTGGCTCTGAGCCTGGATAGTCAAAACCTTCCAAGGCGGCGATCTTGGCTGCTAACGCTTGGCGTGTGGGGTTCGAGCCACGGGAATACATGTAGCCGGCCGTTTCTCCATTTCCATAAGATTCAACGGCCGCCGCATCGGCAAAAGTAAAGGTAGAGGTTTGGTGGATGGGTGCCACGTGGGCGCCCGAGGGGTCATGGGGTTCACCGGCATGTACTGCTTGGGTGGCCAGTTGATGCTTTTTGCTCATGATTTCTCCGTTGTTAGATTTTCTTCAAGGGTAGTAGCGGTCTGATACAGGAGTGCTTCGCTGTGCGGTGCCCCAATAAGCATCAAACCGATAGGTAGGCCGTCGCTAAACCCGCAGGGTAGCGACATGGCCGGGTGACCGGTGTTGTTGAAAGGCCTAGTGTTGCTTAGCGGCTCACCAGAGCGAGTCATCACTTCGGCTAACCCGGCATCGGACCCCGGCAGTCGAGTAGCCCGCATGGGGGTGGTAGGCATGACCAGCAAGTCGAAATCTTCTAAAGCAGTGTCGTAGGCAGCCCGCAACTGGTTTGTTTCTTCTAGCGCTCGCCCTACCAGCGCGGTGCCGTGGCGTTGGCGCAAGATCTCACGAGACACCAACGAGACTTGTACCGATTGAGGTAAATCGTTGGGGCGGGTGCGCCACTGCGCTTGCTGGCGCAAAAAAGCTTCGTCCACCGGTTCGCCGCCCAAGGCTTGACCGTCGTTGGTGAAAATGTTGTCTATGACCAACTGGGCCAAGGCTGCAGAGATCGGTGCGCCGGCGAGATGGAGAGGTATGGAGACCTCGCTTACTGAGGCCCCTTGACTGGACAGTTGGTGCACAGCCGTCCGGACAGAGTCATCAACCACAGTTTCCGAGGTGGGGCGACCAAAACCTTCGCTGACTAGGCCGATGCGTAAGCCTTGAACCCCTGAAGTTTTGGGAAACACCTGCTCGCTATTGGCCAGCACCGAAAGCACTAAAGCATTTTCTGCCACGGTGCGAGTAATCGGCCCGACATGGTCGATGCCGGGGGCCATGCCGAGAATCCCGGTATAAGGCACCAGGCCGTGCGTAGCTTTCATGCCCACTAAGCCGCAAAAAGAGGCTGGCACCCGCACCGACCCGCCTTGGTCGCACCCTAAAGCGTAGTCCACTCCCCCGCTGGCCACCAAAGCAGCACTCCCCGACGATGACCCTCCGGCCGAGCGTTCAGGGTCGTGCGGGTTTAATACCGGGCCGGTGTCGCTCACATGGCTGCCTCCGGAAAAGCAATAAGCATTGCAGGTGGATTTTCCGGCGATGGTGGCTCCGGCGCCCAGGAGCCGGGTGACCACCGTGGCGTCAACTTGCGGTACATAGCCTTCAAGAATTTTTGTGCCGTTCATGAGGGGTACGCCGGCCACGCGAATGTTGTCTTTAATGGCGACGGTTTTTCCCGCTAGCGGCCCGGAGGTGGCCTCGGTTATCTCGGTGCGCACATACCAGGCGTTAAGGGGGTTTTCTTGCGCAGAGGGAACCGACCATTGGCGGCTCACCGGTTCTTGGCGACTAGTGGGAAAGTCAAGAATTCCTTCGGCGTCAGCTACTTGCCGCTGCACGGCTGCCACGTAAGCCTCTGGTTCATCAACGGAGAGACCTAAGGCTTGCGCCCGGTCAAGGATCTCTTGAGCTTCGAGTCGTTTATCGGGGGGCATCTTGTTGATCAAAAAATGAGGCGGTAACGGGCATTTGGGGGCGTTGAACGTCGAAATCTATGCTGCGAATACGCCCGCTGCGCTGCCCGGCGACCAGCAAGCCTTCGTACTCGGTGGGCATAGGGTTCGGGGCACACGGCACGGCATCGTCGGCCGAGTAAACCGAAATAAATAAGGTACGTGGCAGATCAGAGCGATTGGCTGCAGAGCCGTGCAAAAGGCGGGTGTGCATCAAACAAACAGAGCCCGCTGGCCCCGTGCAGAACACTGCTTTTTCTTTGCTTTGTTCCACTACTTGGTCGGCCACTGCACCGGTAAACAAGCCCTCATGCCAAAGGCTATAAAGCGGGCCTCGGTGTGAACCCGGCACCACCTCGAGGGCACCATTTTCTTCGGTCACTTCGTCAATCATCAACAAAGCGGTCACCAGGTCGTCGTTGGTATGCGGGGTATAAGGAAAATCTTGATGCCATTTAACTTCGGTATGACCACCGGGCTGTTTGGAATTAATCTTGGTGTGGTGCAGTTTGACATTTGGCCCGATGAGGTCCACCACACAGTCCGCCATATGGCTATCGGCCATGGTTTGGTAGTAGGCCGCTGAGGCTTCCACCGGGGCGTTCACCCGACGCAACCGGGGTTGGTCTGCGGTGTGGCCGCTTTCCATATCGAAACGAGGGCGGCCGTCCAGAGTGTCGCCGTAGGGAGCCTCATGGCTGCGGCTCTCTTGTACCCAGGCCGCGAAATCTTCTTGCATTTCTCGTAACAACTCGGTACTTACCGCTTGGTCCACTACCAAAAACCCGTCAAACCAAAACTGGTCTTTTTGTTCTTGAGTTAAGGCAGACATAAGCGTTCCTTTTGTCGGGTTCTGGCAGTCTAGACTCCGGGGCGAAAGCACCAAGACCCCCGCAAGGAGATTTCTCGTGGCCACTAGCGTAGAAAAAGATCAAGAATCGATGGCTCAGTGGCTCGGCAACGTCCCCGACAAAGAGGCCGTTAAAAACTTTGTGCACGGGCCGGGTATCGATTTGTTGGATTTGCGTTTCGACATCAATGAGTTAAAGACCGCCTTAAGCGACCTTCGCCAGGCAACAGATTTCACGGCGGCTGCCGAAGCCGACAGTTTCGGAGCGCTAGCGGTTACCCGCCGGCCAGGGGTTGAAGTGCCTACCGCCAACGATTTGTCTGGGCTCTACTGGCTACGGGCCGACGACCGCTACCAAGAAGAACCTCGCGAAGAGGCCGTAAACGAGGCCGCCTTCACCGAGTTAGTTCCTACCTTTGTCGGGACCTACTTTGAACACGTTCATCAAGAGTTGACGGCCCGCTTCCCTATAGGGCGTATGCGTTTGTTGTGGAAAGACCTCTACAACTGCAATTCGTGGCACCGAGACCCCGAGCCACGCATTCACGTACCTATTGTGTCCAACCCCGGGTCGCTGTTTGTGGTCAACAACCATTGCACCCACTTGCCGGCCGATGGGTCGGTTTACTTCACCGATACCCGGGGCTACCACACCGCCCTCAACGGTGGGCTCGTTGAACGGGTGCATTTGGTAGCAACCGTCCCTTGGGTTGCTCCGGAGTGAACACGCTGGCGGAGTTCGCTTTAGATCTCACCTTTGACGACCTCCCCGACCCGGTGGTGGCCTTTACCCAACGCTGCCTGCTCGATGTTCTGGGGGTTGCCGCTTCGGGCACGACCACCGATTTATCAATACTCATTCGCCAACATGCGGTAGAGCAGTTTGCTTCGGGTGGCCGGCCCGCCCGCTTGCTCTTCGATGGTCGGCCGGTAAGCGCTGCGGGGGCCACCTTGGCTGGCGGCATGACCATTGATGCCATCGATGCCCACGACGGTCACAAACTCACCAAAGGGCATGTGGGCTGCGGGGTAGTACCCGCCGTTCTGGCCCTCGGGCAAGCCGAAACCATCATGGAGTCTCGCGAACTGCTCACCATGGTGGCTGTGGGCTACGAAATCGGCACTCGAGCAGGCATCGCTATGCACCAGACGGTGCCCGATTATCACTCTTCGGGAGCATCCATATCTTTAGCAACCGCAGCGCTGGGGGCACGAGCCCTCGGTCTTGACGGTCGGGGCCTGGCCGAAGCACTAGGTATTGCCGAGTATCACGGCCCACGCAGCCAAATGATGCGGGTCATCGACCACCCCACCATGGTAAAAGACGGTTCAGGGTGGGGTGCAATGGCCGGGATAAGCGCGGCCTACCTGGCGGCTAATGGGTTTACCGGGGCGCCGGCCATCACCGTGGAAAGCCCAGAAGTCAACGACCTTTGGCAAGACCTGGGCAGCAACTGGCGTATTTTTGAGCAGTACTTTAAGCCTCACCCGGTCTGCCGGTGGGCACAACCTGCCGTAGAAGCAGCGTTGGCTCTACGCCAAAAACATGGTTTGGATGGTTCTGAGATTTCTGAAATCAAGATCACCACTTTCCACGAGGCCTTTCGCTTAGCCACCGTGGCACCCACTTGTACAGAACAAGCCCAATACAGTTTGCCCTTTTCGGTAGGGGCCGCTCTGGCCCATGGGCAACTTGGTGTACAAGAAATAACCAAAAGTGGCCTCACCGACCCAGAAAGTTTGCGTTTAGCAGCGGCCATCACCATTGTAGAGAGCCCGGGATTCAACGCAGCTTTTCCGGCGCAACGCTTTGCCCAAGTTTCATTAATCTGCCAAGACGGAACGACCTTTGTCTCGCCCGTAACCGAGCCTCGGGGTGACCCAGAAAACCATCTGTCGTCGGCGGAGATTAACGAAAAGTTTCACCGCCTGGCCGACCCCATCTTGGGTACACATAGAGCCCATGCGCTCCGTAGTCAGGTGGCCGCACTTTCTGATGGTGGGGAAACCACCACTTTGCTTTCACTGCTTACCGAACCGGTGGCCTGAAACTTTTCTTTAAGCCACGGCCCGGCTTGGACAGGTTGATAAAGCGCCGGATGCTCGGCATCGTGGCAAGTGGGAAGACAATCTAGGAAAGCATCCCAGTTGGCCATATGAAAAAAGGCCAAAGATTGCCTTTGTTCTGAAGAAGCGGTGGTTACCCGGTGCAGGGTAGACCGCCAACGATCGTTCGTCCAACGAGCAATGGAGTCACCCAGGTTGACCACAAAAACATCTGGGTTGGGGGTAACGCTTTGCCAGTTTCCCGCTGAGTCTTGGATCTCTAAGCCCGGCACTTGGTCGGTGTGCAACACGGTGAAGGTTCCATAATCAGTATGTGCACCAGCGCGGAGAGCATTCTTAGGGGCCGCCGACGAGTGCTTCGGGTAGTTGATGGCCCGTAGCGAACTTATGGGTTGATCAATAAGTGGGACAAAGAAATCCGTCGGGAGGTCCAAGGCCCGTGCCATGACCGCCATGAGGTGTTCGGCGACTTGCGCCATGGCCGAAAAATACTCTTCTAAGGCGAAACGCAGACCCGAGGGGCGGTCGGGCCAAAGACTGGGTGAGCGAACCCACGCCTGGTCGGGGTCATCGCCCAGCGAACCCCCACCGGTATCGGGGCCCACCGAAAAGGTTTCTTTCAAATCAGCCGGGCTAGCCATGCCCAAGGAGGCGGCCAGTCGTTCGTAGCCCAAAGGGGCGTAGCCGTAGGGGTAGCCATCGGAGGGGAAGGCCACCAGCATTTTTTCTTCGGTTGGCAAGGCAAAGAACTCCGCTATCGCTTGGCTGGCGGCCGGCAAGGTTTCCGGCGGAATAACCGATTGAGGGATGCTAAAAAAACCGTATTCGGCGCACGCTTGGCCCAAGGTAGCGGCTTGTCTTTCTGGGCTATCGGCGAAGTCAACGAGGGGGAGGTCCATAGCGGCACGCTAATGGCAAAAAACTAAAGTTTTCCGTCCTGCGATGCGTGGGGCGACGGCATTTAGTGCTAAAACAGGCAGGTGAACCCTAACTATTCAGAAGAATCAGACGCTTTTCGCGCCGTTGTAAAAACCTTTCTCGCCGACAACCTCCCCGATGGGTGGAAAGGCATCGGGGGCCTTGAACCCGAAGAGATTCATGACTTTTTGTCGCAGTGGCGAGTCAAGTTGGCAGAAGCCCGCTTTTTGGCGCCCTCCTGGCCGGTGGAATACGGTGGGGGCGGCATGTCTTCCTTGGAGTCGGTCATCATTGCCGAAGAGTTCGAACGGGTTGGGGCCCCTACCGGTGGCGGCAACGACGCTTTTAGCATTTCTATGTTTGGCAACACCTTGCTCATGTGGGGAACCGATGAGCAAAAAGCAGACTTTCTGCCAAAAATTATTAGCGGCGAGTACGTTTTCTGTCAAGGCTATTCCGAACCCGATGCGGGTTCTGACCTCGCTGGGTTGGGTTGCAAAGCCGAACTCGACGGCGACGAATGGATAATCAACGGGCAAAAAATATGGACGTCATCGGCCCAGTACGCCAACTGGATTTTTGTGCTTTGCCGTACCGACCAAGAGGTCTCCAAGCACAAAGGGATCTCCTTTTTGGCCTGTCCGATGGATCAACCTGGCTTAGAGATTCGCCCCATCGCCATGTTGTCCGGTGATACAGAATTCAACGAAACCTTCTTCGACGAGGCTCGCACCCCCAAAGAAAACGTGGTGGGTGGAGTAAACAACGGGTGGGGCGTGGCCATGACGCTGCTGGGCTTAGAGCGCGGTGAAGCAGCAGCCACCATGCCTTTACAATTCCGAGAAGAAGCGGACAAATTGATGGCCTTAGCCAAGAAACACGGCAAAGCCGACGACCCCCGCATTCGCCAGCGTTTGGCCCAAGTGCACTGCGAAGTAGAGATCATGCGCTACATGGGTATGCGTACTTTGACAAACTTTTTAGGCGGCGGTCACCCCGGCCCACAAGAATCCACCTTTAAGTTGTACTGGTCTGAGTATCACAAACGTATGACTGAATTAGCGGTAGACATTTTGGGCGCCGAAGCCATGACCCCCACGGGCTCGTGGCGTGGCCGAGCCTTTCATGGCGACTGGACCGGGTCACCCAATTCATCCACCTCATGGGTGGGGGCTTTCTATAACGCTCGAGCCGGCACCATTTATGCTGGCACCTCACAGGTACAGCGCAACATCGTAGGCGAAATGGTGCTTGGGCTTCCCAAAGAGCCCCGGGTTTAACTCTCGTACTGCTTGCTTAACAGCAGCTCCATCATTTCTCGGGCCACCATGGGTGCTGCATTCTGGTTTTGGCCGGTAACTAAGTTGCCATCGACCACCCAGTGGTTGGCTAATGGGTCACGAAACTTGGTGGCGCTTTCGAAGACCGCACCGTGGGCTCGCAGTTCGGTTTCCGGGTGGTGGGGGGTGTTGCCAATACCCAATTCGGAAATTTGCTTATCGGTCACCGCAGAGATGCGCCGACCTTTGACAAGATCTTCACCATTGGCGTCTTTAGCATTGAGCAAACCGAGAGGGCCATGGCATACTCCACCAATAACCCGGTTGAGCGCATTGGCTTCGGTCATTTTTTGACCCAAAACTTGCGAGAAACCAAAGTCAAAAGACGCTCCCCAACCACCCGCTAAAAAGACCACGTCATAGTTGGCCATATCTAGGCCTTCTATGGCTAGCGAATCGCTAACTTTTGCTTGAAATTCTTTATCACCAAGAAAACGGTCATCGCTGGGGGTGCGCAGCACCGGTTTCAGAGACTTGGGGTCCACGGGTACCACTCCCCCAAGTGGGCTCGCTATATCCACTTGCATCCCTGAATCCAGGAATGCATAGTAGGGAACGGTCATTTCGCTGGCGAAGACACCGGTAGGTTTACCAATTTCTAAGACGGCGGCGTTAGTAGCTACCACCAGGGCTCGGTGTCCGCTTAAATCAAAGCTGACCTCCGCTGCGTCTTCGGGGTGCATGCCCAATCGCTGCAGACCTTTACGAAGCAGTCGTGCGGGAGGTGGAGGTGTTTTGCTTTTCATTTTTTCCTTGGTGGGTCGCTGGGCGTAGGGCCATGGCTTGTTTCGTTCGGGCAAGCAGCGCCGTTGTTCTTGTTTTAGCCTTTCGGTCAAAATGCCAAACACTGGAGCGGCCTTTGGGTCGGTGGCCCGGTTGGTTGCTTCGTTGGGGTCAGCGTCAAGGTCGTAGAGTTCCCATTGGTCGGGCAACGCTTTGGTGCGATAAGTGGGACCACCGATACCGGTAGCGGCCATGTGACGTACCCCGGGTTCTGTCCAGGTGTCCGGGTCGTCATAGGTGCGGACGATTTTCCATAGATGGCCCAAGCCTGTAGGTTCATCATGGGTAGCCACTCGAGATACAAGCCCTTCAAAGTTAGCTGCCACGTGGGCCGGCACTTGAATACGTAATGGCATGGGCGGGTTGTCGGCTTTACCCAGTTTGCGGGCCATTCCGCTGGCTTCGCTGTCGCCCTCCAACATGTTGTCCCTAGTCATCAAGTAAACAGACCGGCTTTCGTCGTGGTCTACTTCTTGGCGAAGCGCTGGAAGCAAGTTCTTGCCAGGCAACGGGTGCACTTCGGAAAAGGTTTTGCGCAACTCTTCAGCGGTGGACTCTTGGTCTATGCCGGCGGCCGCCAACAAGGTGGGCACCATATCCACATGAGAGGTTGCTGCGCTGTTGACCCGCTGGGGTTGTAGCGCTTGGTTCCCTAATCCGGCCACCGTGAAGGGAACCCGGGTGGCTTCGTCGTAGAGGTTGAACCATTTCTGATGGAGTCCTCCGTGTGCCCCAAGTAAATCGCCATGGTCGGAAGTGCGCACCAGCAGCGCATCAGTGGAACCGTTTTCGGTGACCGCTCGGCGCACTTGGTCAATGGCGGAGTCGCCCTCGGCGTGCAGGCGATAGTAGAGATCACGGTATTCTTGCGCATTTTTCTGGTAGGTCTTGGTCACCACCGCCGGCGGCCCATAACCCGAGGGGTAGGCCGAGCGGTAAGCGATTTGGGCGGCTGGTTTGCTGGCCAGGTCTTCGTCATCGGTGGGCGAAGGGGGTACCGCAGGCGGGTCTAGAGACGACGGCTCAAAAGGAAAGCCCCGCCGTTGCCAAACAGGGAAAAGTACGATGTCGTGCGGGTTCACAAAACTCGCCACCAGTAAGAACGGTTTTTGAGCGTCGACTTCGCCGGCAGCCCTACGGGCGTAGCGGTCTTTGAGCCAGGCCACCACTCGTTGGGCAATCAGCGGGTCGCGACAGTAACCCGAATTGGCCAGTATGCCCCCGTGGGGCTCTGGGCCTACCCAACCTGAGAAACCAAAGGAACCTAACGGGTCGGCATCAAGGTAGGTAGTAACCGCTTGTTCATCAACAACACCCTGGGCGTCGTTGGTGGCCAATGGTTGACCGGTTTCTGGGTCGAAAAGATCGGCATGAGATATGTGCCATTTTCCGTCGTAATGGGTGTCGTAACCAGCGGCCCGAAACCAGTTGCCCAAGGTGGGCACTTCGTGGGGGCGCAGCCAGCGCAGGCGGCTGTCGTTGGCCATTTTTCCTAAACCATCGGTTTGAGTGACCCCATGAACGTCGGGGTATTGCCCGGTAAAGAGGGTGGGACGACTGGGCACACAAGCCAAAGAACCGGTGTAGTGGCGGCCAAAGTCCACCCCATTATCGGTGAACCATTTTCGACCGCCCAGGGTGTCGCTGCGCCACTGAGTAAGGGCCTCCGACTCGTAACTCGGGGCGGCCCGTTCTTCGTCGGTCATGATGATGACGATGTCGGGTTTATTCATGAGAGTTCTCCGATGCGCTTGGTGCAGTTAGTGCGGCGGCTAGCCCGCTGAGCATTTGTTCGGCGGCTTTGGCCATCTTGCGGCCCACCGCTTTGGCGATCACTTTTTGTGGTGGCCGTGGCCCGGCATCTATACGGGTGGCCAAGGTCACCAAGGTGCCTTGCGAGTTTGATTCGAGCGTCCAGGCGTTAGATAACAATTTAATAACCGGGGGCAGTCCGGTGATGCGGTAAGCCAGCGAAGTTTCTGGCTGCCAGATGGTGACGGTTTCTACCACCACGTTGCGGCCACTTTGAATACGACGCACCGTGCCCAAGCCCGAGGTCTGGTCGGAAAGCAAACAGGAATGGTCCACGTTGTCTGCCCAACCGCTGATGGCCCCAAAATCGCTAAGCAAAGCCCATACTTCTGTAGCCGTTTGGGGCACTTGGGTTTGGTCGGTGAGTTCGATCATGCCTTTATGAAATCAACCAAGAGAGCGCCCAGTTCGGGGCCGCAGTCTTCTTGCACGAAGTGTCCCCCACCTTCCATGGTGGTGTGGGGTTGGTTTTGCGCACCGGGGACGAGCTTCCTAAAGGGGCGATCTCCCCCAAGAGTCACGGGGTCTTGGTCGCCAAAGCAGCAAAGAAATGGCCGGTCAAACTTCTTTAAGGCTTCCCATGCTTCTCTATTGGCTGAGGCTTCCACATCATCTGGAGAGGTACAGACCAGAGAAGGCCAAATGCGGGCCCCTGCTTTGTAACTGTCGTCAGGAAAAGGAGCGTCGTAGGCGGCCATGGTTTGTTCAGAAAACCCTTGAACACTCCCCCCGCTAGCGATCTTTCCGACGGAAAACTCTGGGGAGGTTTGGCTAAAAGCTTGCCACTGTAAAAAGGCCTCGCTGGCCGGGTGGTCGCCGGTGGGGAGCCCCGTATTACTAATGGCCACCCGGGCAAAGCGTTCAGGCTGGGCGGCTACCAGACGAAGCCCAATGAGGCCACCCCAATCTTGGCCGAAAAAAGTTATGTCTTCAAGGTTGAGTTCGTCAAAGATCAACGCCGACATCCACGCCACATGGCGAGCGTAGGTGTAGTCAGATTTCTGGGTGGGTTTATCGCTACGTCCAAAACCAACTTGGTCGGGGACAATGACTCGGTGGCCCGCCGCTAGCAGGGGGGGCATCACTGAGCGGTAGAGGTAACTCCAGACGGGTTCTCCGTGCAAAAGCAGCACCGGGGCGCCGTCACGGGGACCTTCGTCAAGGTAATGCACCCGCAAGGTGCCGCCGTCTTGGTCGCTGATTTCTGCATAATGCGGGGCATAGGGGAAATCCGGGAGGTCAGCAAAGCGCTCATCGGGGGTGCGGAGGGTTTCCATGGGTTTCTACTTTCTTGGTGATTATTGCCGAGACATTTCGGCTTGGGCTTGGGCGCGTGCTGCTTCTATTGACTGGCGTGAGAGCAACTCAATTTCTATTTGCTGCAAGGTGCCAGCGAAGGCAAAGGGGCTTTGGTATTGCGTGGACACTGCGGACCCGTGGTCGTAGCCGATGCTGGAACCCACCGAAGAAATGACCCCCATGTAAAGAGGCAACTCAGCCAGCGCTCCGGGGCTTCCATCTATGGAAAGTTGCAAGGTGCCGGTGCGGGCCCCGGTGCGCCGCAACTGGGCAACTAGGGTGCTGTTTCCTTCGGGGACCGGCCCGGGCCCTCTGACTACGGTGCGTTGACCAAAGGCGTTGTATTCCATAACCAATTGGCTGTCCAAGAGGAAAAAACTGATGCCAGAGTTTTCGGTACCCGTGGCCCAGAGCACACCCTCTTGACCTGCTTGCCGGTCAACTTGTGCCGTAAGGTCAAAGCTTCGCCCGCCAATAGCCGCCGAGGCCTGAGCGGGAATAGGCAACATGGGCGGGCGGTAGACATAGCGCCGATTGGTGGGGTGAGGCGAGAGATCACGAAAACGTGGCCCAAAGAGCGTAAGGCCACGGTCGTCGAGTGGTAAAACCCCGTGGCGTTGGGCTTCGTCCCACCAAAGAGCTTTGAGTTCTTCAAGTTTTTCGGGATGGGCATCAGCCAGGTCGTTGCATTCTGAGGCGTCGACGGCCAGGTCGTAGAGTTCCCATGGTTCGGTGTCGTAGTCGGCGTCGGGCAGGTGGCGACACACTGCTTTCCAGTTTTCGGCTACCAGAGCGCGGCTACCGGCCATCTCAAAATATTGCAAGGTGTTGACCGCCGGGTGGTCTGCTGCGTTGAGCAACGGAGCAAAGGAGTGACCGGTTACCGGGAGTTGCTCTACGCCGTTGAAGGTTTCTGGTGGCGCAATGCCAAGGAACTCGTAGATGGTGGGGGCAATGTCAGCCACGTTGACAAACTGGTGGCGTTTAGTACCTTGTTCAGATTCATTGACGCCTTGGGGCCAGTGGACGATCATGGGAACATGCACTCCGCCTTCGTGGGTGTTTTGCTTGTACCACTTGAAGGGAGAGTTCCCGCATTGGGCCCAGCCCCACGGGTAGTTGGTGTGGCTTTGAGGTCCACCGATGGTTTCGATGTCTTTGATGGCTTCTTCGGGGGTTTCGAGAATCCCGTTAAAGAACTTCATCTCGTGCATGACCCCGAATGGTCCACCTTCTTGTGAGGCTCCGTTGTCGGCTAACAAAATTAGCAGCGTGTTGTCGAGTTGGCCGAGGTCGTCCAAACCTTGCACCAGTCGGCCGATTTGATCATCGGTGTGGTCGAGGAAAGCAGCGAAGGCTTCTTGGAGGCGGGCCGCCAACCGTTGTTGCGTTTCGGGTAGTTCGTCCCATGGTTCAACCCCGGGGTTGCGGGGAGCCAACTGGGTTTCGGCGGAGATAACGCCCAGGGCTTTCTGCTTGTCGAACCAGCGCTGGCGCACCACATCCCAGCCTTCATCAAAGGCGCCCCGGTATTTAGCCAGGTACTTTTCTGGGGCTTGGTGGGGGGCGTGGGTGGCTCCGAAGGGGACGTAGCTAAAAAATGGGCGGTCGGGACGCACCCCTTTGCTGTCCGTGATCATGCGCAGGGCCTGGTCAATGATGTCTTCGCTGACGTGGTAGCCGTCTTCTGGTCTGGCAGGTGGTTCGATGGGGTGATTGTCGGCCACTAGGTCGGGGTAGAACTGGTCGGTTTCGCCTTCCAAAAAGCCGTAGAAACGGTTGAAGCCTTTTCCGAGCGGCCAGTGGTCAAAGGGGCCGGCGGCCGAGCACTGTTCCATGGGGGCCAGATGCCATTTGCCGGTGCAAAAGGTGGCGTAACCGGCGGCACCTAATACCTCGGCCAAGGTAGAGGCTTGGGGCGAGATGTGCCCGAGTTGGTGGGGAAAACCCGTGGTGAAGTTTGACACCGAGCGCATACCTACGGCGTGTTGCGAGCGGCCGGTAAGCAATGAAGCTCGAGTGGGTGAACACAAGGGGGTCACGTGGAAGTTGGTGAACTGCAAGCCACCGGCCGCCAACTGGTCAATGTTTGGGGTGTCAATGTCGGAGCCGTAGCAGCCGAATTGGGCAAAACCGGTGTCGTCAAGCAGCACTACCACCACGTTGGGAGCCTCTTGGCCGGGGTGCGGGGGCTCAACGAAACTTGGGGTGGACTCAGCGAGAGTTCTTCCGATGCGGCCGGCGAAGGGTTCTGGGGCGTTGGGCATTTTTTCCTTTTGCTTGCTCTTGGCTGCTTCAGACTATAACTTATGCGAGTAGCAGTATCAATACTTTGCTCAAACCTTCTTATGACCTCCCACACCCCACCCCACAGCGCACCACAACCAATTGATGGTCGGCGGGCTCGAAGCCAGCGAGGGCGCCTGGCCACCTTAGAAGCCATGATTGACCTAATTAACGAAGGCCACGCCCCACCCACTGCTCAGCAAGTCGCCCAGCGCGCCGGTATATCCGTGGCCACGCTGTTTCGATACTTCGAGACTTTAGAAGACCTCCGCCAGTACGCCACCCAACAATGTTTGGAGCGTTTTGCCCACCTTTTTGAATTGCCAGAAATATCCTGTGGCACCACCGAAGAAAAAATTACCTCCCTGGTGGCCAGCCGCCTCGCCCAGTACCAAGCCATCGGGCCCATTGCCCGACTCATCCGTTGGCGGGCCTTTGATACACCAGACGTTCAAACCACTTTGCACCAGCAGCGCCAGAACCAAACCCAACAACTTGCCCAGCACTTTGCCCAAGAGTTGCGCAGCCACTCCCCCGATGACCAAGAAGACCTGCTTGCTTCACTGATCGCCTTGACGTCTTTTGAGGCCTGGGACCAACAAAGCCAAGACCAGCAGCACAGCAACAAACGCATCGCCGCCAGTTGGCAAAAAACCCTAACCCGCTTGATGGCTACCGTTTAAAGCAAAATCTTGCCACGACCTTCACTCAAGACCACCCCAACGATTACCTCAATGAGTTCAAAGCTTGACTCGGCACTCACATCTTCAAAATAAATGGTGCCCGGCCAAGGTGGCGTGCGGTCTCTGTAACCGTGGGCCGCGAGGTGGTTAGCCACTCGACAAATACCCGCCACATGTTCATTAATGGTGGCGGCCAAATCTTTGCTCGCCAAAGAGAGGTCAGCCATGGTATTGCGGTCAATCTGGGTAGCACCCACTCCCATAAATAGGGGGATATTTCGTTTGATGGCCTCTTCAACATAAAGTTCGACATCTACCCGATCGTCAGCCAAACGAATGACGTAATCGCGACAAACCCCGTGCTTGGCTTCAAAAAGCTCTTCAAGGGTTATCGCTGGCTGCTCGGGCTGCACCGGTTTACGACGGCGGGCCCCTGAGCCGCTACGTGGGCTAACCTGCGTGACATAGTCACCACGATAATTGGCATCGTAAACCCGATCGCCCCAAGGGTTTTGATCAATAATGCGCCGAATGGAGCGGATTGCCACATCACGACAATTTCTCGGGCCGATGAAAAAAGGCGAACCCGAGGCATCAGAAAACTCCACCCACCCTTGGGGGTGCTGCGCAAAGTAATGGTCCATCCATGGCACCAAAACCCGGTCGGCCAACAAATCTAAAAAGTCGTTCACCATTTCTGGCTGGCGGGTCAAGGCGTTAATCAAATGTTCTTGACCAAAAATATCGGCCGCCAAACTATACGGGGCCGACAGATGTAGGACCGAATGAAAGCCCGTCAACCGTTCGTAGAAGTCCAATGTTTTATCTAATATTTTTGGAATTCCTGTGGTGAGATCCACCGGAGGCAGGTCTTGCCAGTTGCTGGCATCTATTAACGTCACCTCGGGGTTGGTGCCAGGAGAGTAACGATCTGAGTAAATCATTTCTTGACCCAAAGCCTCCGCCGTAAACCCATAAACCGGCCAACTCAAATATGACTTGGGCATGCCGAGCAATTTCAAAGTTAAAAGCACAGACCGTACGTAACGTTCGGGATCTTCCTGATACAACTGCTTGGCCGTAATGCCGAACAGGTCAAAAACAATACCCAGAGTCAATAAATCTATGGACCCCGAAACATGCACAGAATTTTGTGGTGACGGGTCGGCAAACAACTCGTCTACCTGGCCGCTAAACACGTCAGTAAATATTTCTTGCAGGCGTTGCTTGGCTTCTGGCTCGCCGGCCTGCCAGCGGTGCAGCAACCGAAGCCCCTCAGGAAACGTTAGCTCCTTAAAAGGCATGGCTGCTAAGAAACCACCGTGTCGCGATAAGCCAATCCATCAGGGCTTACCTCAATGCGGGTGATGATGATTTTTTCTTCCGCGGTACCAAAGTTTTTGAAAGTGGTGAACATGTTTTTGTCTCGATAAACATTGGCCGAAGACAACGACCCGGTCATGAACTGGCGAAACTTGGCTTGGCGAACCAAGTCTGAAACCTCCACCATGTCAACCTCGTGGGTATGGCCGCAAAAAACAGCCTCGATCTGGTTATCCAAAACAAAATCGGCTACCCGTTTTGAATCAATCAGCGGGTCAGGGTCGGTCACCACAATGGGGTGGTGGGCCAGCATGATGGCCCGGTCATAGGTGCGGCGAGCCATTTCATCGGCCATGGCATACAAGAACTGTTCTTCTACTAAGCCGAAGTCGCTTTGAAACTTGTTGGTATCCAAGCAGAGAATCAACACCTCTTCTTGCCCGATGGTGAATTGGCGAACAAAGTTGACGTCGGCCAGGTACTCGCTGAGGTGCATCTTTTGTGGGTCGTGATACACCTTTGGCTTGGTCACCTTGGAGGGGTCTTTGGGTTCCAAAAACGGTCCGTCGTAAAGGTACTGGCGAAAGAGTTCTTGGGAGCGTTTGACATATTTGTCGTGATTACCCATGATGGAAACCACGTTGGGGCACTGCAATCCGGAAAGAAATGCCTGCACCGCAGCAAACTCTTCGGGGAGCGAGTCAGAGGTGGAATCCCCGGTGTTGAATACCAGGTCAGCGTCAAAAGCGTTGAGCCGCTCCAGTAACTCTTGGTCGTCGGCCAACCAGTGATAGGGGCCAAAATGCAAGTCCGTAATATGAAGAATGTCCACGGGCGGAGGCTAACCGCTACGGCCGACCTGAGCGACCCAATAGATACAAATTTTGGCCAGCGACAGAACCGGAATCCCGTGCATCTCTGCTGCAGAGGCCAGCCGGTGATCGTAGGTAATCATTCCATCAAGGTCGCTACTAAACTTAGCGCCACCTCCAGATGGTTAGTGTCCAAGGTGCGGAGTCCAGCAGGGTTTGAAGTGCCCCTTGGGGAGTGCAGATAACTGTCAACCGGCTTCCTCGGTCGGTGATTATGATTGTCTCTCCAGCAACGGCTTGGGCCACTACCGCTGAGGCATTTTGTTTTAATGAACGAATGGCATATTTTTTCATGTGCTTCAATGTGCACAAAGTTCTCTCAGGTAGAGAAGGTACCATTTCCGTATGGAACTAAAGATTAACGGTGTAGCTCGCGACGGGGCTGGAGTGGCGCGAGCCGAAGATGGTCAGGTGATCTTCGTGGAAGGTGCGTTGCCCGACGAAACGGTGACCGTCGAGTTAACCAAGGTGAAAAAACGCTGGTCTCGTGCACGGGTGTTGGAGGTTCTTAACCCTTCGCCTTTGCGTATCCCGGTCACTTGCACTACTCAACAGGCAGGCTGCGGGGGCTGTGACCTGCTGCACCTCTCCCCTGATTCGCAACTCGCTATGAAGGCCAACATTGTACTTGATCAGTTAGACCGGGCACAGGTGGCCGCACCGTCCCCCGTTCTTTGGCCGCTAGTTAACGACCAAGGGCGCACCACGGTGCGTTCCATTGTCAAAGACGGTCAGGCCGGGTACCGCATGCGCGGCTCCCACGAGGTGATTTTGCCAACCAAGTGCGAGGCCCTCGACCCTATGGTTGAAGAAATCTTACTTGATGGCCGTTTCGGCGAAGCCAGCCAAGTCACCATTCGGGTAGGGAGTCGTACCGACGATCGTCTGGTGCTTGTTGAGGGCGATCCAGAGGAAGTCAGCGTGCCTTCTGATGTTTTAGTGGTTAGCGTCAAAGAACTAAGCGAGGGTCGGCGGGCCTGGATTCACGAAGAAGCGGCGGACCGCAAGTGGCGTATTTCAGCTCGGTCGTTCTTTCAGAATCGGCCGGCTGGGGTTGATGCCTTGGTTTCCGTGGTATCGGGCATGGTCGATGCGCTGGGCACCGATGGCCCTATGGTCGACGCCTACGCCGGAATCGGAGTTTTCGCAGGCACGGTGGGGCATGGTCGTTCGGTGGTGGCTATTGAGCGTAATAGTCACTCCATAGCCGACGCTCGGGTAAACCTCGATGCCGAGTCGGTCAAGATCATCAAGGCACCGGTAGAAAGTTGGAATGCTTCGCCTGCTGCGCTGGTCATAGCCGACCCAGCTCGTGAAGGGGTGGGCAAGGCGGCCATGGCCACTTTGCTAGCTGCCGAACCAAGCTTATTTGTTCTCGTCAGTTGTGAGCCTGGGGCTTTTGCTGCCGATGCCGCACTTCTGGCCGCCGCAGGTATGCGCCTCGAACAACTCACCGTGGTGGACATGTTCCCCGGCACTACCCATGGCGAAACAGTCGGCGCTTTCATCGCTTCCTAACAAACCGAACCTGGGGTCAGACCCCCGGTTCGGTGTAGGGCGGGGGTTAGCGCTGGGTGCCGACTTTTAGTTCGTTGAAGGCCACGCCACGGTCTACTGAAATGTCTCGGGGAAGGCCTAAAACTCGGTCGCCGATGATGTTGCGTTGAATCTCGTCGGTACCGCCGGCAATTGATGCGCTAAAAGAGCCGGCGGTGTGCTTGGCCAGGTCGTAGCCGTGCGGGTCATCAGCATCCCAAGCTTGTGAACAAGGCCCGGCCATATTCATGAGGATTTCCCGTACCCGCCATTGGATGACCGAACTAAAAAGCTTGCCCAGAGAGCCACCGGGGCCCGGAGCTTTGCCGCTTTGCATCTCTGCACGAGTACGCAGGGACACCAAGGCTTTGGTGGTTTCCATGGAATAAATGCGCATCAGTTCTTGACGAACGTTGAGGTCCTCGAGTGACCCGTTGGCTTCAGCGGCCGCCTTTAACATTTTGTAATTAGGTTGGCTGATTTTTCCGCTACCCGCCGTGCCGATAGCCACCCTTTCGTACATCAACATGGCCGTAGCCTGGTTCCACCCATTATTGAGTTCGCCCAAAAGGTGGTCAACTGGTAGGCGCACATCGGTGAAAAATACCTCGTTGAAATGACTCGAGCCGTCGATTTGGTGAATGGGCCGCACCTCTACGCCCGGAGCATCCATGGGCAAAATAAACATGGAAATACCGGCGTGCTTGACGGCGCTGGGGTCGGTACGAGCAATAAGTACGGCGTAATCGCTGACCTGGGCCAAGGTGGTCCACACCTTTTGTCCGTTGATAATCCACTCTTCGCCATCGCGTTCGGCTTTGGTTTGCAAACTGGCCACATCGGAGCCGGCCCCTGGCTCAGAAAACATCTGGCACCACAAAGTGTTGCCAGAAATAACGTCGGGCAAATACTTAACCTTTTGCGCTTCGGTACCGAAGTCATTAACCACCGGCAGGCACATGCCATGACTAATAATAAACTCGTTGCTCATGGTCGGGAAATGTGCCGCTTCTTCCCGATAAATACGGTCGTGATTTCGGGTAAGACCCGCTCCGCCGTATTTCTGATCGAAGACCAATCCTCCTAACCCTGCTTGGGCCAATTTGGCGTGAAACTTCTTAGAGGCCGTCAAATCGGCATCGAGTTGGGTGTGTTCGGCAAGAAACGAGCGCACTTGGCTGCGGAACTGTTCGCTTGTTTCTTCCGAGAGAGGTTCTTGTCCCATAAGTATCTTCTTTGTTAGAGGTCAACCTACCCTAAGCGATACCCCGTAAAGGTGCCTAACCCGCAGGCCACGATTCACTGCGGTTGATCTGAGGGCAAGTTCTCTAAGAGTTCCTGGTTCACTATTTCAGGAAAGTCCTCCGCCGCTAAGTACCGAAAATATTCCTCGAAGTAAGGCAACGGGGTATCGGGGCACATGAATACACAGACCACTTCACCGTTTTCGTTGCGCAGTTGATCAAGCGTGCCAGCCTGTTGTTGCTGATCAAGGTAAGCCACCAGCCCCACTAAAGACAGCCCAGAACTAGGGCCCTCGAAGATGCCGCGGAGCGACTAAGTCGGGCCGTTGCCCAACGGTAGCTAGCCCTTTTGCGCTCGTAGTTTCCGCAACCGTTCTCCCCTGCTGACCATCAAGGGATCAAAGTCCACAGGGTCGGGCGGGATTAGCTCTGGGTCTATGAGTTGCTGCCCCATGTAGATTTCGGCTATCAACGGCCGGTCAAGGATTTCTCCGGCGCAGAAAACCCCGCCACTCATGGCGCCAGCAATACCGTGACCGCTTACCGTGTTGGCGCCCACCACCCATAGGCCTTCAATCTCGGTGCGGTAGGACGGACGGTACTTACCGATTTGCTCGGGAGAATGCTGGTAGCCATAACTGGTGCCGCCCGAACTAGAGATGTAGCGCTCGTGGGACAAGGTGGTGGCCGTCTCGAGGTGCACAATGTTTTCTCGCAGTGGCCCAAAGACCGTTTCGGCGGCATCAAGAAGCCTTTCGCTGAACGCTTCCTTTTTGGCTCGGTAGGTTTCGTTGCGGCGGTATTTGCCGCCATCAGTCGGTCCCGTTTCAACCCCCCAATAGTCATTTCCTCGAGGGGCCAAGGACATGATTTGAAAATTGGTGTGGCCCGGTGGGCAAAGCGCAGCGTTGCCGGGGTCTTTGCGTGAAGCAAGCGCTATATAGGCAAAGGGCACTTGACCAGACGGCAGCTGCCCTTGGTCGAGTTCGCTGTAGTACTCGTCGGTTTCGTAACCAGAGAACACAAAATAGTTAGTGTTGGGGCCGGTCAACTCTTTGTTGACTACCACGTAGGTGCAAACCAGGCCCAAGGTCATGGTGGCTTCTTGCGCCCAACGCACGGTAGACGGGGCCAGATGCTGTGCTCCCACCAAGTGCTCAACGGTGCGGCGGTAATCGGCGTTGCTGATCACTAGCGGGGCGGCCAAAAACCTTCCGTCTTCTAAAACAACGCCGGTGGTTTTTCCGTTTTCTACGGCGATGCGCTCTACTGGTTCGATACAACGCACCTCTCCCCCGCAGGCTTCGATGGCTTGCACCAACCGAGCGGCCATCATCTGCCCGCCGCCTTGGGGGTAATAGGCGCCGTTCATGTAGTGGCCGACAATCCCGGCGTGCATGGCCACGGCGGTTTGGCTAGGCCCACCGGCGTAAAGGCCCGACCAGTGGTCGAGTACGGCGCAAAGTTTCGTTGACATTTCACATTCGTCAAAGAGTTCATTCAAAGGCCGGGTAGCCCAAAGATCAAAGGTCGGGCGTTCTTCGCCGAATATTTTTCGTGCTTCTTCGCTAACCGTGCGCAAAATGCGCAGGCACTTTTCTACCCCAGCTTTTTCGTGAGGAAACTGCTCAACGAGACGTTCTTGGTATTTGTCCCAACTGGCTGGCACCCGAAAAGTAAAGTCAGGAAAGTGCAAGGTGTCAAAACAATCGGTGTCCATGGGCAAAAAGTTCATGCGACCGGCTAAGCCCAGAGAAGCAAAAATATTGGTAAACAAACCGCCGGGTCCACCCTCACCGAGGTAATGCACGCCGACATCAAACTCGTAACCGTCGCCCTCGTGTTGGCGGCGAAAAATCTGCATATTGCCGCCCGCCCGGTTATGGCGCTCGACGACCAGTACGCGTTTACCGGCGCTAGCTAAACAAGCCGCTGTGGTTAGCCCACCGGGTCCTGAGCCCACCACAATGGCATCCCAACTTTCGGTTGGTTCACTGCCCACGATGCTCCCTCTCTCTTCTCGGCCAACGCTCAACGGTCGAGTTCTTCAATAAATTTATCAATTTCTTCTTCGGTATTGTAGTAGTGCACCGAGGCCCGCACCACGGTGGCTAACCCTCGGTGGGCGAGGTCAAAGCGGGCATAGTTCGGTGTCGAGGTAGAGGTATTAATACCGGCCGCGGAGAGTTTGTCTTTGATTTGCTCTGCCGTTTGACCGACTACCCCAAAGGTGACGATGCCGCCGCGGTGGGCGCCCTTATCGTAAACCGTTACTCCAGGAACCTCTTCCAGACTGCTCCGCAAGACCGCCCCTAAACCTTGTAATCGCTCTGCTGTTGCTTCTACCGAAAGTTCGAGGGCGTAGTCCACAGCGGCCCCGAGTCCTAACTTGCCGGCGTAATAGGTTTCCCAATTCTCAAACCGGCGCGCATCGTCGCGGATTTTGTAATCCCAGTCGTCGGCCCAGGTGGCGGAGTGCAGATCTAAAAATGGTGGCTCAATACGCTCTAAAGCCCGTTCGTTGACATACAAAAACCCCGTGCCGCGGGGGCCACGCAAATACTTGCGACCAGTAGACGACAAGACATCACAACCAATGGCCTGAACATCAAGGGAAATCTGCCCTGCTGACTGGCAAGCATCCAACACGAAAAACGTCTGGTAGGCATTACAGAGTGCGCCAACCTCCTCCGCTGGGTTGATGAGCCCACCACTGGTTGGGGCGTGGGTCATGCACAACATGGTGGCCCCCCGAGCAAGTTCTTGTTCTAAATGGGTTAAATCAATTTGACCAAACTCATCGTCATCAATCAACACGATTTCTAAGCCGTGGCGCTTTTGTAACTGCAGCAAAGCAATCACATTGCTGGAATATTCCGCTCGGCAAGTTAACACCCGATCACCGGGTTCAAAGGGGTAGCCATAAACTGCCATGTCCCAGGCCCGAGTAGCGTTTTCTATGATGGCGATTTGGTTGGGTTGGGCGCCGATCAGCGTGGCGATGGACTGGTAAACCGCTTCGAGGCGGTCATGTGCTTCGTCTGATGCCTCATAACCACCGATGGCGGCTTCTCGGTGAAGGTGCTCTACCACGGTGTCCACCACCACCTGAGGGGGAAGGGCGCTCCCCGCATTGTTGAAATGGATGACCTCAGCCGCCCCCGGAGTGTCATGGCGAACTTGTTCTATCGGAAAAGCTTGGTCAAAAAAAGTAGTCATGGCCTCACCTTAAACCCCTTGGCCCCCGTACCTTGACTCTTGTCTTCAGGGTTGCGCTACGGTTGCCGCACTACCAAAGGAACCCCATGAGGACACCGCTCACCAATCCATCCGCTACAGCCGTTGGGCCCTATAGCCATGGCATAGATGTTGACCCGTTGGTCTTTTGCTCGGGGCAGACTCCCCTTGACCCGACCACCGGCCTCTTGGCCGAAGGCTCCATTGGCGACCGAACCGCCCAGTGCTTCTCCAACCTTTTCGGCGTATTAGCGGCGGCTGGCCTGGGGCCCGACCAGGTGGTCAAGGTCAACGTATACCTCACCAATATGGATGATTTTGCCGCCATGAACGAGGTGTATGCCACTCAGTTTGCCGAGCCCTACCCAGCGCGCACCACCATTGGGGTGGCCTCCCTGCCTTTGGGTTCAGACATCGAAATTGAACTAGTAGCCCGCCACCCCACGATTTAACTTTCGCCCAACAGAAAAACGGTTTAGGCTCCGCCCATGAAGCCCCAAAAAATACCGGTCCGCGGTTTTACCGATCAAGAGTTTCTGCAAAGAACCATGGCCGCGCAAACCATGATGGCCGCCCAGGGTCTTGACGCTTTGTTGGTTTGCACCGAACCCGAGGTGCGCTACTTCACGGGTTTTCATACCCCCTTTTGGCAAAGCCCGACCCGCCCTTGGTTCGTAGTCTTGCCGGCGGCTGGTAAACCCATTGCCGTCATCCCCGGAATCGGTGGTGCCTCCATGGCGGCCACTTGGGTTGATGACATCCGTACTTGGCCCGCCCCTCAGCCCAACGACGACGGGGTGTCGTTGCTGGTGGGATGCCTTCGAGAAACTGCTGGCCCCCAGGGAAAGATCGGCCTGCCCATGGGGCCAGAGACCCATGTACGTATGCCACTAAACGACTTTGACCAAATACGTGCTCAAGTCGGCGAATTCGTCGATGCCACGGCCATAATTCGTTCTCTCCGCATGGTTAAATCGCCAGCAGAGATTGCGAAACACCAGCAAATCTGCCACATCGTGTCCGATGCTTTTGATGCCCTCCCTGGCTTGTTGGCTACCGGCATGACCGAGCGGCAAGCTTTTGCTGCTTTCCGCTCAGAAATCTTGCGTCAAGGTGCCGACGACGTTCCCTACCTGGTGGGCGCTACCGGCCCGGGTGGCATTGACGACATTATTCGCCAGCCCACCGATCGGATCATTAGCGCAGGTGACCTGTTGATCTTCGACACCGGATCTACTTTCGACGGTTACTTCAGTGATTTTGACCGCAACTTTGCTTTTGGCCATGCCGACCAAGGGGCTCAAGATGCTTACCAAGCAGTGTGGGAAGCAACCGAAGCCGGTTTCGCCGCCATTGCTCCCGGAGCCACCACTACCGAAGTTTTCCACGCCATGAACAACGTGCTCCAAGGCCACGGCTCTCTCGGTAACGATGTAGGCCGCTTGGGACACGGTTTAGGTATGCAGGTCACCGAATGGCCCTCGCATACCGCCAGCGACGACACGATCATTGAAGAAAACATGGTCCTCACCCTTGAGCCCGGTCTCTTGTGGGCGCCCGGCAAAACCATGGTTCACGAAGAAAATCTGGTGGTAACGGCCCACGGGGCTCAATGGTTGAGCCGCCGAGCCGCTCCTGAACTGCCTATTATCTACTAACAAACGAGAGGGTATACATGGATAACCAACCTTTGAGCGAAGACCAAATGCAACAATTTTGGGAAGATGGCTATCTGCTTTTAGAAGACGTCGTCACGGCAAAACAACTCGCTGATCTCCGGGTCGATTTCGAACAATGGCGTCAAGAAAGTCGGCAACATGACGATCCTTACGGGGAAACCTTTGATGGTCGCCCGCGCTTTGACCTTGAACCAGGACATTGTGCTGAATCCCCCGCTTTGCGTCGGGTGGCGTCACCCGTTGAGATTTCCGAGGCCTACCTTGACGTCATGCGCTCCAACCGAGCGCTCGACGCAGTAGTCCAATTAGTAGGGCCCAACGTAGTCTTCAACAATGCAAAAATTAATTCAAAACAGCCAAAGTCTTCTACCAAAGTGCAGTTCCACCAAGATTTTTTGTTTCAACCCCACACCAACGACGACCTCATTGCCGTGCTCTTGTGTCTGGACGACATGACCTTAGAAAATGGGCCTTTAGAGGTAGCGCCCGGCAGCCACCGGGGCCCGCTCTACGACCACTGGCACCACGGGGTGTTCACCGGTGCGGTCAGCGCCCACGTGGTGGACGAACACCAACCACAAATGGTCACCATTGAAGCACCGGCCGGATCGGCTTGTTTGCTGCATAACCGCACGCTGCATGGGTCGGGGCCCAACACCTCCGCAGAGGCCCGCACCCTGTTTATTTGCGAGTACCGGTCAGAAGATGCCCAGCCTTTACAAGTTAGCCACCTCCCCAGCCGCATGGAAGGCGAGTTGCTGCGGGGTGAGGTCAGCAACCGAGTGCGTTGCACCAATTACCAAATGCTTTATCCAGAGGTTCCCACCGGTGCTTCTTTTTTTGATCAGCAAGCAAACGACCCCACTCCCACGCTGTGATAGACCGAGAGTTACTTCCCCTAGACTTCACCACCGATGCTGGTTTTGGGGCCCGTGCACTGTTGGGCCTTATTGTTTTAGCAAGCGACCGTACCCTCGAAGCAGAGATGCGCCAGATTCAAATAGATGGCGTTGACTGGTTGCACGCTCGCATCCACAACGATGATGAGGTAACCCCCGAAACCCTTACCGCTATGAGAGACCGGCTACCCGAGGCCGCCGCTTTGCTCCCTCCAGGTTTCGCTTTTGATGCTCTGGGCTATGGCTGCACGTCGGCGTCCACGCTTATCGGTGAAGTAGCGGTCAGCCAGGCTTTGCAAAGCGTCCACCCAGAGGTGCCTTGCACCAATCCGGTATCGGCAGCCGTCGCTGCTTTTCGCTCGTTGAAGGCGCAACGCATTGCCATCGTTACCCCATACACCGCTGAAGTAACCGCACCGATCGTCAGTCTTTTCGAAAAAGAAGGCTTTGAGGTTTCTACTGTTGGATCTTTTTTGGAGCCTCTTGATTCTGTGGTGTGCCGCATCACCGAAGATTCCGTTGCCGGCGCCGTCGAACAAGTTGCCCAGCAAGCCCCCTGCGACGCAGTGTTTGTTTCTTGCACCAGCTTGCGCCTTTTCGGCGTAGTAAACCAGTTAGAGGAATCTCTCAACAAACCGGTGGTGTCCAGCAACTTGGCTTTGACCTGGCACCTGCTGCGCTTAGCGGGAATCAACGATGTTTTAGAAACCCACGGAATGTTGGGGCTCCAATCGCTGCTCTAGGCAGTAGATACTTCGTGCGCTAGGCCGGTGGTTACCTCGTAGACGTAGCCGCTGATTTGGTCTTTGTGCACCAAAAATGGGGTCTGCAACAAGCGCTGAATGGATTGGCGAACATCCACGTAGGGGTCGGCAAAGGATTCCAAAGCCCACAAAGGCTTCACCCCCAACTCGGCTTCTAACTCCGCTTTAAACTGGTCTTCGCTGACTTGTTGCATACCGCAGTCGGTGTGGTGAAGCACGATGATCTCTTGAGTCTTTAACAAGCGTTGCGACAGACACAGCGACCGGATGACGTCATCGGTGACCACTCCACCGGCGTTGCGAATAATATGCGCTTCACCGTTTTTGAGCCCCAAAATTTTGAAAATATCCATGCGCGAATCCATGCAGGTCACTACCGCTACATGTTTTTGCGGGGCAACTGAGAGCCCACCGTCGGTGAAATCTTCCGCAAAATGAGCGTTGTTTTGAGCGAGGTCGCGAGCAATGAGTTCCGGCACAAGAGTAAGCCTACGGCACCAGCAGTCCAGCATGGGTCTCTTTCCTTTCACATTGCCAAAGCAATAAAACTCTTTGCCGATGTCTTACTCGTCCGCGGCCAATGAACTACTCTCCGTCCCATGACCAGCGAAAAGGATGGCCCTTTGCATCAACAGCGCAGCGAGACACGGCAAAGCGCCGACCAACGCACCACCGTTTACCCGGCTCGTTCAATAATCACCATGGACGAATCCTTGCCGCGGGCCAAAGCAGTAGCGGTCTCTGATGGCCGCATCGTGGCCGTGGGCCCCCTGGATGACGTAATTGAACAAGCCGGCACCGATTACCAGATTGATGAAAAGTTTGCCGATCGAGTGGTTTTGCCGGGCCTCATCGACCAACACCTGCACCCCATTCTTGCTGCAGCCACCTTAACTACCAAGGTCATTGCCCCCGAGCGTTGGGTGATGCCTCGCCTCACCTTTGACGCCGCCGATAGCCCTCAGGATTACCGGCGACTTCTTGGCCAGGCCCACCAAGACTTAGAACCCGGAGCATGGCTTTTTTCTTGGGGATACCACAAAATGTGGCACGGTGACCTCCACCGTTCGGAACTTGATGAAATCTGTGGTGACCGTCCAGTAGCTATCTGGCAGCGCACCTGCCACGAATGGCACCTCAACACGGCGGCCTTGCAGGCCATCGGTGCCACTCCGGAAACCTTCCAAGGGCGAGGTTTCATGAGCGACCAAGTTGACTATGAGAAAGGGCATTTCTGGGAAAACGGGGCCTTTGTTTTGCTTCACCCGTTGCTCATGCCGCATTTTCTGACCGCCGACCGTTACCGCCAAGGGTTGGCTCAAATGATCGAATACCTCCACATGAATGGGGTTACCGGCATCAACGAACCAGGGATCGCTTGGTCTGTTGAACCTTGGGACATGTATCAAGAAGTCCTTGGCCACCATGATGTGCCTTTCATGAGTACCTTTTTGATTGACGGACGCACCCAGTCGGTGCGCAACATCGAAAACGGGCGGGTGTTGGCCGATGCTCAGAAGCAACTAAAACGTGGCCTCGGTACCGACAAAGTGCATGTGGTGGACCGGCAAGTAAAACTTTTCTGCGACGGAGCGGGCATTTCTCAACTTATGCAAATGATTGATGGCTATCTCGATGCAGAGGGAAACCCCGACCCCCATCATCACGGTGAGTGGATCATGCAACCCGACGAACTGCGACGCATATTTGATGTGTACTGGGATGCCGGTTGGCAAATACATATTCACGTCACCGGCGATTTAGGGGTGGAGGTGATCTTGGGCGTGCTTGCTGACGCCCAAGCACGCAAACCCCGCACCGATCACCGCATGGTTTTTGTTCATTTCATGAACTCCACCGAGCAACAGGTTGAGCGCATCGCTGAGTTAGGCGGCATTGTGTCTATTAACCCGTTTTATTTGGTGGGTTTTGCCGACAAGTTTTCTGAAATTGGTTTGGGCCCCGAACGAGCCGACGCTATGGGACGCTCGGCCTCAGTGGTCAATGCCGGCATTCCTCTCTCCTACCACTCTGACCTGCCCATGTGCCCCTCAGACCCTATGGCTATGGCCGGATGGGGCGCCGGGAGGATGACCATGAGTGGTCGGGTTGCGGGCCCCGAACAATGCATTTCCATCCATGAGGCTCTTAAAGCGGTAACCATAGGGGCTGCTTTTTCTTGGCAACGCGAACACGATCTGGGCAGCATCGCTGTGGGGAAGATTGCCAATTTGACCGTCCTTGACGAAGACCCCTACGACTACCACCCCACAAAGTTGGGTTCCATTCGGATACGTGGGTCAGTGTTTAGCGGACGGTGGTTCCCTGTCTCAGATGAACTCGTGGAACGGCGAGTAGAAAACGCCCCCTTGGCCGCGGCCGCAACCACCCACAGCGCTCTCCACGATGCCGGCCACACTTGTGGGTGCGAGGTAGCTCAAATCATTGCCAAACAGATGGGGCCCGATGGCTGGGCGGCCTAGCGCAACGAAGCGGCGCTGGCCACACGTTGCAGCACCCGGGCGCTGGGTTTTACGTTTCGCTCCCGGTCAATAATCCCAAAGTTTAAGTCGAAGCCATGAAGCCACTCGTAGTTACCCACACCGTTCCAGTGGAGGAAGCCCCGGACATGACACCGCGGGCTATTACTTCCGAAATATCTTCAATCCACGCTCTCGGTAACGCTCACGCTCGACGTCGTCGCAAGTTCCAATCTCGTACTCCGCAACGAGCAGGGGCGTGTCTGGCAATTTCCCTCCGGAGCTCCTTCAACGCGAGGTCCTCGAGCTCCTTGTCAGTCACCAGCCGTTTCAGCGCCTTGGCCTCGTTCAGGTTCAGCGCCCCGTAACGATTCCGCCAGTTGTACGTCGTCGCCGGCTTTGACGCTTGCTCGACGGCGGCTCTTCATTTCTTCGTGTGCTTCCACGCTTCCGTCGTGGAATGTGCCGAACCATTTGTCCATGGGCAGCAGCAGCATCCCGTAGTTCACTTCGAAGCAGCGGTGATGCAGGTTGTGGAAGTAGTCGCCGCCATGAAAGCTCGAGCCTTCGATGGTCTTAAACCGGTCGAAGCCCGAGTGTGAGGGCGACGGTGAGATCATTAGGTACACCAGGCAGAACGTTGCGATGAACGGCGAGCCCGGAATCACCAGAAAAACGAACGGCAACGAGAGGTAGAGCACGTGTTCGCCCGGATGCATCGAGATGCCGGTCCACGGTCCGGTGCTGACGTTGCGGTGATGCAGGGCGTGGAACCAGCCGTAGAGCGGGTCAACATGGAGCAGTCGGTGGTTGAGGTAGAAGTGCACGCCTTCGATCCAGAACACGGCGATGGCCATCGCTGCGATCGCCCACAACGAGGAGAGTTGCGGGATCGAGTCGGTGGCGTAGAGGCGGAACATGATCGCCTCGTACAACGCCGCAATGCCGCCGCCACTCACGAGCGTCCAGAACATGTTGTCGCGGGTCTGATTGTTGAACGTGAACGACTTACGATTTGAGGCGAGCCAACGGGACTCGTATTTAAATTCGATGCCCTGGGCTTTGCGAATGTGCAACCACCAATGCTGACCGCCGATGACCACGAGCATCATGACCGCGTTGCGAAACCAGAGCAAGGCGACATCATCAACGCTGAGCGAGGCAAATCGATCGAGTGCGGGCGTGAAAAAGTGGTACATCAACGCGGCCAAGGCAATCCACGTGATCGATTGCGGCCACATGTACTTCGTGACGAACCACTTCACCATCGCCAGCGGACGTGCCGTCGATTGGAACAGCGGCGGCACGATTATGGGTTCGGGGTCGTAGCCCTTTGCCCGTTGCATGCGTGTCCGCCTTTCGGTTGGCGCAGTCATGTGTGTACTCTGCCTGAGGCAGCGGCGTTCATCGGTCGAATCCGGGGCACTCACGGCCGAGCTTGCGAAGCAAACCGGGCCATTCGGTTTCGCCGTCATAGTTGTAGTGTGGGCTGGTGTACATCTGCCGTTGGAAACGTTCGACCTCGTCGTCGGAGATGAGATGCAGAGTCGCCCCCGTCGACATTGCCTGGATCTGCACGCTGCATGCCTGATGCAGGAAGTAGGCCCGGAAGAATGCCTCGGACGGTTTTCGACCCAAGCTGTAGTGACCGTGATTGCGGCTGATGAGGATGTTGTTGGTCGCCACCAACTCGCAGAAGTGCGCACCGAATGCCTCGTCTTCGGTGAACTCGTACTCCAGGTAGCCGAGCATGTGTCCGAGGTAAACCGCCGGTTGGTTGATCCACAACAGTCCACACTCGATTGAGCCCACGGCAGCAATCGGTTCGTCGTGACCATGGACGAAGAAATTGATATCGGGACGTGTCGAGAAGATCCACCGACAGAGGTTGACGGCTCCGTCGTTGGTCCAACGTGAGTCGTCAAACACCGGCGAGCCGTCAGGATGGATCGTGATAAAGCTCGACGCTGTTGCCTCCTCCCAATACATGCCGTACGGGTGCGTAAGGTACTGGTCCCTGCCTGGAACCCGAGCGCCGATGGCGCCGTTCACGAGATCGCTCATCCCATACAGGTCGACAGAGCGATAGAGAGCGGCCAATTCAATACGAGTCTCCCACTCACTCACTGAGTAGGTCGAGTGATCGGGTGCTTCTGCCGGAGGCTCCTTCGCCCCGGATTCGATGTCCTCGACTGTCACTTGTTCCCTCGTCTCTCGGAACGTTTCGTTGTAAGGTGAATTGTAGTCAATGGAGACCGGAAAGAAAAAGTTCAAGCGTCGCCATCGATGATCAGGCCGGGAATTCCAACCCGGCGTTGTTGATCATGATGTCGAGACTCCGAACGGTGTCGATGTCGCGAAGTTCGCCGATTACCACGCTGGCTTTGCCGCCGAGATTTCAATCGATGCTTTGGCGTCCTCCAGTGCTGACACGGTTTGACCCTGGAGGAACACATGTACGACGACAGAAGCGAGTCGGGTGGAGACGGCGCGGCCGATGCCGCTGGATGCACCGGTGACAATGGCTGTTCAATAACCTAGGGGCGTTGGGTCAGCCATTTTGTGTTCCTTGTTTGCAAACTAAGCAGTGATCAGTCGTGATAGCAGCTGTACCTGAGCAGTGTTCAGGTACATCTTGATAGATTCGGATTCATAACCACGAATAAAAAGAGGAGAGTCATGTCAAGCACCGAAACCTCAGCAGCCGAAGCCCCTAACACCTCACAGGACGATTACAAGAGTCCTGAGCAGGAGATGGCCGAGAAGGGCGCCGATGTTCCCGCTGCTGCGGAGCTCACCCTCGATGAGATCAACCCTCTGAATGCCCACCTCTTCTTGCAGCACCGTTGGCAAGGCCACTTCGCCCGACTACGGGCCGAAGACCCGGTACACCTCAATGAACTCGAAACCGCAGGCCGCTACTGGTCGATCACCAAGTACGACGACGTCAAGGCTGTCGATGGTGACTGGGAGACCTACTCCTCCGATGCCGGCATCACCTTGGGCGCCAAGCTCGGGAGTGAATTGCCAGGGGGCATCTACCGATCCAAGCCATTCATTGCAATGGACCCACCCACCCAAACTGCGCAGCGCAAGACGGTGCGCGGCATCTCTGCGCCAAGCAGTCTCAGGAACCTCGAAGCCGACATCCGCGAGCGCACCGTCGGGGTCCTCGAGTCGCTGCCCGAGGGCGAAGCGTTCGATTGGGTCGACACCGTGTCCATCGAACTCACCACCCTTCTACTGGCAACGCTCTTTGACTTTCCCCTGAAGGATCGCCGTAAGCTCACACACTGGTCCGACATCGTATTCGCAATCCCCGAGCCGGGCGGCGTCGTCGAGTCCCATGCCCAGCGCCAACAGGAGTTAATGGAGTGCATCGCTTACTTCGAGGGCCTTTGGGAAGAACGCCGCGAGACCCCAGGCCATGACCTCGTCTCGATGCTCGCCCATGGCGAGTCGACCAAGGACATGGCCACCGCCGAACACCTCGGCAACCTGTTGCTGCTCATCGTCGGCGGCAACGACACCACCCGCAACACGATGACCGGCAGCGTGTATGGACTCAACAAGTTCCCCGACCAATACGACAAACTGATTGCCAACCCCAGTCTTGTGCCGCAGGCTGTGCCCGAGATCATCCGCTGGCAGACCCCACTGTCGTACATGCGCCGCACCGCAACGTGCGATACCGAGCTGGGTGGCAAGCAGATCCTCAAAGACGATCAACTCCTCATGTGGTACATCTCAGCCAACCGCGACGAAGACATGTTCGGCGACGATGCCGACCGCATCGACATAACCCGACCAAATGCCGATCGCCACCTCTCGTTCGGCTACGGTGTGCACTTCTGCATGGGAAGCCGACTCGCCGAGCTCCAACTCCGCATTCTCTGGGAAGAGATCCTCACCCGCTTCAAACGAGTAGAGGTTCAAGGCGAACCCGAACGCACCTTCTCCTCCTTCGTCAACGGATACCAAACACTGCCGGTCAAGGTCACCCGCCGCTAACACCGTGTCGGAGGGGGGATTTTAACCCAATACGCTCGCTCCATGCAGCACTGGTAGTTGTCTGCATTCGCCTAACGGCCTACATGACACCAGCTCCGCTTATGGTGTAGTCCAAGCGCTTTCATAGTGAGCAACCGGACTCATCGGAGGTGACGGGCAGCCGATGTTGAGCCTTACCGTGGCGGAGCAGTGGTTCGCCGCCTCAACAAACTCGACATCGGTTCTAGGACCGCTCTAGCGAAGGGTTCTCCGTGCGCGAGAAGCTGGAATCGGTAAAGCCGAGACCGCCGCCAGGCTACGTCGCTCCCCCCAACACATCGCTAAGATCAAAACCTACGCCGACGCCAAACGCGTTGGCGAGCGGAGCAGCCAGAGAATGCCGCTTCGTTTTCGAGCGACCAGCGAGATGAGCGGAGTAGCTTCAGCCGTCTCGGATCTCGGCGGTGAGTGCCTGGAGCTCGGCCAAGTAATGGTCATGCACCTGGCGCGGGGTTGCGGCGTGGGAAATACACAGTGAGGCAGCCGCCGCGGTGGCAATGGCGTGTTGCGCACCGTTGCCCATGAACTTGGTGACAGACCCAGCCACGTGAGTGACGCTGATGTGCTTGCCCGCCATCATCAGGTTGTCGACGCCTGCTGAATAGAGACACCGGAACGGGATGTCGAACGGCTGCTCATCGCGAGTGTCCCAAGTCCAACTCTTAAGGCGAAAGTCGTAGTCCTCGTGGATCGGGTGATGGAGGCAGAACGCCCCCGAGTTCCTCACTACCGCATCCGGGAACTTGACGTGATCCCGGATGTCGTTCTCGGTCAAGACGTGATCGCCGACGTAGCGCTTAAACTCGCCTTGACCAGCGACATGGGCCACCCACTCGAACTCGAGATTCGCCCAGGTCTCCGGCTCCATCGTCTTAACATTCGACATCGTGCCATAGATCGCCCGCAAGAGATGGTCTCGGATGTGCTCTCCCTCGGTGTACGGATCGTGCCACTGCCCATACTCCCAGTAGTGGGTCAGCCGCCGAGCCAGATTTGCGAAGGAGTCGTCTTCCGGCGGCCGGAACGACTCCACGACCGGACCATCACCGTTGTCAGAACCTGGTTCGATGGCTTGCCCACCGAGGTCGGCGAAGTCCTTCGCCACTTCGGTTGCCCACGGGACTTCGGGGAACTCGACCGGGTGGTCGACCATGTGTGTGCGGAAGAAGACGGTGTGCCCGTGATGCTGGTCGAGGTGCTCGTCGGGGGCATGGCTCTCGCCGAACTCGGCCGACGACTCGACTCCGAACATCGTGGGCGCCCCGGCCAGAATGCCGAGGATGGCCGTGCCGGAGCAGTCGATGAACTGCGATCCGACGATGCGCATCTCACGCCCTGACCGGGCGTGCCTCGCATCGACTGAGGCGATCGTCGCTCCTTCCATCACCAGGTCGTACACCTGATACTCGGTGAAGATCGTAACGTTGGGTTCCAACTGGAGTAACTGCAAGGCCTGCAGGTCACCCCCTGGCTTGCGAGCAATTGCCTCGGCAACCAGCGAACCTATCTCTCCCCGAGGGCCGATGCCGATCTCCGTACTGGCGTTGCCGCCGAGAACGGGACGATTCTGGAGCAGTGCCACGCGCAGACCGAGCCGGGCGGCCGCCAGTGCGCCCACCGAACCCGTCACTCCCCCACCGACAACGACCACGTCGAATTCGCCGCCGAACGTCGGCTCCGCCGGCAGCCCGCGCCGCGTTCGACGCCAGGCCCGAGCGTCGGGTCCAGCCCCGTCCACCGGCTCGGAGCCAGTCTGGCTCAGATAAATGGCATCGCACCGACCCTCGAAGCCGGTCAGGTCATGCAGGACCACGTCGAGCGGCCCGGCCGTGAGTTGCATCGTGCCCGCAGGCTCCCAACCCCAGTCGAGACCGTCGGCCCCGAACTCACGGTCCAGACGCTGACCTCCCACCGAGACTGCGAAGCGACCTGGGTGGTGAGAGGGGACCCAGTCCTTGGCCCTGACCCACACGTGGTACTCACCCGACTCGGCGAGCTCGATCGAGGTCCGGGCGTCGTCGACCGGCCGCCCCAACCCGTGGGCCAGCAGATAGGGCGACCCCATCTCGGTCTCAAACTGTGAATCCAGCGTCCAACCGCCAAAGTCGTTGAACTCTTCGGCCTCGATGAGGATCTCGTACTTGGCTTCGGTTGGAGTATCCGACGAATCCGCCATGGGTGGTCCTTTGTGGGGCTTGCGGGGGGGGAGTTGGTTCAGAAACCAACCTTACCTAACCCTAAAGCATTAGGTAATGGTGTCGGAGGGGGGACTTGAACCCCCACGCCCTTAACGGGCACAAGGTCCTTAACCTTGCGCGTCTGCCAATTCCGCCACTCCGACGTGACCTCAGTTCTTGCGAACCGGCGTCAGGTTACCAGCGACAAACGGCCCCAACACCAGCGCAACTAAGAAGCCGCACCGAGAGAACGGTGAAAGGTAAGCATGTCTTCGGTAAAAAGTTCGACCAAAGCCGGAGATCCATCAATATGGGCGCCTCGGCGACCAAAACCTTCAGCATTGGCGGCACGAAAGGCCACCAGGTCAGTCATTTCCCGATTCGTCAGACCGGTCATCGGGTCGATCATGGCCCCTTCTTCATCGAGGAAAACCGTCGGCGCAGCGGGGGCCACCGCCGCAACTACCATGCTCTCTAAAGGAACGGGCGGTCAACGTCTGGTGTAAACGCTCATCACAACAGACGCTGCACCAAAACCTTGGCCGAAACCCCGGCGACAAGAGCGGCAGTGACGGAGACCCATTGGCTTTCTAACAGTAGATCGAACCCAGCACCGGCGAACACCGCAGCAAAGAACGGAACCCAGCGGGTGAGCGTCCCATGAGACTCTTTCATGCTTGGCCACTTCAGCGAAACCCCATCAATAGGCCATATTCGCACGACCATGTACCCGGGAACCACCGCTCCGAGAACCACCACAGCCAAGAAAGTAATTCCCTCAAATTTAAACTGCCCCGCCGCCACCAAGGCAAGGGCCCAGAACGGCAAGAAGGCAATTGATCGTTTCATCTGTGGGGTTGGTTTCTGTGCCATCGTGGCCTCCGTTTCAGTTGCAGTGGGTCCCGGCGTAAATAAATACGCTGCCATACGACTTCACCTTTATACACCGATCGGTTATCCCAGCGATACAGGAATAGATAGTGAGGTACCACCCGAGTGCAACAAGAATCGGATACCAGAATCCGGTAATACCGAGCCAGGCCAGAGACTGCGCCGTGTTGGTGCAGATCATCCGGGTCTCCAACTTGTTGAAGTACACCGTTCCGGTAACCCACCCCCACGTAAATACAGGGTCAGCGATGATCGGATAGACGGCACTACTACCAGGGTGGATGTTGAGGGTGAGCGTGGTGCCTTCAAGTGAGTAATCGCTGGCCACAACCGAACCGCTCGCGTCATAGGCCCAAGGAGGCGGAATCGCCATATCAACTTCACCCATTGAATCGGTAATGCTAACTCCACCACCCTCGGAGAGGTTAATTTCCTGTTCGGCGGCCAAGGTGACTACGAAATCGTAGTTTGTTCGCTCATGGATGGATCCCAAGATGGTGATCATTCGTGCCCCGCCGCCGATTTGGGGTTGCACAATGACTGACGTGTCACGATACGCATTTCCGTAGGTCACGGTGCCGTTGGAGGAAACCGCCGCGTCGTCGGGGTTGCCCGGCACACCAATGTTGATTGATGCCCCATCGGGCCCGGTGAGTGTCACCCCAATTGTTGGATCATCTGGGATTTCCACTCCTCCATTGTCTGAAACGTACACCACCGCATTGCTCCCCGGGGCGTGGATGTCGACGCCATCGGCGATTGTCGCCTCGGTGGCATCTAGCAAGATGCCCAGTCCGGGGACGCTGGCTACTGCCGTTTCGATATCAAGGCTTCCGGGAGGTAACTCTTCGGCCAATGCTGATGTTGCAGCCATTGCAGAAAACAACGCAATCACTACCGCAACCGCAATTGTTTTTCCATAACTCAAACTCGACTCACCAAACTTCAACATAGGCTTCCCTCTCTCTTTAGCAGATTAGAGATCCATCTCGCCCCACTGAATCATACTTGTTCTTAGATCTCAAGATTTGAGAAGCATTTTCACACTGCCAACCAGCGCAACTAAGAAGCCCCATCAAGCGATTGATGAAAGCGCAGCATGTCTTCAACAAAAAGTTCGGCAAAAGCCGGCGAACCACCAATACGGGCGCCTCGGCGTCCAAAACCCTCAGCATTGGCGGCACGAAAGGCCACCAGGTCAGTCATTTCCCGGTTAGTCAGACCGGTCATCGGGTCGATCATGGCCCCTCTTTCATCAAGGAAAACCGTCGGCGCTGAGGGGGCCACCGCCGCATCGGCCAGATTCTCTAAAGCGGTGCTGCGGTCAAAACTATGATGAGCGCCCGCCACCAGGCGCATACTGGCTGATCCACCGGCTGCCGCTATGGCCTGCATCTGTCCCTGTGCCTGCTGGGGAGAACACCACTCATCCAAACTCCCCATGATGACCCGCACCTTGGTTCGCCCCACTTTAGGATTCGAAAACTGATGCCCACACCACGGGTAGACGGCGTACACCCCAGCGGGCGATACCTCGGGCCCGGCCACTTGGTCAATAAAACACCGGGTAGCCGCCGTGAGCACTGCCGAACCTCCCCGGCTGTGACCCTGCCAAGAAATCTTGCCCGGGTTAACTTCTGGGTGCTGGGCTAAAACTTGGTGGGCTCGCACCACATCGAAAGCACTGGCCGCAAATGAGTAGGCCGTTTGATTGGCCACCGTTGAGGCCACCGATCGGGGCCCGAAAGGATCAAGCACAAAAACAGCAAACCCCGCTCCCAGTAGTGTCTCGGCATGCATTAAATGGTTCTCGCCCACGCCGAGACTCCCGGGAACCAGGATGACTAGAGGTTGATTACTCTTTCCTGGCTGAAGAAACAACAACCCTTCTACGGTCTGCGCTGGGCAGGCCTCTGTTTCAGTTATCGCTTGAAAATAGTTACCTGGATTAGCGCTAGGCACCGCTATACGGTGACCCACTATTCCATGGAAAACTAGTGTTTGTTCAGCAAAACGTCGCCAAGAATCCATCGGCAGAGTTTACAGACAACCAACGCCCCACCGAACCATGGCAAGAGCAGCAAAGACTAAAACTGCAACGAAAGCCCCACCGTAGTGAAGGCAAAAACCAGTGCCGTCACGATGGTTATGCGATCCAAGTTTTGTTCGACCACCGTCGAACCAGCTGTTTGGGCTCCTACGCCGCCGCCGAACATGTCGGACAAACCGCCGCCTTTACCGCTATGCAACAAGACGAGGAAGATTAAGCCCAAGCCAGAAGAGACCTGAAGGAAAATGGTGAGATAAAGCATCATGGGGTACAGGCTATCGGGGTCAGCGCCTTAGCCGACTAAGCGATAGTTGATGATACGAGAAAATTCGTCAGGGTCCAGCGCTGCTCCACCCACCAAAGCGCCATCAATATCTGGCTGACGCATCAAATCGGGTGCCGTAGCAGGCTTTACCGAACCCCCGTACTGAATGCGCACCGAATCTGCCGCATCTTTCCAACCGTCGGCCACTACCTGGCGGATCGCTGCACATACCGCTTGGGCATCTTCTGGCGTTGCTGTACGGCCCGTACCAATAGCCCAAATGGGTTCATAAGCAATAACCAAGCCCGCAACCTGTTCAGCTTTGAGGCCCGCCAAACCTGCTTTGATTTGCCCGGACACTTTGTCGGCCGTGCCCCCCGCTTCGCGTTCTTCGAGGGTTTCACCGCAACACAAAATAGGGGTCATCTCTGCTTTGAGGACCGCTTTTACTTTTTTGTTGACCTGCTGGTCGGTTTCGCCGAATAGTTCACGACGTTCCGAATGGCCCACAATCACCAGAGAAACGTTCATTTTGGCCAACATGGTGGGTGCCACCTCGCCGGTGAAGGCGCCCTTTTCTTCCCAGTGGCAGTTCTGGGCCCCCAAAGCAACAGGAATACGATCTGATTCCAAAACCGTCTGCACCGAACGCAAGTCAGTAAACGGTGGGTGGATAGAAACATCAACCGCTTCATAGTCGCCGGGATTTATTAAGTAAGAAAGTTTCTGCACCATCTGAATCGCTTCAAAATGGTTGTGATGCATTTTCCAGTTACCGCTTATTAACGGTTTACGCTTCGACACTTCTGGCCTCCTGGCCTCTAGTTCTTGATTCTCAGATTTAAGAGTTTTGGGCATTCCGCAGGGCCACCAAGCCCGGCAAATCGCCGCTTTCGATTAATTCTAAGGCCGCTCCGCCGCCAGTAGAGACATGGCTCATTTGGTCGGCCACCCCAAACTGGCGGGCCGCCGCCGCGCTGTCGCCGCCCCCCACCACGGTAAAGCCTCGACACTCAGCAACTGCTTCGGCCACCGTTTGGGTGCCGGCAGCAAAACGAGGATCTTCAAAAACCCCCATGGGGCCATTCCATAAAACTGTTCGAGCGTTGGTGATGACGTCGCAGAAATCAACCGCCGTACCGGGGCCGATGTCTAACCCCATCCAGCCGTCGGGCAAGGACTTGCCCATTTGGCGTACCTCTCCCCCGGCTTCTGGATCGCCAATTTTGCCACCCGGGCCCAAAGCGGTGATGTCCATCGGTAAGCGAATGTTGGCTCCGGAGTCCAACAAACGGCGACAAGTATCGATCATGTCTTCTTCCAGCAGCGAGGCCCCCACCGAGGCCCCCTGAGCGGCCAAGAAGGTAAAGCACATGCCGCCGCCAATAATTAACTCGTCGACCACCCCGAGCAAGGCCTCGATGACCCCAAGTTTGTCGCTCACCTTGGCGCCGCCCATAATGCCCACAAAGGGCCGTCGAGGCGAATTGCGTAACCCACCAAGAACCTCTACCTCGCGTTGCAACAGACGGCCAGCAGCCGAAGGAAGGTGCAACGGTGGGCCCACTATTGAGGCATGCTCACGATGAGAGGCCCCAAAAGCATCGTTAACGTAAAGGTCTTGACCGGCCACCAACTCAGCCACAAATACCGGGTCGTTGTTGGTTTCGCCGGGGCTAAAGCGCAGGTTCTCCAACAAGGCAACTCCGGGCACCAACTGCGCCAAACGTTGCCTCACCGGATCCATCGAATAGGCCGGGTCTGGTTGGCCTTTGGGGCGCCCCAGATGCGAACAAGCCGTTACCGACGCCCCAG
>Ga0206681_10000086_pt1 | contig 58599 bp, 57 predicted proteins | sample M150012015metaG_FD_161048 | JGI IMG/M metagenome (GOLD analysis project Ga0206681, IMG submission 161048) | Ammonia-oxidizing marine archaeal communities from Monterey Bay, California, United States - M1 500m 12015 | ecosystem: Environmental > Aquatic > Marine > Intertidal zone | place: USA... | reverse complement strand
GTACACGGGGCCTTGGGGTATTCCACCGACACCCCGCTAGCCGACATGTACCAACACGCCCGGTGGGCTCGTTTTGCCGATGGCGCTGATGAAGTGCACCAAATGCGTATCGCCCAGCGCACCATTAATGCCTTTACCGATTCAGGTTCTACAGCAGCGGCCACCGGAAACTTACCGATCTAAACCAAAAAAGTTGTGGTGGGTGGCGGTGAGGGTTTGGCCGGATGGGGTGGTGGTAGCAAACGAGTCGCCGGCTACCGGAGAAGCCACCAGAGCTATCGCCAAGTTGGATTCGTGCTTGGGCGACCACGTAGCCACCCGCACCTCACCCACGGCCTGGCCATCGGCATCCAAGGCCGGCCACGGATGTTCGCTGGTGCCCGTCAAGCGCTCCCCCGACAACAACACGGTGACCAACCGGCGTTTCGGCCCCGCTGCTTGCTCAGCCAACAAGGCATCCTTGCCAATAAAATCGTCAGTTCGCTGCAACGACAAAAAGCGTTCCAAGCCAACTTCTAACGGGGTGGCTTCCCCGCCGCAGTCGGCTCGGTAAGAAAACAAACCCGACTCGATGCGCTCGTTCAGGGTGGGCCCTCCGGGGTGGATGCCGTATTTTTCGCCAGCCGCCCACACCAAGTTCCACAAATCCATACCCCGAGAGCCATCTTGCAAAAACAATTCAAACCCGCCTTGGCCGCTCCACCCCGAACGACACACCACCAAAGGGATGCCCTGGTGTTCAGTGGCCACAAAACCAAAGAACGGTACCTTGCGCACCCACTCCCCGAACACGTCGGCCACCGTGTCTTCGGCTCGAGGCCCCTGCACGGCCAACGGCGAAACATCTGGCTCAAATACCCGGCAATCCATGCCTCGCTCCGCCGCTACTGCCTTAACCCACCACAAAACATCTGAGTCGGCAATCGACAACCAGTACTGGTCATCGGCCAACTTCAACACCATGGGGTCGTTAATCAGCGTCCCTTGGTGATCGCAAAGCGGGGCGTAACGCACCTGTCCTACCCGCATGCCCTCAAGGTCACGGGCCGACACGTACTGCGCCAAAGCAAAAGCATCCGGCCCCGCTATTTCTACCTGGCGTTCACAAGACACGTCCCACAATGAAACCCGCTCCATCAAAGCGGTGTATTCCTCGACCGGGTCGCCAAAGGAAGCAGGCATCAACATGTGGTTATACACCGTGGCCTGAGTCAACCCGTGGGCTACCAAAGCCTCAAAAAACGGGGACTTTCTTACCCGTGAGCCCAAAGGAATTTGCAAGTTCACAGGTTCATCTCTGATTCGCCGTGTCGATACTGCGGTGCGTCACTAGCGGGCAGCATCTCGTTACCCAAAATCAAATCAGCAGCCCGCTCAGCCATCATCATGACCGGAGCATAAATATTTCCGTTGGTCAGTGTGGGCATAGCCGAAGCATCCACCACCCGCAGGCCTTGCACGCCATGAACCCGCATGCTGGTGGGGTCCACCACCCCGAGCAGGTCATTACCCATGCGGGCCGTACAAGACGGATGCAACGCCGTTTCAGCATCTTTGCGCACCCATTCCAGTACGGCCTGGTCACCAGCGACCGCAGGTCCCGGTGAAATCTCCCCGTCGTTGTAGCGGTCAAAAGCCGGTTGGCTCATAATATTGCGCGCTACTTCAATGGCTTCGGTCCACTCTTGGCGGTCTTCGACGGTAGATAAATAGTTGAACTGCAATTTAGGTTTAGCCAGTGGGTCGTTCGAGTCAATGCGCACCCACCCCTTGCTGTTAGAAAACATGGGCCCGATATGAAACTGGTAGCCATGGCCCGCCGAAGGCACCGAACCGTCATAACGGATAGCGATAGGTAAAAAGTGGAACATCAAGTTGGGCCACGGCATCTGGTTGTTGCTGCGTAAAAACCCGCCCGCTTCAAAATGATTCGAAACCCCGGGGCCCCTACGGAACAACCATTGCAAGCCAATCCATGGTTTACGCCACCAGGCCAAATTAGGCGCTAACGACACCGGTTCTTTACAGGCGTACTGCACATACACCTCCAAGTGGTCTTGCAGGTTCTCACCCACCCCGGGGAGGTCCACCACCGGAGTCACCCCAGCCGCTTTGAGCACCGCAGTCGGTCCGATACCGGAGAGTTGCAGCAACTGTGGCGTGTTAATGGCTCCGGCACACGAAATCACTTCAGCGGCCCGCACCTGGTGCAAGCGGCCTCGCTTGGTGTACTCCACCCCTATTACTCGGGTGCCATCCATAAGGAACCTGGTGGCTTGCGCTTTGGTCACGACCTTTAAGTTTTTGCGCTTCATCACGGGGTGCAAATAAGCCCGAGCGGCCGACAAGCGCCGCCCTCGATGCACGTTGCGGTCAAAAGCGTTAAAACCCTCTTGGCGGTAACCGTTGACGTCATCGGTCATGGGGTGGCCGGCTTGTTGCACCGCTTCAAAAAAGGCTTTGAACAGCGGGCTACTGGCCGGGCCGCGCTCTAATTTCAGGGGACCTTCACCACCTCGCCATTGATCCTCACCAGCCAAGCAGGTTTCCATACGGCGAAAATACGGCAAACAATGCGCCCAATCCCATTGTTGGCAGCCTTCGGTGGCCGCCCACCGGTCGTAGTCCATGGGGTTACCTCGCTGAAAAATCATCCCATTTATTGACGACGACCCACCCAACACTTTGCCTCGAGCGTGATACACCCGGCGGCCGCCCATTTCGGGCTCTGGCTCGGATTCGTACATCCAGTCGTAGAACCGGTTGCCGATACCCATAGACAACGCCGCCGGCATGTGGATCACCACATCGACTTTCCAATCTCGTCGGCCCGCTTCCAGCAACAACACCTGATTTTCTGGGTCAGCGCTTAACCGGTTGGCCAGCGCACAACCCGCCGAACCGCCGCCCACGATCAGGTAGTCGTAAGTTTCTGCGTTGTCTACTTTGGTCAAGACAGTTCCCCTCATTTCTTGAGGAGATTCTGCCTTAAAAAACCGCCATGGACACGGTTAAGTCTGTAAAAAGCACCTAGCGTGTTTTGGGTCATGAACTTTCCTGCCCCCAAGCCCTTGTTTCGTGGAGTCTCGCATCGGGCAGCCTTTATCTCTGCGCTGACTTTGGCCCCCCTGATGATCGTTAAAGCCCCTGGTGTAGGGCCTCGTTTCATCATCGCTTTGTACTCCCTTTCGGTGGTAGCCCTCTTTGGCGTGTCGGCTCTTTATCACCGCATTGATTGGAGCCCATCGAAGAAAACCCTGATGCAAAAAATTGACCACATCACCATTTTTGTGGCCATCGCTGCCACTTATACCCCGGTAGCGGTCTTCGTGCTCTCCCCGTGGGCGGGCACCTTGGTTCTTTGGGTGGTGTGGCTAGGAGCAACTAGCGGCATTATTATTTATTTGCGCTTTCCTCACGCTCCCAACTGGGCCGTAGCGCTCCCCTACCTCGTCATTGGTTGGTCGTTACTGCCGGTGATCGTTGATGCTTGGCGCCAACTCGGCGTAGCCGCCTTCTTGCTTCTGCTACTTGGTGGCCTGCTTTACACCGGGGGCGCCTTGATTTTTGCTTTTCAAAAACCCAACCCTTGGCCAGGCACCTTTGGCTTTCACGAAGTGTTCCACCTATGCACCATTGTTGGGGCCACCTTGCATTACATCGCCATCGCTTTTTTCGTGCTTCCCAAGGCCGCTTAGCCCGCACAGAGTTTTCGCCGATAACTTAAAGCCATGCAGACAGACTTTCGTAGCGACACCATTACCCAAGCCACCGCCCCCATGCGAGCCGCTATGGCAGCCGCCGAAGTGGGCGACGACGTCTTTAGCGAAGACCCCACGGTCAATGAACTCCAAGAACGAATGGCCGACCTGACCGGTAAAGAAGCTGCTCTTTTTCTTTCTTCGGGCACCCAATCCAACTTGGCCGCCGTACTCGCTCACGGGCAACGGGGCGACGAATACCTCATTGGCCGCAACTACCATATTTTGATCAACGAAGCTTCCGGAGCGTCGGCTTTTGGCGGGTTAGCGCCATGGCCCTTGGCGGTTGACGATCGAGGCAGCATCGACCCGGCCGAAGTGGCATCTGCCGTTAAAGAACCCGACCAGCACCACCCGGTAACCCGCATGCTGTGTTTAGAAAACACCACAAATGGCCATGTGCAGTCAGTGGAACTGGTCACCGAATTAGCGGCGGTGGCTCACCAGAACGACATGGTGGTGCACCTTGATGGGGCTCGTCTTTTTAATGCGGCCGCCGCACTTGAGGTGCCTATTTCGGCTTTTACTAGCCAGGTAGAGACCGCTTCGCTTTGCCTCTCAAAGGGTCTTGGTGCTCCCACCGGTTCGGTTCTGGTGGGCGACAAAAAAACTATTGCTCAAGCTTTTCGCATGCGAAAAATGTTGGGTGGCGGCACCCGCCAAGCCGGGCACTTAGCGGCCGCCGGCCTCTATGCCCTCGATCATCATGTAGAGCGCCTTGTTGAAGATCATCGTCGGGCCGAACGTATAGCGGCTGCTTTATCGAGCCTCGAGGGCCTCGGCGTGGTGCAAGCCACCAATATGTTGTGGATCACCCCACCAGCCGAACTTCACGATGCGTTAGACGCCCATCTAACCACCCAAGGCATTGGCTTTTTTCCTTGGAAACCCACCATGCGTTTAGTAACTCACTTGGGTATTGATGATCAAGCCGAAGATCTACTTATTAGTTCTTTCCAAGAATTTTTTGCCCGCTAAAGACGTTTTAACTTTTAAGTTTTTGCCAGCGACCGTAGGTGGTCCCGCTCAAGACTATTTGCTTACCGTGAGCAGGTAGTCGCCGCGTTTTTCGTCCCAGCGCATAGTTACCAAGTCGCGGGCGGCCGCCGCTTTACAAAATTGCAGGAACCCTCGATAGCCCACCGCTCGTTCGTTGAACTTTGGTTCACGGCGCACCAACTCGGTTTTCAATCCTGACAAAGGTGCACCATTTTTTCCAGCGGTCTCGGCAACTACGGCCGCCAATAAATCAAACGCTGCCTGAGCGGGGCCAGCACCGGTCACTAAATCTACTTCAGGGTCACGGCGCGGGCCGTTAAGTTCCACCACTTTGCGGTCGGCCAAATGGCGCAAAAGTTCGGTGAACCCGCGGAAACCATGGTCGGATTCGTTAAACGTAGGGTCGATACGCACGATGGCCCGTTTCAAAGTTGAGGCTCGCACTTCGTCGTTGGTGCTTTGCATGCCGGCCAGCGTAGAGATTACTAACTCATCCAACGAGGGAGTCTCTTCTTCGCTTTCTGTATCAGCATCAGCGCTTTGGGTCCTTACGCCTTCGAGTCGTTCGTAAAACAAAAACTCGTCACAAGCCGGGGGCAACAACTTTGAGGTGGACTCTTTTACCCCGATACCAATGACTCGTTTGTCAAGTTCACGGAGTTTATGCACCAGTGGGGTGAAGTCGCTGTCTCCAGTGCCCAACACGATGGTAGTGATGTAGTCCCGTTCAAAAGCCAACTCGAGGGCGTCGACCACCATTTTTATATCGGCAGAGTTTTTGCGACTGGTCCCCATGCGTTGCGGGATTTCCAAGAGCTCTACATGATGTCGGGTCAGGTCACGGCGGTCTTCATCAAAGCGGCTCCAATCGGCATAGGCCCGGCGATACACCACCCGTCCTCGCTCGGCCATGGCTCGGGCAATAGGGGCATAATCAAAGCGACGTTGCCCCAGGTTCTCTCGGGCCCCGATGGCTAAGTTCTCGTAATCTAAGAAAATAGCAATTCGTTCTTCGGACATATCGTTACGCATGACCTTAAGTATGCCACCTTTTGAAGAAAAGCCTAGAAATCAAGGCTTTCTACTTAATGGTCACCGGGCAAAGCGGGTACATCAGGGTCCAAACGGTGATAGTCGCCTGCTTCTGCCGCATAAATAATTTCTTCAGTTATTAGCCCTGTGGGTTGATCTAGCGAACCTGCAGTAATCGAAACTCGCTCAGGTTTGTCGCTGGCTGCCCAAAACAACGACGCTCCGCAGTGGCTACAAAACCCGTAACGTACCGTGGGGGTCCGCTGGTACCAGGTGAGGGCTTCCTTGGTGTCAAAGTGCAGATCCCTCTCGGCCACCGAGGTAGCGGCCATATGGTGGCCAGTAATACGCCGGCACGGCTCACAGTGGCAGTCCACCACGTTACGCAAAGGCCCGGTTACTCGGTAGCGCACGCCTCCGCAGTCGCATCCTCCGGTCGCTCTGATTTCTTGGATTTTTTCCATAACGCACTTTTACACAACTTGCGGCTTTAAATCACCATGCCAACTCACCGCTTCCCTGCTTTTTCTGATTGACTTACTCTCTATGCCATACCAAATTGCTGCCTTGCTGGCAGCCACCATGTGGGCCTTAAGCAGCCTGGTGGCTGCCGAACCGGTACGCCGCCTGGGCGGGCCAAGGTTTTGCCGCCTCCGCCTTATTCTTTCTGGAATAGTTTTACTTTTTATCGCCCTTTTTCGCGGAGAGTGGTCCAGCATCGCTCTCGGCGATTTATGGCTGATCTTTCTTTCTTCGGTGGTTGGGCTCGTTATTGGTGACCTTGGGCTTTTTGTGGCCATGGAACGCATCGGGCCGCGCCGTACCTCAGTACTTTTTACTACCAACGCCCCAATAGCGGCGCTCGGCGGGGTTATTTTATATAGCGAGGTGTTACATTCTTGGGCCCTGTTGGGCGCCATCTGCACGGTAGGCGGGGTCATGTTGGCGGTGAACTTTGGTTCTCGCCGCGGCGTTGCCGATGCCGTTTTTGAACGGGTAGATGGCCCGCTCAAGGTGGGGGCTATGTGGGCTTCTTTAGGCGCCTTAGGCCAGGCGGTAGGCGCTTTAGCGATCAAACCGGTTTTCGAACATGGATCCGACACCCTTACGGTGTCTGCCGTACGAGTATTTTTTGCCCTGCCCTTGCTCTGGATTTTCGCCAAACCCATTGATCGCCTCGCCAAGTCGACCGAACGAACACCAATTTTACGGGGCGACTGGAACCGTATGTTCTTTAGTTCCACCGTAGCCATGGTGGCTGGGGCCACTCTGTTGCTTTACGCCATCGGGCACGGCGATACCGGCGTAGCGAGCATTTTGGCCGGTACCACCCCCGTAATCATGTTGCCGTTACTTTGGATAGTCACCCGACGCAGCCCGTCGCTCGGGGCTTGGGTAGGCGCTTTATTAACCGTTGTCGGTACCGCTCTGTTGATTTAGTTGCCCAAGTCTGTTCAGCGACACCCAATGATCTAATCTGGGACCATGTTTGACGTAGTAGTGGTCGGCGGAGGAATTATCGGTGCCTCAGCGGCTCGCCATTTGGCACAGTCTGGTGCTTCGGTAGCAGTCATCGCTCCACCAGAACCGGCAACCCCAGAAACCCACACCGGCCCTTTTGGTGCCTTTCACGATGTTTCGCGGCTCTCGCGCAAGCTTTACCTTGGTGAGGTAGAAACCGAATTGTCAAGGCGTACCGAAGCCGCTCAGCCCATTATTGAAAGCTTCAGCGATACTCAAGTTTTTAGCGGGCCTGCCCATTTATTTGTTTCTCGCCCCCAAGACGATGAAGGCTTAGCCCAAGCCGTAGCCGCTCTGCCACCGGGCCACGGGGTGGAGGTGCGAGACGCTGCAGCCCTAGCACTGCGTTGGCCAGAAATTAGCTTCCCTGCGGACATGGTGGGCTTTTTAGAACCCGGCACCGGCGGGGCGCTCGACCCCCGGGCTTTGGTGGCGGCCCAACTAAACGGCGCCCGAGCCTCCGCTGCTCAAGTCTTTGGCTTTCCTGCCATTGGTTTGGACCTTGAGCAGCAAAAGGCCACCGTTACCTTGGCCGATGGACAAACAGTGGTGGCCCGAAAGGCCTTGGTGGCCACCGGGGCCTGGAGCAACCTCAGCGGGTTGCTCCCCCGGCCGGTTGCTTTGCGTCGCAAAACCGAAATGGTTTTATTGGCCGAACTCGACGCCCCGGAGGCCCAACGTTTAGCCAACCTTCCGGTCATGCATTACGTCATTGACCACCCGGCGGCCGGCGACATTTATACGGTGGCGCCCATCACTTACCCCGATGGGCGCACCATGTTGAAATGGGGCACCAACACCACCGCTGACCGTTGGGTCGACACCGAAGCCGACATAAACGCCTGGTACCGTTCGGGCGACAGCGATCGTATGGTTGAGGCGCTGCGTAGTTCCATTGAAGCCACTTATCCTGGCCTGCGAGCCAGTGCCTGGCACACCCAGCGCTGCGTTATTACCTACACCACCCACGCCATGCCGTATATCGACGTTTTGGTGCCGGACTTGCTTTACTCGGCCATTGGCGGCAACGGTCGAAGCGCCAAATGGGCAGACCCCTTGGGCCAGTTGGCGGCATCACTAACGTTAAACGGCAAGTGGGTAGACGATCTGCCCGCCGAGCGTTTTTCCGTTGACTACACCCAAGACCCAGCTATTTGGGAAGGCCGAGACTTACTTTGCGATCGCAAAAGTAACCCCTCGGGTTAATCCGACAATTTTAGGTTTGTGCCCGGAGTGAGATTTGAACTCACACGCTGTTATTAACAGCCGCGGGGTTTAAGCCCACTGCGTCTACCTGTTCCGCCATCCGGGCAGAAACCACTGCCTACGTTAGCCAACGATTGCCTTACTAAGCACAAACCAGCAAGGTTCTTCTCAAAAATGCTTCTCGTTAAGCGGCTAAAGCGTCACTGTCGACCGCCAGCCACAAAGCCGAGCGAGCAATGTCGGCTCGGGACCCACTCAAGCCATTGGCTACCACCACGCCCTCAACCATGTCGGCGATTACTGCCCCCCAAGGCCGCTCCCGTACCACCACAGAAATGGTGGCTTTGTCGCCCCGGCGACGAATAGTGCGTTGCACACCCAACAGCCCCGGAGGGCTCCGAAAGGTCGGAACGTCTAAAGCTATTAAGCGGCCCGCTCGACCTAACGAGCGGGCGACCTCTGCGAATCGTAGTGACATGGCTTCCATCACTTCTATTATCTACTAGGGGTGTGACAATGGGGAAATGAACACGCCAGAAACGACCTCCAGCCCCCCAGAGCAGCAACTCAACCCCGCCCAACAAGCGGTCGTAGAACAACTCGGTGCACGGCTTGAGGAGCGTCCTCTTTTTGCCGAAGACCTGCGCCACCACCTTCGCTCCGCATTGGAAACCGCCGTAGAGCCCCTCATAGAGACACTCCCCCTGGGCCAAGATCTCTTCTTGGCCAAACACCAACTTGGCCAACTCCACGGATGCCAAACCCGTTACCTCCACGAACAAGAACAAGAATTTGTGTGGGCCGTCAACATTGCCCGAGGCAGCATTGTCCACAAAGCCGTTGAGTTGGCCATCAACTGGCGACGAGAAATTGAACCCCCGGTCATCATTGACGAAGTCCTGGCCCGCTACGAACAAGATTCCAGCAGCCTCGGAGATTGGCTTCAAGGCTGCACCGAAGTAGAGCGAGCCGAACTGCGTTCCGAATCTCTTGATGCTTTCACCAAATATTTAGAATGCTGGCCACCGCTGCGGCCGGCATGGCGACCGGTAAGCGAAAGCCGTTTACGGTCTGAACTCTGCGGCGGGCGACTCATTTTGTCAGGCCGAGCCGACCTGACCCTCGGAGTAGCCGAAGGACACCGAGCAGGCAAAGTCATCATCGACTTAAAAACCGGAAACTTCTCGCCCCTCCACACCGAAGACCTCCGTTTCTACGCCCTCATCGAGGCCTTACGCATCGGAGTGCCACCCCGCCTCTTGGCCTCCTATTACTTAGATTCTGCACATTTTGTACCCGAAGCAGTAACCGAAGATTTATTGATGGCCACCGTGGCTCGGGTGGCCGACGCCGCCGCTATCTACATGGACTTGATCCACCACAAGATTGCCCCCACCACTTCTGCTGGGCCACAGTGTCGTTGGTGCGATCTGGTTGAAACCTGCGAAACTGGTCGCTCTTTTCTCGAAGAGCAACCTTCTTGGTGACCGTCTCGTTGCCCTTACTAATCGTCAAGGTGGTCAAGTTTTCCTGACCAAAAAAGCCCGAGCCCACCCAGACCCAGCAACACGCCCCCAATAACCACCACCGGGCGCGGGCCAAAAGCCGAAATTAACGCACCCACCAGCAAGTTAGAAAACGGCATAACCCCCAACATACCCAGCAGATAAATAGCCATCACCCGGCCCCGCACGGCATCATCTACTTGCAGTTGAACCGTTGAGTTCAAGTTGGTAGCCGACAATAAATGAACCCCACCAATAACCATTAAGGCAGCAAAGCCCACCCAAAACGAGGGAGCCAACCCGAAAATTACTACAGCCACTCCGTAACCGACCAGCGACACCACCTGCACTCGTGAGCGCCGCAAATTACCCGCCATCCCCGCTACCCACGGAGCCACCAAAACCCCACCGATACCTTGTGCCGAACCAAGCACGCCAAACCAGAACGGCGACACTTCAAAAACCTCTTCGGCAAACACCACCACCTGTTGCACCAAAGGCATGGCAAAGGCAGCAATAAGCATGACCGACAAAATGGCCGTCCGAATGCCCGGAGCGCCCCACACATAGCGCACCCCCTCACGAAAACCACTCCAAACCGTTGGTTGGTTTTCAGGATCACCCGCTTGCCCACTGACCAGTTTTGTCGGGTCGATAAGGACCAAAGCAATAGCCACCGGCAAATGAAAGATCGCTACAGCGAGCAAAGCCCACCCCGGGCCCCAAGTACCGATGATCAAGCCACCAATGGCCGGCCCGGTTGCTCGAGCGGCATTGAACTGGGTGGAGTTTAGGGCAATGGCATTCGGCAACTCGGAGCGAGGAACACACTCAGCAACAAAAGCTTGCCAAACCGGCAAACGAACACCATTAATCACCCCACCAGCCGCAAGTAGCACCACCCACGGCCAGGGGCTTGACACTCCCTGCGCCCAGACCAAAGCCATCATTACCGCCACCACCGCTTGCAATCCATTAGTGATGAGCAAAGTATTGCGGCGGTTGCGGTGATCAGAAATCCAACCAGAAAGCGGGGTCATCACAAACATCGGAACCATGCTGGCGAAGGCAGCAAACCCTATCCACGATGCGGAATCCGTCAGGGTATACATCACCCAACTTCCCGCCACCATACGAATCCAACGACCATTGTTGGTAATGAGGCCGCCAGTCCAGAATAAACGGTAATTGCGGTGCCTCATAGCGGGGTACCGTCCCGTTGATTTTTGATGAGGAGAGTTCATTGTTGCTTACCCTAGAGCCCACCCGCTTAGTCGCACTCACCGGCCTTTGTGGCAAACTACCTCATGGACATTTTGCTAAAAGAAATCCGTGACCGAGTTGCTCTGCTTACTTTTAACGACCCCGAACGGCGCAACGTGGTTTCGGCTGAATTAAACGAAGCTTTGTTAACTACCTTTGACGAACTCGAAGCCGATGAAAACATCGGCGCCGTGGTGCTTACCGGTGCCGGTGGCGCCTTTTGCGCCGGGGCCGTGCTGGACGACTTGCTCGAAGCCGGGCAAACCCAAGGCGGCGCCTTACCTGAAATCTATTCCGGGTTTTTAAAAGTAGCCCACTCCCCACTAGCCACCGTAGCCGCCGTAAATGGCGCCGCCGTAGGGGCCGGCATGAACATGATTTTGGGCTGCGACTTGGTTATCGCCGGGGAGTCCGCCCGCTTCGATACTCGGTTTTTAGACATTGGCCTCCACCCGGGGGGCGGCCACACTTGGCGCCTGCGTAACATCACCGATTTAGCCACCACCAAAGCCATGGTCTTATTTGGTCAGATTTTAGACGGCCAACAAGCCGCCCAACGCGGAGTTGCTTGGGAATGCGTAAGCGACGAAGATCTCATTGACGTAGCGGTAGCCCACGCCGCTCGCGCCGCTGGGCACCCACGAGATTTGGTAGCTCGCACTAAAGAAACCCTGCATGCGGGGGCCGCCGTCACCGAATCGGTGGCTTCGGTTCAACTCGAACTTGAACCCCAACAATGGTCTATGCAACAACCGGCGTTTACCGAAATGATCGCCAAACTCAAAAACCGCATCGCTAAAAAAAGCTAAACCTCAAGCCATCTTCGGGCGAACTCTTCCCTCCGTACCGCCCACTCCTCAGCAGTAAAAGCAAACTTCAAATGGTCTTCCCAAGTACCGGAAATCTCTAAATAGCGTTCCGCTAAGCCCTCGCATCGAAGATCAAGTTTTTCCACCACCCGCCGCGAAGCCACGTTGCGAGGCACTATAGAAATCTGTATGCGGTGCAAGCCCACTACGTCAAAAGCGAAACGCAATAACACCGCTAAAGCTTCTGGGGTGTACCCCTGGCCGGCTTGTTTCTCATCTACCCAATACCCAACATGGGCGCTCTGAAAAGCCCCACGCACCACGTTGTTTATATTTATTTCTCCCACCAAGGCGTCTTCTACAAAAACTCCAAAGCCCCAACCGACCCCCAGTTGGCGTTCTCGCTGGCGTGACCGGCAACGTACCGCAAAAGCTTTTTCATCTTGCGACGGGTCAACGCTCCCCGCCTCGCGCCGTGGCTCCCATTGGGTGAGCCACTGGCGGTTCCGCTGCCGAATCTCTTGCCATGCACCAAAATCTTGCGTCTCTACCGGGCGCAAAAGCACCCGCTTACCCCGCAGCGTTGGTGTTTCTTCCATACCGCTATTGTGGCCGACAGAAACAGGCAGCACCACCTCGGCTAAACGAGAATCTCGTCCAACGCCCCCAACAGCATCAAAACGTTGCTTTCTCGGGCGGTGTGGCCCATGGTGCCGATGCGCCAAACTTGGCCGGCCACTGGGCCCAAACCGCCACCGATTTCTATGTCGTAGCGATCTAAAAGCAGGCGACGAACTGCGGCCTCGTCTTGTCCGGCCGGTAACCGATCTTGAGGAACCACCACCGAAGTTAGTTGCGGCAAGCGGTAACCCTCTTGCGCAAAGAGGGTGAACCCTCGTTCAAGCAAACCTTCCTTAAGTAAGTCGCCACAGGTTTTATGCCGAACTATCACCGCATCTAAGCCTTCTTCGAGCACCACACCGAGGCCTGCATGCAAAGCAAAAATCATCGAGATAGGAGCCGTGTGGTGGTAAGCCCGGGCACCGCCCCCAGTTACATAAGCGGCAATAGCTTCAAAATCAAAATACCAGGACGGTGATTTTGGTACAGCACGTTCCAAGGCCCGAGGCGAAACAGTTACCGGCGATAACCCCGGTGGGGTGCCCAAACATTTTTGTGTCCCGCTGTAGGCCACGTCTACCCCCCAAGCATCAAAGTCTGTGGGTATGCCACCCAATGAGGTCACGGCGTCCACCAGCAAGAGAGCATCACCTTTACCGGCGCCGAGTTCTTCTAAGTCGTTACACACCCCAGTAGAGGTCTCGGCGTGCACCACCGCTATCACCTTGGGGCTGGGGTGGGCCTGGAGTAGCAGTTCTGGGTTCAGGGTATGGCCCCACTCCGCATCTACTCGTATGACTTCGGCACCGGTGCGACCAGCCGCATCGCACAAACGACCGCCAAACACCCCGTTTACCCCTATCACTATGGTGTCGCCGGGGCCCACCATGTTGACCACGGTGGCTTCCATACCCGCCGACCCGGTACCCGAAACCGGAAAAGTAAGCGGGTTGGTGGTGTGAAACACTTGCCGCAAACGATCACAGGTTTCATCCAACAAAGCAATGAACTCTGGGTCGAGGTGACCCAACAAGGGACGACTCAAGGCAGACATGACCTCGGGGTACGGGTTCCCGGGGCCGGGCCCCATAAGCACACGATCAGATACTGGCATTGGTGGCCTCCCTGAAGGCTCCTGATGATGAAAAATTTCCGAATCTTACCCGTTAACTAGCGAAAAAATCAGGCCATCTAAAATGTCTTTTTCTGACACTAAGCATTCTTGAAAACCAAAGCGCCGCATCACCTTGACCAGCACACAAAGGCCGCCCATAATAACGTCTGCTCGTTGTTCTTCTAACCCGGGGTTCGCTAAGCGTTCTTCACGATTTTCGGTAGCCAGGGTGCGAAAAATATCTTCTACTGCTTCTTTGGTTAAGCGAAAATGGTGGATGCGATCTTGGTCGTAGACCGCCAACCCTTGTTCGATGGCCGCCGCCGCCGACACCGTTCCGGCCAGGCCCACCAAAGTGGCGGCCGTGGTAATACCTGGGACCTCTCGTTTTACGTCGTCAAGGTGGCCATCCACAATGGTTAAACAAGCCAACAGTTCTTCGGGCAACACCGGGTCGTGCTCAATCCATTTTTCGGTTAGCCGTACGCACCCAATGTCGCACGAAAGCACCTCTTCGGCTTCGGTGGTGCCCACCACAAACTCTGTAGACCCTCCCCCGATATCCATAATCACAAACGGTCCATCTTCAGGGTTTAGGTCTGCCGTGGCCCCCAAAAAAGAGAGTCGCCCTTCTTCCTGCCCAGAAAGCAATTCGGGGCGTACTCCCGCTGCTTTTTCGGCCGCCGCAAAAAACTCTTCAGCGTTGCTGGCATCACGGGCCGCTGAGGTGGCGGTCATCCGGATCTTTTTCACCCCATGGACATCCAGTACCTGTCGATACTCTTCTAAAACCGCAACCACTCGGGCAATAGCTTCTGGTGCCAAACTTCCGGTGGCCTCCACCCCCTGGCCCAGTCGGGTAATACGCATAAGGCGTTCAACGCTGCGTTTTCCGTCGCCAATTAACAACCGGGTGGAGTTGGTTCCACAATCAATAGCGGCCACCAACTCTTGGTGAGTTTCACTCATGGTCAATGGCCAACTGTTCATGTACCCAACGGCCCACGGGGTCGTCGCCGCCTGCTAAAAACCAGGCGTAATGGGCATGCAAGCATTTCACCCCTTGACGGGTGCCCCCTACCCCGTTGCTAGGACGATGGCCGGTGTAGTCATCGGGAATCTCTGCGTCTCGCTCTGCCCCATAGCGTTTATGCGCCGCAGCAAGTTCTTCTGGATCCACCGTTGCTTCGGCGTCTCTTACCCCACCGCTTGATTCCAACGTTCCGATGCGGCTACGCAATGCTGGCCCGACCAGCCAGTAGCGGGTGGGCATGGGGCGTCCGCTGTTCAACAGTGGATAGTTGCGAATAACCACCGGGTCGCCGTCAGGCTCGCGCACCACAATGGTGAAATCCCCGCCGGGGCGCCGGCCCAAGAGTTCGGCCACCCGTTCAATTTCGGCGAGTGTGGGTTGTTCTCCCAAAATCTTTAAAAGATGATGATCAAGAGCACGACCACGGCTGCTACTGCTAAGACAGGCAACAGGCGCTTAATAACCGGTGCGCCCGCTGCGTCAAGCAAGTTGACCGCTTCGACCTCTTCAGATTCGATGATCTTTACTTCTGGTTTTTCGTTAGGAGCTTCTTCGCCAGGTTCTTCGGCCACTGGTGCTGCGGGTTCGGCGTCGGAAGCAGCAATCAGTTCGCTGAGGTTGTCGGCGAACTGTTTCATGAGTTTCTTTGACACATCGGCCATGATGCCGCGACCAAACTGCGCTACTTTGCCGGTTACTTTGAGTTCGGTGGTCACCGTTACCCGGGTACCGGTTTCGGTGGTTTTGAGTTGCGCAATAATGTCTGCTGCAGCGTTGCCTGCGCCACGGGTGTCACGCCCTTCGGCGTGTAATACCGCTCGGTAGTTTTCGTCGTCTTGTTCTACAAAGCTGGCCGCACCCTTGTATTGGGCGGTAATGGGGCCTACTTTGATTTTGACGGCGCCACGAAACTCGGTTCCTTCAATTTCTTGGAGTTGCGCTCCAGGCAAGCAGGGGGCGATGCGTTCCACATCGGTCAAAATGCTCCACACCAAAGCTGCTGGGGCGTCTACTTCAAAGTCGTTGATCAATTCCATTGCGCTAAATCCTCCACGGTGTCAATGTCGATCGGGTTACCGGCACAGGATACGTCGGTCACCGGCGCCACCCTCCCTAAGAGTAAATCTCTGGCGCCTTGATCTCCTTGGCGAGGGAACGCTGCCCAGTGCTTTGCCGCCACCTTAAACGGTGGCCTTCGCTCTCCGCCGAAGTTGGCGCACACCAAGTCACCGGGTTCTTGCGCTACGTCCTGCCAAGCGCTGGTCGGCACTAACGGCGTGTCGCCCAACCCCAGAATCATCGCTTCGTGGCCTTTCGTTTTCGCATAAGTGGCCGCTACCTGCAGCGACGAGGCCTGACCGGTTTCCCACTGCGGGTTCAATAACACTGTGGCTTTCGCTGGCAACAGGTCGGCAAGGTCTACGGCACCGGTGACCACAATAAGTTCATCAAGTTCTGCTTGTTGAGCGGCCTCTATGGCCCAAGCGACCAGCGGTCGGCCTCGAAACGGGGCCAGCAACTTGTGGCCCGGTCCCGTCCAGCGGGTTCCCCCTCCGGCGGCTAATACCACTGCAGCAACGGTCATCAGGTTTAGTCGTGGATAGGGCCGCTGGTGGCCGAAAGGGCCTGCATGGAGCGGCCGGTATGCAAAGCAATGATCTCTGCCATGATAGAAACCGCTGTTTCTTCTGGCGTGCGGGCCCCAATGTCTAACCCAATGGGTGACCGCAACCGGTCGAGGCCTGCTTGGTCCACTCCAGCCTCGGTAAGGCGCTGCAACCGGTTGTCGTGGGTGCGTCGAGAGCCCATAACCCCGATGTAACCCACTTGAGTAGTCAACGCGGAAACTACTGCCGGGACATCAAACTTGTTGTCATGGGTCAGCACACAAACCGCATCACGTGCTCCCAAAGAAGGGCCAACTTTTTCCAAAAGTCGGTTTGGCCAATCCACCACTACCTCATCGGCTTGGGGAAACCGCTGGTGAGTAGCAAACACCGGGCGAGCATCACACACCGTGACACGAAAGCCCAGCACTTTAGCTACCTTTACCAAAGCTCCGGTAAAGTCCACCGCCCCAAAAATAAGCATTTGAGGGGGCGGTGCAAACGACTCAATAAATACTTTTACTTCTTCTTCCCGAGCCTCGCCGTGGGTTCCATAGTGTCGTACCCCTGAACGGCCCGCAGCGAGTTCGCCGCGAGCGTCTCGAGCGGCTACCCGGTCCAGCCCGTCGTTTCCTAACGTTCCTTCCCACACGTCGCTACCAGTCACTCGCAGCGGGCGAACCAAAAGCTTGGCCCCAGTTTTTGGGCCGTCGATGACCGTCACCAAAGCCACCGGCTCTTCGTTGCTGAGCAAGGTTGCTAACCGGTCAAAAAGAGGGGTTTCGGCCATGGCTACCAATCCAACATTTCTAAAAATAGGTGAATGGTGCCGCCGCAAGTAAGCCCAACCGCTAAAGCTTCATCATCGCTATACCCGAAGGTAACCATGCGGGGTTGACCGGTCGCTATAACCTCTAAGGCTTCGACTACCACCGCCCCCTCAACGCACCCACCCGAAACTGACCCAGCCACCTGACTATCTTCGCTGACCGCCATAGAGGCACCCGGCAAACGTGGCCCAGAACCTTCAAGGTCCACCACTCGAACTATCGCTATCTTTTTATCTTGGGCCTGCCAGCGCTGCAGGTCGGTAATAATTTCTCGCATGGGTTTAGGCTAGAGCAATTCATCTCCTGTCCCGGCGTTCACCGGCTAGCGTTTACCAAGTGAACGCTCAGCAAAGCACCGACCAACCACAACCTCCCAGCACCGCCGACGCCGCCTTACGGGCGGATATTCGCCGCCTGGGTCACCAACTGGGAGGGACCTTGGTGCGCCAACACGGCCAAGAGCTCCTCGACTTGGTTGAACAGGTACGTCAGTCAGCGCAAAAACTCCGCCAAAACGATGCGCCAGAAGGCGTAACTCAGAGTTTGACCGCTCTTTTGGCCGATACCGATGCCCAACAAGCCATCGCTTTAGTGCGAGCTTTTACCGTATATTTTCACTTGGCCAACGTGGCCGAACAGGTACACCGCATTGAAGACCTCAATGTGGGGGCCGCTAAGTCAGATAGCCATTTCGAAGAAACAGTGCAGCACCTCATCGAATCGGGGGTGAGGCCGGAGGAAATTTCAGAACTTTTAACCCGCACTGAGTTGCGTCCCGTTTTTACCGCTCACCCCACCGAAGCCACCCGCCGTTCAATCTTGAGCAAACTTTCACGCATTGCTGAACTCATCGAGCAACGCTGTTCTCCACTGGCCTCGACCTCCGACCACCGTCGCATCGATCGCCGTATCGACGAACTCATTGAAGCCATTTGGCAAACCGATGAAATTCGTCAAGAACGGCCCGGGCCGCTTGATGAAGCACGCTTTGTGCTCTATTACCTGAGCCAAACGGTACGCCATGCTTTGCCTGATCTATTTGAAGACATGGCCGCCACCCTGAGCGACCTCGGGGTACAGACCGAAGCCACCCAGGTGCCTATTCGTTTTGGTTCATGGGTAGGTGGCGATCGAGATGGCAACCCCAACGTGTCGGCCCAAACCACTACCGAAGTCCTTGAACTTCAACGCCAACGGGCTTTGGACCTGCTTGTTGTGGAGGTCTCCGAACTTGCTGAAGTGCTAAGCGTCAGCGGTCGGCTCCATTCGGTGAACCCCCAACTTGCTGCTTTGGTGGCCACCGATGTTGCCGATCACCCAGAAATCATTACCAACGCTAACCAAAACGAGCCCTACCGATTACGTTGCGCCGCCATGATCTTGCGCCTACAAGACGCTAAACAACGTAAACCAGGCGGTTACCAAAGCGCCCAACAATTTGCCGACGACCTCGAAATGCTGGACCAGTCGCTGCGCTCTCATGCCGGCGACCTTTTGGCTGAGGGTCGCCTGACTCGGGTGCGGCGCATTTTGGCCGTCACCGGTTTTCACTTTGCTTCATTAGATATTCGTGAACATGCCGACCGGTTACACGAAGCGCTGGCCTCGCTCTTTGCGCCGCTCGGTATTGATTATCAAGATTTTTCTCCAGAAGAACGTAAAAAGCGTTTGCTTCAAGAACTCGATAGCCACCGGCCATTAGCGCCCCCCAAATCACACAACGAACATGACGTGCTGGCTTTATTCCGCACGTTACGCTCCCTGATGGATACCGATGGCGATCACATCGTGGACGGGTTTATCGTTTCCATGACCCGTGGAGTTGACGATATTTTAGCTCCGGTAATGCTGGCAAGAGAGGTCGGTTTGGTTGACCTCAACCAAAAAATCGCTCGCCTAGATTTTGTTCCACTTTTTGAAACCATCGAGGACTTACGTTCCCTGGGCCCGGTACTCACCGAGTTGTTTTCGGTTGATGCCTACCGCCGGCTGCTGGAACTCCGCGGCGGGACCCAAGAAATCATGGTCGGGTACTCAGATTCCAATAAAGACGGCGGCATCACCACCTCACAATGGGAAATCCATAAAGCGCTTCTTCAAGTACGTAAGGTCACAGAAAGCTCCGGCATCAATATTCGGGTTTTCCACGGTCGCGGCGGCACCATTGGTCGCGGCGGCGGCCCCACCCACGAATCTATTTTGAGTCAACCCAGCGGGGTCCTCAACGGAGAAGTGAAGTTGACCGAGCAAGGCGAGGTCATTGCCGATAAATACGGTTTGCCCGCTATTGCTCAACGCAACCTCAACTTGGCGGTAAGCGCACTCGTTGAAAGCTCGTTAACTCACACCTCGCCTCGCCATGACGAAGCTTCCTTTACCTCTTGGTACCAAATAATGGACCAAGCCTCCGCCGCAGCTTTCGCCGCTTACCGGTCGTTCATCGAAACACCGGGGCTACCTGAATACTTTGTTTCTTCTACCCCGGTTGAAGAACTCACCGCACTCAATATTGGTTCTCGGCCTGCTCGGCGCACCACCACTGGCGGCGGTTTAGATGGCTTACGAGCTATTCCTTGGGTATTTGGGTGGACCCAGTCTCGGCAAATCATTCCCGGTTGGTTTGGGGTAGGCAGCGGTCTCTTGGCCGCTCAAGAAGCCGGTCACAGCGATGAACTTTCTTCTATGTACACCAAATGGCATTTCTTTCGGACGTTCATTTCTAACGTAGAGATGACCCTGGCCAAAACCGACCTCACCATGGCCAAGCACTACGTAGAGAGTTTGGTGGACCCTTCGTTACATCACCTTTTTGACCAGGTCGCCGCCGAACACCAACGAACCCTTGAAGTGGTGGCTTCCATAACAGGCACCGCTTTGCTGGCCAACAAACCCCTGTTGAAACGCACCCTAGCCGTACGCGACGCTTACCTTGACCCCATCAACATTTTGCAAGTAGAACTCCTTAGCCGAGTGCGACAAAACCCTGATGCGGATCGTCACGACGCAACCCGCCGAGCCTTAATGCTTTCCATAAACGGCATCGCTGCTGGCTTACGCAACACTGGTTGAGGGTTATTCCCCCACCAACTCGGCCAAATAGCGCAGCGACTCCAAATTATGGCCAGCGATAAACTGATCCACGTGAGGTAAAGCCGCCGCCATGCCTTGGGCCAACGGCGCATACCCGGGAGTGGCTTTTAACGGGTTCACCCACACCACTTGATAAGCCACCCGAGACAACCGAGCCATTTGTTCTTCCATGATTTCGGGTTCGCCGCGGTCCCAACCATCAGAAAGAATCACCACGGTGGCTCCTCGAGCCATGCCACGAATACCCCACTCATCGTTAAAACAGCGCAGACCGTCACCCAGCCGAGTGCCCCCTGACCAGTCGTTTACTACCTCAGCGGCCCGAGACAATGCGACATCCGGGTCACGGGTTGAGAGTTCTCTGGTCAAGCGGGTCAAGCGGGTTCCCAAAGCGAAAGCTTCGACCTGGCTGCGCCCCACCATGGCGGCGTGCACGAAGCGAATAAGCGCCCGAGCGTAAGGCTCCATGGACCCGCTCACATCGAGTAGTAGAACTAAGCGGCGTGGGCGCTCGCCGGGTTGGCGAAACATTAAGCGGGCCGGTTCGCCCCCGGTACGCAAAGCGGCCCGTACGGTACGGCGCAAGTCGGGGCGGCCCGAGCGTTGCGTTGCTCGCAAGCGGCGGCTTCGACGACGGCTCCCCGTTAAACGCAGTTGAGTCATCAACTGGTGGAGTTCTGCCAGTTCTTGATCGGTGCAGACCGCAAAATCTTTGCTGGCCAGAACCTCGGCATGCGAATAACGCACGCTTACCAAGTCATCGTCGGAGACCTCTGGTGAGTCTTCGGGGTCTGGGGCTTGCCCAGCATCGTCAAGCAACAACGTCAACGGGGGCAGGTCGGGCACCTCTTGCACCTGTGGGTCGCCACCTTGCCAATGGGCAGCAAAAACCTCGTCATAAACCGGTATTTCTTCTGGAGAAGACAGCAAGGTGACCCGGCCGGCCCAGTAAACCGGTGCTTGTTCTTGGGCTCCGACTTCGGCTACGGCACGGCCAAAATCTAACGTTGAGCCCACCGGAACAGCCAATCCGGCTCGACGCAGCGCTTCAACAAAACCCACCAAATGGCGGTCCAAAGTAAGCGGTGCGGTATCCATCATGGGCGTCAGCCCTGGCGCACCAAAGCCAAAATGTCACCAAAACCTCGAGTGCTGGCCCGTTGCTGATCTTCGCGATATTTCAACAAGGCACTAATGGTGCTGGCAAAAGCTTCTTCATCGAGGTCATCTACCCCCACGGTTACTAATGCTTCTGCCCAATCAATGGTTTCTGCTACGCCCGGTGGCTTATAGAGCCCCATTTGGCGCAGTTCGGCCGCTACCAGCGCTACATCACGAGCCAACGATAAAGAAACTTCGGGGGCCCGAAGCCGCAAAATCTCTATTTCTCGCTCTACCCCCGGGTGCTCGACCCAGTGGTAAAAGCAGCGTCGTTTCAACGCATCGTGTACGTCACGGGTGCGGTTTGAGGTGATGATGACCACCGGGGGTTGCTCAGCCGTAAAAGTGCCAAGCTCAGGCACGGTGACCGAATAATCCGAGAGGATCTCCAACAAGAAAGCTTCAAACTCGTCGTCCGCTCGATCTACCTCATCAATGAGCAGAACCGGTGGGGTCCCACTCTCAGAAGCCAAGGCTTGCATAAGTGGCCGGCGAATTAAAAAACGCTCCTGGTACATCTCGTCTTCGAGGGTTTTGGTTTCAAGGCCTTGTGCTGCTCCGGTGGCTTCGGCGGCCCGCAGGTGAAGCAACTGTTTGGCGTAGTCCCATTCGTAAACCGCTTGGGCCGCATCGAGGCCTTCGTAACATTGCAAGCGAATAAGTTTCCCACCGCTGGCCGCCGCCAACGCTTTGGCCACTTCGGTTTTTCCTACCCCGGCTTCGCCCTCTAAAAGCAGCGGGCGTTTAAGTCGTAAGGCCAAAAATATTGCGGTGGCTAGCCCCTGATCAGCCAAATAGTCTTGGTTGCCCAAAACTGTCTGCACCTGGTCGGCAGAGGTAGCGTCGTGAATGTTCATAGCAGCAGGCTACGAGACGCAGCACCCAACTGCGATGGTTAGCGGCCCGACTCCTCAAGACCCCGGCGGGTCAACACTCGTGCCAAATGTTTGCGGTACTCCACCCCGGCGTTCAAATCGGCCGACGGTTCGCAACCTTCCGCGGCTTGCTCCGCAGCCTCTGTGGCCGTAGCGCCAGCGTTGACTGCTGTTTCAACCGCACTGGCCCGAATTGGTCGGGCGTCCATGTTTACTAAACCGACCCCGCATTGCCCGTTGTTGACCACCACTGCGGCGCCCACAATGGCCCAGTCTTGGGCTCGGCGGTTGAACTTTTGGAACGACCACTGCGCATCTGGCATTTTTGGTACGCGTATTTCAACCAGCATTTCGTCTTCGGCCAAAGCAGTTTCTAAAAACCCGATGAAAAAATCGTCGGCGGCCACTTGTCGACGGCCCGAGGGGCCATCAATAACCACGCTGCCTCGCAAAGCAATCAAAGCAGCGGGCAAGTCAGATGCCGGGTCGCCGTGAGCTAAAGCACCACCCAGCGTGCCTCGGTGACGTACCTGGGGGTCGCCAACTTGGGCCGTAGCGGCGGCCAGCAAACCAATCTGTGAAGTAATCAACGAGTTGGTTTCTACCTCTCGGTGTTTGGTTAACGCACCAATGGCTAATTCGTCGCCTTCGTCACGTACATAAGAAAGGTCGTCAAGGCGCCCAATATCAATAAGCACCCCGGGGGCTGCCAAACGGTATTTCATGAGCGGAAGCAACGAATGCCCGCCGGCCAACAACTTGGCTTCGTCGCCGTGTTCGGCCAGTAGAGCCAAAGCATTTTCTGCTGATTCGGCTAAAACGTAATCAAAAGCGGCGGGGATCATTGCGTGCCTCCTGCTTGCAGCACTGCTTTAACAATGTTGTGGTACCCGGTGCAACGACACAAGTTGCCTTCAAGACCTTCTCGCACTTCGGCTTCGTTAGCGTCGGGTTTTTCGTCCAGCAACGACACGGCGGCCATGACCATGCCCGGGGTGCAGTAACCACATTGCAGGGCGTGGCACTCATGAAAGGCTTGCTGCATGGGGTGCAAGGTGTCGCCGTCGGCCAAGCCTTCAATGGTGGTGACTTCTTGCCCGTCGGCTTGTACCGCCAACATGGTGCACGATTTCACCGCTTCACCGTTGACGTGAATGGTGCAAGCCCCACACGAAGATGAATCACAGCCCACATTGGTGCCGGTTAGTTCAGCTTGTTCACGTATGAAATGCACCAGAAGCGTGCGGGGTTCCACGTCGTGAGAAACCAGATTTCCGTTGATGGTTATTGACACCTGCAAGGGTGGCCTCCTGATTATTTTGTGTTGACCTTACGCCAACTCTGCTTAGGGACTTTAGTCGTTGAAAACTCTGACCGACGCACCCGACGGACATCGAGTCTCTCATGGGGTCAACCGATACAAACCACGGCGAGCAAAAAAGCCCGTCACGACGATCATGGCGGCCAAAGCAATCAGACCCGGCCAGGTGGTATTCCATGCCACTTGGTCTAAAAACCCTTGGCGGGCCAGTTCTAAAACATTGGATACGGGGTTTAGGCGGGCCGCTGTGTGGAGCCAACCTTGCATGAAAGAAAGCGGCACTTGACCCACCGAAATAAACAGAGCGCCAAAAGCCAGTACCTGAACCAGCATCAGCGAGCGGTGGGTTTTAAGTTTGTAAACAATAATCAAACCGGTCAAACAAAAAACGATAGCCATCGAAGCAGTAGCCAAGTAAAGGGCCGCCAGACCCAACAAACCGCCGGGGATAGTCAGCCCGCCGATAAGTAGCGAAACCAACAACACCGCCGTGGTGGGTAGAAAGGCCCGCAAAGCGCTGTAACCCACCGTGCCGACCAGCAAAGCCGAGTGGCTTCCCGGGGTCAATAAAAGACGATCAAAGAACCCATTTTCTATATCGTCGGCCACCGAGCCCACTCCACCGATTCCCGAAAAAACTGCGCCCTGAAGCGCCGCATAGGGGGCCATCCAGTTGTAGATGTTGGTTGTTCCGTAGCCATCGATACGGGTAAGCGAACTAAACGACCCAGAAAAACTAACGACTAAAACCACCGGCATGACTACCGTAGGAATAATCAATACCGGACGGGCACGAATGCGCTGCATGCCCCGTATACACACCGCCCAAGCCACACGAGTAGAGGCTGACAATTCCTTCAGAGTCATGACTAGCTGGCCTTCAGTTTGGTATTTAGGGTTCGTACCGCACCCAAGATGGTGACCACCGCCAAGGCCGCTGGCACTCCCAGTGCTTGCAAGGCGTCCGAAGCCGACCACCCTTCAATAACCAATCGACGTACGGGGTCAATGGTCCAAGTAATGGGGTTATTTTCGGCTACCTGTCGGTACCAGCCACTCATCAAGGAGGTCGGGAAAAAAGCCGACGACATAAATATGGTGACAAAAATCAAGGGGAAGGTTGCACTTACCGCCTCTTGCGACTGGGTACGGATGGCCATTATTTGCGCCATTCCTCCGATCGCTAAAACCAGCAATGCGGCGGTAGCAATGATGATGAGTGTTCCCGCAACGCCGCCTTTAATGGCCACGCCAAAAATCATGAAAACAGCAACAATGAACGAAGCTTTTCCGGCGGCCACTACAGCGGTTCCACCGAGACGCCCCAACAAAATAGGCACCCGAGCCACCGGCGACGCCAACAGTCGGTCAAAGAACCCATTTTCAATATCTAAGGCCAGTTCGGTGCCGGCCGTGGTGCCGCCAAAAGAAACCGCTTGGATAATGCTGCCCGGCAAAATGAATGAAAGAAACGAGTCCACTTCGGGAAAACCAGGCAAGGCCAGAGCGCGGCCAAACTGTTGAGAATAAACGGCGGCCATCATCAGGGGGAAAACCAACCCGGGCATGATGGATATCAACTGGCGGCGTTCGTTGTTTAACGACCGTCGCGCCAGTTGTAAAGTTTGCGTACCCGCTAGGCGCAGGCCGCCCAAGCCGCTACTCATGATGCTGGGTGGCTCCCTCTAAGCGGCGCCCGGTGGCTTCGGCGAACACATCATCCAAACTCGGGGCATCCAATTCGAGGTGAAGCACTTGAACCCCAGCCGATTCCAAAGATTGCACTACTTCGGCCACCTTGGCTACCCCGCCATCGAGGCCTACCGCTACTCGCCCGTTTCTGGCTGGCCGGTCAATGCCAAAGCGGCTCAGCACCGATTGGGCTTGATCAACGTGTTCGGGGTCAATGTCGATGCGCAAGGTGGGCGCCCCCACTGAAGCTTTAAGTTCAGCCGGGGTGCCTTCACGAACCAATCGGCCCTCATCAATGATGGCGATTCGGCCCGCCAGTTCATCGGCTTCTTCAAGATATTGGGTGGTCAAAAACACGGTGGTGCCTTGTTCTTGGTTGAGGCGCCGTACCTCTTCCCATAAGGCCAGACGGCTGGTGGGGTCTAAACCGGTGGTCGGTTCATCCAGAAAAAGCACGTGTGGTTCATGGACGAGCGAGAGGGCCAGGTCTAAACGTCGGCGCATACCACCGGAATAGGTACCGACCCGACGGTCAGCGGCGGCGGTAAGGCCGACTCTTTCCAAGAGCTCGCCACCTCGTTTTTTTGCTTCTGGGCGGGCGATGCCGTGCAGTACCGCTTGTAAACGCACCAGTTCGTTGCCGGTCATCAACGGGTCTATGGCGGCGTCTTGCAAAGCCACCCCAATGTTTTTTCGTACCTCAGCGGCCTTACTTACTACGTCAAATCCTGCTACTCGAGCCATCCCGCCGGTGGGGCGCAGCAAGGTAGTGAACATGCGCACGGCCGTTGATTTACCGGCGCCGTTGGGGCCGAGAAAACCAAAGACTTCGCCTTCTTCTACCGCCAGGTCAATACCGGCCACTGCTTTAAGAGCGCCGAAGGATCGTTCAAGCCCTTGGGCCTCTATTACGGTTGTCATGTGGTTCTTTTAACTTTCTTGGGCCGCCGCCAGAGCAGACCAGACTTTTTCTGGGCTGAGCGGCACATCGATATGGGTTACTCCTAAGGGGCGCAGCGCATCAATTACGGCGCTCTGCACGGCCGGGGTGGAGCCAATAGCCCCTGATTCGCCGATGCCTTTTACTCCTAACGGGTTGTTGGGAGTAGGGGTTTCGAGCGGCACCAACTCAAAAGAAGGCAACTCTGCTGCTGAGATAAACCCGTAATCGGCAAAGTTGGCGGTCTGAAGGTTGCCGTCGGCGTCGTAGACCACTTCTTCGTAAAGGGCTTGGGCCACCCCTTGGGCGATGCCGCCATGGCGTTGCCCTTCCACGATGAGCGGGTTGATTATGCGGCCCGCATCGTCGCAGGTGATCATTCGTAACAAGGTCACGCCTCCCGTTTCGGTGTCTACTTCGACCACCGCTACGTGGGTGCCAAAGGGGTAACTGCAAAGTAAATCTTCTTTTGATTCTTCGCTGAGGTCATCGGTAGCGGCGGCGATGTCGGCCCAGGTGCGGCTGACCGCTGGTGACCCAGCGACATGAAAAAGCCCAGCGGCTTTGTCGAGCACCACGTCGTCGACGTTGGCTTCCAAAAGATCAGCGGCTACCGAGCGGGCACGTTCAACAATGGCCCCCGAGGCTTTGTGGATAGACGACCCACCCAGTTGGGTAGATCGTGATCCAAAGGTGCCTACTCCTTGGGTGACCACATCGGTGTCTCCTTGTACGAACTCAATGTCGTTCATGTCGATACCGAGTTGGTCGGCAGCGATCATAGAGAACGTGGTCATATGGCTTTGCCCATGAGAGAGCGCTCCCGAATAAATTCTTGCTTTGCCTTCTGGGGTGATTTCTACTTTTCCGTATTCGCTACCTCCGGGGGCGGGGCCTGCGGTGACCTCCACGTAGGTCGCTATCCCGATGCCGAGTTGTTTTGCTTCTCCGGTGGTGCGGCGTTGGGCTTGTTGTTCTCGCAAGGCTGGGTAGTCGGCGGCTTCTAAAGCGAGGTCCAAACTGCGTTCGTATTCCCCGCTGTCGTAGACCGTTCCTACCCCGGTAGTAACCGGAAAAGAGTCGGCGGCTAAAAAGTTTTGGCGGCGTACCTCTACCGGGTCGAGGCCTGCTTGGAAGGACCAAAGTTCGACCGCTCGTTCAATGGTCAAAGTTGCTTCGGGGCGGCCGGCGCCTCGATACGCCTCGGTGGGAGTGGTGTTGGTGATGACGCTTAGCGCGCTGGTTTCTACGCTGGCTATTTCGTATACGCCGGTGGTCATGGGCAAAGTAAACATGGGCAGGAACGCCCCTAAGCGGGCATAAGCGCCGGAGTCCACCAGCACTTCTAGTCGGTAGTGGGTGAGGTTTCCGTCGGCGCTTCCGCCCAAGGTGAAACGGTGCACGTGGGCTCGTCCTGGCCCCATGGCTTGCATGTTTTCGGTGCGGGTTTCAAACCAGCGCATGGGGCGGCCAATTTTTTGGGCCAGCCATGGCAGCAATACGTCTTCGGGGTAAGCGGCTATTTTGGCGCCGAAACCCCCACCCACGTCGGGAACAATAACTTGCACCCCTCCGGTGGCTGTTTCTGCGTACAGGGTTCCGAGGACGCCTTTTACCCCTTGCGGGACTTGATTAGAGGTCCAAAACACTAACTTGTCGCCGTCCCAGGCGGCTGCCGTGGACCGCACTTCAAGAGGGGCGGCTGCGGTACGTTGATGCGCTACCCGGCCGCTGGTAACCACGTCGCAGTTGGCAAAAAAAGTTTCGTCGGTGATGCCAGTTGCCATGCCGATGGCCGAAAAATCTATGGCCAGATTGGTGCCGACTTCTGCGTAGACCACCACTTCATCGGTGAGAGCTTCTTCCATGTCCACCACTACCGGCAAAGGCTCGTAATCAACGAAAACTGCTTCGGCGGCGTCCACTCCTTGGGTGGCAGTTTCACTGACAATGACCGCTACGCATTCCCCCACGAAACGCACCGTGTCGGTGGCCAAGATGGGGCGGTTCAACATGGGTTCGGGAAACATGGGTACTGCTCCGGGCAGAATGGAAGGCCCGTCGAGGTCGGCGGCCACCATGACGGCCAGCACTCCTGGCATGGTGAGGGCTTCGGAGGTGTCCACGTTGATGGTGGCGTGGGCCATGGTTGAACGTACGTAGGTAACCGTGGCGGCGTTTTCGAGCAGTGGGTGGACTAAGTCGGCGGTGTAGGTAGCGCCAGTGGTTAAGAAACTTTCGTCCTCGCGCCGTAAAACACGGTTGCCTAAAATACTCATTGGTTTCTCCTCACCAGTTGCGTGGCATAAAAGTCACGGCCAAAAAGTGACCTTAGTCTTTAAACCCCGATTCTTGGTGTCCGGGTAAAGCCAATCTTGTGCTTTTTAAGTCCCGAAGGGCCACACGCCTTGTATTCGGTGGGCTGCGGGCGGAGGCGGCAGCACGGCGTAGGCTTCTTCGTCGAAGCGCACCAGGTTGTAATCGGCGCGTGCGCGACGCTCTATTTCTTCGTCGGTGTTTAGGGCATCGATGCGAAGTTCGTACTCGTGGTTGAGGCGTTCGATTTCTTCCACTTGGGCGACCAAAGCGGTGTGGCTGGCTCGTTGGTCAAGCCAGTCGTTAAAGGGGACCCCGCCCAGCGTAAACACGGCGAAGGCCGCGAGAGCCAACAAAATAGCGAGGGTGGCCAGACGGGAGCGCACTAGTTTTGCCGCCCCGCCAGAGCTGTTCGACCTTGGTATTGGGCTCGGCCGCCTAACTCGGCTTCGATGCGCAGCAGTTGGTTGTATTTGGCCACTCGGTCGCTGCGGGCCGGGGCGCCGGTTTTGATTTGCCCACAGTTGGTGGCTACGGCCAGGTCGGCAATGGTGGTGTCTTCGGTTTCGCCTGAACGGTGTGACATGACGGCGGTAAAGTCGTTGGCTTGGGCGAGGGCCACGGCGGCCAGGGTTTCGGTGAGGGTGCCGATTTGGTTGACTTTTACCAGAATTGAGTTGGCTATTTTTTTATCTATGCCTTGTTGGAGGCGACGCTCGTTGGTTACAAAGAGATCGTCGCCTACCAGTTGTATGCGGTTGCCGAGGGTCTGGGTGTGGGTGGCCCAGCCTTCCCAGTCGTCTTCGGCCATGCCGTCTTCTATTGACACGATGGGGTAACGGTCGGCTAAATCGGCCAGGTAGTCGGCCATTTCGTGGGGGTTGAGCGTACGGTTTTCTCCGGCCAGCACGTAGGAACCGTTTTCGTAGAATTCGGTGGAGGCCACGTCAAGAGCTAAAGCCATGTCGGTGCCGGGTTTGAGGCCCGCCAACTGGATTGCTTCGAGCAGCAGTTGTACGGCTTCTTCGTTGGAAGCCAGGTTCGGGGCGAACCCGCCTTCGTCGCCGATGGCCGTAGCGAGGCCTCGCTCGCTCAAAACTTTTTTCAAAAGGTGGTAACACTCCACGCCCCAGCGCAGGCCTTCAGAAAAACTGGTGGCGCCGACCGGCATGAACATGAACTCTTGGAGGTCAATATTGTTGTCGGCGTGTTCACCGCCGTTGAGCACGTTGAGCATGGGTACCGGTAAGACACAGGCTTGCTCGCCGCCGACGGAACGATAAAGGGGTTGATTTTGGTGTTGGGCCGAGGCTTTGGCCACCGCTAGCGAAACACCCAGCAAAGCGTTGGCCCCCAAGCGGCCTTTGTTGTCGGTGCCGTCGGCGTCGATCATGGCTTGGTCTACTGTTTTTTGATCAGCGCTGTTGAGGCCGCAAACTACTTCAGATAACTCGTTGTTGACGTTGCTGACCGCACCGGTCACCCCTTTTCCGGCCCAGAGCGGGCCACCGTCGCGGAGTTCAACTGCTTCGAACTGGCCGGTTGAGGCACCGCTGGGCACTATGGCTCGACCAAAAGCGCCGGAATCAAGGGTGACTTCGACTTCTACGGTGGGGTTGCCGCGGGAATCTAAGACTTGGCGTCCGTGGACGGCTTTAATGTGGCTCACGAGTTCTCCTTGATGTACAAGGTCACGCTACCCCTCTGTTTGCACGCTGAGGGGGACACTTCGCGCTTTTAGCGCGAATAATTCGCGCTCTGTGCGCGAATTTCACTTATTTTTTCCAATATTTCTGTCGAACAACATCATCTGCGTCAGCAAGGTCAAGCGAATCAGCGGCCGCCGCTGTTTCAGCGTCCCGTACGTTTTGGGCATATTCAGCAACCGTGCCCCGCAAAACATCTTCAGCGTCCCATCCTTGTTCTTGCCCCCACCCCACCAAAGCAAGCAACAACTTTCCAAGATCATCTGCAGTGGCCAAGCCTTCGCTTAACCCCACCGCCGGCTCTTCGGGGCAAAACCCCAAAGCAGCTGACCGTCGTACCACCTTGGCGGCCCCTGCCAAAGCCGGCAGTTCTCGAGGAATGCCATCTAAAACTGAATCCCGGCTTTTTTCCTGTTTCTTAATGCGATCCCAGTTAGCGATCACCTCATCGGGGCCATCGACCTGCACCACGTCCTCCCCCTCCGGGGCAAACACGTGAGGGTGCCGTAAGCGCAACTTGTCGTAAATACCGTTCGCTACATCGGCCAGATCAAACCGGCCTGCATCTTGAGCCACCCGAGCATGAAAAACCACTTGGAACAACAAATCGCCGAGCTCTTCTTGCAGATCAGCGACCCCCTCCCCTGTTTCTTCATCTAAATTATCAAGCGCTTCAAGCACTTCGTAGGTTTCTTCCAACAAGTGGGGACGTAACGAAGCATGGGTTTGTCGAGCATCCCACGGGCATTCTTTACGCAAAGTGTCGAGCAAGCCAACCAGTTGCGCAACCGCCGCGGTTCTTTTTTCCGACAAAAAACTAGTTTTCTATCGGACCATCAGGAGGAGAAACCTGACCCAAAATTGGGTCCCAGGTCCCGTAACGCGGATCAACACTAATTTCACGTGTCATGGTGGCCATGCTCACCAACTGAGGCAACGCCTGTGGCCCAGCCTCTGCAAAAACCGGAACCGCCCCGGCTTTGATCTCATCGATACGAATAACGTGAAAGCCAAACTGGCTGGGCACCGGGCCCACCAAGGTTTCACCAGGCACCACGCCTCCTTGCGCCAATGCCCCTAAAACTGCTCGCTCAAACTCAGCCACAAAAGCACCGGTAGGTACACAGCCTAAAGAACCACCCTGAGCACCCGAACCCGGGTCCTGCGAACGTTCTTGCGCCAGCGCAGCAAAATCAGCCCCATCGGACAACAAGCCCATGATCTCATTAGCTTCATCTTGCCCATTAACCAAAATATGGCTTGTGCAAAGTTCGTGAGCCAACAACTCAGCGTGAGCGTCGTAGGCCGCTTCAATACCCGGGCCGGCCGCGTTAGCAATATTCAACGTGGCCTGCCACACCGTCAGGCGTTCCATAGATAAAGAGGCATCTGGAATGCCCGCCGCCAGCAACTCCATGGTGGCATCGGCCAGTTCGCCCTCGGTGGGCACCACACCAAAATCAGTCAACAAATCGATCAACGATTCAAAACCTATGTACTGCTGCACCACGTCAACCACCGCATTGGCCGGCAACGAAACATCCGATGCTTCGCTCTCCGTGCGTTCAACAACCCAAGCAGTTAACTCTGCTCGGCTCAACGACGAACGGCCTACTTCCACCGCCGGAGGATCCACCGGCGACGACGACCCGCAAGCGGCCAGACCCATCAAAGGAAGCAGAAAAAGAATAAAAATACGACGAAAGTTGCTCATTGTTCAGAGGCTACGGCTTCCGTGCCCGATTCAAGCACCGGCACCAAATCGTCAAGCAACGCCGATACCGAAAGCGCCAAAGTCGCCGGAGCCGCACCAGGCGCCACCCGAGCCAACGGAAGGTACAGAACCTGCGGACCGGCTTTATAAACTGCTTCTTTATGCAACCGCGTAAGACGAGCCTGTTTACTCAAAGGCAAAACAATCGGCGAACAGCGCGCCATAAACGCCGGGCCACCCAACCCGGCCCCTCCCGGCACCTTGACCACCGTGAGTTCGGTAATACCACGAGCCACACATTGAGACCGCAACCGACCAACCGCTAACAACGCTTCCGCCGGGGGCGGTACCGGGCCGTAGCGGTCTTCCCATTCGGCTTGCACTTCGTCGACCTTAGCTACCTCAGGGTTTGCACCAGCGGCCACCAAACGACGGTAAGCCTCCAAACGAAGGTCGCTGCGGGACACATAATCTTTAGGCAAATGTGCATCAACGGGAATCTCCACTCGAATCTCCACCACCTCTTCAGGAACCTCCCCGGCCAGTTCCGCAACCGCTTCGGTAACCATCTGGCAATAAAGGTCGTACCCAACAGCAGCAATATGTCCACTCTGCCCGGTACCCAACAAGTTGCCGGCTCCTCGAATTTCTAGGTCGCGCATGGCAATACGAAAGCCCGAACCCAACTCGGTGGTTTCACCAATAGTGCGCAAACGCTCGTAAGCCTCTTCAGAAAGCACCCGATCTGGCGGCGTAAACAAATAGGCGTAGGCCCGCTGACCAGCACGGCCTACTCGACCCCGTAACTGGTGCAGTTGCCCCAACCCTAAAAGGTCGGCACGATCCACCACCAAAGTGTTGACCGTCGGCATGTCAATCCCCGACTCAATAATGGTGGTACACACCAGCACGTCGTAGGCCCCTTCCCAAAAGTCCAAAACCACGTTCTCTAACGCCAGCTCATCCATTTGCCCGTGAGCCACCGCAATACGAGCCTCCGGCACCAACTCTTGCAAACCGCCTGCTATCTGGTCAATGTCAGCCACCCGGTTATGCACAAAAAATACTTGGCCCTCCCGCAGCAACTCTCGGCGAATAGCTTCCGTGGCCGCCCGTTCGTCGTATTCGCCCACAAAAGTCAAAATGGGCTGCCGGTCAGCGGGCGGCGTGTTCAACAAACTCAAATCTCGAATACCGGTTAGCGACATTTCTAACGTGCGGGGAATCGGAGTAGCGGTCAGGGTCAACACATCTACATCGGTTCGCCACTGTTTGATGGCTTCTTTATGACTCACCCCAAAACGTTGCTCTTCATCAATCACCAACAAACCCAAACGATCAAAAGCAACACCCTTAGACAGCAAGCGGTGAGTACCGATAACCACATCAACCGAACCATCAGCCAGACCGGCCACCACCTTGCGGGCCTCTGCGGCAGAAAGAAAACGACTCAAGACCTCCACCCGCACCGGGTACGGAGCAAACCGGTCAGCAAAAGTTTGGCCGTGCTGTTGCGCCAACAACGTGGTGGGCACCAGAATCGCCGCCTGGCAGCCATCTTGTACCGCTTTAAAGACCGCCCGAACCGCTATCTCTGTCTTGCCGAAACCTACATCGCCGCACACCAAACGATCCATAGGGATCGGGCGCTCCATGTCTTCTTTCACGCTTTCAATAGCGGTAAGTTGGTCCGGTGTTTCTTGAAAAGGAAACGATTGTTCAAGCTCACGTTGCCACGGGGTGTCCGGCCCAAAGGCCCGTCCTTTAGCGGTAACCCTTTTTTGGTAAAGCAAAACCAGTTCTTGGGCGATTTCCGAAACAGCAGAACGCACCTTGGCGCGAGCTTTTTCCCAATCGCTACCCCCCATGCGGCTCAACCGAGGGGTGTCACCGCCTGAGTAAGGCCGAATAGCATCGATCTGATCGGTCGGTAGATAAAGACGGTCGTCGCCTCGATACTCCAAAAGCAAATAATCGCGTTCTATCCCGCCCAATGTGCGGGTCACCAAACCAGTGAATTGAGCTACCCCATGGTGTTCGTGCACCACATGATCGCCGGGGGAAAGATCTTCAAAAACGCGGACCGCTGCTTTGCGACGAGGACGAGTCCGCCGGTGTGTACGGCGGCGACCGGTGGCTTCCGCTTCGGTAATAACCGCCAAACGAGAGGCCTCTAAAACAAAGCCCCGTTCCAATTCACCCACCACGATGTGGCCGCCGCTGACCAGCGCTTCACCCTCTTGCACAGGAGCTAGCGCCAAACCGTCTGCGGTTAAGCGTTCGGCTAAACGGGCGGCGGTGCCTGCCCCGTCGGCCACCACCAGCACCCGGTACCCCTCGGCCAACAAATGCGCTAAACGGCGAGGGATAGTGTCGTCTTGTATAGCGGTGCGACTCCACCCTGAAGCCACCACCGTGGCCACCTGTGGGCTATCGGGCACCGCATCCATGGTCCACAGCGGGGCCTCGGTGTGCACCAGCAAACGTTCCCAGTCGGTATGCAAACGTGGAAACTCGGTGTCTCCCGCCCCCCAAGTAGCGGCCAAGGTGCTGGCCAAATCCGCTTCTTCAGCTTGCAAGTCAACGATACGGTCACGCAGCCGGCGAGGCTCTACCACTACTACCAGAGCGTCGTCATCAACGAAATCGAAGAGCACCCTTTCTTCGCCGGAGAGCCACGGCAACCATGACTCCATGCCATCAAAAAGTTCACCCTCGGCCAGGCGGTCCCATTGCTCACGTCCCCAAGGTTGTTCTGCCACCAACTCTTCGGCCCGGGCCCGCACCTGCGCATCAGGAATAAGTTCACGACAAGGGAGCACCTCAACTTCGGCCCGGCTTATGGTGGCCCGTTGGTCTGCTACCCCGAACTCGGTTAGGCGATCAATCTCGTCTCCCCACAGGTCTATACGTACCGGAACATCAGTGGTAGAAGGCCAGATATCTACAATGGACCCCCGGACCGCTATTTCGCCTCGATGCTCAACCTGGTACTCCCGCCGGTAACCCATAGCCACCAAATCGGCGACCAAAGTGCTTTGGTCAATCACATCGCCGGGGCCCAAACGCAAGGGAGCGATTAGGCCCGCTCCGGGGCCCAAACGTTGCACCAAAGCACGGCCCGATGCCACCACCACCTGCGGCCGGTTGACGGGGTCCATAAGCCGATGCAGCACCTGTAACCGGCGTCCCATGGTTTCAACCCCGGGGCTGACCCGTTCAAAAGGCAGTGTTTCCCATGCCGGAAACGACACCACCGCCTCAGCACCTAAAAAAGCCGAGAGATCACCGGCTAGCCGGTCTGCTTCAGTGCCGGTGGGCACCGCCACCACCAAAGGTCGGCGTTGGGATTGTTGAGCCAAAGCAGCCAACACAATGGCTCGCGCCGGCTCGGGCACCGCTAACGATGCATGGCGACGCCCCAAAACATCAATTAAGGCCGGCTCATCGGCCAGCAGTTCAGGGAGCGAACGAAGGGTCACGAACGAGTATTTATTCGGCCCATGGCGACATCAACACCTTGATCCAAAATGAGTTCTACTGCATCTGCAGCTTCTAAAATTATTGTGGCCAATTCTTGCCCTTCGGCTTTACCGGGGCGCCGCAGAACATGGTCAGAAGCAGACTGGCGGCCGGGGGGGCGGCCGATACCAATGCGCACCCTTAAATAATCTTGGGTGTGCAAATGTGCCGTAATTGACTTCAACCCATTGTGGCCCGCTAAACCACCACCGGATTTTACTTTGAGACTGCCCACCGGGAGGTCAAGTTCATCGTGGATTACTACGATTTTCTGCGGTTCTTCAATGCCGTGGCGGCGCACCAACTTTTGGACCGCTTGGCCAGATTCATTCATGAAAGTCTGAGGAAAAGCCAACGCTACCCGTTGCTGGTTTATCCGAATCTCTGCTACCAGTGCTTGTTCCTTGCTGGGCTTCAAGGCCGCACTTTGACGGCGGGCCAGTTCAGCGACAACTTCAGCGCCCACGTTATGGCGGGTGCCGGCATATTTTTCGCCAGGATTCCCTAAGCCGATTACCAGCAAGGCCGCTGACTCACCTGACTTTTTTTTCGTGGACCGCCCAAACATGATGGCGCTCAATCAGAAACTCGGTGGGCCACCCGACGATTACTCGTCGGAGGCGTCTGCCGAACCTTCAGCGTCTGCGTCATCTCCACTGGCCACAGCCCCTTCTTCGCCTTCAGCTGCGTCGGCCGCTTCAGCTGCTTCTTCAACAGCCATGGCTTCCAACGTAGAGCGAGTGATCATACCCACGGCCACGGTTTCTTCAGGGTCTACCTCGGTGGTTACCCCAGCAGGGAGCGCAATGTCGGCTACCCGAATCGAGTCGCCGATGGTCAGGGCAGAAATATCTACCACTAATTCGTTGGGAATAGAGGTTGGCGCGGCATCAACGGTAAGCGAGAACAGGTTTTGATCAACCATGCCGTTGCCTTGCGTAACTTCTAACGCTTCTCCAGTCATGATGATGCTTACATCTACCGTGACCTTCTTGTTGGGGTCGATGCGCAAGAAGTCAACGTGGACAACGTCGCGACGTACTGGGTGACGTTGAATGTCTTTGATGATGCTCATGTGGCGTTCGCCTTCCACTTCAAGTTGAAGCACCACGTTTACCCCTGCTTCGGTGGTCAACACTTGACGGAGTTCAGGCCAAATAACAGAAACGGAGACCGGGTCTTGGTCAAGGCCGTAAAGGACGGCAGGAACCAAGCCTTCGCCGCGCAAACGACGGGTAGAGCGGGAACCAGTTGTACGGCCAGTGGCCGCGGTGAGCACGATCTCGTCCATGAGGAATCTTTCTACGCATTACGTTCATAGCCAGGTTGCCATGAACAGTTCTGAAGGTTCTTTTTAAGTGGTGAACCGACTGTGAATACTAGCGGTCGCTTTACCGGTTTCGGCCCTCTTGGGGCTTAGGAAAGGTGGTCGCCGCCAAATATTTCACTTACTGAGGTGTCTTGGAAGACCGCTTGCAGGGTTCGAGCCAGCAAAGGAGCGATGGAGAGCACCTCAATGAGGTCGGCGTTGTAGCCCTCAGGTAGAGGCAAAGTATTGGTAACCAACACTTTTTCGATGGGCGAAGCGTTGAGGCGTTCCATAGCCGGGCCAGAGAACAACCCGTGGGTGGTGGCTGCCCACACAGTTTTTGCGCCTTTTTCTTTTAATTGTTCGGCGGCGGCGCAAATGGTGCCTGCGGTATCGATCATGTCATCAACGATGACACACACTTTGCCGTTCACGTCGCCGACTACTTCTTTGGCTTCCACGGTGTTGAATGCGGTGTGGCTGCGGCGTTTGTGCACGATGGCCAAATCGGCCCCCAACTGTATGGAATACCGTTCGGCTACTTTTACTCGACCGGCATCGGGCGAAACAATAGCCAGGTCGCCTTCTAGACTTTTGAGCCGTTCTACTAGTACTGGCATGGCGGTGAGGTGGTCTACCGGGCCATCAAAAAACCCTTGGATTTGACCGGAGTGGAGGTCGACGCCAATAAGGCGGCTCGCCCCGGCGCCTTTGAAAAGGTTGGCGACGAGTTTGGCGGTGATTGGTTCACGTCCCGATGATTTACGGTCTTGGCGGGCATAGCCATAGTGGGGGCAAACCACGGTGATGCGTTTGGCCGAGGCACGCTTGGCGGCGTCGACCATGATGAGTTGTTCCATCAACGCATCATTTATGGAAATTTCTTCGGTATGGCAATGGGTTTGCAATATAAAGACGTCGCTGCCTCGGATGGATTCAGAAAACTTGCAATGAATTTCTCCGTTGGAAAACTCGGCCAGGTTGGGTTCGCCAAGCTCTTCACCCATCAGGTCGGCTACTTCGTGAGCTAGCGGTTCGCTAACTCGGCCGGAAACTAAGTAAAGCTTCTTTTGGGTGATCTGTTCCATTGAGTGTTGAGCCTTTTGTCTGAGGAGTCGGGATGCCTTCTGATCATAGATGCCCAAGTCGCTAATCAACCGATCCAAACCGGGTTTGGGGCAATTCCTCCGTCTTGAGGCTCATATTCTTCGTTTTCTTCTTCCGGCTGGGTGGTGGTTGGTTGATCGGTCAGAGTGGTGGTTGAAGCAGTCGGCACCGTAGTGGTGGTTGGTTGATCGGTCAGAGTGGTGGTTGAAGCAGTCGGCACCGTAGTGGTGGTGGTCGTGGTGGGCGGGGCGGTGTATGGGGTGGCGGTGGCGGTAGCCGACGTGCTGCCGGTGCCCGCCGCATTCACCGCAGCCACCCGAAACACATACTCCACCCCATTAGTCAACCCCGTCACGGTGGCCGAAACCGACCCATGCCCCGCTAACGCCGTCGCCCAACTCGCCCCCGCATCACTCGAAACCTCCACGTCATAACCAGAAACCGACGCACCCCCATCATCAACAGGCGCCGACCACGACAAGGCGACTTGTTGATCGCCGGTGGTCGCGGCCAAGCCGGTGGGGGCATCAGGAATCGTTGCTCCTTCAAAAGCCATCGCTAAAAACCGGGTAGCGCTATCGCCGCCGATGATTATGCGCCCGCTAGAGGTGGCATCCACCCCGTACGCCACATCGTTGCCGCTTACCCCGTGGGTGAGTTTGCCGTCGCCGCTGAAACTGGTGTCGAGAAGGCCGGCGGAAGTTAATCGTAAAACGGCTACATCTTCGTCGGTGCCGTTGTGCGCTGAACCGGCGACCACCAGGTGGCCTCGAGCGGTGACAGTAACAGCGTAGGCCGCATCGTTACCGGCGCCCACGGCAAAGGTGGTGGCTCCGCTGCCAGCAAAAGTGGCATCAAGCGAGCCACCGGAGGTGAGACGAACCACTGCGACGTCTCCCCCGCTAAACCCCGCCAAAATGATGTCTCCGTCGGTGGCCAGTGCGGCGGCTCTTGCCGTATCGTCACCGGCTCCCACATCAACAGTTGCTCGGCCGTCGCCACTAAACGCGGTGTCTAATACCCCGCTGCTGGTGAGCCGAGCCACCGCAAAATCGCCACCGCTGGTACCGGCCAAAATAACGTCACCATCCGAAGCCAACACCATGCCATAGGCATAGTCGTTACTTAGACCCCAAGAAACAATAGCTGTCCCATCGCTAGAAAAAGTAGTGTCAAGATTTCCATTCGTAGCGAGGCGGGCTACGCCAAAATCCCAATCCGAAGCGTTGTTGCTGTATCCCGCAACATATACATCCCCATTATCAGCAGCAATTACAGACTGCCCAAAATCGTCTCCTGGTCCTACCCCAAAAGCCACCTTTCCGTCAGAAGAAAAAGTTTCGTCAAGTGCACCCGATGAAGACAGCCGGATAACCCCAAACTCAGAGTTTGCGCTACTCGCATCCACAACACCCGCTACCACTATCCGCCCCGAAGAATCAAGATCTAATCCGTACCCAAGGTCATGTCCGCCAGAGAAGTCAACTGTGACTATTCCTCCGGTGCCGAAGGTGCTGTCTAGTGCGCCGGAACTGGTGTAACGCACCACCGCTACGTCATAGTTGCCGCCCACCAAGGCGTAACCCGCCACCACAACCTTGCCGTCTGACTGCACCGCCACGGATTGACCCAAGCCACCGCTTTCCACGCTGGTGGTCACCACCCCATCGGCAGAAAACGATGTATCTAAATCACCCGGGGCAGCCGACGCCACCAGACCAGCAGCAAGCACTGCCAACACCACGGTCAAGGTCCCAAGGGTCCGTTTACCCCACATGCCGAACCAACCTAGCGGGCACCCGCTTCCTGCGCTCGGCGCCCCTAAAATACTCTCGTGAGATTCTTTCCTGCCGCCTTCTTGACTTGCCTAGTCTTCTCCGTGGCCTGCGCTTCATCCACCACGCTTTCATCACCGACCACCACAACGGCCATCTCAACAGATCAACCGCTCTTGTTACTGATTTCCATCCACGTTGAAGGCTGGGAAGATGAAAACGAATACCCCGCAAAATTTAACCACCACGCCGACCTTATTTTGGATACGGCTCACCACGCTGCAGACCAACAGGCTATTTTTTCTTTTGAACTCTCCTCTACCTTTGCTCTGTCCCCCGGCGCCCCACCCGTAGTCAGCGAACTCTTGTCCTTAGGCCACTCCGTGGAAGTCCACGCCGACGTTGGCGGACGCGGCACCCCCAACCTCGCCACCCTCACCGAACAACTCACCGCCAAATATCGTCAAGTCTCCTCTTTAGGATCTGATCCGGTACTCGTTTCCGGCATCTGCAGCCGCGGCCCATTTGTAGAAGCAGCCATAGCCGCCGGGTTTTCCTTAACCACTGGCGCCGTGGAGTACTGCCTCACTGCTCTTGACCCAAGCCTTCAACCGCCCGGCTTCGACCCCAACGCCTGCCCCAACCCCAGCGCATGTCACGGGCGGCCTCCCTTTGACCTCGTCACCCGGGCAACCCCTTGGTTCACCAGCCAAACACAATCTTGGGTAACCCCCGATCCAGCCGGACAGCTACTTATCGTCATCGGCGAATCCGGAGCTTCACTCCCTTGTCTCGCCGAAAGGGAACTCACCGAAAGCGGCCAATGCCAAGCCGACGCTGACGACATCACAGAGTTTGCTCGCCTCGCCGAGGAGTACGCCACTCTTGAATCGGCAATCGGTGACCCGTGCTGTGTTTTTTCAACAAGTTGGAGCATCGGAACTGCCCCTCCAGAGGGTTTTACCACTGCACTTGTTTCTTCAGTAAGCCACCTAGTGGACAACGGCACCGCTCGCTGGGCGACCCCCAGCCAAGTACTAGACGCTGCTCGATAAAGATTTTGCGAGAATGTTAGAAAACCGTCCGCAGGTCATCTCCTTAACAGCACCAGCCACCAGGTTGGGCCCAACCAAAGGAGACCACTCATGTTTTTGCTTCATTTGCTTGCCACTTGGGTGGCCTCTTCGCTTTGGTGACCGGTCATGTGCCATCATTTGGGCCTATGTCCACTGACGCCGAACTGGCCGTCGCCCTGGCCGGCGGCGATGCACAAGCCCTGGCCGGTATTTACGACCGCTACGGCGACCACCTACACAACTTCTGTCACGGGGTTTGCCGCAACGCTGACCAAGCAGCCGACGCCACCCAACAAACCTTTTTGCTGGCCTTTGAACGCATCGGCCAACTCCGCGACCCCACCCGCCTCAAATCTTGGCTCTTTGCTATCGCCCGGAACGAAGTCATGAAAGGCTTCAGGGACACCTCACGCACTCGGCCGGTAGACGACGAAGCGATACTAGAAACCGCTACCGACGCTGACGCCGTGGAAGCCACTTTAGAAACCGCCGAGTTGCAAGGCTTAGTGTGGGAAGCCGCCGTTGGTCTTGACGAACGTGACCGTTTACTGCTTGAACTCAACGTACGGTCCGGCCTCGAAGGCGCCGAACTGGCCGATGCCGTAGGGGTTTCCGTTGACCACAGTTACGTACTGGTCAAACGCATGCGCGAGCGGGTAGAAAAATCTTTAGGTGCTTTGTTGGTGGCCCGCCAAGCCCGCAACATGTGCGACGACCTTGAACGCCTGTTAAGCGACTGGGACGGCACCTTCTCTATTCCGGTACGCAAACGAGTCAGCCGCCACCTCACCCAATGCGACGACTGCGATCAGCGACGCCGCAAGCTGGTTTCTCCCTTGGCTCTCTACGGAGTTGCCCCCGTGTTAGCTGCCCCCTTGGGTCTACGCCAAGCCATTTTGGAATCTGCTGGTTCCTGGGTCGAAACCGCCCACGCCAGCGAATACAACTGGGGCGAAGATGGTTTTCCCGAGCCGTTGGAAGACTGGTATGCGGTTGAGCAAACCAACAACGCAGACACGCCCGGTGAGGCATCTTCAACTCACGACACAAACAACATGGCCAGCCGCTTTCGCAACGTACGCCGCTTTGGGCTTTCTGTGGTGGTCGTCGGCGGGCTCATCTTGGCCGGGGTGACGGTAACCCAAGGCAGCGAGAACCAAGCCATATTGGATAGTTCCTCGACGCTGAAATCAAACGGCGGCGATCAAGAGATCATCACCCAGGTTGTCCCTGCCCCGACGACCTCTGTAGCCCCGACAACAACCGTGATGACTCCCCCAACCACCACCGTGGTGCCTACCGAAACGACCGTTCCTCCCGCCACCGAAACCACTGTGGTGCCAGAACCCACTGTGCCCCCCACCACCGAAGCGCCACCAGAAACCACCACCACAACCACTACGACCACCACCACAACCACGTTGCCGCCAGTGCCAACACCCAACAATTTCAACGTCGACCCAGGCGGACAAGCCATTTGGATCGCTTGGGCTCCCCCCACACCGCTTCCTCCCGGCGGGTACGAAGTAGGGATCCAAGACGACGGAAGCCCCTGGGTAATCACCGCAGTGCAAACCCCTCCACAACTAACCCACGGCTTTCATAACTTGGCCTGCGGGCATCTCTACACGGTCGGGGTTCGCTATATCGACGACGAAGGCCGCACCAGCGAATGGGTTAGCGACACCGCACACATCTGCTAACTAACAGGTCAAGGCGCCACAAGTTGCCACCGGAGCTCCCCAGCCAAGGTCTTCTGCGTTGAGCCGTTCCATCGTGCGGGCCCACGAGTTTTGCAATTCTGTTGAGTCAGGGTTTTCGCTAAGCGAGGCCCCCACTTCTCGGATGCGGTACCCATCGCTGCGAGCAACCCGCGTGGGGGTCACCGCCACTTCTTGTGCCCTAACTCCGTCTGCGGTTTCTAACAAATTCACAACAACCATGACCCCGTCTTGGGTACCCACGGCGCAGCACGAGGCCGACTGGTTAGATAAGAAATTTCCTAAGCCGTACACCACGTACTCGTCGCCGACCATGCCTACCGACTGCACCACATGAGCGTGGTGGCCAATGATCAAGTCAACATCAGGGTCGCTCAGTAATGTCTCGGCCAACTGGCGTTGGGTTTCAGTCGGTGCGGTGCGGTACTCGATGCCCCAATGCAAACTCAGCACCACAAACTCTGCACCAACGGCCCGGGTTCGACGGGCGGCGGCCAGCAATGCGTCGACCTCGAGATCCAGCACCAACCACGGAGTGTCTGCCGGTACCGGCATGCCATTAAACCCAAAGGATGCCGAAACGTGACCCACGGAAATACCGTTGGCGTCATAGGTGACCGGCGAGTAGGCGTCTCGTTCGGTTACCGAGATACCGGTTTGGCCAAGACCGGCATCTATGAAGGCTTGGGCGGTGGTTTCTGCCCCGCTTAGCCATTGGTCCAGCACATGGTTTGATGCTGTGGAACAAGCGTCGTAGCCGATGTCCACCAGGTCATCGGCCAGCGAAACCGGTGCGTTGAAACGGGGGTAACCCGACAGGTCGTTGAGGTCTTTAGTCAGCGGCGTCTCGAGGTGACAGATGGCGAGATCTGCGGCGGCAATGCGCTCGGTTACCTCAGCAAAAAGCGGACGAAAGTCGTGGGCCCGGTCGGTGCCTTCGGCAGCAATTGCGGCCGCCCGCACTACCGGAGAGTGGGGAATAATGTCGCCGGTAAAGAGCAAGGTGGCTTCGCGGGGCGGCGGCAAGGTGGTAGTGGTAGTCGTCGTGGTGGTGGTGGTAGAGGTCGTAGTGGTTGACGTGGTGGTCGTCGTAGTGGTCGTGGTTTCAGGAGAAGTAGTGCTGGCCGGAAGCACCACCGGCGTTGACCCACAAGACACGGCAATCACCATCAAGGCCGTCCAAGTAGTTAACCGATTTTTCCCATGCATGGTCTTGAACCTAGGCTTCGGCCATGACCGAACCTCGCATACCTCTTCATGGCCTACCCGCTGAACAAGTTCTGACTGCTTTGGAAGCCAGCAAACGCAACGATGTGCAGTGGCAACAAGGCCGCACCTTCGGGTTGGTTTTCGATGGAGGCCCTGAGGTAAGAGAAGTCGCCGATCAAGCTGCTCGATTATTTTTGCACGACAATGCGCTGAACCCGGCGGCCTTTCCTTCGCTGGCCGGGCTGCAAGCTGATCTCTGTCAGTGGACAGCCAGCATGCTCAACGGCCCTGAGGCCGCAGGTTTCGTAACCAGTGGGGGTACCGAAAGCATTTTGATGGCTGTCAAAGCGGCTCGGGAACGTGCCCGGATTGAGCGAGGTATTACTGAACCTGAAATCGTTTTGGCCGAGAGCGCTCATGCTGCCTTTCATAAAGCTGCCCACCTTTTTGGGTTGAAAGTTCGCAACACCCCGGTTGCTGCTGACTGGACTGCCGACCCCGTGGCCATGGCTGCTCATGTTGGGCCGAACACTGCTTTGGTAGTGGCTTCGGCTCCGCAATACCCGCAAGGGGTGGTTGACCCGGTGGCTGAGATAGCAGCTTTGGCGGCCACCGTTGACGCCAACTGCCATGTTGATGCTTGTATGGGTGGCTTTGTGTTGCCTTTCGCCGAGAAGGAAGGCTGGCCGTCACCTCTTTGGGATTTTCGGGTGCCGGGGGTGACCTCGATTTCAGCGGATATTCACAAATTGGGTTACGCCCCAAAAGGGGTGTCCATTTTGCTGCACGCCAACAAAGAGCTCCGGCGTTACCAGGTTTTTATGTTTGATGACTGGTTGGGTGGCCGCTACGGGACTCCCAACTTGCAGGGCACTCGGTCGGGTCTTCCGATGGCTGCGGCATGGGCGGTGATGTCTTTTCTAGGCGAGGAGGGCTACCGGCGACTGGTGCGTTCCACGCTGGAAACCGCCGATCAGATTCGCGAGGCGGTGCATGCCATTGAAGGCATCGCTTTGCTGGGTAACTCCACCCATCATCTTCTCGCAATAACGGGTGATGGGTTGAACGTTCTTTCGGTGGGTGCGCTGCTTGATGATCGTGGGTGGCACATCGATAGTCAGGGCCCACCTGATTCGCTACATCTCACGGTAAGCGCCGGAAACCAAGCGGTCGTCGAGGAGTTTCTTGAAGATTTGCGCTGGGCCACCAACCAAGCCCCAGACAGCCCCGAAGCCACCCCCACCGACTACGCCTCCCCCGAATAACCACCTACAAACATGCCCAAAACGAACCTGGGATCAGACCCCAGGTTCGGTGTTTAAGGTGCTGGGTTAACCCGGATTACGAGGTTGAGGTTAGGTGAAGAGGCGGTCGGCGTCTTCGAAGTCGACCAGCCATGTGCGGCCGCCTTCTTTGGAATGGTACGAACCCCACCCCAACAACTGTCGAGCACGAGGCGGCAAAGTGGCGGCTCGCTCTTGCGTAACCACCAACGGGCTTGCTTCTTCAGGCCGCAACCAACCCACCACAAAACTTACGTGCATACCGTAGCGCCAACCTTCGGTTTCGTTGGCTCCTGCGCCGTGAATAACTCGCCCCGAATACAACATTCCGCTACCAGCGGGCATAGCAGCGTAAGCCACTTCTTCTTCGGTGGCTTCCCAGCCCCGAATCACCTCAGGCGGCAAACCTTGAGTCCCTGGCACCACCACCGTGGCGCCGTTTTCTTTCGTAAAATCCGACAAAGCAAACATGCAACTCACGGTTATTTCTTTTCCCTGTTGCACCGCTTCGGGCCAGTTGGCTTCATCCCGGTGCAGATACTGGGCTTTCTCCCCGGGGCCTACCGCCATAACTTGGCCGGTGTTCAACCAGTAATCCGCACCGTTTTCTAACAAATAGTGGTCGGCCACCGCATTAAGCACCGGGTTCAACAAAGCGTGTTCTACAAAAGCACGACTACGGGCCGACAAGCCACAAAAGCGCACCGTGTTGGCGCCGTGAAAAACTTCCCAAAGTTCCAGTTCGCTTTTGGTGCCCGGCTTGGTATCAGAAAAACCCGCCGCTAAGTCTTCCATGATTTGCTGTCGGGCCTCTTCGGGGATGAGGTTTTTGACAATGACCCCACCGTCGTTATCCATATGGGCAAATACTTCATCAAGGGAAGCGGGTCGCTCCAAAGTCTTTAGTTCAAGCATGCGGTGATCTTAGGGCACACAGTTGTACGCAGAGTTGACCGTGAGGTGAGTTTCTGCAGTTGAGGTGTTGCCTTCCCCGTCGGTAGCGGTGACGGTTACCGGCATCCTGTAAGCCATTGCGGTGACTATCGAATACTCAACGAAGGGACCCATTTGGCCGCTCCATTGTCCGGCACCAGTCAACTCCGCCAATTCCAGCGATCCACCAGCAGCGACAAGGTCTCCTCCGGTTTCCCAGGAAATCTTTACCGAAGTCACCCCTGAAGCGTCAGAAACCTCAGCGATAAACATTGACCGTTGTGGCCACGAAGAGCAGTAAGGGCCGCTTTCGTAGATCTCAGGTTCAGACCACGACAAAGCACCAATAGTTGGACCAGTGGTATCTGGAGCCACCGTGGTGGTGGTCGTCGTAGTGGTGGTAGTTGAGGTGGTGGTAGTTGGCGACACGGTGGTGGTAGGCGTCAAAGTAGTTGTTGGTGCAACGGAGGTGGTGGTGGCTAAAGGGATGACGGTGGTAGTGGTAACCGGCACAACCGTGGTGGTAGGTGGCACGGTAGTGGTAGGCACGTTTGTCGTGCTGGTGGTAGCCGGAGCCACCAGCAACACCGGGGCGGGGGCCGAGCGAGGGTCCGACAACAACACCGAACCCACCACGACAGCCAAAGTGGCCACCACCACAGCGAAGATCGCTCCAAGGCCGAAACCAGTAGTTGCAGTGACTGGAGTTACCCATTGGCCGGTAGCGGCAAACCCCCCGCTTGGGGGGTTGGCCACGGGTACGCCGCGGGCCGCCGACTCGAACACTCGTTGCCGCAAGGCCACCGGTGCCGCCACAAAAGGCAAGGCGGCGGCCATGCCGCCGGGAGCCATCATGGCCGCTCGGCGACGCTTGCAGGTAGCGCATTTGTCGGTGTGTCGGGCTACCCGTTTACGCCAGACCGGGCTGAACGTGCCGTCCCATGGGGCAAGGATTTTTTGTAGATCTGCACAGTCTTTGCGGCCGTGGCGAGCCACCAGCAGGGCCCCCATGGAGCGGCTTACCCTTTGGCGTACCCGTTGCACCAGCTTGTGGGCGTTGGCGGTTGATACACCCAGAGCAGCAGCTAATACCTCTCCTTCGAGGCCGTGGCGAGCGTGGAGGTCAAGCACCTCTTGTTCTCGGTCGGTTAGGCCGGCCGCTGCTTCGTGCAGTAAAGCCTGTAGGTCGTTGCTTTCGAGTTGGCCACTCATCGCAGCGTCCGATTCAACGTCAAGGCCCGCTTCAGGGTCGAGCACCAGTCGGTTGCGGGCTCGGTAACGGTTTTGTATTTGACTTCGCGCAATGGCGTAAACCCAGGCTCGGAAACGGTCAGGATCGCGGAGTTGGCCGATGCGTTGGTGGACCAACAAAACGGTGTCGTGCACCACATCTGCCGCTTCATCAGTGTCGTTAAGGCGAGTGCGAGCAAAGTCATGGAGCCGGTCGGCGTACTGATCGTAGAAACCAGCGAGCGCCGACGAATCTCCGGCCAACAAGCCGGCCACGATTTGTTGATCGTTAACCATTTTGCTGAACAGTAGCCGTCGGCGCACATGCTTTGCCTCCATGGAGAGCGGGTTGGGCCGGGCATCTGGTTTGATGCCCGGCCCGTTGAGATCCCGCTAGGGGCTTAGAGAATGACCAGGGCGGACACTTGCAAGCAGTCGACATCTTCGTCAACTGCCCGCTCAAATGGGCTGTAGGTGAACGAAGGCATGCTGTCAATCTCTGTGGTGATGCCGATCTGTTCAAATCCAGCACCGGTGAGTTGGTACATGGTCCGTTCGAAAGTGTTGGGGGTGAAGAAGTTGTCTACCTCTTCGAACTGGACGATGACCGGGATGCCTCCGCTTACTTCACAAGCTACTGAGTCGTAGCCAAAGGTGAAGCCGGTGTGGAATGAGCCGCCGTCCAACTTGGGGGCTTTTTCTATGTTGCAGTTACCCATGACCACGATGTCGTACTTCTGGTTAAAAAAGCTGTACTTCTCTACCCAGAGTTCTTCTTGGCCGTCGAAGTTGAAGTCGGTGGCGAAGAGTGCTTGCCCATACCCGTCGAGGTTTATCCAGTAGTCGCCTACCGCTAGGTAGAATGCATCCACGTTGTTGTCCGAGTAAACCCCGGCCATTTCGAGGCTGCCGTCGCCGTCGATATCAATTTCAACGGTGTCGCCGACCAGGGTTACTTCTTCGGGCATCAAAAGAAGCGGTCCGCAGTCCTGGAAGCCTGGAATGTTAAAGGGTGGCAACTCCAAGAGTGGTTCAAACTGTGGAGGTAAGAGCAAGTCTCCGAGGCCGGGAAGGCCACCAACGGGCCCCTCTGCTGGAGCTTCTTCCTCTGCTGGAACTTCTTCTTCTACTGCTGGAGCTTCTTCCTCTGCTGGAACTTCTTCCTCTGCTGGAACTTCTTCTTCTACTGCTGGAGCCTCTTCCACTGCTGGAACTTCTTCTTCTACTGCTGGAGCCTCTTCCACTGCTGGAACTTCTTCTTGTGCTTGCTCGGTGGCTTCTTCAACCAAGGCCGCAGCAAGTGCTTCAGCATCTTCGGTGCTTTCCGCTTGGTCAGCGTCGTCGTTGGTTTGTTCAACTGTTTCGTCAACCAGAGTTGATTCTTCGTTGTTTGCTTCGAGCACTGCTTCTGTGGTGGTAACGGCATTTTGCGTTTCTGGAACTTCAGCTAATTCGATGTTGCTTTCTTCGGCCACTACTACGGTGGCGGTTTCGCTGGTCTCTGCGTGAGACGAGTCGCCGCGCAAGCCGATAGCGACGCCGGTAACGGCGACGATTATGGCCAGCACAATGGCTGCGGGGATAAGTGGGTTTTCGTTGAATCGTTTCATTGTTTTCTCCTTGTTTGGCGGGCCCCTTGTTGAGCCGTTCATGGTTAAGACGCAGAGAAAACACTTGGTGGACACTTTTTTACAAAAAAAATGCCATGATGCGTTATGGATACTTTTGGCCCCCTTGTTTCTGCTCAAGAACTTGAAGATCGCCTTGACACCCCGGTGCTCTGTGACGTGCGGTGGTATACCGATGGGCGCATCGGCCGAGAAGAATTTGAAAGTGGCCATATCCCTGGGGCAGTCTTTGTAGACCTTGATCAACGTTTGGCTAGCCCCGACAACGGGGGCGAGAGCGGCCGTCATCCTTTTCCCGCGGCCCAAGATTTCGCTCATTGGCTGGGTTCCATCGGGGTAAGCCCCACTACGCCGGTGGTGGCTTACGACAACGCTGGCGGGTTTAGCGCCGGACGTTTGGTGTGGATGCTACGCATTTTAGGTCATCCGGCGGCCTTGCTTAACGGCGGTTTGGCCGCTTGGTCTGGCCCGTTGAGCAGCGAAGAAACCCGACGGCCAGCCGTATCGTGCCCCATCCGTCCTTGGCCCGAAGAGCAGTTGCCCAGCATTGAGCAGGTGGCGGCCCATGATGGTCAAATCGTTGATGCCCGTGGCCATGACCGGTTCCGGGGCGATAACGAACCGCTCGATGCTCAACCAGGCCACATTCCAGGAGCCGTCTCTTCTCCTTTTGTCCAGAACATGGTGGACGGTTACTTTCTTTCCCCCGAAGCGTTGCGCCAATCTTTTGCTGACCAAGGTATCGACGATGCGCAAAACGTTATTTCGAGTTGCGGCTCAGGGGTGACGGCTTGCCACAATTTGTTGGCCATGGAACACGCCGGGTTGGGGCGCGGCCGCTTGTTTGTTGGTTCGTGGTCGGCTTGGAGTCGTTCTGATCAACCGATCGCCACCGGGGAATAATCGGCCGCCAAAGTTGGTTCCGTAACTATGCCTTTAAATCAAGAACTCATGGTGGGGATTTTTGCCGCCGACACGGGCGTGGCGGGCGAGTTGCGGTATGCCGCTAAAAAACTCACCGGGCAAACGAGTTGCTCTCTGTGTGATATCACCCACGGGTGGAACCCGAAGGGCCGGCCCGAGTGGAAAAAAGCCTGTGCCGAAGCCGGTATGGAACTCAAGTTGATTCACCGCAACCACGCCACTAAAAGCCAGCTCGAAACGGCTGGTGCTCTGCCGGCAATATTGGTTGGGTCAGAAAATCACTGGCGGGTTTTGTTGGATGCTGGGTCGTTAAAAGAATTGGCTGGCTCGCCGGGCCTACTTGTTGAACGCCTGCAAAAACTCGTTTAAATATGATGGCTGGCCGGGCAGGTATCGAACCTGCAACCTCCTGGTCCAAAACCAGGCGTTCTGCCAATTGAACTACCGGCCACTGGCCATCTTGGTTCTGAGGATAATAGACAAAGTCAGCAATGCCCCAAAAGATCCTGAAAACCTTACCCGATGGCCTCCCAATTTTTTGTGTGCGAGCCATGGTGCAGATAACGCTTACTTTTTGCGTCGTTCTGCCTGTCTACGCTGATACGGTATCGCCCGATATGGGATCACTTATTAAAAAGCGCCGCAAGCGCATGCGTAAGAAGAAACACCGCAAGATGCTTAAGCGCACCCGCGCTCAGCGCCAACGCGGCAAATAACTCTTTTACTCGGCGGCCACCGTGTGGACTACCCGCCGGTTTTCTCCAGGAAACGCACCTTCAACAAACCACGTACTACCGCTGCCTGCCAATTGGGGGGTTAGCCCGCTGGCCTCTTCGAGAGCGTCACGGTAGATCGTCAGTTCTGGGTACTGGGCTAAAGCCGCCGGTTCAAGGTCATTGCCTCCGTCGCCCCGTGGGCCTCCCAGAGCATCCCATTTGCCGTAGACCGCGGGCGTGGAGCAGCCAAACGGTGAGGTCAACAAAGTAAAGGTGCGTGGTTCAAATGGCAGGAGGCTTACTTCTTGGCCTATGCCGGTCACCCATGCTCGCCCGCCTCGCAAACAAAAAGCCACGTCGGCGCCCAGCGTGGCTGCTGCTTCTAAATCGGTAAACCCGGCCCAGCGCAGCACCGCTGCCGCATCGGCCGAGCCGCCTCCCAGTCCGGCTCCGGCGGGAATATTTTTTTCGATACTTATTTGTGCTTGCCGGCCTACTAAAGCCAGCGCCTTGGTGACCAGGTTGTCGCCGTCAGGAGTTACCGAAAACCCTTCTGTTGCTCCGTTCACCGAAAGCCCTTGGCCCGGGGAGACCAACAGTCGGTCGGCCAAGTCAAGGGTCACCATCTCTGCTTCGATTAAATGAAACCCGTCGGGGCGAACCCCGGTAATGCGCAACCCAAGGGTCAATTTGGCAGGGGCCATTAATGTTGTGGTCATTTTTTAACCCGGTCGGCGATGGCCGCCCACTGTTGGAGGTTTAGCTCTTCGGCTCGCGCTGTGGGTTCTACATTGGCGGCCTTAATTTCCTCTTCGGTGATCATGGCGCTTAATGAACGCCGTAACATTTTTCGGCGCTGCCCAAAGCCGGCCCGCACTAAAGCGAACAGTGTTTTGGCATCCGCAGTTACTGCAGGTTCAAGACGGCGTTTTATGTGCACCAGTGCGGAGTCCACCCGAGGTCGGGGGTAAAAGACCGATGGCGGCACCTTGCCCACTAACGCCGCCGTGGCGTGATAGTTCACTTTGACCGAAGGCAGGCCGTAGGCGGCATCGCCGGGGCCAGCCACCAGTCGGTCGGCTACCTCGCGTTGCACCATGACCAGCATTGAAACCACGGCCGGGGTTTCGTCAAGGAGGTCACAAATCAGTGGCACAGAAATGTTGTAAGGCAAGTTGGCCACCAAATGCCAAGGGCCGGCACCTAAAATTTTTGTCCAGTCTGCTTTCATGGCGTCTGCGTGCACTATGCGCACTGAGCGGCCGTTGGTCACTTCGTTGAGCACTTCAACCAATGTGTCGTCAATTTCTATTGCCGTAACCGATGCCCCGGTATCACAGAGGGCCAACGTTAGAGCACCGATGCCGGGCCCGATTTCTACCACTTGGTCGCCGGGGCCCACTTCGGCCAGTTCAGCGATGCGACGCACCGTGTTGGGTTCGACGACGAAATTTTGTCCCAGCGACCGTTTGGGTGAAATTTGATACCGGTCCAGGAGCTCCCGGACCTCCGTCCGAGTGAGGGTCATGCCTTGAGGCTAGAGCAGGAAACGCCCACATTCTGGCCATTGGCCTGGACCGCGAAAATCGTAAAGTGTCTGAGCCATCAAATCTTGATCAGTGGGCGACGCTTCAATGGGGTCAACCCCTTCAAGATGGTTGACGTGGTCAAAGATGCTGGCGATCCAGTCCCAGGTTTGACGGCTAAACTGGTAGGCCCCGCGGTAGCTACCGGTGGGGTTGATTGCTTGGTAATTGTTGGTTGATTCGCAGCGTCGTAAATCATCCCATTGTTCAGCGGTGGGTCCGCCGGGGGTTGTTGGTGTGCTGGGGGGCACGGTGGTTGGTGAGGCTGAGGTGAAGTAATCCAGTTCTTCTCGTCGTCGTTCTTCAGCCAGACGATCTTCTTCTACTCGGCGGGATTCTTCGGCTAAACGGGCCTCTTCTACGGCTTGGGCCTCTTGGGTGGCCAAGAGTTTTGCTTGTTTCCGTTCCTGCTGAGCGATTACCTCAAACTCAACTACGGCATGGGCTCGTGCTTCAGCAATAATTTGGGCCGCTATTTCTTCGGCTTGAGCATTTTTTACCGCCGCCATTGCGGAGGTTATTTCTGCAGTCACTGGAGGAAACTGCTCACTAACCATCGAGCGGACCCGAGGCATTGTGGTCGGTGCTGGGGCGGCCGCTTCTAAAGAGGCTGCCTCATAGGGCAGGCCCGAGGCGCCGGCCACTGCGGTGACCGAACCTATGGCGTCTGGGTTTTCCAAAACGAACAGGGGCAACGCAGCAAAGGTGGCCAGAACCACCACTACTACACGCCACCGTTCGATGGTGGTGTCGGCGTTCAGAGCTCCGTCCCTTTCCTCTCTGGTGCTTGCCACTTATGAGGCGCGCACAGCCAACAGAAAAGTTACGAAGAGATGACAAAAGTTGCAACCGCATTCTTTATTATCGCGCGCAGAGCACTACTCTTCGCGCGAATAAAAATATCGACTACTGGGGAGGAAGACCATAAAAACGCTGTGCTGAGGCGGTAGTTGCGGCGGCTACCTCGCTGAGCGAAAGGCCGAGCACTTCGGCAATTTTTTCACCCACTAAACCCACGTTGGCCGGTTCGTTGGTTCGCCCTCGTAACGGCACTGGGGTCAAGTAAGGGGAATCCGTTTCAACCATGATGCGATCCAACGGGCAAAGCGCGGCGGCTTCTCGCACCTCGGGGGCTTTGGGAAAGGTCACGATGCCGCTAAACGACACCATGGCTCCTCGTTCCAGACAACCCGTTGCTTCTGTGGGCCCGCCAGTGAAGCAATGGAATACCGTGCGTTCCGGGGTGCCTTCAGCATCTAAAAGGGCGAAGGTTTCTTCCCACGCCAGACGGGTGTGAATAATCAACGGCAAGTCACGCTGATTCGCTAATCCGATATGTGCCCGAAAAATCTCTTGCTGCTGGTCTCGGGGGGAATGATCGTAGTGAAAGTCCAGTCCGGCCTCGCCGACGGCCACCACCTTCGGGTGATCCAACAACTCAGCGATGCCTTGCATTCCGTCTCGCGCTTCGTGGGGGTGCACTCCGGCCGTAGCCCACACTTGTTCAAAGCGTTCCGCCGTCGCTACCGCCGCTTGGCTGTGCACCAGGTCGGTACCCACGGTGATCATGCCCACTACCCCAGCATCTGTTGCTCGTTCTATTGCCTCTGGGGCGTCTTCACCCAGATGACAGTGGTTGTCGAACCAGTGAACTTCGCCCACCTTCTCATTAACTTTCTTGGTCAGCCAACAGTTCGCCCAAATCTACTTTGGCAAACAACGGCGAGGGCTTCCCTATGGGTGAGCCCGGGGTGAGTTCTTCTCGCTGCCAACCAGCCACCGGGCCAAAGGGGTCGTTCAAGGTTTTAGTAGAAAACGGCAGGTAGGGCGCTAAAGCTACTCGTACCCCGCCCACTGCAGCGAGCGCTGTCCCCAAAATAACTTTGGCTCGTTCGGGGTCGTCTTTAGCGACCTTCCAGGGTTCGGTAGCGTTGAGGTAAGCGTTTACGGCGGCCGCTCCGTCCATGCCGGTACGCAAGGCGGCCCGCAATTCAACTTTTTCCAATTGTTGACCGGCCGTAATCAGCGACGCATCTATGGTCGCCAGCAGAGCAATATCTTCGGGCTGGCGGTCACCGGGTTCTGGTACTTGCCCGTCACAGGTTTTATGCACCATAGAGAGCACCCGGTTCACCAGGTTTCCCCAGGTGGCGGCAAGTTCTTCGTTAATGCGGCGGGCGATTTCTTCTACCGAGATGTCAGTGTCACTTTGTTCAGGCAAGTTGGCCGCCAAGGCGTAGCGCAGACCGTCTGGTTCGAACAGGTCCAGGCCTTCGCCAATGGTTAAGCCCACTCCCCTGCTGGCGGAAGCTTTGCCACCTTTAAAGGTCACGTACTGGTTGGCTGGCACGTCAGTGGGCAGGTTCAAACCGCCGTAGCCCGACAACATTCCGGGCCAAATAATGGTGTGAAAAGGAATGTTGTCTTTACCAATGAAATACACACTGCGGGCTTTATCGCCCTCCCACCATTCGCGCCAAGCCTCCGGGGTTCCTTGGGTCTGAGCCCATTCTTTAGCCGCCGATAAGTAGCCGATAACCGCTTCGAACCACACATAAATACGTTTACCGTCGCCCAGGTCGTCAACGGGGATTTCAATACCCCAATCTAAATCTCGAGTTATTGCCCGGTCTTGGAGGCCTTCTTCAATCCATCCTTTGGAGAAATTAAGCACGTGACGGCGCCACCCTTTTCGAGTTTCTAACCAATCACCCAACACCTCTTCGAAATCGGAGAGGCGCAAGTAGAAGTGCTCGGTTGATCGCAACTCTGGCCGAGACCCAGAAAACTTTGACCGGGGGTCCACCAGTTCTTCTGGGTCAAGGGTGCGTCCGCAGTCTTCGCATTGGTCGCCTCGTGCATCGGCGTACCCGCAATGAGGGCAGGTGCCTTCGATGTAACGGTCGGGCAAAAACCGTTCGGCTTCGGTGTCGTAATATTGTTCGCTAATCCGTTTATCAATGTGGCCTTTTTCTAAAAGACGCAAAAACATGTCTTGCACCACGGCGGCATGATTTTCGGTTCCTGTTGAGGTGTAGCAGTCCCAACTAATGGCCAGGCGTTCCCAGTCGGCCACGAACTCGTTGTGATAGCGGTCAACGATCTCGGCCGGGGTTACCCCTTCAGTATCGGCGCGAACAGTGATCGGGGTGCCGTGCACGTCTGAACCACTAACCATCAACACCCGGTTCCCGACCAAGCGTTGAAAACGAGCGAAAATATCGGCGGGCAGATACGCACCGGCCAGGTGCCCAAGATGACGCGAGCCGGAGGCATAGGGCCACGCCACAGCAACCAGAACTGGTGAGGAAGAAGAATTCATGACTCGAGGCTACCGGTCGCCTCGCAAGTCGAGGGCAGAAGAATAAGCGCGACGGCGACTGACCCCGAGGCGGCGGGCGGCCTCATCGGCGGCATCCCGGGTAGAGACCCCGCTGGCTAGTATTTCTTCCAATACTTGGCCCAACCGTTGGTCATCTGCTTCGGCCGGCGGCGGGGCGCCGCCTAATACCAGAACCACTTCGCCTTTTATTTCTTTACTGGCCCAATCGCTGGCCTCTTGGAGCGACCCACGGAATACTTCTTCGTGGAGTTTGGTGACTTCTCGCACGATGGCCATTGGACGGTCTGGGCCACAGAGTTCAAGCAGGTCAGCCACCGTGGCACCTACACGTTTGGGAGATTCAAACAACACGGTGGTGCGTTCTTCGACGGCAATTTCTGCCAAACGTTGCTTACGTTCTTGACCTTTGCGGGGCAAAAAACCTTCCATACACCAGCGCTGGGTAGGTAGTCCACTTATTACGAGCGCCGCAACGGGGGCCGCCGGGCCAGGAACCACCGTTACTTGGTGGCCGGCTGCCAGAGCGATTTTTACCAACCGCTCGCCGGGGTCAGAAATCCCGGGGGTTCCGGCATCAGTGACTACTGCTACTTGTTGCCCTTCGTCAAGCCAAGCCACCACGCGTTGGGCGGCTCGATCTTCGGTGTGAGCATCTAGACGCATCAACCGTACGCCGTCCACTCCAGCGTGTTGCAGCAACCGACCAGTTCGGCGGGTGTCTTCGCAAGCCACCACGTCAGCGGCGGCTAGGGCTTCTACGGCTCGCGGTGAAAGGTCACCCAGGTTGCCTATAGGGGTTGCTACCAAAGTCAAAACACTCATAGCTAGCGAACCTCCAGTTCGTCGCCTACGGCAAGGCCCCAACGCTCAAATGATCCGGACTCTGCTTCTACTACTGCTCGGGCGCCCCGCACCGGCCGCCCCAGCCGCCAGGGGGGCATGCTGGTGACCCGCAAGACTTTGAGTTCTTTATCAAGGTGAGCGACATCTATAGCGAACCGCATACCGAGGGTATGCACCGAGTTGGCGGGGCGCAGCAACATGGCGCCTTCAATACTCGTTCGGCCCAATAAGCCTCGTTGACGGTCCGCACACCTTTCAGCGATTTCCACAGAGCTCAACACTTTTTCACCACAAACCAACCACGGCATAGGTAAGAGCGTAGGTCACACGTTGAAGCGGAACTCCAAAACGTCGCCATCTTCTGGAAAATAATCTTTTCCTTCGGATCGCACTAAACCTGCTTCGCGGGCTTTTACGTAGGAGCCTTGCTCGAGCAAAACGTCCCACCGGATGGTTTCGGCGCGGATAAACCCTCGTTGAAAATCGGTGTGGATACGCCCTGCACATTCAGGGGCGGAGGAACCCACACGGAAAGTCCATGCCCGGGATTCTTTTTCGCCGGTGGTGAAATAGGTCCGCAGCCCCAGCTGGTGGTAGGCCGCTTGTACGAAACGGGGAAGAGCGCCTTCGCCGAGGCCGAGGCCTTCGAGTAGTTCGGTGCGGTCTTGCAGGGGCAACAAAGCGGCTTCGGCTTCGAGTTGCACGCACATGGCGATGACGTCGGCTCCCGCAAGTTCTTCAATAACTGGGGCAATTATCGGGTCGGGGTTTTCAATTTGTTGTTCATCTAAATTGACGACCGCCAATACCGGTTTGGTGGTGAGCAGGGAGAAGGGCTTTAGTTGGAGGAGTTCCTCTTCGGTAAAATCGGCGCGCCGTATAGGGGTACCTTCGCTAAGCGCTGCTTCGGCTCGTTCTAAAATTTTCACGATCCCCACCAAAGAGGGGTCGCTTTTGGTGGCTCGCCGGTTTTTATCTACTTGCCGCTCTACTGTTTCGAGGTCGGCCAAAGCCAGCTCAATTTCGACAATGCGCAGATGCTCTAACGGGTCGGTCGGCCCAGGAACATCGGTGTCTTCGAAAGCCCGCAACACAAAAACAATGGCGTCTACTTCTCGAATGCCCGACAAAAATTTGTTTCCGAGGCCCTCACCAGAGGCGGCGCCTTCTACCAAGCCGCCGATATCTAAAAACTGCACGCTGGCCGGCACGGTCTTAAGCGAACCGCTCATCTCGGCGAGACGGTTCAGGCGAGTATCTGACACTTTGGCTACCCCTATGTTGGGGTCGGTGGTGGCGAAGGCGTAAGGGGCTGCTAAAGCACCACCACCCGCTAAGGCATTATAGAGCGAAGACTTTCCTGCATTTGGAAGCCCCACAAATCCGAATTGTTCCACCGTTGCTCCTTGATTTCCTCTTGTACTCAGTCGAACGGTCAGGTTACGCCGGGAGTGCACTGGCCAGACCAGAACTTTAAGAACTCTTTCAATGTCCTGGCCATTTATGCGATGAACCTGGGCTAATTGCCGTTAGCCTCTGGGCTATGTCTAAGCGCACATCCAAAAAGAAAGTCAATGCTCGGCGGAAAAAGGCCAACCATGGCCGTAAACCCAACTTGGGCCGCAACAGTTAATTTGATTCGTTTTCTCTGGTTTCCCCTATGAACGACCAGAATGTCGACCCGGTTCTTGGCCGGGGAGATGCTACACCGAGCGAACAGATTGATACTTTTCCCGTTGACGGGCCCATTGATCAAATTTCGTTTCGCTCTTCGGAACTCACCGCTGTTTGTCCAGTTACTGAGCAGCCTGACTTTTATTCCATCATGATCATGTACCGGCCCGATGACCGGTGCATAGAAACCAAATCTCTCAAGCTTTATCTGCGAACCTTTGAAGGGGTCGGGATTTTTGCCGAACATTTGGCTCCAAAAATCGCTCAGCATTTGAGTTCTGCGGTGGGGGTACCGGTTGCGGTAACTCTTGAGCAGCAACTGCGGGGAGGAATCGTCACCACGGTGACTGCCCCGGGTTCCGTTACTTAACCTTTCCTTTTTGTTTTTGCACTAAAGGTGCGCACTACCTTGTCTAGTCCGTTAGGGTCAAAGTTCCTTGTGTGACGGTGGTCTCATTTGCCGAGCCAAGGGTTAACCATTGACTAGAGTCCGGAGAGATTCATGAAGAAGCGTGTAAGTCTTTTGACTGCTGTGCTGCTGGGGTTCGCATTGATTGCGGGTGCTTGTGGTTCAGACAGTCCCGAAGAAGAGGTCACAGCAACT